>Ga0102924_1003176_pt1 | contig 17364 bp, 16 predicted proteins | sample PaiPotPPM11metaG_FD_80116 | JGI IMG/M metagenome (GOLD analysis project Ga0102924, IMG submission 80116) | Iron sulfur acid spring bacterial and archeal communities from Banff, Canada, to study Microbial Dark Matter (Phase II) - Paint Pots PPM... ...
CCCGATGCCCCGCCCCGACCCGGTGACGACGGCGACCCGCCCGTCGAGCAGCCCCATCGCGGTCAGGCGGCCGCCGTGGCGGTGCCGTTCAGCACCTCGACCCCGTCCTGGTTCGTGACCGCGCAGGCGAGGTCGACCAGCCGCTCCCCCGCCTCCTCCCGCTTGCCGGTGACGGTGGCGGTGCAGGTGAGTGTGTCGCCGGGCCACACCTGCTTCGAGAACCGGACCTGGAACCGTCGCATCGCGGTGGGCCCGAACCAGTCCTTCACCACCCGGGCCATGAGCCCGGCGGTGAGCATGCCGTGCCCGAACACCGACGGGTTGCCGACCTTGGTCGCGACCGTGTCGTCGTGGTGCATGGGATTGAAGTCCCCCGACGCGCCGGCGTAGCGCACGAAGCTGGTGCGGGTGAGCGGCTCGACGACGAGCGGCTCAGCCTCGTCGCCGACGCTCAGCGCGTCGAACGTCGGCGGGGCGGACACGCGCGGAGATTATCGCGGCGGCTCGCAAAGGTGACACGGCCGTCAGTCCCGCTACGCTGCGAGGCCACCATGAGCCCTCGGGACGGCGCCGCGGCGCGGCCGGCGGGCCGGGCCGGGGCTCCGCGCAGGGAGCTGCGGGCCCGCGGCCAGCAGACCCTCCGGCGGCTGCTCGACGCCGGCGGGACGGTGTTCGCCGACCGGGGGTTCCACGCCGCCCGCGTCGACGACATCGTGAAGGCGGCCCGCACCTCCCACGGCACCTTCTACCTCTACTTCGCCAGCAAGGAGGACCTGTTCCGGGCCCTGGCCGAGGACGTCGCGACCGCGATGGCGACCCTGGCCCGGGACCTCCCGCCGCTGACCCCCGACGAGGCCGGGTACGCCGCGCTCGTCGAGTGGCTCCGCCGGTTCACCGACCTCTACGAGCGGGAGGCGGCCCTGCTGCGGGTCTGGACGGAGGCCGAGATCGTGGACAGCGAGCTGGGCCAGGTCGGCGGCGACCTCGTCGCCCAGTTCGCCCGCGAGCTCGCGACCCGGCTCCGCACCGCCGCACCCGACCTCGACCCCCGGGTCGCGGCCCTCGCCATCGTGGCCATGATCGAGCGCGCCACCTACTACCTCCACGCCCGCCAGATCCGGGTCGACCGGGACGAGCTCGTCGCGACGCTGGCCGCGGTCACCCACGCCGGCCTCTTCGGCGCCGACGCCCGGAGCGCGCCTAGGCCCGCCGCGACCCCGGTGCTACGTTCCTGACGCCAGCGTCAGTCAATGACCAAGCATTCAGGGGGGAGCATGAGGAAGTCGCTTTCGGTCCTCGTCGCCGTCGGGCTGGCGGTGACGATGGCCGTCGCCTTGGCCGGGCCGGCGGGCGCGAAGGGCTCACCGGGGCCGAAGCCGCCGCCCAAAGAGAGCAAGTGCTCGAAGTCCTCGGTGAAGGGCATCACGTACTCGATGGATGGGTTCCTGACCGCCAACGGCGGGGCCGCCAAGACGGCCTACGTCCAGAACGGCAGCGTGCTCTCGTCGATCATCGACCAGACCTACGCCGCGGCGACCGCCGCCAAGCTCATCCCCGCCGGCCAGGACACCGTCGCCGTCAGCCTCACCGTCCAGTGCACGGGCAAGACGACGGCGTCGTTCAAGTACGCCCTGGGGTACAAGGATCGGGCCACCAGCACGACCGGGGCCGCGCTCGCGAACAGCGCCGGCGGCGCCGTCCTCGTGAAGGGCCACTGGCTCATCACCCCGGTGACGGTGTGCGACCTGACCAGCCTGCTCGGGATGGCGCTCCCGGGTGCGACCTACGGGGCGCAGTGCTACCAGGCGTCCGGTCTGCCGGTCCCGAGCTCGTAGCGGGAACCCGGCCAGAACACTGAGTGCGTCGGGCCGCTCGCCCCTCGGGGCGGGCGGCCCGCTCGCGTCAGGCGCGGGCGGCGCCGCGGCCGTTCCCGGACGCGCGCTCGCCGTGGATGGCGGGCAGGATCCGCTCGCTGATGTCACCCAGCTCCTCGGTGCGGCCCGAGAGCTGCACCCGCCCCTTGCCCATCACGACGACGTGGTCGGCGAGGCTGAGCGCCTGGCGGACGTGCTGCTCGACCACGAGCAGCGCGGTGCCGGAGGCGTGGATCGTCGCCAGGGTCTCGTACACCTCGTCGATGACGAGCGGCGCCAGGCCGAGCGAGAGCTCGTCGGTGATGAGCAGCGACGGCGCCCGCACCAGCACCCGGGCCAGGGAGAGCATCCGCTGCTCGCCGCCCGACAGGGTGCCGGCCAGCTGGCGGCGCCGCTCCCCCAGCCGCGGGAACAGGTCGTAGGCGCGGGCGAGCGCGGCCCGGGCCTCCCGGCGGCCGAAGCACTGCCGGAAGGTGAGGGTCAGGTTCTCCTCGACGGTGAGGGTGCTGAACACCGAGCGCCCCTCCGGCGCGTGCACGACGCCGAGCCGGGCGAGCCGGAACGCCCGCTGGGTGGTGACGTCCTGGCCCTGGTAGCGGATCTGCCCGCCGATCGGATGCAGCAGCCCCGAGCAGATCCGGACCACGGTCGTCTTGCCGGACCCGTTGCCGCCGAGCAGCGCGGTGACGCCGCCCTCGGCGATGGAGAAGGAGACCCCGAACAGGGAGCGGAACGGGCCGTAGCTGGCCTCGACGTCCTGCAGCTCCAGCAGCGGCGGCGCGGCAGCGGTCATCACATGTCCCCCAGGTAGGCGCGTCGGACCTGCTCGTCGCCGAGCACCGCCGCGGTCGGTCCCGACGCGATGAGCTCCCCGAAGTCGAGGACGTACAGGCGCGTCACGAGGCTCGAGACCATCTCGACGTCGTGCTCGACGAGCAGCACCGCGAACTCCCGCTCGGCCTGCACCGCGGCCAGCTTGTCGGCCAGCCCCGCGGTCTCGCGCACGTCGAGGCCCGACGACGGCTCGTCGAGGAGCAGCAACTTGGGCTGGGTCATGAGGGCCCGGCCCAGCTCCACGAGGCGGCCCCGGCCGAGCGAGAGCGACTCGACCGCCTTGTCGGCCTCCGCCTGCAGCCCGGTGAGCTCGATCATGTTCTCGGCGAGGTCCTGCTCCTCGGCGGTCGGCTTGGCCAGGTTCAGCAGGTCCTTCCAGAGCCGGCCGGTGCCGCGCCGGGCCCGCTCGGTCACGAGGAAGTGCTCGCGCACCGTCATGCCCGAGAACAGCTCGAGGCGCTGGAACGTCCGCCCGATCCCGAGCCGGGCCCGCTTGTACACCGGCAGGCCGGTGATGTCGCGGCCCTCGAGGGTGACGGTGCCGCCCTCGGGTCGCAGCATCCCGAGCAGGCAGTTGAAGAAGGTGGTCTTCCCGGCGCCGTTCGGGCCGATGAGGCCGACCAGCTCGCCGGGCGCGACCTGCATGTCGACGTCGCTCAGGGCCGTGATGCCGGCGAAGCGCTTCGAGATCGCCCGGGCCTCGAGGATCGGCGGGCGCGGGCCGGCCGACCCCGGTTGCTCGGTGACGCTCGGCGCGCTCACTCGCTGCCTCCCGCCGGCGCGGGGACGAACGCCTCGACCGGGGCCGGCGCCGGGTCGGCCAGCCCCGCGGCGGTGGCCCGCACCTCGCCCTCCTGGCCGATCGCCACCTCGTTGATCCCGCCCTGGATGCTGGCGATCGCCTGCAGCCACGTCACCGTGAGAGCGAAGGTGACGAACACGACCGGCCAGCCGCTCGGCGGGGTCGCCTGCCCGACGAGCCCGATGCCGTGGGCGGACCCCGCCGTCATCCTCGAGAACAGGTAGGTGCCGATGACGACGATGACGGCCGGGACGACCCCGTCCCGCGTCCGCAGCGGCAGGTCGAGCCAGCCCTTGGCCCGGCCGACCCGCTCGGCCTGGGCCGGCAGCCAGAGGAACATCGTCAAGGCGGCGCCGGCCGCGAGCCCGACGATGACGTCGTCGAGGACCGAGCCCGGCAGGTCGCCGCACAGCGGGATGGTGTGCCCGAACGAGTGCAGCAGGACGCCGATCCCCGCGCCGCCGGCCGCGCCGCCGAGCATGACGAGCGGTCCACGGGGCGCGCCGCCGAGCCGCCGGAGCTGCCCGTCGCTGCGCAGCATCCAGGCCAGCAGGAACAGCACGCTCGGCACGATGAAGCAGAGCAGCGTGACGGTGTGGACCTTCGCCCACGAGTCCTCGATGAGGCTGCGCCCGAGGAGGTACGCCAGGTAGAGGCCCGGCCCGGCCGCGCACGGCACGACGACCTTGGCGACTCTCGTGTACGCGTCGGGCAGGCGCTGCGCGGCTGCGTAGGCCTTGGCGCGGGCGCTCAGCGCCCGGGCCCGTCCCATCTGCACGATGCTCTTGCGGGTGTTGTACTCGACGATCCCCTCCGGGTGACGGGCGTAGGTGATGGCGCCGAGCCCGAACAGGATGAGGAAGATACCGGGTTCGAGGTGCAGCGCGTCCTCGAGCAGCCACTGCACGACGACGAAGCTGATCCCGGCGTTCACGGCGCCGTCCACGGTTCTCGAGCCCAGGGTCACGACGAGCACCACCCACGCGATCCCGATGATCGTGGGGAACGTCGCGCCCTGCCCGACCCGGATGTCCTGGGCGACCATGGCGAAGAGCGCGCCGCCGATCCCCGCCACCGCGGACGCGACCGCGAACAGCGTGATCCGCAGCACGGTGGCGTTGATCCCGATCGAGGCGGCCGCGGCCTCGCTGCCGCGGATCGCGGTGAGGAACCGGCCGGTCGTCCCCTTGCGTATCAGGATCACCGCGAAGCCGACCACCGCGAAGACGCCGAACACGAAGAGGAAGAAGGTGCGGTCGGTCTGCGCGAACGACGGGCGGGGCATGTGCACGCCGACGTTGCCGTTGGAGATCTCGGGTCGGTTGAAGACGACGTTCTCGACCATCAGCCCGAAGGCGAGCGTCGCCAGCGTGAGGTAGATCCCACCGAGCCGGAGGGCCGGCAGCGCGAACAGCGAGCCGGCGGCGGCCGCGACCAGCGCTCCGATCACCACCCCGAGCAGGATCGGGATCCCGTGATCCACCGCCAGGTCGGCGGCCGTGAACCCGCCGATGCCGGCGAAGGTGGCCTGGGCGAGCGAGATCTGGCCCGCGAAGCCGGTGATGATCGTGATCGACAGGAAGATGACCGCCAGCGTCAGCCCGTCGGTGAGGCGCAGCACCCACAGCCCGCTGACGATCGTCAGCATGGCGACGATGAACCCGGCGACGAAGACCGGGAAGGCGAACTTGGTGAGCCGCTCGATCTCGGGCGTCTTGTACGTGTGCGCCATCGCGGGGCGGGGTGGGTCCACGCCGGCCAGCGGGTCGGCGGACTCGCGCTTTCGGATCGAGCGCACCAGCACGAGGATGAGGAAGAGGACGAGGAACGGCAGCGACGGACGGACGTCCTTGGCCAGCTCGCCGCTCACGCTGAGCCCGAGCCAGTCGTGGAGGATGTCCGGCAGCGCCCGCTCGGCGACCCCGAGCCCGATCCCGGCCAGCAGCGTGACGGGCAGGCTCTGCAGGCGCCCCACCGCCGCGGCCGCGATCGTCACGACGAGCAGCAAGATGTAGGTGTTGGCGTCCAGGGTCTCGGCGAGCGTGGCGAGCAGCACCCCGGCGATGCCGGCCAGCAGGCTCGAGAGCATCCACGCCGCCGCGCTGACCCGCTCCGAGTTCACGCCCGCCAGCTCGACCATCCGCGGGCTCTCGACGACGGCGCGCATCTGCAACCCGATGGCCGTGTACCGGAAGATGAACCCGAGCCCGAGCACGATGGCCACCGTGATGATGGCCGTCATCGCGAAGTCCCACGACACGAAGTGCGACGCGATGTAGAAGCCGGGGGCGGAGATCCCGAGCATCCGGGGGACGCTCGAGATGGCGGTGACGGGGATCGGCTGCTGCCCGCTGATGAACAGCATCACGAGCTGGGGCAACGCGACGAAGATGCCGAGGACGGTGACGAGCTTCACCTCCCACGACGCCGTTCGCAGATACCGGAACAGGGCCCGGTCCATCAGCAGGCCGAACACCGGGGCCACGACGAGCACCGCGACCAGCAGCCCGATCCACCGGGGGTCGCCGTGCACCTCGACCATCTCGACGTACACGGCCCCGGACAGGAACGCCTGGGCCGCGAACGCGAAGTTGAAGACGCCCGTCGTCTTGTAGGTGAGGACGAGCCCCACCGCGATCAGGGCATAGATGCACCCGAACGGGATGCCCTCGATCAGCCAGGTTGTGAACTGGCTCACGAGGCGGTCGTCCTCCGGTCTGGGGTCAGCGGCGCGGTGCTCCCCACCCCCGCGCTACGGCGTGAGTGGCGAGCTGGTCGGCACCGTCGCCGTGCTCGGGAGCTGCTCGCCCGGGGTGGGCGGCCGGTAGTACAGCGTCGACGAGTCGAACGTGCTCGGGAGCGGGAAGTCCTGGGTGCAGGCAAACGGCTGGCCCGGCTTCCCGAACACCGGCTTGAACTTGCCGTTGATCACCGCCACGTACGCGGTGCAGGTCTCGTGGCCGGGCTGGTGGCCGTCGACCTCCCAGTTGATCGGCGGCCGGATCCCGTCCGCCGTGTAGCCGTTGATGTGGTTGATGGCGCTGACCACCGACTGCTGCGTGAAGCCCGGGCCGGCGGCCTTGATCCCCTTGTAGAGCAGGTCGGCGTTGATCCAGCCCGACAGCGCCTGCTCGTTGATCGGCTTGCCGAGCTTCTTCATCTGCTGGGTGAAGAGCTTCATGCCCGGCGTCGCGTTGGGCGTCTCAAAGGGGATGAAGTCGATGCCGAAGTAGAAGCCGTTGATCTGGTTGCCGTACTTCTTCAGCGTCTGGGGGTCGTAGCCCTGTGGCGCGTAGAACTTCGCGTTCGGCACTCCGGCCCGTTGGAGGGCCTGGGCGATCATCGCATTGCCCTTCACGTCCATACAGGTGCCGACGAACGTCACGTTCTTGGCCTTCATCTGGTCGGCGTCCGACGAGATGTTCGCCAGGCTGATCGGGATCGACGTGTCGCTGAACGCCACGTTGAAGCCGAACTTCTTGAAGCCGGCGATCATCCCGGTCGCGCACTGGGCCGACTGCGGGACCGTGTACGCCATGACGGCGACGTTCTTGACGCCGAGCTGCTGGGCGATGAACGCCGGCGCCTCCTGCGGGCAGTCGAGGCAGAGGAACGAGCCCTTCTCGCCGAACAGGTTCGGCGCGCCCTTGCCGGTGCACTGGTTGGGGAGGCCGGGCGTCGCGTTGCACCCGGACGGGAACGCCGAGCCCGGGGTCGGGTTGCCCGAGGCCCACTGGGTGTTGATGTTCCAGCCGAACGTGGGGACGCCCTTCGAGGCGAGGTACGAGCCGGCGCTGAAGTTGTCGACGATCACCGGCAGGACGGCGAAGACGTGCTTCTCCTCGACGAGCGAGCGGGCCTGGATCAGGTCGGTCGAGGGCGAGTCCTGGTCGTCGAGCTTGGCGACGAGCCGGAACTTGTGGTTGAAGACGCCGCCCTTGGCGTTGATGTAGTTGAAGTAGGCCTGGACGCCGTCGAAGCCGGAGGCGTAGGGCTGGCCGACGAAGTTCTCGATGCCGGCCATGCCGCCGACGTCGATCGTCGTGGAGGTGACGCCGGGGGCCTGCTGAGCGCCGGCGGGTACCGCCCCGGCGACGACCACCGTGCCGGCGACGACCAGCGCCGCGACGAAGGCTCGGCTCGCAGCTTTCCAACCCATCGGACTCCCCCCAAGTCGACCGACGTTGCCGCGCACTCTAGCCACCAACCCCCCTGACGCTCACGTCAGGTCACGGTCCGACGCGCCCGTCGCGGGCCCGGCGCGGGGCCGGTCGCGGCCGTTCCGCGCGCCGCCCGGGCGACGGCGTCAGCGGGGCGGGCGGCGGGCGACGGGACGCTGCGGGCGGTTCCCGATCGTGCGGCGGACGATCGAGGTCTTGAACCGCAGCGAGCGGTCCGAGGACCACAGCGCGTACGGGGCCATCGTCACGCTGGCCAGCCCGAGCAGGACCGAGTCGTAGTTCACCCGCCAGCCCGAGAAGTCGTGCCAGGCTCGCTCCCGGTCCGGCCGCACCGGCACCCCGTACCCGCCGAGCTGCTCGTAGGCGTCGTTGAACTCGGACTGGGCGATGCTGATCGGGTCGTCGGGCTCGGGGTCGGGGTCGAAGGGGATGCGGAAGAAGTCGGCGATCTCGCGCAGGGCGAGCGTGCCGGCCCGGATGCACAGCCCGGCCTGGGGCGACCACGGGATGGCGAGCGTCGACTGCGCGAGCGAGGCCGCGTCGAGGAGCGCGCCGGCCGCCGTCACCCAGGACCGGTCCGGGTTCGGCGACCGGAAGAACACGAGCACCGCCAGCGACGTGTGGGTCTCGCCGACGTCGGCGAACCATCCCTCCCACGCCGCCCACAGCTCCGGCAGCTGGTCGTTCCAGCCGATGGCGTGGTACCGCTGCAGCAGCTCGACCGCGCTCGGCGGCGTCCCGGCCCGGGTCGCGAGCTGGGTGACCGCCAGCTCCCGGCGCGAGAAGGCGCCGTAGATCGTCGGCAGGTACGCGATGAGCAGCGCGAGGATCCCGAGCCCCGACGCGGCCTCGATGAACGTGACGATGTAGCTCGGCACCCCGCCCGGCGTGAGGGCGAAGCCGAGCGTGAAGAACGACGAGCCGCTGAGCTCGAAGGCGCGGCGCCAGCTGTGCACGTCGATCGCGCCGTGGTACACGAGCGTGAAGCCGACGATCATGAGGATCATCCAGGTGAACACCAGCCCGAACAGCCCGAACAGCGGGTACAGGGCCATGATCCGGTCCCGGGTCTCGTAGGTCCGGCTCTCGCTGGCGAACAGGTCGAAGACGCGGCGGATCGCGACGAACACGAACCGGGTGAGCGCCGTGCTGGCGGCCCGGGGCAGCACGAAGGTGCGCAGCGCCGAGTCGAGGACGATCCCGATCAGGGCGACGCCAACGACGGTGAGGCCGACGGCAGCGAGCTCGTGCACGGCGCCAGCCTGTCAGTCGTCGTCCAGTCGGGGCCGGGCCCGGCCCCGCTTGGTGTCGCCGCGGCGGCGCTTGGCGTCGAGCCGGGACCGCCGCGCGCCCGGGCCCGGCTTCGTCGGCCGGCGCGGCCGCGGGACCCGCAGCGCCGCCGCCAGCTTCTGGGCCAGCCGCTGCTCGGCGAGCTCCCGGTTCCGGGCCTGGGAGCGGGAGTCGGCGGCCCGGGCGCGCACCACCGGCCCGAGCCGGGCGAGGATCCGGGCCCGCTGCCGGGGCCCGAGCGACCGGGAGGCCTCGACGTCGAAGCTCACCTCGACCGCGGTGTCGGAGGTGTTGGCGTGCTGGCCGCCCGGGCCGCCGGACCGGCTGGCCCGCACGACCACCTCGGCCAGGTCGATCCGGCACGAGGGACTGACCCGCAGCCAGCGCGGCGCCATCGGCGCGACGGTAACCGGGCCCGGGGGCGCCGCCCCGCCATTGACAGCCCGGGGCGGCCCCCTAGAGTGGCGGCACCGTGACGGGGGTCACAGCCCCCCACGGGTCAGCACGGCCCACGGGGCTCCGCGCCCCTTTCAGTTCTGGGGGGAACAGTGGCCGATCAGCGGCACGCACGTCGTCGCCTCGCTCGCGCCGTCGCTCTCGTAGCGGCGGGCGCGCTGGCACTCACCGCGCTGGGAGGGGTGGCCGGGCTCGCCGGCGCCTCGAGCCCGGCCGCGAAGCACCAGGCCAGCGGCGGCGACCTGAAGTTCGGCCTCGAGGCCGAGACCACCGACTACTGCCTGGCGCGCGCGCAGCTCGCCATCTCGGGCATCCAGGTCGTGTCGGCCATCTACGACACGCTCACGGTCCCGAACGACAAGGGGCAGGCGACGCCGTACCTGGCCAAGTCGGTGACGCCGAACGCCGACGACACGCAGTGGACGATCGCGCTGCGGCCGAACATCAAGTTCCAGGACGGCGAGCCGCTCGACGCCACCGCGTTGAAGCTGAACCTGGACACCTACGCCGGATTGCCGGGCGGCGTCGCCGCCTCCGGCGGTCCGCTGTTCGGGATCTACCTCAGCTTCGTCCAGAGCACGTCGATCGTGGACCCGCTGTCGGTCATGGTCACGCTCAAGAAGCCGGTGGCGGACTTCCCGGAGTACCTGTACTCGACCGGCCGGATGGGCATCCAGGCGCCGGCCCAGATCAACGGCGCCTGCTCGACGAACATGATCGGGACCGGCCCGTTCAAGCTGCAGTCGTACCAGCAGAACCAGGCCACCGTCGTCGTCAAGAACCCGAACTACTGGCAGCCGGGCTACCCGAAGGCGAACTCGATCACCTTCGTCCCGATCCCGGACGGCGCGGCCCGCAACACCCAGCTGCAGGGCGGCCAGATTGACCTCACCCACCAGTCGGGTGGCCTGCAGGTCGACAACCTGAAGTCGATCCCGAACGTCAAGACCCTGACCCAGGGCCCCGGCTTCCGGGAGATCGCCCACTACTTCCTGCTCACCAAGAACGCCCCGTTCAACAACCAGCTGGCCCGCACCGCGTTCCAGCTGGCGGTGAACCGGACCGAGATCAACACGATCCGGAACAAGGGCATCTTCACCGTCGCCAACAGCGTGATGGACCAGAAGGTGCCGGGGTACCTGTCGAACGCCGGCTACCCGGCCTTCAACCTGAAGAAGGCCCAGCAGCTGGTGAGCCAGTACAAGGCCCAGAACGGCGGCCAGTTCAACGTCATCCTCGGCACGACGACCGACCCGGACGCCAGCGCCGAGGCCCAGCTGCTGAAGGAGCAGCTGGGCAAGGCCGGCATCAACGCCACCATCGCCCAGTTCGACCAGGCCACCCTGATCAACAAGGCGCTGAGCTTCAGCATCGACGTGCTGCTGTGGCGGAACCTGTACGGCGAGTACAGCGAGGCGGCCGACGCCGAGACCTACATCTGGTTCCAGAGCGGCAGCCCGGTGAACTTCGGCGGGTTCAACGACCCGCAGATCCAGGCCCTCCTGGAGCAGGGACGCGCCGCCACCAGCCCCGCCCAGGCGGCGCCGATCTACCAGCAGTTCAACCGGCTGATGGCCCAGCGCGGCTACCTGTTGCCGACCTGGTTCGTGAACTGGACCATCGGTTACAACCAGTCCGTCAACCTCAGCTTCCCGCCGCTGCCGGACGGGCACGGGAAGCCGCTGTTCGCCTACGGCCGCATTCCCGTCCTCGGCCTCAGCAAGAGCTAGGAGCCTTCGCAGGAGTCACCGGATCAGCGCGATGCAAAACGAGCTGCTACGACTGATCGCACGCCGGCTCGTCCAGCTGGCGATCGTCCTGATCGTCGTCAGCTTCTTCACCTTCGCGCTGATCCGGCTCCTGCCCGGTGACCCGACCCAGACCATCATCCCGTTCGGCCGGGGCCCGTTCTTCGAGCACGCGCGGGCGAGGCTGCGCTCGGACCTCGGGCTGAGCAAGGACTTCTTCGCGCAGTACTGGGACTACCTGACCAAGCTGGTGCGGCTGAACTTCGGCCACCAGTACTCGTCGGGCCGGAGCGTCGGGACGCTCGTCAAGCAGTCGCTGCCGGTCTCGCTGGAGCTGATGATCTACGCCCAGATCATCTCGCTGGCCATCGCCATCCCGCTCGGCGTGCTGGCCGCCTACCGGGCCGGGACGAGGACCGACAGCGTCATCAACACCACCGCGTTCGGCGCCCTGGCCCTGCCGAACTTCGTGCTGGCGCTGCTGCTCTCGTTCTTCGTCGGCGCCCAGCTGAAGTGGCTCCCGACCGGCGGCTACGCCCCCGGGTGGCTGGACCCGATCTTCAACGGCAGCGTGCACATGGACCTGGGCCAGCACCTCCGGTACATGGTCCTGCCCGCCTTCTCGCTCGCGGTGGGCCAGATCGCGGTGTACATGCGGCTGCTGCGCACCGACATGATCGCCACCCTCCAGGAGAACTTCATCACCCTGGCCAAGGCGAAGGGGCTCAGCAACGCGCGGATCCTCTGGCGCCACGCCCTCCGACCGTCGAGCATCACGCTGCTCACCGCGGCCGGCCTCTCGGTCGGCACCCTGATCGGCGGCGCGGTGGTCGTCGAGGTCATCTTCACCGTGCCCGGCATGGGCCTGAAGATCGTCCAGGCCATCAACGCCCGCGAGTACGTCGAGCTCCAGAGCTACATCGTGATCATCGCGGTGCTGTTCGTGCTCGTGAACTTCCTCGTGGACTTCCTCTACGCCGTCGTCGACCCCAGGATCCGCCGTGCCCGGGCGGCGTAGCGCGCGGCCGAGCCCGGGGTCCGGCCGGGGGGCGCCGAGCGACGTCATGCGGCGCGAGGAGCTCGACCCGCACAGCGACGGGCTCATGGCCGACGCCGGCCTCGTGCTCCCGGCCGGCGTCGCGGCCGGCACCGAGGGCGAGCGCAAGAGCCGGTTCGGGGACCTGAGCGTCGGGGCGTGGCTCGCCATCGGCTGGATGGTGTTCGTGATCCTCGTCGCCATCCTCGCCAAGACCCACATCTTCACCTGGGGCGACCCCCAGGCCGTCCACGCCGAGTGTGCCCGGAAGGGCCCGTTCGCCCAGGACGGGTCGGCCCCCGGTCGCTTGTTCGGCTGCGACAGCGACGGGCGCGACATGGTGGCGCGGCTGGCGCTCGGCGCCTGGACGTCACTGCTGGTGTCCTTCGGCGCCATCGCGTTCGGATTCATCGTCGGCGGCGGCCTCGGGCTCGTCGCCGGCTACTTCAGCGACAAGCCGAGCCGGCCCATCGCGGCCGTCGCCGGCGGCGTGATCGGCGCCGCCTTCGGCGTCGTCGCCTTCGGCGTCATCGGTGCGGTCGGGCTCGGGCTGTCGGACGGTCTGGCGGCGGTCATCGGCGGCGTCGGCGGCCTGGCCGCCGGCGGCTACTTCGGGTACCAGCGCGGCGACGTCGACACGCTGATCACGAACGTGTTCAACGTCATGCTGTCGGTCCCGGCCATCGTGCTGGCCCTGGCCCTGGTCGCGTTCCTGCAGGGCAGCGAGGCCGCCGGCACGAAAGCAATCCTCCCGGACGTGCTGATCCTCATCCTCGCCATCGGGATCGTGGCCGTCCCGCTGGTCGGCCGCATCTCGCGGGGCAGCGCGCTGACGTGGAGCCAGCGTGACTTCGTGCTGGCGGCGCGGGCCCAGGGTGCCCAGCACGGCCGGATCATGGTCCGGGAGGTGCTGCCGAACGTGGCGCCGGCCATGTTCTCGATCTCGCTGCTCAGCATCGCCATCGCGATCGTCGCCGAGGGGACCCTCGCCATCCTCGGTGTCGGCGTGCGGCCGCCCGCCCCGTCGTGGGGCAACATCATCGCCCTCGACCGAAACGCCCTGTTCACGTCGCCGCACATCGTGTTCGAGGCCTCGTTCCTGATCTTCGTGACCGTGCTGGCGCTGAACTACCTCGGCGACGTGGTCCGGGCCCGGTTCGACGTCCGGGAGTCCGGCATTTGACCACGGCCCGCTTCATCGAGACCGAGTACGAGGGCCCGCTCCTCGAGGTCACCGACCTCAAGACGTCGTTTCACACCGACGTCGGCGTCGTGCGCGCGGTCGACGGCGTGTCGCTCACCCTCGAGCGCGGCAAGACGCTCGGCATCGTCGGCGAGTCCGGGTCCGGCAAGACAGTGCTCTCCCGGTCGATCATGAACCTGCTGCCCCGCTTCGGCCTCGAGCGGGAGGGCTCGGTGAAGTTCGAGGGCAAGGAGATCATCGAGCTGCCGCCGAGGCAGATGCGGAATTTCTGGGGCGCCCAGATGTCGATGATCTTCCAGGACCCGATGACGTCGCTGAACCCGGTGATGAAGATCGGGAAGCAGATCACCGAGTCGATCCGCCAGCACCTCGACGTGACCCGCGAGTACTCGTCCGACCTCGCGGTGTCCCTCATGGAGTCGGTGCGCATCCCGGAGCCGAAGGTCCGCCTCGGTGAGTACCCGCACCAGCTGTCGGGCGGGATGCGCCAGCGGGTGTGCATCGCCGTCGCGCTCGCGGCCGGCCCGAAGCTGCTCTTCGCCGACGAGCCGACCACGGCCCTCGACGTCACGGTGCAAGCCCAGGTCCTCGACGTCATCGCCAAGGAGCAGTCGGAGCGCTTCATGGCGATGATCCTCGTCACCCACGACCTCGGCGTCGTGGCGGGCCGGACCGAGGAGATCCTTGTGATGTACGCGGGCCGGGTCGTCGAGCAGGCGCCGACCAGCGTGCTGTTCACCGACATGAAGATGCCTTACACCGAGGCGCTGCTGGCCTCGATCCCCAAGCTCGACGAGCACAGCCACACCCGGCTGGCGACGATCCCGGGCCGGCCGCCGGACCTCAGCCACCCGCCGCCGGGCTGCAAGTTCGCGCCCCGCTGCCGTTACGTGCAGGACCGCTGCCTGGAGGAGGAGCCGCCGCTGCAGGCCGGCGACGCGTCCGGGCACCAGTACCGCTGTTGGTTCCCGGTCGGCACCCCGGCCGGCCAGGAGGCGCTGGCCAGGAACGAGCGCGACGGCCGGGTCCCCGCCGCCGCGACGGCGGCGGCCGCGGCGGGCGGCGCCTGATGGCGGGCACCGGGACCGCGCATCTGCGCGACACCGACAAGGCGCTGCTGCGGGTCGAGGATCTCGTCGTCGAGTTCGCGGTCGGTCACCTCAGCGACAAGGTCCACGCCGTGTCCGGGGTGAGCATCGACATGCTGCCAGGCGAGACCCTGGGGCTGGTCGGCGAGTCCGGCTGCGGCAAGTCGACGACCGGGCGGGCCGTGATGCAGCTCCCGCCCCCGGTGTCGGGCACCGTCCGCTTCGACGGGACGGAGCTCACCAAGCTGACCGGCGAGGCGCTGCGGCGGATGCGGCCCCGGCTCCAGATGATCTTCCAGGACCCGATCTCGTCGCTGAACCCGCGCCGACGGGTCCGCGACATCGTGCGCGAGGGCCTCGACATCTGGCAGATGGGCGACAAGCCCGACCGCGACGCCAAGGTCGACGAGGTGCTGACCGCGGTCGGCATGGACCCCGCGAGCGGTGACCGGCATCCCCACGAGTTCTCGGGCGGGCAGTGCCAGCGCATCTCGATCGCCCGGGCCGTGGTCACGGACCCGAAGCTGATCATCTGCGACGAGCCGGTGTCGGCCCTCGACGTGTCCGTGCAGGCCCAGATCCTGAACCTGCTCGAGGACATGAAGCGTCGTTACGGCCTGACGATGGTGTTCATCGCCCACGACCTGGCGGTGGTGAAGAACGTCAGCGACCGGGTGCTCGTCATGTACCTCGGGAAGATGTGCGAGGTCGCGTCGCCCGACAACCTCTACGAGCACCCGTCGCACCCGTACACCGGGGCGCTGCTGGCGGCCATCCCGGTACCGGACCCGGCCGTCCGTCCCGACGAGGAGCGGGTCCTCGGCGGCGAGGTGCCGTCACCCATCCACCCGCCGACCGGCTGTCGGTTCCGGACCCGGTGCCCGAAGGCGCAGGAGCGCTGCGCGGCCGAGGAGCCGATCCTGCGCGCCGTCGGGCCCAACCACTACGTGGCCTGCCACTACCCGCTCGAGCCCGGTGAGCAGATCGACTTCGCCCGGGTCGGGATCGGCGCCACCATCGACCTCTCCCAGGACGGCGACGGCACCGCCCACTGACCGGCGCGGTCGACAAGGCGGGCTCGACACTCCGGCGACCTCGGGCAGGATGCTGCCCGTGCCGTCTGGCCCGAAGCCGCGAGTCGCGATCAGGCGCGGGCGGCGTGCGGGGACGGCTCGGGAATCGGGCGCCCATCAGCGCGCGCGGCGGCGAGCCAGGCTTCAGCCGCGACCTCGACCTCGGCGACTGCCTCATGCGGCGTCGGGCCGTGCGCAGTGCAGAACGGCAAGTCCGGGACGTCGGCGATCCACGCCTGGTCCTCGCCGGTCCAGAAGACCTCAATCCGATAGCCGGTCATCGGCCGTCATCCACTTTCAAATCGTATCGGCGGGCCAGCGTTGCCACCTGCCTGACCTGGTACGGCTTGGCTTGACCGTGTTCTGCCTGAAGGTTCAACAGCTCCGCGACGCCCGTCCGCGCGAAGACGCGGTGGCTTCCCCGCCCGCCGATCTCTCGGAAGCCAAGCGCGATCACGAGGCGGACCAGATCGTCGAAGGCGACGTTGCGCACATCGCCACGAAGCATCCGGGTGATCAGGCGCGCCGGCCGCAGCCGGGAACGGTACGGACGAGGTACGACAACGACTGGCGTGTCACGCGGTCGCCGGCCGCCGCCACCGGCCCGACCGGAGTCGGGTCGATGGCGGAGGAGCAGCGATCAGGCGGCTTGGGCCTCCGCGGCGGGCTCGACCAGCGCCAGGTCAAGGACCTCGGCCACGTCGTCGACGAGGTGGAAGGTCATCGCCTCCCGGACCGCGGTCGGGACGTCCTCGAGGTCGGGCCCGTTGCGGGTGGGCAGGATCACCGTGGTGAGCCCGGCCCGCTGCGCCGCCAGCACCTTCTGCTTGACACCGCCGATGGGCAGCACGCGGCCCTGCAGCGTCACCTCGCCGGTCATGCCGACGTCTGCGCGCACCGGGCGGCCGGTGAGCAGGCTGGCCAGCGCGGTCGTCATCGTCACGCCCGCCGACGGGCCGTCCTTCGGGATGGCGCCGGCCGGGACGTGGACGTGGAAGCGCCGCGTCGCGTCGGCCGGGTTCACGCCCAGCTCGGCCGTGTGGCCCTGCACGTACGACAGCGCGATCTGCGCCGACTCCTTCATGACGTCGCCGAGCTGCCCGGTGAGCGTCAGGCCCGGGTCGCCGGCCATGGCCGTCGCCTCGATGTACAGCACGTCGCCGCCGGTCCCGGTCACGGCCAGGCCGGTCGCCACGCCGGGGACCGCCGTGCGCGGCGTGTCCTCGGGGAAGAACCGAGGTCGACCGAGCGCGTCGGGGACCGCGTGGGCGTCGACGACGACCGGTGCGGTCGCGTCGCCGCTCACCAGCCTCGCCGCCACCTTGCGCAGCAGCTTGCCCAGCTCCCGCTCGAGGCTCCGGACTCCGGCCTCCCGCGTGTAGTCGACCACGATGCGGCGCAGGGCGCCGTCGTCGACCTGCACGTCGTCGGCACCGAGCCCGTTGCGCTCGAGCTGGCGGTCCAGCAGGTGGTCGCGAGCGATCGCGACCTTCTCGTCCTCGGTGTACCCGTCGAGGCGGATCACCTCGAGCCGGTCCAGCAGCGGGCCCGGGATCGTCTCGGCGAGGTTCGCGGTCGCGAGGAATAGCACCTGCGACAGGTCGAGGTCCACGTCGAGGTAGTGGTCACGGAACGTGTGGTTCTGCGCCGGGTCCAGCACCTCGAGCAGCGCCGAGGACGGGTCGCCGCGCCAGTCGGCGCCGAGCTTGTCGACCTCGTCGAGGACGATGACCGGGTTCATGGTGCCGGCCTCGGTCAGGGCGCGGACGACCCGGCCG
>Ga0102924_1003179_pt1 | contig 17348 bp, 18 predicted proteins | sample PaiPotPPM11metaG_FD_80116 | JGI IMG/M metagenome (GOLD analysis project Ga0102924, IMG submission 80116) | Iron sulfur acid spring bacterial and archeal communities from Banff, Canada, to study Microbial Dark Matter (Phase II) - Paint Pots PPM... ...
CTGCTCCAGATGCTCAACCACGCGCTCGTGACCGCGCCCTTGTTCTTCATCGTCGCCGCGCTCGCGGCCCGCGCGGGGGGCTCGGAGAAGCTGGCCGACATGGGCGGGATCGCGTTCCGGGCGCCCGTGCTCGCGGCCGTGTTCCTAATCATCGCGCTCGCGACCCTCGCGATGCCCGGCTCGTCGAACTTCATCGGCGAGTTCATGATCCTGCTGGGCGCGTTCAAGGCCAAGCTGGCGATCGCCATCATCGCGTTCGCGGGCGTTGTCGGCGCGTCGTTCTACGCGCTGCGGGTGTTCATCGGCGCGATGCACAACCGCAGCGGTCCGAAGGTCGCATCACATGAGATCGGACTCGCCGACCTCGCTGCGCTCGTTCCGCTCGTGCTCGTAGTCCTCGTGTTCGCGTTCTATCCCCAGTTCGCGCTGAAGCGCTCCCAGCCGACGGTGAACGCACAGGTGGCCCAGCCCCGATGATCGCCCTCGCCGCCCACATCCACGGCCCTCACATCGACTGGCGCGGGCTGTCGCCGTTCGTCGCGCTGACCGCGGGCGGGCTGATCGTGCTGCTGGTCGGGCTGCTGCGCTCGGCGGTCGCCCGCGAGCGCGTCGTGCCGCTCATCACGGTCGCCACGCTCGGCGCCGCGATCGCGTTTGAGGTCGGGTACTTCAGGCACCACGTGTCGATCGTCTCGGGCGCGCTGCGAATCGACGACCTCGCGCTCACGCTCGACATCGTGTTCGGCGTCTCGGCGCTCGCGGCCGTGCTGTTGTCGCTGCGCGAGCGCGCCGCCGACTCGGCGGGTCACGGCGAATACCACGCGCTGGTGATCTTCAGCGTGCTCGGAATGGCGGTGCTCGTCTCGGCCCAGAACCTGGTCACGCTGTTCCTGGGATTCGAGCTGCTGTCGATCCCGCTGTACGTTCTGTGCGCGGCCGAGTACCGGCGCGAGGGCTCGCTCGAGTCTGGACTCAAGTACCTCGTGATCGGCTCGGTCGGGTCGGCGACGCTGGTCTACGGCCTCGCGCTCGTGTACGGGGCGACCGGCTCGACGGACTTCAGCCTGATCGCGAACGCCGTCTCGCGAGGGAAGCTTGCCGGCGGCCTGCTGGGCGACCCGCTGCTCTATGCGGGCATCGGGCTGGTGGTCGTCGGGTTCGCGTTCAAGGCATCGGTGGCTCCGTTCCACCAGTGGACCCCTGACGTCTACGAGGGAGCGCCGACGCCGATCACCGCGTTCATGGCGACAGCGACCAAGGCCGCCGCGCTGGGCGTGTTCCTGCGCTTCTTCGACGTGGCGGTGATCGGCGCACAGAACACGTGGGCGCCGATGCTGGCCGCGCTCGCGACGATCACGATCATCGTCGGCAACATCGGCGCGCTCGGCCAGTCGTCGCTCAAGCGGATGCTGGGCTACTCGGGCGTTGCCCAGGCGGGCTACATGCTGGCCGGCGTGGTCGTCGGGACGCAGCTCGGGGTGCAGGCGACGGTGCTCTACATCCTCATCTACCTGGCGATGAACCTGGCCGCGTTCGCGGTGATCGTCGCGGTCGAGCGCGAAGGAGACTCCGGCGACGACATCTCGGGCCTCGCGGGCCTCGGCCGGCGTGCGCCGTGGCTGGCGTGGCCAATGACGATCTCGATGCTCGCGCTCGCCGGCATCCCCGGCACCGTCGGCTTCATCGGCAAGTTCCAGCTGATCCACGCGCTTGTCAACGGCCAGTACACGTGGCTCGCGATCGTGCTCGTCGTGGGCTCGATGATCTCGCTCGGCTACTACCTGCGGGTAGTCGCGACGATGTGGATGGGAGGCGCTGCCCAGGCGGCGCCCGCGTATGCGCCGATCGCTGGGGCGGCCCATCCGCCGATGGCCGGCGGCTCCTCGGAGGCGGCCACGCTCGCCCCCGACCGGGCGGCGCCGCACCCCGAGCTCGTGCTCGTGGCTGTCGTCTTTGCGGCCCTGAGCGTGTTCTTCGGCATCTTCCCGCAGCCGTTGTTTCATCTCGCCAGCCATGCCGGGCACGCGATCGTCGGGCTGGTTCCCTAGGCCCGCCCGACGGACCTCTGAGCAGCCGCCGCCACCGCTACGATCGGCCGTCCGTGGACTACCCGGTCGAGAGCTTCAGCGAATCCGAGCGGGAACGCCTCGCGGCTCACTTCACGAATGTCGACCGGCCCGTGTTCGCGCTGGTCAACCTGCCCGACACCGTCAAGGGGGCGCTGTTCGCTCGCTACTCCCGGTATCCGGGAACGCTCCGGCGCCTGTTCCTTGATGAGTTCGCGGCCGACCTGCCGGACTCGGTTGCGACGGTGGCCGAAGGTGCACGCGCCGCGCAGCTCTACGAACGCATCTTCCTCGGCTATGGCGACGACTCGGTCGCCCAGCTGGGAGGCGCGCACGTCGCATGCGAATGGGTCTCAAATGTGTTGACCAAGATCCTCCAGCGGCCCCGGCTGGCGGGATACCTCGAGCAATCGACGCGCTACATCGCATACGACCAGGCGATGCCGGGCGGCGGCTACCGCTACTACCGGGACGACGAGCTCGGGCCGGAGTACGAACGCACGATGCAAGAGCTGTTCTCGATCTACGCCGGAGCGCTTCCGCGCGTCTTCGAGTGGGCGGCCGGCCAGTACCCGCGCAGGCCCGACGAGGCCGAGGCGGCCCACGCGCGCGCGATCAAGGCCAAAGCGCTCGACCTCGTGCGTGGCCTGCTGCCCGCCAGCTCGCTGTCTCACATGGGCATCTTCGCGACCGGCCAGACCTACGAGCAGCTTGTGCTGCACCTGCTCGCGCATCCGCTGCCCGAGGCGCAGCGCTACGGGCGGATGATCCTCGGCGAGCTCAAGGCCGCAATCCCGAGCTTCCTGGTGCGGGTCGAGCGGCCAGATCGCGGCGGCGAGTGGATCTCATACCTTAAGCGCCGCGAGCGCGTCGGCCGGCATTGGGCCGAGCGCCTCGGCCTCGAGGAGGACGCCGCTGAGGGTCCGTCGGTCAAGCTCCTGGACGCCGAGGGCGACGAGGACCAGCTGCTGTCGGCGCTCCTGTTCGAGACTGGTCGCTGCTCGGAGGAGACGATCCGCGAGTCGGTCGAGCGCCTCGATTCCGGGCAGCGCGCGGAGCTGCTCTCGGACCTGCTCGGTCAGCGCTCGAATCGCCGCCACCGGCCCGGACGGGGCCTCGAGGCGCTCCGCTACCGGTTCGAGATCGTCTCGGACTACGGCGCCTTCCGCGATCTTCAGCGTCACCGCATGCTGACGGTCCAGTGGCAGCCGCTGACGCCCGATCTGGGCGCCGAGATTCCGGTCGAGGTCGTCGAGGCCGGCTGCGGTGACGATTATCAGCGCGCGCTCGAGCTCTCCGCTCGTGAGTACGAGCGGCTGTGCGCGCAGGGCCTACAGGACGCGGCTCCCTACGCGCTGTGCCTGGCCTACCGGATCCGCTACATCCTCGACCTCAACGCGCGCGAGGCGATGCAGCTGATCGAGCTGCGCTCAGGTCGCGAGGGCCATCCGAGCTACAGGGCGGTCGCCCAGGAGATGCACGCGCAGATTGCGGCCGTCCATCCCGCGGTCGCTGACGCGATGACCCACGTCGACCACGACACCGAACCGCGCCTCGAGCGGATCCTGTCCGAGATGCGGACGCAATCCCGGTTGGCGGCTTCCTAGGAAGCGCCCCCGGCCCGCTTGAAGCACTTGGGCGGACCGGGTGAATGCGACTCGGGCGCTAGGTGCGCTCGCGCTCGCGCAGCTCGATCCGCCTGATCTTGCCGGTCAGCGTCTTGGGCAGGTCCGGCACGAACTCGATCTTGCGCGGGTACGCGTAGGCGGAGTGGCGCTCGCGCACGAACGCCTTGATCTCCTCGGCCAGCTCCTCCGAGGGGTCGTAGCCGGCAGCCGGCACCACGAACGCCTTCACGACGTTGCCGCGCCGCTCATCTGGTGAGGCGACCGCCGCAGCCTCGGCCACCGCGGGATGCTCGAGGCACGCCGACTCGACCTCGAACGGACCGATCCGGTAGCCGGCCGAGATGATCACATCGTCGGCGCGGCCCTCGTACCAGAAGTAGCCGTCCTCATCCTCCCGCGCGGCGTCCTTGGTGTGGAACCACTCGCCGCCGAACGCCTCGTCGGAGTCCTCGGGCGGGCGGTTCCAGTAGCCGAGCGGATAGTGCGGGTTCGAGCGCGCCTTCAGGCAGATCTCGCCGCGCTCACCGCGCTTCACCGGGCGCTCGTCCTCGTCGAGGATCTGTACGTTCCAGCCCGGCATCGGCCTCCCCATCGAGCCCTCGCGCACTTCCATGAACGGGTAGTTGGCGCATAGCGGGTATGACTCCGTCAGACCGTAGTAGTCGAGCACGGTGATCCCGTATTGCTCGCGGAACCAGCGGATCGCCTCGGGGTTGAGCGGCTCGCCCGCGCTGCACACGATCCTGAAGCGCTGCGGGTAGCGCGTCCCAGCGTCGCCGATGCCCATCATCGACCGGATCGCCGTGGGCGTACCGAACACGTTAGTCACCTCGTGGCGCGAGAGGAAGTCGAGCTGCTTGTCCGGATCGAACCCTCCCTCGCGCTGGTACACGGCCTGTACGGCGCCAAGGCGCCACGGGCCGAGCAGCGGGCAGATTCCGGCCGCCCAAGCCCACTCGCCCATGCCGTGGAACACCTCTCCCTCGCGGACGTCGTGGCAGTACACAAACTCTTCGTGGGCGAGGATGTACCGGTGGGCGTGGAGGATGCCCTTCGCCAGTCCTGTCGTCCCGCTCGAGTAGTAGAGCTGGGCCGGGTCGTCGGCCGCGGTGTCGAGCGCGTTGAAATGAGCGCCGCCGCCCTCGAGCAGAGCCTCGTCGAGGATCAGCACGTGTTCGACGAGCGAGCGATCGATGCGGTCTGCGTTGGTGGCGTCGGTGACGAGTACCTTCGCCTGGGAATCGGTGAGTCTGTGGCGGATTCCCTCGTCGCCATAGAGCACCGACATCGATAGGAGGATCGCGCCCGACTTCCAGGTCCCGAAGAACGCGGCCGCGGCCTGCGGTGTCGGCGGAAGCAGCATCGCGACTCGGTCGCTCTTCTCCACGCCGTGGGCGGCGAGCACGTTCGCGAAGCGGTTTGCGTCGTCCTGCAGCTCGCCCCAGCTCACCCTGCGGACCGTGCCGCGGAAGTCCTCGTGGATCATCGCGAGCTTGTCGCGCGCGTGGCGGTCACACACGTCGGCGGCGATGTTGTAGCGCTCGGGCACCACCCAGCTGTGCTCGGCGCAGGCCTGCTCGTAGGAGATCGTCATGGCCGGGAGTAACCTACTCCCAAGTTTCAATGGACTTGGTCGTAGGCATCCTCGTCGGGATCGCCGTGATCGCCGCGGCCTGGGGGCTCATACGCACATATCGCGCGCGACGCACGCCCGAGGCGCTGGGAATGCAGTCGGCGCTCCACGCCGCTACCTCGACGCTTCCGCACCTGCGCCGTGGGCTCTCGTCGCGGACCGCCGAGGCTGCGGTCCCCCATCTGCGGGCGCTCACCGGCTCGGCGGCGATCGCGCTGGCCGACACCCGGGCCGTGCTGGCGATCGACGGCGAGGGCCGCGAGCAGGTCCGTCCGGGCGATCTGCTCTCGAGGCTGCTGGCGCGGACGACCGATGATCGGCTCCACATCGAGCCGCGGCTGATCTCCTCAGATCCCACCTGCCCACTGCGGTCGGCGGTCATGGCGCCGCTGATCGTCCAGGGAAAGCGAGCGGGCACCCTGATCGCGTTCTACCGCTCGCCGGGACGGCCCAGCCGCGAGGAGCTCCGGGTAGTCCAGGAGGCGGCGAGCCTCGTCTCGGCTCAGGTCGAGCTGTCGGTCGTGGCCGCGCAGGAGGAGCGGCTCGCACAAGCCGAGCTGCGCGCGCTACGGGCGCAGATCTCGCCTCATTTCATCTACAACGCGCTCGCCGCGGTCGCCGGTGACATCCACGAGCGTCCCGACGAAGCGCGCGAGCTGTTGATCGACTTCGCAGAGTTCACGCGCTATCTGTTCCGCGACGGGCGCTCGTACGTAACGCTGATCGAGGAGCTGGAGCACGTCGAGCGCTATCTGCGGCTGGAGCAGGCGCGTTTCCGAGGCAAGCTCCACGTCCTGATCGATGTCGCATCAGAAGCCAAGGGCGCCGTGGTGCCGGCCATGTCCGTCCAGCCGCTCGTCGAGAACGCCGTGCGGCACGGCGTCGAGCGCCGGGCGGGAACGGGTCGCGTTCAGATCATCGCTCGCCTGCTGGGCGACGACGTCGAGCTCCGCGTGAGCGATGACGGTGCCGGGATCGAGCCGGACCGTGTGCCAGAGGTGCTGGCCGGCACGGGAGGTGGCATCGGCCTCTCGAACGTTGACGCGCGCCTGCGCGCGACGTTCGGCGAGCGCTACGCGCTGAAGATCGACTCGCACCCCGGCGAGGGCACGACCGCGATCATGACCGTGCCGCACCTGCACGGTGAGGCCGTGCGCGAGCCGCAGGCGGTCGCGGCCGAATGAGCTCTGACCGGCTGACAATCCTCGCCGTCGACGACGAGCAGACTCAGCTTAAGGACTTGGCGCGGATCCTGCGCAGCTTCGCGGCCGTCGAGGATGTCGAATGCGCCGGCGACGGACGCGACGCGCTGGCAAGGCTTTCGGCCGAGCGCTACGACGCGATCTTCCTCGACGTCCGGATGCCGGATCTCGACGGTCTGGAGTTGGCGCGCGTGCTCAAGCGCTTCGCCGCTCCGCCGCAGCTCGTGTTCGTCAGCGCCTACGACACTGCGGCCGTCGATGCCTTCGAACTGCGGGCGCTCGACTATCTGCGCAAGCCGGTCAGCCGCAAGCGGGTGGAGGAGGCGCTTGACCGGATACTCGCGGCACTCGAGCAGGGCGCCGTACAGGATGGCAACGGCGATCGCCGCGAGAGCTCCCCGTCGGAGCACGACATGGTCGCCGTCTCAGGTGCGCGCGGAGGGGCGGTCCGGCTCGTCCCGCGAAGCGCGATCCTGTATGCGCAGGCGCAGGGCGACTTCGTCCGGATCGTCACCGACGAAGGCCGTTATCTGCTGCGCGTCACGCTGGCCGAGATGGAGAGTCGCTGGGAGCCGTTCGGCTTCGCGCGGGTCCACCGCCAGTACGTCGCCAACCTGAGTCAGGCGCGCGAGCTGCGGCCGTCGCTGGGAAGCACCGCCGAGCTCGTGTTCGCCGACGGGCATACGGTGCCCGTAGCTCGGCGACAGGTCGCCGAGCTACGGCGCCGTCTCGGTGTCTAGTTCGTCTCGCCGTACTTGGCGATCTCGTCCTTCTCCTGCTCCGTGAGCTCCTTCGGCTCCTCGCCCTTCTCGCGTTTGGCGGCCTGGACCTGCTCGCGGATCTGATCGACGATCTCAGGATTCGCGAGCGTGGACACGTCGCCGACGTCGGCGAAGTTCGACACCGCGGCGATCACGCGACGCATGATCTTGCCGGAGCGCGTCTTTGGCATATCGGGCACCACCCAGACGTTCTTCGGCCTGGCGATCTTCCCGATGTCCTTCTCGATCTGCGCTGAGACCTTCTGCGCGACGTCGCCGTCCGCATCGAAGCCGGGCTTGAGCGCGACGTACATCTCGACGACGCGGCCACGGATCTCGTCGACGACCGGGACAGCTGCGGCCTCGGCCACCCCCTCAACTTCGATCGCCGCCGACTCGAGCTCCTTGGTCCCGAGCCGGTGGCCTGCGACGTTGATCACGTCGTCGATCCGGCCGAGGATCCTGAAGTAACCGTCCTCGGCCTGGACCGCGCCGTCGCCGCACATGAATGGCCAGTCGTGCCAGTCCTTGCTACCCCGGTCCTTGCAGAACCTCGCGTAGTAGGTGTCGATGAACCGTTCGTCCTGGCCCCAGACCGTCAGCATGCGGCCGGGCCACGGGTTGCGGACGCAGATGTAGCCCGCCTTGCCCGAACCCTTCGGGATCTCCTCGCCGTTGTCGTCGTAGATCACCAGATAGATGCCTAGGCACTCGGGCCCGCAGCTGCCCGGCTTCATCGGCTGAAGCCCAGGCAGGGTCGAGCCGAGGAACCCTCCGGTCTCGGTCATCCACCAGGTGTCGGTGATCGCGGCCTTCTCCTTGCCGACCACCTTGTAGTACCAGCGCCAGACGTCCGGCTCGATCGGCTCACCGACCGTCGTCATCGTCTTGAAGTGGTAGTCGTACTTGGCGGGCTCGTCCGGACCAACCTTGCGCAGCATCCGGATAGTGGTCGGCGCGGTGTGGAAGATGTCGACGCCGAGCTTCTCGGCGATCCGCCACGGCCGTCCGGGATCCGGATGGGTCGGGATCCCTTCGTACATAACTGTCGTCGTGCCAAGGGCGAGCGGTCCGTAGACGATGTAGGAGTGACCGGTGATCCAGCCGATGTCGGCGAAGCACCAGTACGTGTCGTCGGGGTGGATGTCCTGGTAGTACTTGGACGTCCCGGTGACATAGCTGAGATAGCCGCCGACCGGATGCTGTGCACCTTTCGGGCGGCCGGTGGTGCCGCTCGTGTACATCAAGAACAGCGTGTCCTCGGCGGCCATTGACTCGGGCTCGACCTCCTGGCCCTTGTAGTTCTCGAGCAGCTCGTCGATGAAGTAGTCGCGGCCGTCCACCATCTCCGACTCGGAGTGGTACTCGCCGGGCTTGCGGCGCCACACGAGCACCTTCTCGACCTCGATCCCCTCCTTGCGCGCAGCCTCGATCGCTTCGTCGGCCTTGACCTTGTGGTCGACCAGCTGGCCACCACGGTAATAGGCGTCCATCGTCACCAGAACGGTGCTCTTGGCGTCACCCATGCGCTGGCCGCACGCCGCGCCGCTGAAGCCGCCGAAGACCTCTGAGTGGATGACACCCAGGCGGGCCGCGGCCAACATCGAGACCGGAAGATCCGGGACCATCGGCAGGTGGAAGGTGACGCGGTCCTGTTTCTTGAGGCCCGCAAAGTCGCGCAGCAGCGCCGCAAACTCGTTCACCCGTCGGTGGAGCTCCCGGTAGGTGATCTCCTCGGTCTCGTCCTCCTCGAGCTCCGGAACCCAGATGATCGCGTTCTCCTCACCACGCTCCGCCAGGTGCCGGTCGCAACAGTTGACGCATGCGTTCAGCTTGCCGCCGACGAACCACTTGAAGAACGGCGGGTTGCTCGAATCGAGGACCTGGTCCCACTTCTTGTCCCACGTGAGCATCTCGGCGTAGTGGACGAAGCAATCCGGGAAGTTCTTCTCGGAATACTGCTCGAGGATCGCCTCGTCGCTCGCGTTTGCCTGCTTGGCGAAGTCCGCCGGCGGCGGGTAGTACTCCTCCTCGCGCCAATGGACGGATACGTGGGCCTCCGACGGCGCGCTCTGGTCTGTTGCCATTGAAGCCTCTCCTTCCTGGAGTCGGAGTGGAAGGCCCGGGCGCGGTGTCGGCGCCCGGGCCGGCCACATCTATCTACCCGTTAGTGATACCACTCAACGGCTCAACGGCACCAAAGGCAGCACCGTTCTGGCAAACGTCGAGTTGATCACCTGGGCGAACGAGGCGTACCAGGCCGCGATCGCCGTAGCCAAACCGACGAAGCCGCCGATATGGGTGATCGTCGTGTGCGCGCCTGCGGCACCGATCGCCAACAGGAAGAACGTCGCCGCCAGCAAGACGAACACGAGCGCAACCGCGCCCGTCGTCCTCAACGACGCGACGAACATGTAGGTGGTGAAGATGCCCCACGCGTACAGGTAGATCGCGACGTACTTCGGTGCCACAGCTGGGCTGGTGTGTGCGAGGAACCAGAACGAGATCCAGAACGCCCCGTACGAGGTGAACGCGACGGCCCCGAACGTGTTGCCGGTGCGGAATTCCCACATTCCGGCAAGCAGCTGGGCGAGACCTCCGTACGCGATCGCGAGACCGAGCACGACGCCCTCACCTGACGGGCCCACGAGGTTCGAGTTGAACATGCTCAACACGAACGTCGTCATCGCGAACCCGGCGAGCCCAAGCGGAGCCGGGTTAGCCGGTATCCACCCGCCGGCAGAGTGAGAACCGCTGACAGGAGCGGGAGCCACGTCGGCTTCTCTCATGCCACCTGCTTCCATATAAGCCTCCTCTCGAGTGTTGACCGATCGAGACGAAGGTTGCACTCGCAATCAACACGCGCAACCACGGATCGCCGAACGGTCGGCGTCGGCGACGAGCGGTTCCGCGCACCCGGTGAGCGGCAACCGCTCGCGAGTTACTTACGCCGCTTGCGCTTGCGCTTCGGCGTTGTGGCGCGCGTGCTGTTGGGCGCCTCTTGCGTTGCCGCCGCGGCTTTTGGGGCCTGCTTGCCCCTGCCTCCACCGCTCTGCTGTCGCTGGCGCTGCTCGCGGAGCTCCTGAGAAGACGGCCAGCGCTCGACGCGCCCCGTCTGCCACGCCGGCGGCGTGCCGCTCGGCCAGCGATCGGCGAACAGGACTCCGAGCGCGACGAGCCAGTAGGCCTGGACGATCGGAACCGGGGTGACGACAAACAGAACAAGGATCCCGGCGATGATCCCCAGGTAGCCCATGAAGCGGGTCAGCAGACCGACACGCATCGCCTGCATCGAGACGAGCACGAACGAGACGGCGAGCAGCAACTCGCCCCCGTAATCCATGACCTGGAAGACCGCCAATAGCGGCGCGCTCATCAGGTGGTTTGCCTCCGGGTAGGTCTGGGCGCCGGTGAAGTGGTTGGCCTGGATGCCGTAGCCGATGATGTAGCCGCTGATGCCGATGGCGGCGAGTGGGGCGCCGACGAGGGCGATGTAGCGGATGTAGCGAGGAGCGGCGGCGTCTCGGGCGCGGGTCGCAGAGAACAGGAACCAGAGCGTCCACGCGACCGCGAGCCACCCGCCCGCCTGCACCACGGCTCCGGCCACGTCGAGGCCGTAGCGCTTCTTCTCGAGGATCAGCCCGAGGGTGATCTCGGCGACGTTCGTGTGGGCGCCGGCTAGCTGGACCGCGGCCGAGCCGATCAACAGCACACCGGCGGCGCCCGCGATGATGGCCTGGCGCGGCCGCACGCGCGACTCGTATTGGAGCTGACCGGCGGCTGTGATCCCCGTCATTGCCGCTCCGACGGCATTGTCGTCAATCCCCGCGGCGCGGACTCGCCCACGCGGCGCATCCGTGGCGGCGCGTAGTCGGGATCATCTCCTTCGAGCACGCGCGAGACCCGCTCGCCGACCGCCAGCAGCAGATCGAGCGCCGGCGCGAGCACCGCGATCACGCGCTCGACGCGTCGCAGCGTGACGGGATTTGTGGGCATCGGGGCTCCGCAGTGTAGGGACGTACACTCGCCTCGGTGAGCGCAGCCGCACCCGCCGCCTGCCCAGCCTGCGGCGGGCGATTGGTGTCGTGGCGAACGGCCCCGTCATCCGAGCCCGCACTCGCGGCCTACGAGCTCGCGCGCTGCGCGGGCTGCGGCACGGCCGTGACGCTCGGCGAGGCGCCGGCGCTGCTTCACTGCAGCGGTGCGTACGGGCCGCGCGCGCCTCGGCTGCACCGGCTGGCGCTGCCGCTGCTGCGAGCGTTCGACCGCCACCGGCTACGACTACTCGACGCGCCCGCCGGTGCTCGACTGCTGGACGTCGGCGCCGGTCGCGGGCGGTTCGTGCACAGCGCGCGGGCGGCGGCCTACGACGCCTTCGGCATCGAACCTTCGGTTCACGCGAGCGGGGTCGTTGAGCAGGTGAGCGTTGAGGAGGCCGCGCTGCCGGCGGGCGCGTTCGACGCGATCACCGCCTGGCACGTGCTCGAGCATCTCGACGATCCGGGCGCCGCCCTGCGGCGGATGCACTCGTGGCTCAGGGCGGACGGCGTTCTGCTGGTGGGCGTCCCGAACCTCGCGAGCGTCCAGGCATGTGTCGGCGGAGAGCGCTGGTACCACCTCGACGTCCCCCGTCACCGGATCCACTTCACCCCCGCCGGGATCGAAGCGCTGCTGCGGGCGTCGGGCTTTGAGCCGCTGAGGGCCCACCACGTGCTCGCGGAGCACAATCCATTTGGGATGTGGCAATCGCCGGTGAGCCGGCTCACGAAGCACCCGTCCTACCTCTACAACCTGCTGAAGCGAAATGCTCCGCTGCGCTCGCCGGATCTGGCGATCACAGCGCTCGCGATGCCTCTCGCGCCCGTCGCGGCGCTTGCGGAGCTGGCGGCGGGCCTGGCGGGGCGCGGCGGCACGATCGCGGTCGTGGCGCGACGGCTCGGGTAGACCTGCTCGGGTGCTTGCGCTGGTCGGCTGCGATCCACGCAGACTTCCTTCCACCCCCCGGGACAAACTGCGCGTGCATCGCGCCACCGCCCGCCCACGATAAACCCGCTCGAGAGCACAAATCACCCGGCCCGGATCGCTTTGTGGCGCGACGGCTACCATAAACCTCATGGAAGGCAGCGGCTTCGGAGACCTGTTCGGAGACCCCGACGAGCTCCAGCGCAGGCTCGGCGAGTTCGCCGAGCAGATGCAGGGCGCCCAGCGCCTCGCTTGGGCCGATAACGCGATCAAGCTGGCCGTCGATTTGACCGTCGCGGCGATCAACCGGATGAACATCCAGGGCACGACTGATCAGCAGACCGAGCAGCTGCGCTCGGTGATCGCGCACGTGTTCCCCGAGGCCGTCACGCTCGTGCGCGAGGCGCGCGAAGGGCTCCAGTAGAAGCGCTCGAACGAGCGCGGGCGTTCCTGCTGCGGACCTTCCAGCAGGCCGCCGATGAGGCGTACGAGGTCGACGGCGGCTGGGTCTTCCGCACGCCGTCGCTGCCCGCTGATTTCCACCTCAACCACGTTTATCTCGCGGAGAGCGTCGCATTCGACGAAGCTGTAGAGCTCGCCGAACAGCACCTCGCGGGTCTGCCTTACCTGCATGTTGAGATCGAGGGTGTCGAGCTCGAAGAGGCCTTTCGGGCCGCCGGCTGGGAGGTCGAGCGCGAGCTGCTGATGCTGCTGAGAGAGAGCCCCGACTCCCCGGCGGAAGCGAGCAAGGTCATCGAGCCCGGCGAGGAGAGGATGCTGAGGTTGATGCGCCAGTGGATTCTCGGGGAGGAGGAGTCAGACCCCAAGCACATCGACGAGCACGTCGAATCCGTTCGTCGCAGGGCACGGGCGGCGGGCGAGCGCCATTTCGGGATTGAAGGCCCCGACGGCGCGCTAGTAGCGATGACGAACCTGCGCTCGGACGGCGCGACCGCGCAGGTCGAGAACGTCTACACGGCGCCCGAGGCACGCGGGCACGGGTACGCACGAACGCTCGTCGCGTACGTGACGCGGCTGGCGGTCGACGCCGGCCACGAGCTGACCTTCATCACGGCCGATGATCTGGGCTGGCCGAAGGATCTCTACGCGCGGCTTGGGTTCGAGCCGGCGGCGCGGATGTCGCTATTCCACAAGCGCCTCTAGCACGAGCGCGTCGTGCTCGGCCGGCTTGACGCGCCGGAACTCCCGCTGGATCACGCCGTCCGGACCGATCACGAACGTCGTGCGCTCGACGCCCATGTACTTGCACCCGTACATCGACTTCTGAACCCACACGCCGTACGCCTCTGCGACGGCGTGATCCTCATCGGCGAGCAGGGGGAACTCGAGGTCGTACTTAGTCGCGAACTTCGCGATCCGCTCGACAGGGTCGGGTGAGACGCCAAGCACCGTCGCTCGCGCGCGCGTGTAATTGAAGCGATGGTCGCGCACCCCGCACGCCTGGGTCGTGCACCCCGGCGTCTCGGCCTTGGGGTAGAAGTAGACCACGACCGTCTGGCCACGCAGCGACCACAGCGAAACCGGATTGCCGTGCTGGTCCGGCAGCGTGAAATCGGGAGCGATCATTTCAGCAGCCTCGATAGCCGTCGGTCCTTCATCAGCTTGCCGTCTGTCTGGCAGGTCGGGCAATAGCACATCACGTAGTCCTCGTAGAAGACGGCTTCGAGGGTGTCGCCGCAGCGCGGACACGGCTCGCCGTTGTGGCGATGGACGGTGAGCGGCATCGGCAGCTTGTCCGGGATCGGCAGTTGGATTGCGCCCTCGTAGTGGGCGATCGCGCCGCCGAGCCGTTCGATGATCGCCGCCCGGAGCCGCTCGGCCTCGTCGGCGTCGAGATCCGAGCCGCGCTTGAAGGGCGACAGGCGCGCCGTGTGGAGAATCTCGTCGACCCAGGAGCGCCCGATCCCCGCCAGCACGTGCTGGTCGCGCAGCAGCGCATACAGCGGCCGCGGCTCGTCGAGCAGCTCCTCTAGCGCGGGCGGGTGTGGCCACGCGTCCGGACCGAGAGCGGCGAGCGTCTCGTCGGCCTCGAGCCCGTCCGCTCGGAGCAGCTTGACCCACGCGCGCTGCTTGGTCCCGAACTCGCGCAGTCGCAGCTCGTGGCCGTCCTCGAGCCGCAGCAGGAAGCGCGCCGTGCGGTCGCGCGCCGAGGCCGGCTTGTCGAACAGCTGAAGGCGACCCGCCGACATCAGGTGGATCAGCAGCGCGAGCTCGCCGTCGAACTCGACGATGAACAGCTTTCCGCGCCGCGGGACGCCCGAGATCCGCCTACCCTCGAGCTCCGCCAACGGCGGGTCGAACGTCTTCAGGGCGTTCACCCCGGGCGCGAACGCCGAGCGCACGGTCGCGCCCGCAATCGCCGCGCCGATCCGCCGAGCGGTGATCTCGACCTCTGGTAGTTCCGGCATTTCTTCGAGGGTAGTGGGGGAATGTTCACACCCCGCTTAGGAATGGGTATGAGACTCCCGGACATGAGCGACCTATTGGCAGTGATCGGAGCCGAGGACCAGGACCTCGAGCTACTCGCCGAGCTCGAGCGGCGCCACCCCCGCCGGGTGACGCTGCTGCTCGAGGGCGGAGATCTGGAGGATGAGTCCGAGTCCGATCGCGTGGCGAGGTTGTTGCAAGCGATCGAAGAGCGCACGGGCGCGCTCGTTGTCGGGCTCGCTGGACACTCGGATGACTTGCGCGGCTGGCGCTTCGACCGCGTCGTCCGAACGGATCCACTCGCAGCCTGAGCGGATACCCTCCCGGCCGCAGTGGCGGTCACACTCGCACCGGACGACATCGTCTCCACGCACGCCGAGGGCCAGCGCAACTCGCGCGAGCCGCTGCTCGTGATCGAGCCGCTGCTTGGCTTCCTCGCGGCTAACGGGCTCGACGCTCCGCCTGAACTCGAGGCCGACCCCGTCGGCGACGGTCACTCGAACGTGACCTTCGCGCTGTCGACCGGGGTCGTTCTGCGGCGCCCGCCGCGCGGCCCGCTTCCACCGAGCGCACACGACGTGCTGCGCGAGGCACGGCTGCTGAACGCCCTCGAGCCGACGCCGGTACGCGCGCCACGGGTGCTCGCGGCCTGTGATGACCTCGGCGTGATCGGGGCACCGTTCTATGTGATGGAGCGCCTCGAGGGCGTCGTCGTCACGACCGAGGTTCCGCCTCCGTTCGACACGCCAGAGGAACGTCGGCGGATGTCAGAAGAGCTGATCGACGCGCTGGTCGAGCTGCACGCTGTGGACTGGCAGGCCGTCGGACTGGAGGGGTTCGGAAAGCCGAGCGGCTACCTCGAGCGCCAGCTGCGGCGTTTCACTGGGCTCTGGGAGCACAATCGCACGCGCGAGATCCCTGAGGTCGCATCGGTAGGCGAATGGCTGCAGGCAAACCTGCCTGAATCGCCGCCGGCGACGATCGTCCACGGCGACTATCGGCTCGGCAACACGATGCTGGCCACTGAGGCGCCCGCGCGGCTGATCGCGATCTTCGACTGGGAGATGGCCACGATCGGCGATCCGCTCGCCGACCTCGGCTACCTGATGATGTTCTGGCTCCAGGCGGACGACCCGAACGTCGGCATGTACGAGCTCCAGGCAGTGACACGCGAGGACGGGTTCCCCAGCAGGGCCGAGATGATCGCGCTCTACGAGGAGCGCTCCGGGCGCTCGATGAAGGCGCTCGACTGGTACGTGACGCTCGCGCTGTGGAAGGCGATCGTGTTCATGGAGGGCAACTACAAGCGCGCGATCTCAGGAACGACCGACGACCCGTACCTGAAGGCGTTCGGCGACGGCGTGCTCGAGCTGGCGCGCCGGGCCGCCGAGGTCTCGCAGCATGGGTTCTGAGAACGGCCGCTACCGCGGCCTGCTCGTCGATTACGGAGGCGTGCTGACGACGAACCTGTTCGATTCGTTCCGAGCGTTCTGCGACCTCGAAGGGCTTGCACCTGAATCCGTTGCCGAGCGCTTCCGGAAGGACACCGCCTGTCGGGAGCTCCTGATCGGACTCGAGACCGGTCAGATCGATGAGGCGCGGTTCGAGCCCGAGTTCGCGGCGATGCTCGGCGTCGCCGAACCAGAGGGCCTGATCGACCGGCTGTTCGCGGGCTCAGCACCAGATCCGCCGATGGTCGACGCGGTCCTGGCAGCGCGACGCGCGGGCGTCAAGACCGGGCTGATCTCCAACTCGTGGGGCACTCGGCGCTACGACCGCACCCAGCTAGCCGAGCTGTTCGACGGAGTCGTGATCTCGGGCGAGGTCGGGATGCGAAAGCCGGCGCCCGAGATGTACCTGCTGGGAGCCGAGCGAATCGGCCTAGAGCCGTCCGCGTGCGTGTTCGTCGACGATCTGCCTTTCAACCTCGAGCCCGCCAGCGATCTCGGAATGGCGACAGTCCACCACGTGGACGCCGAGCAGACGATTGCACAGCTTGAAGAGCTGCTCGGAGTTAGACTCGCCCCATCCAGGGCGTGAGAGAGGAGAGCAGCAATGCCGCCGAACCCCATTGATCTGACAAAGGACGCGGTCTCGAAGGCTGGCGAGACGGCGATCGATGTCGCGCGCAAGGCGCGCCGCAAGGTGTTCACCGAAGCGAGCCAGCGGGGCGTCAACTGGTGGGATCTCCCGCTGCCCGGACAGCTTGCGGCACTTGCGCTCTTCCGCGAGGACCTGCGCGAGTTCAACCTATACGACACCGAGGAAGCCCAGAATGGCGGCGCGTCGGTGACCGCCGAGCCGCCCCCGTATCGCACATACGACGGCTCGCAGACCGATCCGAACAATCCGCTGATGGGCAAGACCGGGACCCGCTTCGGCCGCAACATGCCGATCGAGGCGACCTGGCCGGAGGAGCAGTCGATGCTCGACCCGAGCCCGCGGGCGGTTTCGACCCAACTGCTGAACCGCGACACGTTCAAACCCGCAACGACGCTGAACGTGCTGGCGGCGTGCTGGCTCCAGTTTCAGAACCACGACTGGTTCAGCCACGGCGACAACTCGGAGACCGAGTTCATCGCGGTTCCGCTGGACGACGACGACAGCTGGTCGGACGGCGCGATGCAGGTCCGGCGTACCTCGCCGGA
>Ga0102924_1003180_pt1 | contig 17347 bp, 21 predicted proteins | sample PaiPotPPM11metaG_FD_80116 | JGI IMG/M metagenome (GOLD analysis project Ga0102924, IMG submission 80116) | Iron sulfur acid spring bacterial and archeal communities from Banff, Canada, to study Microbial Dark Matter (Phase II) - Paint Pots PPM... ...
AGTACACCGAGACCGTTCCGACGAACTCCCGCTCGAGGAACATCGGGAGCCCGAGGGCGGCCCGCCAGCCGGATTGCTGCGCGACGGGATCGAGCGGGAAGCGACCGTCGAGTTGGAGGTCCTCGGAGAAGACCGGCCGTTGCTCGATCACGACCTGGGTGACGAGCCCGGGGACAGCCGGGATCGCGGCATTCCCCTGGCGACGTGGGTCGACGCCCTCCCCCACCTCGACCGCCTGCTGGGCCGGGTTGCCGGACTGGGTCAAGGTGATGAGGCAGGAGGCCGCGCCTGAGACGCCGATCACGGCGCGGGCGACGCCCTGGAGCAGGGCCGTCGGTCCGACCGTGGTCGCGGTCAGCGCCTGCGAGACCTGACGCAGCATCTCCATCGAGGCGTCGAGGCGCAGCGCCTGCTGGCGGGTTTGCTCGAAGAGGAAGGTGTTCTCGAGCGAGACGGCGACTTCGGCCCCGAGGGAGGCGGCCAGCTTGACGTCATAGTTGCCGCTGAACTCCCCATTTCGTTTGTTGGCCAGCATCAGGACACCGAGCGGGCGGCCACCCGAGCCGAGCGGCACAAGAAGAAGGTCGTGGTAGCCAAACGTCTGCGGCAGCAGCTGGCCGGCCTCGATGTCGTGCAGGCAGTCGGCGATGATGACCGGCTGCTGGGTGACAAAGACCCGGCCGATCAGCGTCGAGGCGTTGGCGCTGAAGCGGAGCTGGTTGAGGCGCATCTGGTTGAAGAGCCGGCTTTCCCGCATCCCGGACGGCGCCGCGGGCGCGATCAACGCCTCCAGGCCCTCCTGGTACAGGAAGAAGCCGCACATCTCCACATCGAGCAGCTCCGCGAGCTTCAGGGTCAGCGTGCCCAGGTCTTCGCCGAGCTTGGTGAGGTTGGAGACCGCAGTTGCCGTCTCGAAGAAGTGGCTCAGCTCCTGGAGGTTCTGATCGGCCCGCCGGGAGAGCTCGAGGTTGAGCTGGACCAGCTTGAAGTACTTGGAGGACCAGAAGCCGGTCAGCACCATGACGGGCAAGAACAGCACCGCCAGGAAGTAGGTGACCGGCGACGGCGCCCACCAGCGCGCGACATAGATGAGGAAGAGTTCGGTCAGGGCGCCCAATACCACCCAGAGACGCCAGTTGAAGCGAGTCCGGAAGCTGGAAGTCGAGTGCGGTTTGGTCACGAAGCCCTCTTTCGGCACTAGCCGCCTCCGGCGTGGAAAAGGCGGCGTTCAGTGCGCATTGATTTGACGCGGATCGAGGGCATTGCTTCGCACTACGATGTGGCCCCCCGCACCGGCGGCGCCCGGTTTCACAAGGCTTTACGCAACCGTCACCCATTCGTCTGGAATCGGATCCCGTTCTGGCCTTTGATACCCTCTAGGCGTGCAGCGCGAGACCGCGTTCAACGTCTCGGCGATCAAGGACACGGTCCTTCGATCGATCAAGCTCAACCAGCAGGCGTACAACAACCGTGACGCCGACGTGCTGCGTGAGGTCTACCTGGAGCCGATGCTCTCCCAGGTCGCGCACGACCTCTCGGGCGACTTCGAGTCCTTCCCCGCCGCCCGGCTCGACATCACGTGCGAGGTGCTCGACGTGTCCTACACGGCCTACCTGCAGATCGGCAAGGTCGAGCTCTCCGCCTACGGCCTCGAGGCGAGCCCCCAGAACGTCAACGTGACGACCAAGGAAGAGTGGATCTACCGGCTGGTCCCGGATGCGGAAAAGGGCGTCGGCCTCGGGCGTCGCACCACGCACCGCTTCCTCGGTTATTACCACTACACGCTGGTCGACATCGACGGACGCTGGTGGATCACCGACGTCCAGTCCGCGTCTGAGATCTGGCTTCCCTAGTCAGCAGAACGAACCGGCCTACCCGCCGGACGCGCGTCGAGCTCTTGCACGAGGTCTCTGACGCGATGGCCGATGTCGTCACGTATCAGGCGAACTTCCTCGAGTGATCTGTCCGCGGGATCGGTCAGGTCCCAGTCGAGGTATCGCTTGCCCGGGATGTACGGGCACTCGTCCCCGCACCCCATGGTGACGACGAGGTCGGCCCACCGGGCCAGGTCGTCAGTGAGTTTCTGCGGGCGCTTGCCGGAAATATCGATGCCGATTTCGCGCATCGCATCGGCAACGACCGGGTGAACGTGTTCCGCCGGACGGGTGCCGGCCGAGCGCGACTCGTACCGTCCGTTGGCCGCGCGTTGAAAGAGTGCATCGCTCATCTGCGACCGGCCGGCGTTCTGCTTGCAGATGAAAAGAACCTTCGACATCCGGGTGTTCAGACCAGGGCGTCGAGGAGGGCGCGGGCCCGGGGCTCGAGGTGATCGGCCAACCGGTAGTAGGCCCAGATCCCGACCTTGGTGACCTCGACCAGGCCGGCATCGCGCAATTTGGCCATGTGATGCGAGATTGTCGGCTGGCTGAGGTCGAAGGCCGCCGTGAAGTCACAGATGCAGACGGGTTGAGAGGAGCGCTTGAGCGCGCCGACCATCTGGAGCCGGGTGGGGTCGGCGAGCGCCTTCAAGACATCGACCGACGCATCAACCTTGGCGACGGAAAGCGGGATCGACGGCGGGCAACACACGCCTTTGACGCGTTCCGGGATGGCCGCCTTCACGAATTCGAGTCTACCAGACCCATTGACAGTTGTCTATGGGTTTGCTACGATCCCATCGATAGCCATCAATCCGTTGTGGAAGAGGTGCCCATGGACACGATCCGGGAGTCCGTCCGAGCGAAGTACGCTGAGACCGCGATCAAGTTACGCGATGGCGGCAGCTGCTGTGACTCGAGTTGTTGCGGCGGATCCGATGCCACCAGCGGTCCGATCGGCGAAGAGGAGTACTCGAAAGCGGAAGTCGCCGACCTCCGGCTTTCCCTCGGCGCCAGCCTCGGCTGCGGCAATCCGACCGCGCTGGCTCAGCTGAATGCCGGTGAGGTCGTGCTGGATCTCGGCAGTGGCGCGGGCCTCGACGTGCTGCTCTCGGCGAGACGGGTGGCTCCTGGCGGCCACGCCTACGGCGTGGACATGACGGACGAGATGCTGGCGCTCGCCAACCAGAACAAGGCACGCGCGGGCGTCGAGAACGCGACCTTCCTCAAGGGGACAATCGAAGCGATTCCCCTCGCCGATGCCGCGGTCGACGTCGTCATTTCCAACTGCGTCATCAACCTCGCCGCCGATAAGACGGCGGTTCTGAAAGAGGCGTTCCGCGTCCTTAAGCCAGGTGGACGGTTCGCCGTCTCGGACATGGTCGAGCTGGAGCCACTGCCGGCGCACGTCAAGTCGGCGATGGACGCCTGGGCGGGCTGCGTGGCCGGCACCATCCCGGTCGACCAATACCGCGCGGCGGTGGTCGGGGCTGGCTTCGACGCCGTCGAGATCGAGATCACGAACGCCTATGGTCCCGGCGAGGCGGGCTTGCCGGAAGGGTCAGGAAAAATCGGCAGCGCCTTCATCCGCGCCGCGAAGCGCTGACGGCAAACAAAAAGGCCCGCGCGCACAGCTCGGGCCTTCGGATTCTGGGTTAGTGAGTCTTAGGCGACGCGCACCCGCGAGGCCCGCGGCCCCTTGGGAGCGGATGCTTCGACGTCGAAGCTGACCTTCTGCCCCTCTTGCAACCCCTCGAAAGAGCCCTCGACGGACGACCGGTGGAAGAAATACTCCTTGCCGTCCTCGCCGCTCAAGAATCCAAAACCGCGGTCCATCACCAGTCGCTTGATCGTTCCGTTCTGCGCCACGTCTGTCGCCAGCTCCTTCGCAAAGTTATCCCCGGTCCGCTTGCGTTGCCTGGGCGTGCCATGACCGGGCTGACAGCGCCCGAAATCAAGCATATCATGGGTGGTATTGCGACGGCCAAAAACGGCGCCGGGTAGCCGGCTGAAGGAGGCGCGGATCCCGATGCGGAGCACAATGCCCGACTTCCCCCTGACGCTGCAGCATTTCCTCTGGCGTTCGACCACCCTCTTCCCCACCAAGGAGATCGTGACCCGGCGGGAGGCCGGCCGCCACCGCTACACCTATGCCGACTTCGGCCGGCGGGTCGCGCAGCTGGCCCACGCCCTGAAGGAGCTCGGGGTCGGTCGGGGCGATCGGGTTGGGACCCTCGCGTGGAACAACTACCGGCACCTGGAGCTGTATTTCGCGGCGCCCTGTGCGGGGGCGGTGCTCCACACGCTGAATCCCCGCCTGTTCCCGGAACACCTCGAATTCGTGATCAATGACGCCGACGACAAGGTGATCTTCGTCGACGCCTCGCTGGTGCCGGCCCTGCAGCGGATCGCAAAGAGCCTCAAAGGCGTCAAGCACTTCGTCGTCATGACCGATGGCCCCTCCCCGAACGGCGAGCTCAAGCCAATGGCCTCCTACGAGGAACTGATCGCCAGCCGCGAAACCGCCTATCCATGGCCGGACCTGGACGAGCGGGACGCGGCGGCGATGTGCTACACGTCGGGCACCACCGGCAAACCGAAGGGCGTCATCTACAGTCACCGCTCCTCGGTGCTGCACTCCTTTGGCATCGCCATCGGCGGGGGCATTGGCCTGGCAGAGTCGGACAGCATCCTCCCCGTCGTGCCCATGTTCCATGCGAATGCGTGGGGCCTCGCTTATGGGGCGACGATGCTCGGCGCCAAGCTCGTGTTTCCGGACCGCTTTTTGGACCCGGTCAGCCTGATTGAGCTGTTCCGAGAAGAAGGCGTCACGTTCACGGCCGGCGTTCCCAGTGTCTGGATCGCGTTGCTGCAACACCTGGACAAAACCGGAATCAATCTGGAGGGGCTGCGGATGTTCGTCGGCGGCTCGGCGTTGTCGGCCGGACTCTACGACGGCCTGACCAAGCACGGCATCGATACCAACCAGGGATGGGGCATGACCGAGACCTCGCCCGTCGCGGCGGTCGCCACCATGAAGAGCTACACCCCGGAGAGCAATCGCAAGCAGATACGACTCAAGGCGGGCTTGCCCATCGCCGGCGTCGAGATGCGTCTCGCCAACGTCGACACAGGCGCGGCCGTCGCGTGGGATGGGAAGAGCGTCGGTGAGATCCAGGTGCGCGGCCCCTGGGTGACCGCGAGCTACTATCGCGGCGTCGACGCCGAACGCTTTACGGCCGACGGCTGGCTGCGAACCGGGGACGTCGCGAACGTCGATGCGGAGGGCTACATCCAGATCGTCGACCGGACCAAGGACCTGGTCAAATCCGGCGGCGAATGGATCTCATCGGTGGAGCTGGAGTCGGCCATTATGGGCCATCCGAAAGTTCTCGAAGCCGCCGTCATTGGCGTGCCGCACCCGAAATGGCAGGAACGGCCGGTCGCGTACGTCGTCGCCAAGCCCGAGTTCAAAGGCGCCGTCACCCAGCCCGAGATCATCGAGTTCCTCACGCCGCTGGTCGCCAAGTGGTGGCTGCCGGACGAGGTTCGCTTTGTCGACGAGATCCCGAAGACCAGCGTGGGGAAATTCGATAAGAAGGTGATCCGCGAGCAGGCCCTCAAGACCCCGGCGGCCGCTCAGCCATCCGAGTAAGACGAACGGGTGACGGCCGCGGCACAGTGCTGCGTCACCTCGCAAGAATCGTGGAACGCTAATGCGGCCTTAATAATGTCGCGCTAGAACGGAGGCAAGAAGGATGTGACTCAGCAATGGATGCCTCCAGGCAGTTCGAGGCGCTCGTTCCACAGCCGCTGGATGCGGAAGGAATTGAGCGGCGCCGCGAGCTCGAGGACATCCACGAAGAGCTGCTCCTGAGCATCCTGGCGCTCGAGGAAGAGTGGCAGCTCGACAACCGGATCGCCTTCGAGTTGCGGCAGCGCAAAGCCGCGTGACGAGCTAGCGCCGGGCCGAACCGCGCAGCATCGCGATTGCCTGCGCCATCCGCCGTCGCCGCGTCTGCGGTAGCTTGGCGCCTTTGAGCCACTCGACGAATTCCTTCTTGCAGGTGTGGGAGAGTTTTTCGAAGGCGGCCGCGGCCGTCGAATCGGCCTGGAGCCCCGCGCGCAGCGGTTCGGGGAGGTCCACCGTCCACAGCTCGGCGTCATATTCCAGGCCCACCATAAGCTGCTCACCGGCCGCCACCCCGGCCGCCTCCCGGATCTCGCGCCGCACCCCGATGTAGGACTTGCCGCCGTAGACCGCGATCGTGGTTCGGTAGGTGTAGGCGTTGATCGTCACCTTGACGGCGCGCGCTTGCGATGGCCGAGCGTCGTCAGCACCTCGCGCGGCACGCGGATGAAACACGGGCCCTGGTCGGACTCGAGATGGCTTCAAAGCGCAGCTCGGGCATGGCGGCTCATTTTCTCCAATTTCGCCGGAAATACGCACGTTTTCGGCCGCGCCCCCGTTTGCATCCCACGACAGGGCCCCTGGCCCGCAGGACTACATAACGGAGGACACGATGGCGAAAACGCAAAAATGGACCGCGTCGACGTTCGTCAGCCTGGTGCACGAGAACCTCACCGATAAGGGCCACAAGGTCAAGAAGTCGGACCTTAACTGGGCCGTCAAGGACGCCTTTGAGGCGGCCGTGGCCGCCGGCGCGCGCGGCATGCGCGTGCGTTTCCCCGAGATCGGCGCCCTCGCATCGCGCGACGTCAAAGCCCGCAAGGCAGGGAAAGGCACCAATCCCTTCACCGGCGAGTCGATCATGCTGAAGGCACGGCCCGCGTCCAAGAAGCCGCGCTGGTCGTTCCCGAAGGCCGTCCGCGAAGCCTACACCCGCACGGCCGCCCGCAAGGCCGCCTAACCAGACCGTCGACCCGAGGGCGCCGGGCTTCGAAGCCGGCGCCCTCTTCGTTTCTTGACAGGCTCATGATTTCGCCTGACTATGATGGGAGCGATGCGTAGAAACTTGATAGCCGGACTGCTGATTGCCGGCGGGCTCGCCCTGATGGCCACCTCCCTCCCGGCCCTCGGCCTGGTCCGCATGGGGTCGTCCGACGTCGGCATCCAGCCGATCCCAGCCCTGGGCGAACCGCTATCGCCCCCCCATCAGCATCCGAAATTCCTGCCCGGGACGGGCAACACCGGCGCTGGGCCGAGCCAGGTCGTCGCCTATCTCTCGATTCCAAAGCTGGGCATCAAGAACGCCCAGATTTTCGACCGTGGCGTCGACGGCGGCGGCAATATGCTCATCGCCAAGGGCTACGCAGTTACCCACTACGCCAACTCTTCCCCCATCGGCAGCGGCAACGCGGTGCTCTACGGCCATGACGACATCGAAGGCAGCATCTTCGGTCGGCTCAAGGACCTGGCGATCGGGGACGAACTGGACGTCGCCCTGACAGACGGCACATCCGTCGTCTACCACGTCACGGCCCGGACGATTGTCGCCCCGACCGCGGTGCAGATCCTTCAGCCCACCAACGATGTCCGGCTGACCGTCTTCACCTGCTGGCCCAACTGGGTCGACACCCAGCGGGTGGTCGTGACGGCCGTTCCCGCAGCCGCGTAGCCGCCCGCGGCGTCTTAGTGGTTCGTCTCTTCGGTCGGTCCCTGGAAATACTTCAGTAACTCTTCCAGCGCCTTGGCGGCCTCCGGGTCGCGAAGCAGCCGTTCCTGCATCTCCTGGACCTGCTTGACGAGCTCCTTTGCCTGGCTCTCGTGGGCGACCTGGAGGAGCACGGGTTGGGTGGCCGCCGATACGACCATCGAGGCTTGCTGACGGAGCATGTCGACGCCCTGGCACCCCAAACAGGTGCCGGCATTGTTGCAGTGGCAGAGCTGCAGGCGGAGGTTATCGAGCTCGCGCTGCAGCGGCGAAAGGTCGACCGGCTGACTCACCGTTCAAGCTTACTCGGCGCAGCCGGGAACTTTTCCCCACCGGTCCGCGTCTAAGGCTCGAAATGAAAACCATGCCGCCCGTCCGCCTGGCGCTGCTAATCGGAACACTCAGCCTTGGCGGGTTGCTCGCGGCTTGCGGGTCCGCGTCCACCAGCAGCACGGCAGCCGCTGCCCGCCCGGTCAGCGGCGGGCTGGCCCAGGGCGGCGGCTCGTTGGACTACGCGAGCGCGGACAAGAGTGCGATCGGCTCCGGCGGACCCGCCGGCCAGCCGGCCACCAATGCGGTGCTGACGGCGCAGGGCAACCAGAAGGTGATCCAGGACGCCTCGCTCGGTATTCGGATCAAGTCAGGGGCGTTCTGGGACAGCTACAACCAGGCGGTGACGATCGCCACCCGCTTCAACGGGTACCTGGTGAGCTCACAAGTCGGCGACGCGGCGGCGAGCGAGACCAACGCCGGCACGGTCGTCGTGGCCGTCCCGGCATCGAGCTACGGTGACGCGCTCGCGGCGCTCCGCCAGCTCGGCACGCCGAACCAACTCCAGGTGACCAGCCAGGACGTCAGTGGCGAGTACGTCGACCTTCAGTCCCGGCTGAAGAACCAGCAGGCGCAGCAGGCGATCCTGCTCGACCTGATGCGGCGCGCGCAGAATATTCAGGACAGCATCGCGGTCCAGAACCAGCTCTCGAGCGTCACCGGCGAGATCGAGCAGATCGAGGGGCGCATCCGCTTCCTCGACCAGCGGACGACCTACTCGACGATCACGGTGCACCTGTTCACGGTGGCGGCCGCCCCGGTGCAGCCAAGCCTGTGGGATCGCAGCGGGCTGGGACAGTCCTTTGCGACCGCGAGACAGGCATTCGTCGCCGTCATCGGAGGGATGCTGGTGGTGACCGGCTTCGTGCTGCCCTTCATCCTCCTGCTGCTGCTTGCCCTCGGCGTCTGGCGATTGCTGCCCGTTTCGGTGCGGCCGGTCCTTCGCCGCCCGACCTCATCCTGATACGTCCGGAGGTCTGAACCGGTCCTCGAGGAATCGGCGATGCGCCAGTAGCCGGTCCATGTCCGCGCGATGGACGACCTGGGCAACCCGCCGCATCTGGGCCTCGAGCAGGTCAAGCTCGTCAACCAGGACCTGGTGGGCCGTCGGGCCGCCTGACGACCCGTACCCGCCCGGCAGCTGCAAGTAGGTCTCGACCGCTGTGGGCAGGAAGTCGCTCGCGGTGCGCTCGACCAGGTAGAGCTCGGGCGCCCCGAGTGGGAGGCAGTCGAGGCGTGGCAGGATTTCGGCGCGGATGGTCACTTCGATGCGCTGGATCCGGGTCCAGATGTCCGGCGGAACCCGCCCCGCGACGGCGGCGATCTCCGCCGAAAGGGACCGCTGGACTTGCATCGGGTCGTAGCCCAGTCGATGGACTTTAGGGGTTCCACGCGACGCCACCACCCCGGCGAGGTAGAAGCCGATCACGAGCAGGATGCCGTGCGGGCCGACGGGATCGATCACGACCAGCGCAGCGGCCAGCAGCGCCAGCCCCGATCCGGCGAGGTTTCGCCGACCAGTCAGGTAGGTTGCGATGGTGCGCATCCGATGAGCTCCTCCGCTGTCCGACCTCAGATACGTAGTGGATGTACCCAGATGCAGGCTCCCTGACACCAGTACGCTAGCGGGGTGGCGGATGCGAGCAGGACGGCCTTCAGCGCCGTCGACGGGCGGATGTTCATCGATGGACAGCGCACCTGGTCGCGATCGGGCGCGACCTTCGAGGCCATCGACCCGGCCGTCGGGCAGGCCTTCGCGAACGTAGCCCTCGGCGACAAATCTGACGTCGATGCCGCTGTCGCTGCGGCTCGAAGGGCCACAGAGCACGGCTGGGCCGGGCTGCCGCCGGTACGACGCGTGCGCATGCTGAACCGGCTGGCGGGACTGCTGCGTGAGCGCACCCGGGAGCTGGCCGAACTGGAAAGCCTGGACGTTGGCAAGCCGCTCCGCCAGGCCGAGGACGACGTGGCCGCCGCGGCCGGGTATTTCGAGTTCTTCGCCGGGGTTGCCGACAAGGTGTTCGGGTCGAGCATCCCGCTCGGCCAGGGTTTCGTCGACTTCACGCTTCGAGAGCCGCTGGGCATTTCGGCCCAGATCGTGCCCTGGAATTACCCGCTCCGCCTGGCATCCCGCGGGATTGCCCCCGCGCTCGCCGCCGGAAACGCGGTCGTGGCGAAACCCGCGGCCGAGGCGGGGCTGAGCATCATTCGCCTGGCCGATCTAGCCGCCGAGGCGGGCATTCCGGCCGGCGTCTTCAACGTCGTGACCGGTGGACGGGAGACGGGAGCCGCGCTTGCATCGCATCCCGGCATCAACCACATCACGTTCACCGGCTCGGTTCCCACCGGCATCGCGATCATGAAGGCGGCCGCGGACAATGTCGTGCCGGTGACGCTCGAGCTGGGTGGCAAGTCCCCCAACGTGGTCTTCGCCGACGCCGACCTGGAGCGCGCCGCCGCCACCTCGGCCAGCACCCTGATGCAGAACGCGGCACAAACCTGCACCGCGCCGACCCGGCTCCTGCTCGAGCGGGCAGCCCATGACCGCTTCGTCGAGCTGCTGGCGAAACGCATTGGCGCCATCCGGTTGGGGCGCGGCCTCGATAACCCCGACATGGGGCCGGTGGTTAGCGAGCGCCAGATGCATCGCGTCCTCGGCTACATCACGGCGGGTTCGCGCGATGGGGCAACCGCGGTCACAGGCGGCGCCCGCGCGCAGGCCGCCGAGCTCGCAGCGGGCTACTTCATCGAGCCGACCCTGCTCGATCGAGTGAAGCGCGGATCGGTCCTGGAGCAGGAGGAGATCTTCGGCCCGGTGCTCACGGTCACGACCTTCGAGTCGCTCGAGGAGGCGATCGCGATCGCCAACGGCACGCCCTATGGGCTGGTAACGGGCGTCTGGACCAAGGATCTCAGCAAGGCGATGACCGTGGCGACCGCCGTCAAGTCAGGGCAGGTGCGGGTCAATGGCTACAGCGTGGAAGGAAGCATCGGTCTGCCGTTCGGCGGCTACAAGCGCAGCGGTTTCGGCCGGGAGCAGGGGGTCGAAGCCCTGGCCGGCTACACGCAGGTCAAGAACGTCATGATCAACTACGGCCCTGCCTGACGCCGCTATGTGGCGGGCGTGGGATGTGCCTGTTTCAGCAGCTCGAGGACCTGGTTTTGTCCATCCAGGATCTGGATCTGCATCTTGGCCAGCTCGTGGATCGCGTGCAGTGTCTCGTGATCGGCAATCGCCCGGGCATCGCTGGCTGCTAGCGCCCGGTTGGCGCTCACTTGCAGCGAGATCATGATCGACAGTTGCGGCAAATTGAGGAGGGTCAGCAGCAGCGGCCAGGGTGTCTTGTCGAAGCCAACGATATTGCCGGCGAATAGCCAGAGCACGATGCCGATGCTGATCAGGACGAACAGGTACATGGAGCCGATCAGTTGGTTGACCGCATCAGCGATGCGGTCGAGGACGCGGTCGCCGGAAACATGCTTTGAGAGCACGAGCCGGGGCACGTGCCTGAGCGGGTCGACAACGTGTCGTTCGAGCTCGTCCTTGACGTCGTTGATCGGGTCGCTCGCGTTTACCATGTTTGCCTCCTAGGAGCGGTTCACCTGGGCCAGCAAGCCGAGTCCGTCGAGGTCGTCGAGGTTGTACCACTGGAACATGACGCGCTCGACCCCGAGCGCCCCAAAAGGCTCCAGCTGGCTTGCAACCTGATCGGGTGTCCCAACGATCCAGCTGCGCCGGCGGAGCTCATCGGGCGCAGCGTCAGGCGCGACGTTCGCTAGCGCCGCGAGAAACGACTGGTGCCAGCGGCCTTTTTCGCGAACCTCCGCGGCGTCACGGCCGATGAGCGCACCACCCATCCAGGACCGCCGGATCTCATCTGCGTTGCGACCAACAGCGCGGCAATGCTCCTCGAGCCGGGCGCGCTTGTGGCGGTAGGCATCAGGCCCGGGCGCGTGGCTGTTCCACTCGTCGGCCTCGCGCGCCACGATGCGGAGCAACCGCACTTCGCCGTCGCCACCGATGAGCAGCGGTAGCGCGGGTTGCTGCACCGGCCGCGGATACGCCGCCGCGCCGTGCAGCCGGTAGTAGCGACCCTCAAAATCGACCGGGCCGCCGGTCCACAGTGCCTTGATCACGGCGATGCCTTCTTCCAAACGATCGAACCGCTCTTTGAGCGGAGGTAGAGAAATCCCGTACGCCTCGTGCTCTGCCTCGTTCCATCCGGCGCCGACGCCGAGGACCAGCCGGCCGGCCGAAAGCCCATCGACCGCGGCGGCCATGCGGGCGAGCAAGGCGGGATGTCGAAAGGTCATCGGGCTGACCAGCGGTCCGAACCCGGCCCTTTGAGTCCGCTGCGCCAGCGCGGTGAGCGAGGTCCAGCACTCCAGCGCGGGCCGTTCCGGGTGGCCCATCAGGCTGAAGAAGTGATCCGATCGCCACAGCGAGTCGAGGCCCAGCGACTCCACCCGGTCCGCGATGCGAAACCATCGATCCCAGGTCAACCCCTCCTGGCCTTCGATCATCACGCCGATCCGCACAACCATGACGTTAACCCAAAGTACCGAGCGCCACGACTGGTACCTTCGATGCGATAGGAGGGATCGCGCTGATCGTCCAGTTCTCGTTCGGGATGGCCGTCAACCTATTCGTCAAGGTCCCCACCGATCATCCGGGGCGAACCCGCCGGAATATTTCGGCAGTGTCGTCACGAGTGTCAGCTGGGCGATCCTGTACGGCGGCTTGTGGCTGACGCTGCATACGGTGCGGGGGTTGGTCCTGGTGCTCGCGGCGTTGGGCACGCTGGTCCAGGTGATCCGGCTGCGGGGTGGCGGACGCATCACACTGGCCATGTCGGCCTACGTGGCGCTGCTCTATCGCACCGGAATAGCGACCCCCGTGCCGAAGTTATAAGGAGTGCAATGCCCGCCGTGAGCGTCGAAAACATCCTGACCCTGCCCCGCCTGCCGGAGCTCGATCCTTTGACCAGCGTTGAGCGTCCGGTGCTCGCGATCACCACGGCGCCCAAGGGTGTCGAAGGTGAGGGCTTCCCTGTGCGTCGCGCCTTCTACGGGCTCGACCAGCGCGTGCTCGACCCCTTCATTCACATGGACCAGATGGGCGAGGTCGAGTACGGCCCCGGCGAGCCAAAGGGCACGGCCTGGCATCCGCATCGCGGTTTCGAGACCGTGACCTACATGATCGACGGCACCTTTCAGCATCAGGACTCCACCGGCGGCGGTGGCCTGATCACGAATGGCGCCACCCAGTGGATGACAGCCGGGGCCGGGATCCTCCATATTGAGCGGCCGCCGGAAGCGTTGATCGCGAGCGGCGGGCTGTTCCATGGCATTCAGCTCTGGGTCAACCTGCCGGCCGATGAGAAATGGACGCCCCCGCGTTACCAGGACATCGGCGCCACCAGGGTCACGCTGCTCGCCTCCCACGATGGCGGCGCGCTGGTGCGCGTGATCGCCGGCGAGATTGCGGGTCACAAAGGCCCTGGCGTCACGCACACCCCGATCAGCCTGCTGCACGCGACCGTCAACCCGGGAGCCGAGCTCCGCCTTCCCTGGCGGCGCGAGTTCAACGGGCTGGTGTACGTGCTCGCGGGACGCGGAACGGTGGGGGCTACGCGGGCACCCATCGGCACTGGACAGCTGGCGGCCTTCGGTGAGGGTGACGTGATCACCGTGACCGCCGACGTGACGCAGGAAAGCCGCTCGCCGAACCTCGAGGTACTCGTCCTCGGCGGCGCACCCATCGGTGAGCCGGTAGCGTGGTACGGACCGTTCGTGATGAACACGCACGAAGAACTGGCTCAGGCTTTCGATGACTTCCGTCGCGGCCGGATGGGAACGATTCCCGCCGCGCACATCGGCAACTAGCGAATCCCGCTGTCGTACTCGACGTTGACGGTGGCATAGCCGCCCGGCGGCACCGTCACCGTTGTGGGGATGGGCCGCGGAAGCATGCTGGAGCCGATGTCGAGGCCCACCACCATGTAGGTTCCCGGCGCGACGTCGACTTTGAAGTGTCCGTCGGCACCAGAGTACGTGCGCGCCACCTCATGGCCCGCCGCGTCGCGAACCACGACGGTTGCGGCCAGAGGGTGCGGCGGACAGGGTGAGTTGATCCGCTCGACCGGACAGGTGGGCCCCGACTGCACCACACCCTGGATGCCGGTGCCACTCGGTGCCGCCGGCTGACTGCCGCAGGCGGCCATCGCCAGCGTGACGATGATCGCCGCGAAGATGCGTTTCATCAGGCCTCGATGATTACGACGCCGAACGGACTGAAAAGTTCCGCGCCGGCTATAGGCCCCGGATGCCGCTGACCGGGTTGCCCATGGCATCGACCGATTGCAGGAGCGCCTGGCTCGCGACCGGCGAACCGTCGCCCGGGTAGACCACGACCGGCGTCCCAATCGGCGCCCAGTCGAAAAGGGTCTTGATGGCGGCCAGCGGGAGATGGATGCAGCCGTGACTCGCGAAGGGGCCGTACTGCGAGCCTGGTCCAAGCGTCGACGGGGGTTGCCAGCTGGCGTCATGAAGGCCCTCACCGTTCTTGGTAAACCAGACCACCATCTGGACGACCGTGTCCGGGTACCAATCGGGCGATCCCTTCGGCCAGGGTGACTGCATCGTCCAGGGCGTGTCCTTGTGTAGCACTCGCATCGCGCCGATGTCGGTCGCCAGGGCCGGCCGCCCGGTCGTGACCGGGGTATCGACCACCACCCGGCCGTCCTCGTACGCGAGCAGATGCTGGCCCTGCACCGAGACGGTGATCAACCGGTTCGGCCCGTCGTGCAGCACGCCGTTGTGGAGTTGGGCCGCGTAGCGCCGCACGCCCGCGGCCGCCAGCATCAGGCGTTGACCGTCAGTGCCGGACAGCATGGCGCCATAGCGCTCGAGCGCCGCACTCAGTCGACCGGCCCAGCGAAGCTTGAGAAAGGTCGCGACCGTTGCATCGTTTCGTCCGGCGGAAAGCGCGGCCCGCGCGGAGGCCCGCAGCGCCGACGGGTCGGCCAGGTACTGGGCGGCCAGCCGGCTTGCCTCCGCCTGCACGGCGGCGGTCTCGGCAACGGCCGGGGTACTCACGAGCGCCGCGCCTGCCATATGAGGCGGCGGGCCATTCAGGGCGGTGGCACTCGCACCTCCGCTACTGAGTGCGAGCCCGCCGCCACGACCGCGATGAGGACGGCAGGTGCAGACGGCCGAGACGGCCAGGCAATCCAAACCGGGCGCGATCGGCCCATCGTGCTAGCAGACATAATGTTAGTCATATTATAATGTTACGAGGAAGCGGACGCGCGCAGCGTCAGTACCATTAGTCGGGATGGCCGTCCATACGTACGCAGGCACCGTTCGCGCCCCAGACTTCCCGGACGGGCTCGACTGGCTCAATGTTTCCAGGCCGCTGCACATCGCAGACCTTCGTGGGCGGCTCGCGATCATCGATTTCTGGACCTTCTGCTGAATCAACTGCATGCACACGTTTCCGCAGTTGCGGAAGATCGAGCGGATGTACGGGGATCGTGTCATCGTGGTCGGCGTCCACTCGCCGAAATTCCCGGCTGAGCGCGAAACAGCCAACCTGCGCGAGGCGGTGCTCCGTTATCGCATCGAGCACCCGGTGGTGAATGACCGGGACTTTGCGGTCTGGCAGCGCTTTGGCGGCCGTGCCTGGCCGACCCTGATGTTCATCGACCCCGAGGGCCGCGTCATCGGAAAGCACGAGGGCGAATTGCCCTTCGAGCAGTTCGATCCTGCCGTATCCGGGATGCTCAAGGAGTTCGAGGAGCGCGGTCTGCTGCACGCGGGACCGTCGACGATCGCTCTCGAGGAGATCCGCGAACCGGCCCGTACCCTGAGCTTCCCCGGCAAGGTGCTGGCGAGTACGGACTCGCTCTTCATCGCCGACAGCAACCATCACCGCATCGTTTCAGCCGGGTTCGCCGGCGCAATCCGTCGGACCTACGGCTCGGGAGTACCGGGGTTTTCTGATGGCCCGGCGGACCGCGCCGCGTTTCAGCAACCGCAGGGAATGGCGCGATCGGGTTCGACGCTCTACGTCGCGGATACGGAAAACCACGCGATCCGCGCCATCGACCTCGAGTCCGGCGTCGTGACGACGCTGGCGGGAACCGGGGAGCAGGCCCTGCAGGTCGGCACGGGTGGGCCCGGCCCGTCGACCGCGCTGAGCTCGCCCTGGGACCTCGCGCTGGTGGATCGCGTCCTGTACATCGCGATGGCCGGGACCCACCAGATCTGGACGCTCGACCTCGATCACGGGACGGTCGCGCCGTTTGCCGGCACCGGCCGCGAGGGCCTGCTCGATGGACCGAAAGATCAGGCGTGGTTTGCTCAGTCGAGTGGCCTGGCCATTCTCGATGGGCACCTCTATGTCGCGGATTCCGAGGTGAGCGCGGTGCGCGACATCGACCTGAAAACCGGGCAGGTCACCACCCTGGTCGGGGAGGACCTGTTCGTCTTCGGCGACCAGGACGGCGAGGGCGACGTCGTCCGCCTCCAGCATCCGCTGGGGATCACCGGCCACGATGGGATCCTGTTCGTGGCCGACAGCTACAACAACAAGGTCAAGCGGCTCGATCGGGGGCGGCGTGCCGTCAGCACCTGGCTGGGGAGCGGGATCGCCGGCCGCGCCGACGGGCCTGCGCGATCGGCGGCGTTCCGCGAGCCGGGCGGTGTCTGTGCCGGCGTCGATGGCCTCTACATCGCGGACACGAACAACCACCGGATCGTGGTCGCCGATTGGCCGACCGGGACCGTGCGGACCCTGATCGGCAACTGACGCGCAGCGTCTTTACGCGCTCTCGAGCCGCCGGTAGAATGGGGCCACCCTGATGGGGGCAGGGCGGAGGTCGGGGCAATGCGGACGCTGTCGTGGCTTGGACTCGATGCCGCCGAGCGTCCGCGTCTGAACGCGGCAACGCTTCGCCGGCTGGCCTGGCTCGGAACGGTGGTTCGCTGGCCCGGGCTGCTCTTTGCGGCGATCCTGTCCCTGGCGGTCAAGCCGATTTGGCCGGTGGGGCTGGCGCTGGTCCTCATCTGGGTCGCCGTCTACAACGCCTGGGGCATGATCGCGATCTCCAGGGCAGATGACGACTCTATTCTGCGAATCGGCCGCGCTCTCACCTTGTTGGATACCCTCAGCTACTTCCTGGTACTGTTCGTCTTCGGCGGCGTCGGGGCGAGCACCAGTATCTACGCGGCTTACATCCTTTTGATCGTATGGATGGTCGCCTATGACGGCGCTGAGGGCGCCATGCTCTGCGTGGGCATCTTCGTCGTCGGGATGATCGTCCTCAACGCTGCCCTCAACGCCGCCCTCGGCCGCCAGTTCGACGGCCGGGACGTGCTGCTCTGGAGCCTGATCATGGTGGTCGCCGGCGCGATCCTGGCAGCCTACGACCGGATCGTGATCGGCGGCGTGCTGCCCCAGGGAACGGCGCTCGGTCCGGACGGAGCGGCGCCCCCGGTCATCGTCCGGGCGATCGCCACTCC
>Ga0102924_1003184_pt1 | contig 17320 bp, 16 predicted proteins | sample PaiPotPPM11metaG_FD_80116 | JGI IMG/M metagenome (GOLD analysis project Ga0102924, IMG submission 80116) | Iron sulfur acid spring bacterial and archeal communities from Banff, Canada, to study Microbial Dark Matter (Phase II) - Paint Pots PPM... ...
ACAGCGCATAAGCCTGCGGAACACTCGTATACACACGAAGTGGATCGACGCGGGCAATATCAAACCACTCCCGCCCTGCGGCCCCAGCCCCGGCATTGATCAGCGCCCCTGGATCGACATTGCGCTTCGTGAGCACTCCAGAAAATGGAGCGTAGACCTTCTTGAATCCTTCGAGCTGTTCCAGTCGCCGCACGTTCGCATCGGCCGCCGCCAGATTCGCTTGCGCTTGTTTATATCCGCTAGTTTGTTGGTCAGCCTCCTGTGCGGAAACCGAATCGCTCTTCCGAAGATTCTCCCAGCGCTCCGCGCTGATTTTCGCCAATTCCAGTTGGGCAACGATTTGCTGGCGCGCCGCGCGAGTCTGGTTCAGTTCCTGATCTACTTCCGGCGTATCGATTGTCGCCAGCAACTCACCTTCCTTCACTCGGCTGCCAATATCCCGGTACCAACGCACGAGATAGCCGCTCGTCCGGGCATAGATTGGGGACTCTTCATAGGCGAGCAAAGATCCGGGAATCACCAGTTCCTCGTCCGGCTTTTCAGCCAAAGGATGTACCACGGCCACCGTCGGAACTGTTTCGCGCTCGGTCTCCTTGGCGAGCGCCCGTTCATGGCTTGCGCGGGCGAGCAATGTGATCGCTCCGGCAATCAGCAGGACGAGCAGCGCCACTCCCACAATCACCAGAGCCTTGCGCGGCGGGGCTGGAGGAGTTTCAGGCGGCCGCTGGATCGTGGGCGGCTGATGCTTCGAATGCTCTCGCATAGCGGCGATTTCTTCGTCCCGCTGAGCTTGCGCACCCAGGTGATGCGACTGCTCTGTGTTCTGGCCGTCGTCACTCGCCTGATGCTGCTCCTGCTTTTGTTCGTTCTCTACGCTCATGCTTTGCTCCAAATCGATGAAAGCCAAAATTGCATTGTCCAGCTATCCTTCTTGCTGCCGTGCCCGCCGCGCCTCTCGCCGGCTATGGAAAATCGCGAATACGCTGGGCACGAAAAATAGCGTCGCAACCGTGGCAAATAACAATCCGCCGATTACCGCCCGGCCCAGTGGCGCATTCTGCTCGCCGCCCTCGCCAAATCCCAGCGCCATCGGTACCATGCCGATGATCATGGCCAGCGCCGTCATCAAAACTGGACGCACGCGAGTGTATCCGGCTGCGACCGCTGCCTGCACCGCAGGTATACCCTCATCTAACTGTTCGCGCGCGAAGCTCACCATCAGAATTGAATTCGCTGTCGCCACCCCCATGCACATGACTGCACCAGTCAGCGATGGCACATTCAAAGTTGTGTGGGTGAGCAGCAAAAACCAGCAGATTCCCGCTAGGGCTCCCGGCAACGCCGCAATGATGATGAACGGATCGAGCCACGACTGGAAGTTAATCACGATTAACAGGTAGACCAGCACAATGGCGCCTACCAGTCCCACTCCCAGACCAATGAACGAAGACCGCATCGTCGCCACTTGGCCTCGGACTACGATGTGAGTGCCGCGCGGTAGTTTGTTGTCGAATGTCTTGAGAATCTTCTCGGTATCCGCAGCTACGGCACCCAGATCCCGATCCTGCGTGCTGGCGTAAACGTCGATTACCGGCTGCACATTGTAGTGGTTCACGGTCGCGGCGGTCACCGTGGGAGTGATCTGCACCAGGTTTCCCATCAATTGCGGACCTTGTTGCGAGATCACCGGAATGTCCATCAGGTCTTGCAGATTCGTCATCCGGTATTGCGGTGACTGCACTGCCATTTGATATGTGACTTCGTTGACCGGGTTGAGCCAGAAATTCGGGGAAGTCTGAAAACTTCCGCTCAGTGAGACGAGCGCACTTTGAGCTACGTCGCGGGCCGTGAGCCCCACCTGCGTCACGCGAGTGCGGTCGATATCCATGTGCAATGTCGGCAGCGAAAGCAACTGCTGTACATGCACATCGGCCGTACCCGGAATGTGGCGCATCTTATTTGCAATCTGCTGTGCGATCCCGTAACTGCTCTGCATATCCGTGCCCACAACCTGCACGTCAATCGGGGCGGGCAAGCCGAAATTCAGAATCTGCGTCACGATATCCGCGGGTTGAAAAAAGAATTCCACCCCAGGGAAATGCTGTGGCAGAAACTCTCGCAGATGCCGCGTCAGATCGGCAGTCGGCGGATGCTTCTCCGGATTCAGCCCAATCAAAATCTCGGCGTCGCTCGTCCCAATCGTTCCGCTCGAACTGTAAGACTGGTTAATGCCCGAGTTCGGCAGGCCGATATTGTCGAGAATCGTTTGCAACTGTCCTTGCGGAACTTCCCCGCGGATCGCGTTCTCGACCTGATCGCACAATCGCGCCGTTTCCTCCACGCGCAACCCAGGACGTCCACGCAGATGAAGCCGCAGCAAGCCTGCATCAACTTGCGGGAAGAAGTCCTGACCTAGGAACGTGAACAGCCCGAGTGACAGAACGCAGAAGATCAGGAAGCAAATTACGAACAGTCCGCGATGCTGCAAAGTCGTTTCCAGCAGCGATTCATATCCCCGCCGGAAATCTTCGAATTTGCGCTCAAAACCTCTTTGAAACCGGCCCAGCGCCGACTTCGGTGCTTCTGCGCGGTGCTCGTGCCCTCGCATGATGTACATCACCAGCGTGGGAATCAAAGTACGCGAGAGGAGATAGCTTGCCAGCATGGCAAAGCTCACGGCCTCGGCCAGCGGTACAAACAAGAACTTTGCTACGCCCGTCAGAAAGAACATGGGCACGAACACAATGCAGATGCTGAGCGTGGATACGAACGCCGGCACGGCGATCTGCTGTGCGCCATCGAGGATGGCCTGCCGCATCTCTTTGCCCATAGCGAGATTGCGCTCGATATTCTCAATTTCCACCGTGGCGTCATCCACCAGAATGCCCACGGCAAGCGCGAGTCCTCCCAGCGTCATAATGTTAATAGTCTCGCCAATCGCGCCCAGCAGGATGATCGATACGAAAATAGAGAGCGGAATCGAAATCGAGATTACGATCGTCGGCCGCCAGTCACCCAAAAAGATCAGGATCATGCACGCTGTGAGAGCCGCGGCGATCAGTGCCTCCCGAATCACGCCCTGAATCGACGCCCGCACAAACAGGGATTGATCAAAGAGAGACGAAACCTTCAACTCCGGAGGCAATGCCTGCGCCGCCTGCTGCACGATGGCTTTCACGCCGGAAACAATCTGCAGCGTCGACGACTTTCCGTTTTTGTAGATCGACATCAGTGCGCCGCGATTTCCATCCTGCCGTACGATGTTCGTCTGCGGGGCAAAACCGTCGCGGATGTGCGCGACATCTCGCATATACAGCGTCGACCCGTTGGTTGTCTTCACGGGAAGATCGTTTAACTCCGAGATCGTCTTCGGAGTGCCATTCATCTCGACGTCGTATTCCAGCGATTCCATCTTCATCGTGCCCGATGGCAGGATGATGTTCTGCGCGTTCACCGCATTGACAATATCGTTGGGCGAAAGTCCATAGGCCTGGAGCTTCGGCAGGTCGAGGTCAACCTGAATTTGCCGCAACTTGCCGCCATATGGATATGGCGTCGCCGCTCCCGGCACCGTCGCCAGAAAGTTTCGTAAAAAATTCTGACCAAGATCAAACAGTTGCTGCTCAGGGAGAGTTTTGCTGCTCAACCCCAGCTGAATAATCGGAGTCGTCGAAGCGCTGTAAGAAATGATCAGCGGCGGCGTAGTTCCCGGCGGAAGACCGCGAACCGTGGTCTGGCAGATCGCCGTGATCTGCGCAATCGCGCCCTGGACGTTCGTTCCCGGGCGGAAGAAAACCTTGATGACTCCCAATCCATAAACCGATTGGGATTCCATGTGCTCGATATCATTAACTGTAGTTGTGATGCCGCGCTCGGAGTTAGCCACGATGCGGTCGGCCATGTCCTGCGGCGACATCCCTGTGTAAAACCAAACGACTGATACGACAGGAATATTGATATCAGGGAAAATGTCAGTTGGCGTGCGCAGAATCGTGATTGGCGTGAGAATTAAGATCACGATCGCCATCACAATGAAGGTATAAGGACGCCTGAGGGCGAGAGCAACAATCCACATTAGGTATCACCACTCCAAAATCAAGAACCCACTACGCAACGGGCGCCGCCCCGGGGCACCCCACCAATGAACGCTTAGATTCGATACACTCCGTATCGGATTCTAAAAACATGAATTGAATTATATGGTAGCGTAGGAGCATGCGCCAGAAATTGTTGGCCGCTCCGTACAGTGAAAACGGGAATGGCAAGCGGCCTCCCGGCCGCCCTCGGAGCGAAAAAGCGCGGCTGTCAATTCTCCGAAGCACTCTGAAAATTCTCGGTGAGAATGGCTTTTCTGGTCTCACCATCGAAGAAGTTGCTGACCGCGCCGCCGTTGGCAAGGCGACTGTCTACCGGTGGTGGCCCAACAAGGGTGCACTCATTGCCGACGCATTCGCCAGCAGTACCACCCGCAGGCTGAAATTTCCGGACACTGGCTCTGTTTACACGGATATGAGCCGTCAGATGCGTCAGTTGGTGAAAGTCTTTCGCAGCCCGCGCGGCCGCATCGTCTCCGCGATCCTGGCCGCAGGTCAGAGTGATCGGGATCTGATTGCCGCCTTCCGCGAACGCTTCCTGTGGCCCCGTCGCCGCGAAGCCTATCAGACCCTGAAACGCGCCATCCGTCGCGGCGAATTGCGTAAAGACATTGATCCGGATTTGCTCCTCGATTCGCTTTACGGAGCTATCTATATGCGATTTTTGATTCAGCACGACCGCCTGAGCCCCGATTTCGTCGATCGCTTGTGCACGCTGGTTCTCAACGGAGCACGTCCCCGCCGAAAGTTAAGCCATACGCGGCATGACTAATGCAGCGGGATGGTGAATCCTGACGAAAGCAAAGGAACTTGCGTTGCGGTGGTGAAGGAAGTTTGGTCGGGGCGATAGGATTTGAACCTACGACCCCCTGCGCCCAAGGCAGGTGCGCTACCAGGCTGCGCTACGCCCCGACTACGTTGATTATAAATGAGAGTTGGCCCAGCCCTTCGTTTCGCCGTCACCTCAATACATTTTTCACTTTCCGGCACCCGCTTGAACGGGGCGGTATAATTTTTGTTTAGGTATGCAAAAGCCGCGTTACGCGTTGGTGGCATATGTGAGAAGCCCTGCAGGAGAATTTGTGGAGAACCTGCGGCGGGAACTGCATCCCGACCTTCCTCTGCTCGCAGCCCATCTCACGATTCTGCCTCCGCGTCCCTTGAACGGCTCCGAGAATTCGGCATTGCAAGTGCTTGAGCGCATCTGCGGAACCGAGGAGCCTTTCGAGGTTTCCCTCGGATCGGTGGAAACCTTTATTCCGGTCACTCCGACGGTGTTCATCCGCGTCGACAGCGGAGCCCCTCGGATGAGCGAGTTGCATCGCAAGCTTAATATTGAAGAGCTCGAGTTTGCCGAGGAATGGCCCTATATTCCCCACCTGACGATCGTAAAGATGACTTCTGAGCAGGCCGCTCAGGCCGCCTTCGATATCGCGCGGCAGCGCTGGAGTGAGTACTCCGGCGGTCGCCGGATCTCATTGGAAAAGCTGATTTTTGTTCGTGAACAATCCCCGAATTGTTGGGTCGATTTAGCTCCCGTCATGCTCGGACGGCGATTAGTTTCCCGCTAGCATCGCGTCCGTAACGTCCAGTTACTGCCGTCAGTCGGACATGGCCCTAGGTACATCTCACTCCCGTGCGTTGAAAAGCCACTCCGGCGCCTGTAGATAAAGAGTAGGCAATTCCGCCGGAGTCCATGCCAAACGCCACTGCTGGCGCGGCTTTCCGGCCCATCGAACGGAGATAGCAAATGCAGATCGGGGTTTACGGTTCAGGGTATCTCGGAACAGTGATTTCGGCCTGCCTCGCGGACTTCGGAACTCCCGTTTCCTGCTGTCACCCCGACCGTTCCCGCATGGTCGAGATGGCTCAGGGTAATATTCCGTTCTTTGAAAAAAATCTCAAGGAAATCATCCGTCGCAACGTTCGTGCCGGCCGCCTTGCATACTCCACCGACATCGAATCTTTCGCCCGTAAAACCGGAGTCATTTTTCTGGCCGAGGACAAGGTCGAGAATCTAAACGACATCGCCATCCGCATCACGCGTTTGGCGCCCAAGCCTCCAATCTTGACGATCGTTACTCCAGTCCCCGTCGGCACCGCCAATGCGCTGGAGAAGAACATCAAAGATATCGGCCTGAAGGCCACTATTGTTTCGCAGCCCATGTTCTTCACCGACGGCTGCGCCGTCGAAGACTTCAACTGGCCGGATCGCCTGATTCTCGGAGCCACTTCGAGCGAAGCGGTGCAGGTGCTGAAGCAGATTTTTCACCCCCTCGTGATGCGCGGGGTTCCGGTGATTGTCACCAATCAGTCGACCGCCGAACTCGTGCGCGAGGCGGCAACCGCATTTGTCGCGACCAAGATTTCATTCATCAACGAAGTCGCCGCCTTATGCGAACGCGTGAACGCCGACGCTGTCAACCTCGCCCTCGCCCTTGGACTCGATAAGAAAATTGCTCCCCGCTGTTTGCAGCCAGGAGCCGGTATGGGTGGCGTTTTTGCCGAGACCGATATGGACTCGCTCGTTGAATTAGCCCAGTCCCACGGCGTGTCGTTAAAAGTGTTGAACGCTGCCCGCGACGTCAACCATGTATTTGCCGATCGCCTGGTCGACAAAATCGCCACAGTTCTGAACTCTGTGGAGAACAAAGAGGTGGGTATTCTCGGCCTCTCGTTCAAGCCGAATACAAATTCCGTTGCTGGATCGTCCTCCGTCCGCCTTGCCGAAACCCTCGTGTCGAAGGGCGCTCATGTTCGCGCATACGATCCGGTCGCAATTCCCGAAGCCAAAACGCGCCTGAACGGCTCCGTTCGCTATTGCGACTCTGCTTACGCCGCGGCGGAAGGCTCCGACGCCCTGGTGGTTGGCACCGGTTGGCCCGAATTCCGCGCACTCGATTTCGATCGCATCAAGCACTTGCTCAAGACGCCAGTCATCGTTGATACAAAGAACCTGCTGGACTCCGCCCGCCTGCGTGCTCTCGGATTCGAATACGTAGGCATCGGCCGAGGCTAATCTTGACAGTGCATCATCCCGGAAACAGCCGTCTTTTCAGGCGAAGCCCCGGGTCTCGCGCGGATCAGAACTGCAACCAAGCAGGATCATGCCTCGGACTCGTCTGACACTGCACAATCCCCAGTTGCTATAATTGAGGTCCTGCGGTGGGAATAGCTCAACTGGCAGAGCACCGGACTGTGGCTCCGGCGGTTGCGGGTTCGATTCCCGTTTCCCACCCCATCCTCCATCATCTAATCACGCGAACGGACTCTCATCCGCGCTTGGCCCGTAGGTTACTGGCAACGGGACCTCCAATAATCGCAGATACACGGACAACTGTCCCCGATGGTGATACCAGTGGTTGAGCATTACGGACCGCACGAACTCGATACGCGGCTGGCTCGAGAGCTCTCGATCGCCTCTCATCAGCCGCCAGTTTGCTCCGGCACGTTCGTCTGTCAAGCCACCCAGAAATTGCTCGGCTTCGCTCACGCTTTGCTCGTAAGCGGAGAAGATCTCTTGCAGGCTGTTCGGCTGCGCCGGTACAAACGTTCCCTTTAAAACGTCGAAGCTGTCGGGCTGCGCAATTCGCGCAATCCCTCCCGGAATCGTTGCCACGTGCCAGGCGAGCTGCCCAAGCGTCATCGATTTCGAGTGAGGCTTCCAGCTCAACTTGTCCCCGGGCACTCGGTCCAGGGAACGCTTCGTGATCACAGTCTCGTCGCGAAACTCCTTCAACATGGGTGCAACCGTCATGCTTGACGTAACCATCGTTGCCATCGTTGCTCTCCTCGTCCTGCAATAACGCCGCTCCCGGAAGCAGCGGCGAATGCCTTGCATAACTGTTGTCATGCGGAGTCGGCCCGGATCCTAAACATTGTCATTCCGAACCGGCCTCGCCGGTGAGGAATCTGCTCTCCTTTAGGCCGGCAGCAGACCCATTGTCCTACCGCGCCGTCAGCTTCTCAATCCCTACTATCTTCCCATCGCTGTACCGGTCGTGATGCCGTACCCAGGCCATCGCATGCGGTTTCATCCCTTCTTCATCCCGTCCCTTCGCCGTCATATCAAGGAAGTTGTACGTAGGCAGCAGAATGTCGAGCCCGCGCGCGTAGGTCGAATAAGTGTGAAACACTTCCCCATCTTTCCTGGTGAACATACTCGCGCCCGGAAGCTCTTCCGACATAAATTCTATCTGGCCGTAGTTGTAGTAAACCGAACTGCCAGCCTGCTCGCCCTTCGTGAACGACACGCGGAAGTCGTAGTTGAAATTGCTTCCGTTCGACGACACCCATTTAAACTTCCATCCCATGCGCTTCTTGAACGCTTCGATCTCTGGCAGTGTCGCGCGCGATATGACCACCAGCGTGGTGTCGCGCTGCGCCAGGTGGATCGCCGCCCCATCGAAGGAATCGGCGAGGAACGAACAACTGGGGCATCCCTCTTTCCATCCCGGCCCGAACATAAAGTGGTAGACAATTAACTGGCCACGTCCGTCAAAAAGATCGGCCAACGTCTCTTTCCCGTTCGTCCCTTCGACCACATACTGCTTCTCGACTTTTTCCCAGGGTAGTTCCCGTCGCTTCCGGCTCAGTTCATCGCGCAGCCGCGTGAACTCTTTCTCTTTTGCCAACAATTGCTTTCGCGCGACGATCCACTCCTCGGGGGAAACTACTTTCGCCGCCGGTTTTTCCGTTATCGCTGTCGTCATAAGCCTTACTCCTTTTCCTTCAATTCGTTTTTCTCGCCTTTCTTCTTACGAAGAACTTTCATGACCAGCGCCGTCAACCCTCCGGTAGAAACCGCGCTGCCCACCACCACTCCCGCACTGGCAAAACATGCTGGACACATACTTCCTCCTAAATCTGTCATTCCGGCGTTCTTTCGAATCTTGGTTGTTCCGGAACGGCGCCTTGTCTAAACTTTGTCATTCCGGACTGGCGTTTTGTGCCGGTGAGGAATCTGCTGTTTGCCGTCCGGTTCCACGCCAACGGCAGCCCTATTTCCTTGCTGCCTCTGCCCGCACCTTAATGCGCTCGTTCATGCTGTTCCATCCGGAAACCACGCCGCGCCGGTGTTCCTCCTGGATCAGCCCAAACGCCTTGTGGTGGAACTTGATCACGGTCTCGCCGTTCTCATAGCTCAGCCGGTATTGCAGGTTCGACACAACCGCGTATGACATGAACAGTGGTCCGGTGATTTCCAGCAGCGTCGGACGTTTGATCGCCTGTACGTTTCCCCAAAAATGCCCGTCCCCGTTGCCCAGATCGCGGAACCATCGCCCGCCCGGCCATGCTTCGATCTTCATAGGCATCTTGCCCTGTGGCGTCTCATTCTCCGGGCCAATCTGCTCCAGTAATGTCGCAAAAGTCGTTTCCAGGCTGGCCCTCACCCGGATTTCCTGATTCACCATCAACGTCAGACTTTCGATTCCCGTCATCGTCGGACTCGTACTCATATTTCCTCCTGTAAGCTGTGGAGCGGCCGTTCAGCGCCACCCTGCTGCGTCTACTCGCTCTTTAAATTCCGTTCTTTCTCTTCTGCCCGTTCTTTCACTCGCAGCAGTTGATGGGCCCACAGCCGCTCGAATGTCTTCGTCCACTCATACAACGGACGAATCGCCTCCGCATCCGTTCGATACATCATGTGCCGTCCATTCCGCCGCACGCGTACCAACCCCACGTCGCGCAGCACCTTCAAATGCTTCGAGACCGACGGCTGTTCGATCCCCAGCTGGATCACCAGTTCGCCGACTGGCAGTTCCGCCAGTGCCAAATGTTCCAGGATCTCCCGCCGACGTGGCTCGGCTACTGCATTGAACGCATCCGAAGTCGTCGCCGCCCGTGCCATGAAGTGAATATATATTCCCATATGGGAATATGTCAAGCCTTCACAAATTTGTTTGTCGCCTGCTAGCACCCTGCACGACCGCGCCTGAGCGACTCTGGACTGAACCTTTATGATGATTTCATGCAGCAAGAACGGAAGCGCCGCTTCTTTCAAATGCACGAGACCGGACGGTTACACTCCCTCGAGGGCCTACCGCTAGCGACCTTCGGGCAGCGACTGCTCGGATACCTGATCGATGTATTTCTGGCCGTGATTGTGTGGGGGCCGCTGGAATTTTCCTGGCGCCGCTACGTGCTTCATCAGACACATATCGAACTCAAATGGGATTTTCACGAGTTCGGCAACATTATCGTCATGGTGCTGTACTGGGCAGCTTTCCACTATTTCGGTAACGGCCGCACGCCCGGCAAATTCCTGGCACGCACCCGCGTCATGTCGCTCACTAGCGAGCGCCTCGGCCCGTGGCAGTCCATCGAACGCGCTCTCGGATACGGCGCAGCCGTTCTCGAGGGAGGCTTGGGCTTTCTGCAATTTTTCTGGGACAAAAACCGAATGTGCGCGCAGGATCGTCTCGCCGAAACCATCGTCGTCGATGTGCGAAAGCGGGCAAGTCGTCAGGTGATTTCTTCCCCCGAGCAGGAGACAGCAACGCCTCTATCGCACCTGTAGGACATTTCCCCGCATAACTGGAAAGCGATCTGAACTCCCTGTTCGGAACCGGACACCGCCAAACGTTTTCGGACAATGCGGGATGCGATTGGGCCGCGCCGAACAAGAAATCCCTTTCTTTATCAGTCTCGGCTCAACGTGCGAAAGTGGTACCAAGAATGCCGTACCTCCTTAGACTTTGTGGGCAACTCTTCCGGCAGTGGCGCCGTTGATGGAGGCAAGAAGTGAGAACTTTGACCAGAAATATTCTTTACGGCTTCCGCATGTTGCGTAAAAGTCCTGGGACGACCGCCGCTGTCATCGCCACCCTCATGCTTGGCATTGGAGCTACGACGGCGATTTACACCGTCGTCTACGCCGTACTGCTCGCGCCCTTGCCTTATCCCCATCCCGAACAGTTAATGATGGTTTGGTCGAAGGTGAATGGAGGCCGGAACCCAATATCTGCCGGCGACTTTCTCGACTGGAAAGAGCAGAACAAAACCTTCCAACAAATGTGTGCGTTTACCGGAGCCACTTTTAATCTCGCGACCCAGAATCAACCGGAGCCCATCGATGGTATGCGCGCCACGCCCGGCTGGTTCAGCATGCAGGGAATCCCATTCCTCATGGGACGCGACCTGCTTCCCGAAGAGGGTGTGCCCGGCAAGGACCATGAGGTCGTCTTAACCTATCGATTGTGGAAGCGCCTGGGCGCGAATCGCGGCATTCTCGACCAACCGCTGCGCATCGATGGCGAACCCTATACCGTGGTCGGAGTGTTGTCGCCGGGAGTGGGAGATCGTTTCACTTTTGAACTGTCGGTTCCACTAGCCTTCCGGCCGGAACAGATCAATCACGACTACCATTGGCTGCTGGCCATGGGCCGTCTCAAGCCGGGTGTTACACGGGAGCAGGCTCAGGCTGACATGGATGCCGTTACCAGTCATGTCGCGGCCACTTATCCCGACACAAATAAAGGTTGGGGAGTCTCGGTCGAGCTCCTGAAAAATGATTTCCTTCCCCCCGACCGCATTCGCAACCTCTGGCTTCTTCTCGGGGCCGTCGGTTTCGTGCTGCTGATCGCCTGCGTCAACATTGCAAACCTCCTGTTGGCCAAGGGCGCATCGCGGCAACGAGAAATTGCGATTCGTAGCTCCGTAGGAGCCAGTCGCCGGCAAGTCTTCACGCAGTTCCTGACCGAAAGTATTGTGCTCGCTTTAATAGGCGGTGGACTGGGCGTCGGACTCGGCATGGGATTGCTGCGCGCAGTTCTTAGCATTGTGCCCGACGGGATATTACCGTCCGAAGCGAACTTTCAACTGGATATCCACGTCCTCGTCATCACTCTCGTCGCAACTACGTTGGCCGGAATCGTGTTTGGCTGCGCACCCGCGTGGTACGCCTCGCGCGTAGACCCAGGAGAATTTCTGAAGGAAGGCGGACGCTCGAGTACAGGTGCAGGAAGCCACAAGTTGCGGCGAGCGCTCATCATCGGTGAATTCGCGCTGGCTTTGTCGCTGCTGGCGGGCGCGGGCCTCGCCATGCACAGCTTTTGGAATCTCACCCGCGTCGATCTTGGTGTGCGAACCGATCATGTCTTGATCTTCCGGCTGGAACAGCCGCACGGACGGTTTCAAAATCCGCAGGAGATGTTTGCCTATAACCAGCAAATCTTGAGCGCGATTCGATCCGTGAGCGGCGTATCCTCTGCTGCTACCGTCACGGGTATGCCGCTGCGATTCCACAGCGACGGCATGACAGTAAAAGTGGTGGGCGCCACCTATGCGGATCGCTCGCAGCAGCCCGGCGCTGGCTTCCAATCGATCTCTCCGGATTACTTCAAGACTTTCGGCATACAAGTGCTTCGGGGGCGTGCATTCAACGAGCAAGACACCGCCAGCACTGTGCGAGTGGCAATGGTGAACGAAGAATTTGCCAATCGTTTCCTGAAAGGCATGGACCCGCTGCAGAAACGATTGTTGATCCAGGAGCTGATTCCCGGCTCGCCACAGGTCGGACCCGAAGTGGAATGGCAGATCGTTGGCGTCTTACACAACGTGCGATACGGAGATTTCCGCGACGATGATCCGGAGGTAGACGTACCCTTCGCTCAGTCGTTATCGCCGAACGCTACCATCGGCGTGCGTACTGCCGAAGATCCTGCTGCGATGACCCAGACGATTGCCGCTGCCGTACATTCGGTTGACCCACAAATTGCGCTGGCGAATCTCCGCACCATGGACCAAGTCAAGCAGGAGGCTCTGGGAGAAGACCGATATACGATGGTCTTGTTTGCCAGCTTTGCGGTGGTCGCTTTGCTGCTTGCGGGGGTTGGAATCTATGGCTTGATGGCCTTTGCCGTCGCGCAACGAACCCAGGAGATCGGGCTGCGTCTCGCTCTCGGGGCCGGAAAGCTTGGCGTGATCGGGCTCATCCTCAAAGAAGCGTCGCTGCTCGCGGCAGTCGGTCTCGGGATCGGCGTTGCCGGCTCCGTGTTCGTTAGCCAGACCATGCGTACGACTTTATACGGTGTCGCGGCAATGGATTTCGCCGTAATCCTATCTGTCGGTGTGATCCTGTTTTTCACGGCGATGTTTGCCTCATACTTGCCTGCCCGTCGTGCCGCGTCGATCGATCCTATGCAAGCGCTTCGAACTGATTAGCCTGACGTTTTGGCTTCACGAATAAGCGATGAGGGTGGGGTTGCCAACTAGTAATACCTCCACCATTCAGAAATGATCGGCGCTGTTACACTTCCCAATCATGCGCGTCAGAATTCTGGGCTCGGCCGCTGGCGGAGGGTTCCCTCAATGGAATTGCGCCTGCCCCAACTGCCGTTCCTTCCGCGCTGGGACCTTTCAGGGCAAAGCCCGAACGCAGACTCAGGTCGCCATCAGTGCCGACTCGCAGCATTGGTTCTTGCTCGGAGCCTCACCCGATCTTCGCGCTCAAATCGAGTCGAGCCCTGAACTCCACCCACAAGCCGCTGAGAAAACCACCCGACACTCGCCGATCTCCGGAGCAGTTCTCCTTAATGCGGACATCGATCACGTTCTCGGACTTCTTCTTCTTCGCGAACTGCAGCCCCTGCGTGTGCACGCCACAAAATCTGTTCGCCGTATTCTGACCAAAGATAATTCCATGTTCGCCATGCTGCAGCGCGTTCCTGCGCAGGTGAGTTGGAACGAATTCATGCCCGCAGCACTGTTCTCATTGCTTGCACCATCCGGAGAAGATTCCGGACTGCGTTGCCGCGCCATTCCTCTTGGGACACATTTTCCCGCCTACGTTTCTGCTCCTCGACGATCTCAACTTTCTCCTCTCGAATCGTCGCTGGGACTCATCGTCGATTCGTCTTCAGGAAAGCGACTGGCATTCCTGCCTGCCGTTCCGCAAATCGACGAAGGGATATTAAAACTGCTCGATTCGGTCGACGTGATTCTGTTCGACGGAACCTTCTGGACTGCCGACGAACTGATTACCATGCAAGGTTCAGCTCAATCTTCCTGGGATATGGGGCATGTTCCCGTCTCCTCGGCCGAAGGCAGCCTCGCGAAGTTGGCGCATCTGCGCCATCCACGTAAAATCTATGTGCACATCAACAACACGAATCCCATGCTGGACGAGGCTTCGCCCGAACATCGCCAAGTGCGCGAAGCAGGCTGGGAGATCGCGGAGGATGGATGGCAGTTCGATCTGTAGAAGAGCATGCCGACGCGCTGCTGTCGTTCGACGAACTTCGCGCGGCGCTTCGCGCAGTCGGCGAACAGCGCTATCACCACCAGCATCCCTTTCACCTCATGATGCATGAGGGCAAGCTCAGCCGCGGACAGCTCCAGGCTTGGGTCTTGAACCGCTACTACTACCAGAGCATCATCCCGATTAAAGATTCAATCATCTTGTCGCGTGGAACGGATCCGGCATTCCGTCGAGCCTGGCGCAAACGCGTCATCGATCACGACGGCGACGCATCCAGTGAAGGCGGCATCAAGCGCTGGCTCAAGCTTGCCGAGGCAACGGGATTGAACGCGGATCAAGTCCAAGCCGGAACCGGAATCCTTCCCGCCACGCGATTCGCTGTGAATGAATATCTGAACATCGTCCGCAGTCGCAGTTTGCTGGAAGCAGTTGCATCTTCGCTGACGGAACTGTTTTCCCGTGACCTGATTTCGCTACGCATGGAAAAGCTGCGCGAACACTATCCGTGGCTTTCCGGAGGTCTCGATTATTTCCAGGCGCGCCTTACGCAGGCCCCGGAAGACGCCAAGTTCGCCGTTGAATACGTTCATCAGCATGCGAAGACACGCGCTGAGCAGGAACTGGCGATCCAGGCCCTACGCGACAAATGCGACATTCTCTGGGCCCAACTCGACGCCTTATATTTTGCCTACGTGCAGCCAGGTTGGCCTCCTCCGGGAGCTTTTCGCATCGGGGAAAAGCGATAATGGCTCCTCCAGCAGACACAAGCGTTCCGCGTCTCGCCGCCGGATGCCGCTGGGGCGGCACCGAAGCGGACCCCATGGTCCTCTTCCCCGAAGGCGCGATCAAATTGCAGGGAACCGGACGTCAGGTACTCGAACGTTGCGACGGGCAGCGCACATTTGGAGAGATCATTGCAGAACTAAGAAAAGAGTTTGGCACGACCGATCCCGAGAAAATCCGCGCCGACATCGGCATGTTTTTGGAGCAACTACAAAAGAAGCGCATCGTCGATTACTAGCGGCAGCGTCCGCGAATTATCATGGTTCCCAACCCGCTCGCCCTCATCGCCGAAGTTACCCACCGATGCCCGCTGCATTGCGTCTACTGTTCGAATCCGATGCAATTAGCTGAAACGGCATCGGAGCTTTCCACTGAGGAATGGGTCAGTGTCTTCCAGCAAGCCGGCAAGCTTGGGATGCTGCATGCGCATTTCACCGGTGGAGAACCTCTGGCTCGCACCGATCTGACCGAACTCATTGCTGCCGCGCGCGCAGCCGGATTGTATACCAATCTCATCACCTCCGGCATCGGCCTGAACGACCATCGACTGCGGGCTATCGTCGCAGCGGGACTCGACCACATCCAGATCAGCTTTCAGGATTCGCGAGAGGAATCGGCGAACTGGATTGCCGGGGCGAAGGCGCATGCCCATAAGATCGAACTGTCACGCGCGATCCGCCAACACAAGATCGCGTTTACGGTGAACCTGGTCGTGCACCGACAGAATCTGGATCATCTCGAAGAGATGATCGCGTTCATTGAGCAATTAAATCCCGAGCGTGTCGAGATCGCGCACACACAGTATTACGGATGGGCGCTCGCGAACCGGGCCGCGCTCATGCCGACACGCGCCCAGCTGGAAAAGGCCACTGCAATCATTGCCGAAGCCGACAAACGGCTTGCCGGCAAGATTCGCATCGACTCGGTCGTTCCCGATTATTACGCCAAATACCCTAAGGCCTGCATGGGCGGCTGGGGACGAAGATTGATGCTCATCAATCCTTCCGGGAAGGTTTTGCCGTGTCATGCTGCGGAAGTCTTGCCTGAGTTGTCGTTCGAGAATGTGCGCGAGAAAACTCTGGACTGGATTTGGCAGGAATCCTCATCCTTCCGCCGCTTCCGAGGTGAAGAGTGGATGCCCGAACCCTGCCGCAGTTGCGATCGCCGTACCGAAGATTTCGGCGGCTGCCGCTGCCAAGCGTTCCTGCTCACTGGCGATGCCGTAGTAACCGATCCGGCGTGTTCGCTGGCGTCCGCACACCACCTTGTCGAAGCTGCTGTTCGGGAAGCGAATTCGAGTGCTCTGATCGAGCAGCCCAAAACGGCAACATCGTTTGTTCAGCTACAGAAGCAAGCCGCGGATGTTTGGACCTATCGCACGAGTCCAGACTAGCTCGTCCTCACCATCGCACGCCAATCGTGATCGGCCGGAAGTCAGTGGTGATGCCGTTATGCTTTCCATGCATGTAGCGGAACTCAGCATAGAAGTCGATGTTCGGGCGAATTTTACGCGTGACACCCGCGCCGAAGTTGTAGCCGAATTCGTTCTGGCTGGCGTTAAGGAAGTTACCGCTTATGGGCAAGCTCGAGTTATAGCAGTGTCCCCACCATAGATCGAGCGGATTGCAAGCCGATCCCGGAATGGCCGACGAAGAATCGAGTTTGCCCGATCGGTGATAAAAGCCCGGTCCAAAGACAATGTATCCACCCCATGTTTTCGTGACCGGCAAATTGATGATGGGATCCAGGTTGAGCGAGTAAACGTGGCTCGTCGCTCCAGGCGCCTGCGCCGCCTCGAGTGCTGACGTCTTCAAGGGCAGGTTGTCGAATTGAAAATCGAGGCGAATTCCAAAGTACTTGCTGTAATTGTGAGCCACGCCTGCGGCTCCAATTCCACCACCGCCTCGCACAAAGTTCGCGGTGTTCCCGTTGGGCAAACTTGCTCCACCGCCGACATTGAAAGTCCAATTCTTGTAATCGTGGGCTTTTCCCCGGCGCGACCGGCTGGTTTCTTCGGGAGACGCTTCTTGGCTGCTGCTGGACTCCTGCTTGTCAGGCAGCGGCTGGGTTTGCGATTGGTCTGCGGGCGGCTGCTGCGGTGGAGTTTGCTGGGCGTGGACAGTTACGACTCCCGTAAGGATCGTGGACATCATTGCAAATGCGACGAGCCTGAATCCGGGAATCCATGCGAACTTTCGAATCATTCATTCTCCTCCCGCTGCCGGGCGTAATTGCGGTGCAC
>Ga0102924_1003185_pt1 | contig 17319 bp, 17 predicted proteins | sample PaiPotPPM11metaG_FD_80116 | JGI IMG/M metagenome (GOLD analysis project Ga0102924, IMG submission 80116) | Iron sulfur acid spring bacterial and archeal communities from Banff, Canada, to study Microbial Dark Matter (Phase II) - Paint Pots PPM... ...
AGCTGCATCACGCTGACGCCGTCCATGACGGCTTCTTGCGCGTTGCGAGCATCGATTTCAGTGATCACGACGGGCGCGCCCAGGCCGGCCGCGCGCGAAGGCGATATCTTCGTGACCGTGACGGGCAACTATCACGTCATCGACGAACAGCATTTCAGCGTGATGAAGGACGGCGCGATCGTCTCCAATTCGGGACACTTCAACGATGAATTGAATCTCGATGCGATCGAGCGTATCAGCAAGCGCAAGACCGCGCCGCGCGAATTCGTCAAGCAGTACGAACTCGCCGACGGCCGGCGGATTTGCATCTTGGCCGACGGGCGGCTCATCAACTTGGCCGCGGGTGAAGGGCATCCGGCATCGGTGATGGACATGTCGTTTGCGAATCAAGCGATGGCCGCCGCGTACCTTGCGCAAAATCACAAAAAACTCGAAAAGAAGGTCTATGACGTCCCCGAGGACATCGACGAAGAAGTGGCCACCCTGAAGCTCGCTTCGATGAACATTCACATCGACAAGCTGACACCGAAGCAGGCCAAGTACATTGCCTCGTGGAGTGAGGGAACGTAAGATGGCATACCGGCGGCTTTTCACGAGCGAATCCGTCACCGAAGGTCATCCCGACAAGATCGCCGACCAGATATCGGACGCAGTCCTCGACGCGATTCTCACGGACGATCCGAACGGACGCGTGGCCTGCGAAACGTTCGCGATCACGGGCCAGATTCACATCGCGGGCGAGATCACGACGACTACGTACATCGATATTCCGCGCATCGTGCGGCAAGTAATCGAAGACATCGGCTACACGAAGTCGGCGGTCGGGTTCGATGCGGAGACCTGCGGCGTGAGCGTCTCGGTCGATGAGCAGTCGGCCGACATTGCGCTGGGCGTGGATAATTCGCTTGAAGCCAAAGCCGGCGAGCACCCCAACGATCGCTACGAGCGCCTGGGCGCCGGCGATCAAGGCATGATGTTCGGCTACGCCTGCCGCGATACCGAAGAGCTGATGCCGTTGCCGATCGTGCTCGCGCACAACTTGGTGCGTCACCTGACGGCAGTGCGCAAGAATGGCGACATTCCGTACTTGCGTCCCGACGGAAAATCGCAAGTCACCGTCGAGTACGACGGCGACCAACCGGTGCGAGTCGAGGCTGTCGTCGTTTCGACGCAGCACGATCCGGAGATTCCATTAGAGACGATTCGCGCGGAGATCACCGAAAAGGTGATCAATCACGTCATTCCGGCTTCGCTGCGCGACAAGAATACGCGCATTTACGTCAATCCGACGGGCCGGTTTGTGATTGGTGGACCCAAGGGCGACGCAGGTTTGACCGGGCGGAAGATTATCGCCGACACCTACGGCGGCATGGCCCGCCATGGCGGCGGCGCGTTTTCAGGTAAGGATCCTACGAAGGTCGATCGCTCGGGCGCCTACGCCGCGCGTCACGTTGCCAAAAACATCGTGGCCGCCGGACTCGCGGATCGCTGCGAAGTGCAGGTCGCGTATGCGATCGGCGTCGCGCGTCCGATGAATGTTTCGGTGGAGACATTCGGCACGGGCAAGATTCCCGAGCAGCGCATTGCGGAGATTGTCGCAAAGACGTTCGATTTGCGCCCCGCCGCGATCATCGACCACCTCGATCTGCGCCGGCCGATTTACAGGCAGACGGCCGCCTACGGCCACTTCGGCCGCCCCGACCTCGACTTGCCTTGGGAGAAACTCGACAAGGTCGAAGCACTGCGAGCCGCGTCGGGCGTCAGCCCGGATACGCTCAAAGTCCCCGACTTCGCCAAACATTGAACTCCTCGCGGGTCTTTCACGTTATCCGGGAAAGCAGCCAGCCAAAAGGAGACTGCATGAACTTTCGCAGCAAATTCGCGGCCCTCGCGATGATCGCGGCCTTCGTGGCGCCCAGCATCGCGCTCGCGCAAACGACGGTCACGCTTGCCAAGGGCGACAATGTTAACCTCGAAATGCAGAGCACGCTCGATACTGGAACGGCCTACGTGGGGCAGCGTTTCACGGCGCGCGTCGTTCCGCCGTATCCCGAAGGCGACACGGATCTTGCGAATGCCGTTGCCAGCGGCGAAGTCGTCAAGGTAACTCCGGCGGGACAGGGACGCAATCCCGAACTGTTCCTGAGCTTCACGACGATCACGTTGGCGAACGGCTCTTCGTATCCGATCAACGCTGAAGTAACCGGAGCCGGAACCAAACAGCAGTCGAAAAACGCCGGGCATACCGTGCTCACGACAATCGGCGGATTGATCGCCGGCAACATCATTGGCAAGACGATCTTCCACGCCGCGACCGGCATCGGCGGGCTCATCGGCGCAGCCGGCGGATTCCTGATCGGGCAAAACAAGAAATCGAACCTCACGCTTTCGCCTGGAGCGAACATCCAGCTGACACTCACCCGGCCCTTGCTCGTCCGCCGCCAAGCGACGCAGCCTTAGCCGGAACCCGAACCGAGCTGCAGAGCGGCATCCGGAAACGGGTGCCGCTTTCGTTAGCGCCGAATGAGCGGGGCGCAGTCCGGATTAGCTCAGTTGGTAGAGCAGCTGACTGTTAATCAGCGGGTCGTTGGTTCGAGTCCAACATCCGGAGCCACTTGGAACCCCTGTAGAACTGAGTTTTGCGGGGGTTTCGCTTTTTGAAGAAGATTTCAAAAAAGGCTTTACAGCAGCATTACAGCATCGAAGATTCTCCACCGGACGGAACCTTCGAGTCAGCAGGTCGAGGCCTTGCCCGATACACGAGCATGGCTATCGCTGGTTCCAAGCCTCCCAAGCGAAAACGAAGTATAGCAGGCGACGGCTCGTTTTTCCGAAGAACCTTCCGCCGAGCCGATGGAAGCGAGCACACCCGTTGGATCTGTGAGATCGTCATTTACGATCGCGGCCAGTCGAAGCGCAAGACCTTTTACGGGGACACTGCGGCTGAAGTTCGAGGAAAGCGCGATGCATATAAGGCGACACCACCGATTGAGCGGGAGCAAGCACATGATAAAAGGCGGCTTGATACTTTCCTAGATCACTGGCTCCAAACGAAACGCGGGAGAAGTCCCTCGACTCTGCGCTCTTACGAGTGGATTTGTCGCGAATTTATTAAGCCGTTCATCGGTGCGATGAAATTGAGCGCTCTTGACGCGCTCGACATTGAAAACCTTTTCAAGGACCTAGAAGTAGCGGGTAAGAGTACGCGCACAATTCGGGGCGTCTATGTTGTCCTCCGCGCTGCGCTAAATAAGGCGGTACGCGAAAGGCTAATGTCGGCAAACCCTATCGCTGGTGTTGAACCGCCGCGACACTTGACGAAGAAGATCGCGCCGCTGACGCGCGATCAGGCCAAGAGGTTCTTGAACACTGCACGCGAGGACTGCTTGTACGCACTTTATGTGCTTGCTTTATCTTGTGGACTGCGGCAGGGCGAACTCTTCGGCCTAAAATGGAGCGATGTGAACTTTCGATCCTCAACCCTCGCGGTTCGCCGGCAAGTCGTGGAACATCCCGGCAAGGGCGCCATCCTTGCAGACCACACAAAGAGTCAGCGGGACCGAAGCATCAAACTCCCGCCTGCCGTGTTGGAAGCATTGCATGAACATCGCAAGCGCGTATTTGCAGAGGGCGACATCGCAAACGAAATCATGTTTACGCTTCCAGGGCCTCGGGGGCGGGCTCGTGGACTCTTGGGGAAGTCACATTTCATCAAGCGATCATTTCACCCATTGCTCGCGGCGTCTGATTTACGGTGCAATCCAAGAAAGGTTCTAGGGAAAACTGAGCCATTGCCGATCCCTTGTTGCGATCGACACTCTCACGTTCGCTTCCATGATCTTCGACACACCGCCGCTACTCTCGCATTCGAAGAGGGCGTCCACCCCAAGCAAGTACAGGAGATGCTTGGGCACGCCAGCATTGCGCTCACGCTCGACACGTACAGCGCTTTTATTCCAACGATGCAAGACCAAATGGCGGATGCGATGCAGCGCGTTCTCTTCGGTGCATAACGAAACGATCAACGGTGACAGGAGACTGTCACGCTCGCAAACTACAAAGGACAACGGAACAAACAGACGAACGGCAACCCCGTAACGCACAAAATTTGCACAGTGCGTCGGGGCTCGGATCAGGCTTCGACAGAAACAGTGAACACTTTGGAATCACCCAATTTTCTGCTCATGCGAGCCAATCCAGAAATGCGCAGCGACTTTTTAGAGCGCCTCTGCGCTGAAAATCGTGCGCTCATTCGTCACGCCGCGAAAGGGAAGTGCAGCGCAACATTCGGCTATGACGACGCCGAGCAACTATTTTTACTCGGGGCCAATGCAGCCATCGACACAGCGCGGACAGAGGACGATGGGCGCGGCAGGAACGATCCCGAAGCATGGTGTCAGTATAAAGCGATGCTCGCGGTGCGTGAGGGCCTTCGCAACATCATCGGGCGACGTTATCCCCGCCCGATCTCGGTTCCGTATAAGTATGAAGAAAAGTCAATGCGCTATGCCGATCCGAACGACTATGCCGACGAAGCGTGTGCGAACCTTAGCATTACGGATCTGTTGCGCACGCTCAATCCCATTGATCGGGAAGCCGCGATGCTGCTGATATTTGGCGCTGGCGATTATGCAGAACTAGTGTGTCGGTGCGTCAAGGGAACTCATCACAGTTACATTTATGATCTCGCTTTGGCACTCGATTGCAGTGAGGGCCGCGTGTTCAAAATCATTCGCCGGCTTCGAAACGCGGTCGGGCACATGACACGAGCCGCATGAGGTGCGTCGCGTTTGTACTCATGCTCGCATCGTGCTCGCCTTCGCAGGGTCATGGAGGCTTAGCTTTTGGAAATACTGCGACCGTTTCGACCGATAACATTTCATGCTACCCGAACACAAGCGAACTGGATGCCGCAATGACGGCGATTGCCGCTAAGGATATGATCGGTTTTCGTGAGCACACGGAAGGCATCGCATTACTCTTGCGTATCGGAGAACAGGTACGAGTCATTGACCAAGGCGGTTTTCTTGGCGCCGCTGATCGCCGCATCCGAATAGAGAGCGGCATCAGCCGAGGCCGTGCGTGTTGGGTGTCAGAAGATGATGCTCGCTTCTTCAGGAACATCCATGAGGATAAATCCTGATGGTGCAGATTACGCGCGTGACCATGCAGCAAGAACTTTTCGACCGCCTGGGAAGTGCGCCCGATTCGACCCCGATATACAGGTTGAGACAGAGAACAACCGCGCCAGTGACACAGAACCAGCGCACGGGCCGCGTCCGAGCCCGATCAAGCCGCAAATGGTCAACGTCCAGAGCCAACCGTTCCAGTTCTCCGACCCCTATCGACGGATAGGGTGCTCGACAAATCAAGGCATGGCACGGCGGGTCTAGGCCGGTCGTGGCAAATCGAGGCTGCTCTCAAGGTCCCGGGATTCTTGACCCCGGCACTCAACTCGATAGCCAATAGGCGTAAGAGCCCGCGTCGTCACACGGGCTCTTAGGTTTTATGATAGGCTCGCGCGTTACCACGCGGAAACAAGAGCACTACAATGCTAAAGGGAAACGGCTAAACGTGCCCACGACGTGCCAGTGCGCTGAATCGGAATGCACAAACAAGAAACACAAATCAGGAGCAGGGTGCACCTCTCAACCTGTTACCTTGCAAGGCCAAGAGATATTTGCGGGATGGGATGATCTTGACGGGAAAATGGTGTGCCCCGGTTGTCGGCCCGAGGTCATTGAAGCAGTGAGACGCGCTCGACAGATCGCCAACGATGTGAGAGAGCGAGTCCTTGGCGATTCAGACTAGGCGGCTTGGTGAAAAAGGGCGACCCTGAATCGAGTAACGCCATCTTCAAGTTTGCGGAGCAGATCAACGTGGCTTCCAAAATCGTGAATGATGCGTAAACGCACAACGCCACAATCTTCACTAAGGCGATCAAACGTGGCGCTTACACCGATAGGAATTTGCTCGAAGAGGAACTTGCCCACGCCGTGAACTTCGATGTCCCTGAATTCGTCGATTGAGTTGACGGTCCCGATTAGTTCATAACCTTCGACGTTTACAACGCTCATCTCATCAATCCTTAACTGACTACACTCGCGTAATTGCCACGCAAGCGGCTGTCGCGGTAACTTGCGCGCGTGACAATTTGAGTGATAGTATCCGACAACGCTGGAAGCGCTTTCTGAATTGCATCTTGAATCGATGCAGGATCGCCGTTGATATTGGCGTTCGGAAGAATGCTAATCGTGATGTCAAAATCGCCACGGCCTCCGCCACCGCGTACGGGTCCGGTACCGTCACCAGGATTACCGCTCCCACCTTGTCCAGGCGGAGTCGAGATCGGTTCCCCTTTAGGGGGCGGAGGTGGCGTCGGATTCAGAATTGGTGCCGGCGGAGAAATGGGCGTACCACTGCCAACGCGCAAGATCGGCATTTGGAAACCAGCGGGACCGCCAAGCAAAAGCGATGTAAACGACGCCGCAAGCGCGTTTGCGTTTTGCGCCGCCGTTACCGCATTGCTACCGAACGCCTGAATCGCCGTGACCGCCTGACCGGCTGCGGTCACAAGATTTTGCCAGTTCACTGTCTGTCCGTTTGAAAGGATTAGGTTGCCGTCTTTTCCGCCAGTGATCGGGCCGCTCGCGGCTGAGTAGTTCAACCCGGAGAACATCGCGAGCATTTGTGGTGACATTAACGATGCGGCCTGAGCCTGATTGGCCGCAATCCATTGTGTAATGTATTGCAGTTCGCCAACGCCGCCGAGCGACGATGAAACGGTCGGATTTTCCGAGAACTGCTGCCCGTTGGCATTCATTACCGGGAAACCGTTGATTCCCGATCCCTGAAGGTTTGCTAACCCCTGCCCATAGACTTGGGTGTTGTATTTATCGGGCATTGCAGCGGGGTTATCGTGGTGCGACAACAGCGTGAACAATGCCGCCGCTGCTGCGACGTAAGGACCTGCACCGCCGCTCGCCGCTGCGCCGCCACTGAACATCGACGCGACACTTTCGTACGTCGTGGCTGCACCCATGACATTACCAAGCAGGTTTCCTCCGGGCGCCGTCGCCATCTCGTATCCCGCAAACGCTCCAGCGAGCCCCGAAATGATTTTGCCAGTCTCGGTCTTAAGAAATTTATTAATCGCACCTTCGATGCCACCAGCGCTCGATTGGTCAGTGGCACTCGTGGCGCCACCCTTTTTCGATGCGTCAGCAATCGTGCTCGTAATCTTGCTAACTTCAGAGATGCCCGATGCCGTCGTGTGCAGATCATCCGAAACCTTTTGTGAAAGATCAACTCCGCCGCTGTCGGTTAGTTGAACCTTCTGCGGCTTATTGGAGTTCATCAACGCACTGTAAGCGCTCGCCAAGGCATCGTGACCCGTGGCAGTAGACGCCGTAGAGGTGGATGAAGTAGCAGGCCCCAGGTTAAAAATCTTGTTAAGCCAGCCAGTGATGCCGCTCATGATGCTCGTCGAGGCTTGTGTCTGCAACAATCCCACGATCGAATTGACGACATTACCAAAAATGTCGGCGAAGAACGATCCAATGAAACCAGCGATGCCTTTTCGCTTCGCGCCGAAGACGCGCTGCAAAAGGGAATCCATACCGTTACTGATGGAATCGCCGAGCGCCTTCAACGCATCTTGGCCCGCTCGAGAGAACGCATCACTCAAGATCGAGGCCCACTGTGCCGAGGAATCACCCGCGGCACGGATTTTGGTCGTGTAGGTATCGATCGAGGTGTTCAGGTTTTTCAGGATAATCTGTTGGTTCGTGAGCCGATCGTTCAGCGTGTCGAGTTGATCCTGATACGCCTTAGCCTGAGCCACTAAAGACTGCTTCAGGGCGATAGACTGAGCATCGGTAGCGTTAATCGCCTCCGCCTTGGTAAGGGCATCTTTGACAAGTGTTTCCAATCTCGTTTTTTGATCGATTTCATTCGTATAAATCTTCGCAAGCGCTGTCTGCTCGGTAATTTCCAGGAGCAGTTCCTTGTTCAGTTCCTTGATCGTCGGAAGTTCTTGATTGTTGCGCAACGCAATCAGTTGTTGGAGTTTTGAATCGTCCTTCTGCTGAAGCGCATCGAAGGCGGTGCCCTGCTTGCCTTCGCTCGAAAACGAACGATCAATGGAGCCAAACAAGCCAGTCGTGCCCGTGGCTCCCTTGAATTCTTTTTCAAGCGAAGTCAGAAGCCGCTCGTGCTGTGTCTTTAGGTGCGTGATCATCGAGTCGATTAGAGAAATCGTGTGCTCACTTGTCGAGCGCAGAATCAACGAGTGTAACTTCACCATCACCTGTTCATAGGTATGCGGGAACTCACCTAAGCGCTTGATGTAATCGTAGGCTTCCCCTGCTGTGTCGCGCCCCTTATCCTCGCGCGCAGCGATACTTACAGCACGCGTGTTCCCGTAGAAACGCTCGGCATGACCACCCGAGAGCAGGGTGATCCACTGCATCTTGATCTTGGCGCCCGCGCGCGTTAGCGAATCCTCGATCGCCTTCGCGGTCTTTTCAACCTGTGCGATAGACTCGTTATGTAGTTCAACGAGTGTATCCATAACAGGTTTTTTAATGTGGCTCTTCGCGCCTTTCTTAACGCGATCACCGTTGCGAAAGCCGTCTAAAACGCCATTGATGAAATTGTCAGAGAACGCTTGGCCTGAGCGCCCCATGCCGTAGAGCGGCGAAGACGAATCCTTCGGCTCTGAACCAGGGAATTGATCCCGAATCTTCTGCGCAGCGCCCTTGACTGCGGTAACGGATGCGCCAACCGATCCGGTAATGCCATGCACGAAGCCGTCGAGGAAAGCCTTACCGGCGCTTAAAGCCCCCGTAACCCAATGTTTAATAACATCGAGCACACGTTGACCGAGTTTCTCAAACCATCCCAGGACGTTGCTCGCCATTGATTCAGCGCCAAGAATAAGGTTCGTTAGGAAATCTGCGGCAGACTTGCGGAACTTCGGGTTGAACATTGCGAGGATTACGCCGATAGGCCCGAGCGCCAGGAGCAGATACGGACCAAATTTCATTAGATATTCGCGACTTGTGTTGATGAACGAACCTATCGCACCAACGGCGCCATGGAATGCTCCGCCAAGCCAGCCCAAAACGGCGTGCGTTTTTTCACGGATACCGCCCCAGTCGTGCGTCCACGCTTCGTAAAGCAATGTGCCAACCGTGATCAGGCCCGCAATCCATCCGATAATTGGAACGCCCAGGAATGCGATGCCCAGTGCGCGGACGGCGATACTGCCCACGCCGAGAGCGCGAGCGAACCCGCCGCCAATGATCTCGCCAACGCTCCCGAACAGCGCACCAATGCGACCGATAACGCCGATCTTGTTCAAGAAACCAACAAACTTAGCACCACCGGCACCGACCTGCAGCAAAACGCCTGTCAATCTGACAAAATTGCCGAGCAGGATCGCGGAGCCACCTGCAATGAGCGAGAACGTGGTCGCCATAATCAGGGCTTCGGCTGCGAAGTCTTTAACGGGCTTCGGTAGTCTATCGAATGCGTTTATCAACCCGTCGATGTTCTTCAAGAATGATGTGAGGAAGGGTTGAATGTCCTTAAACGTCTTGTAGAGCGTATCAAGGAAGTCGGCCCCCACCTTGCTTGCGGCAACCTTCACGTTTCCAGTTGCACGAGCCGTATATGAGTCCGTCGTCGCGTCGCCAGTCTTGCCACCAGCGATCGTGCCGTGAAGAAGGCTCTGTCCGTATTTCAAGGCACCCGGAGCGCCCCCGTGTTTACGAATCTGATCCTGCATCAAGTCCAAGTTACCGATCGCGTACAACCCCGCGAGTTGCCCCTGGATCAGTGCTTTGTTCTTGTCGGTGATATGGTGCGAATCTTCAAACTTCGTCGTATCGGACATCACATCGAAAAGCGATCGGGTTTTACCTTGCTTATCGAACAGTGCAATATCACCGCCCATGCTATGAACCATGTTGATCAGGTCCATCGTCTTCTTCGACGGCACTGATTGCCGTTGCAGGAGTCGTTTGATCGCGTAACCGGCTGTGGCGCCTCGGACCTTGCCCTCGGCTTCCATTCCGATCAATCCCGCGATGATAGCAGGATCGATGTTCATTTCTTTTGCGAGCGGGCCGATGCCGCGAATCGAAGCCGCCGCTAAATCGACCTCAGTGGACGTGCGGTTCTTCAAGTTGATCAACAGGTTCGTGGAAGCCCGATATGCCTTCGCGAGTTTGTCCGCAGTCGATGTATTGAACCCGAGGTTCGCGATGACGTTATTCACATCCAGCGATGCCTCTTCCATCGAAATCGGATGCGTCGACGACGCACCGGCCACTTGCATCATCGCGGCGCGCTTGTAGCCTTCGATAACGACAGCCATGATTTTCGGATCATTCAGATTCAGACCGGCAGGCATGGCAGAAATGAAGTTGTAGCCCGCGCCAACCGTCTCACGGTAATTCGAACCGATCTCACGCGGAATCCGACGCGTAGCATCCATGAACTGCTTTGCAGCGGTATCGCTTGCGCCACCGGCCTTCAATGCCTCATAGGTGCGATGCAGGAGGTCGTCGATGTCCGTGGCAGTCTTGATCGCCGGCACAAGCGCAGCGGCGAGCATCCCGCCGTTGACAGCGAGCGCCCAACCCGCCGACTGCATTTGATCGCCGAACATCTTGACGCTCTTGGCAGCGTTACCGAACATACCACCGAAACCAGCGCCGCCGGCCCCGCTTCCGAAGCCACCCGGCGGCATAACGATCGGCGGTCCCGAGCCCGCAGATGTTCCCTGCCCGCGCTGGTTCGCATACCACGCGCGATTGTTATAGGTCGGATTTGTGCCACCGGTAATCGCTAGACGTTCCTCGCCCGTTAGCGCGGCTGTAGCAGCGCTCCGATATGAAGGTTGCGGAATCGGGATATAGCGTGATCCCCCGCCCCATAACGCATACGGCATTCCACCAGGAATGAATATTGGTGGACGTTCTACTCCGGGAATAACGCCGGCGGTGATAAGTTGATGGACGTGCTCTGTAGCACTGTTATTGCCTGAAATTGCCCCATAACGCGACGCATAAACCGATTGACCAGGAAGCGCGAGCCGTTGTATGCCCATGAGGCGTAGCACGGACTCAGTAAGACCGTTGACGGCACCGCGCGCAGCGTTAGCGCTCTCTTCAATCAGCGTGAAGCCGGTATAAAGAATGGAAAGCCCAGTCCCTGCTTCCTTGGCGCGTGTGATCGAGGCCCCCATGCCCATGACCGAACGCGTTGCGGCACCGGCGGCAACATCAACGCGCCCCGCCGCTGCGGCAGTCGCATCTATCCCTGCTGCCGCCTCCTTGGACTTCGCGGCGACGCCGACCATCTGACTCGACAGACCGGCAACCTTCTCCGCCGCGCTCGTTGCGCGAGCGTTTAACGAGGTGACCTGGTTGTTGAGTTGTTGCAGACCGCTAAGGTCGAACTGTTTTCCGAGATCGCGAACAGCCCTAAGCGAAGTCGCGACAGCATCAAGTTCACCGCGCAGTTGCTGCGCAGCGTTCCCGAGGTTCGCATAAAGCGAAAGTTTAATGCCGAGCGCCTGCTCCAATGCCATGACGCTAGGCTGCTCTTGGCGCTTCCAAGTTGCGGCTCAAGCGCACAATTTGCGGAATGCCATTTTGCCCTTGACGTTCAATGATCAACACGCCGGCTTGTTTCAAAGCGTTTAATGCGCGTCGTACAGCCTTTGGATCAGTTGCCGCGCTTCTTGCGATCTCTCGCTGACTCATCAACACGCGTCCCGACCGATCGGCGTGCCCGCACAGCATTGCAAAGATAAAGCGCTGCATGATCGTCAAATCGCTGCGTCCGAAAAGTTCAACCGGCGCGGTCATAGGTAGTTGCTTATGCGGAAGTCCATTGCGTAACAACGTAGGGCGCGCAGCCCCCGCGTTCACAAAACCTGGATTCATGGCGCGTCGAGGCCTTTGAGAATCCGCCAGCACAGGCGCCGATAGACCTTTTGGATCCTTTTTGTGCGTGACACATTCAGCCGCGTTTTCTACCCAACCGCCCAAAATTGGAAATCGAAAATCGGATTTCCGTTTTGAAAACATGGGGCACGATTATGAGCGTGACAGGCTTTTTTTTGAATTTCTAAACCCACGTTGCGCACGTCGCCGACGCACGTCGCACAGCATGGGGCACCCCTTTCATCGGGCTGAATCTCCAGGTCTTGAAAGTGCGCCTCGCACAGTGTATGATGCGCGCAAATCGCTGCTTTTTAAGCCAAGGACCGGAGCCTTACGAAAATGAGCACATGGAACCCGATGGATCGCACCACTGGAAAGGTCATCGGATACGCGAGAGTATCGACACAAGATCAGGCCCGCGAGGGATTCTCACTTGATGCCCAAGAGACTCGATTACGTGCTTACGCGGTAGCCGTAGGTCGAACGATCGATGAAGTGATCATCGACGCCGGCCAATCAGCCAAGACGTTGCAGCGGCCAGGGTTACAACGACTGTTGTCCGATGTGCGGCATGGCAGTGTCGCTGCGATAGTGGTCGTGAAACTCGATAGATTGACCCGCAGCGTGCGCGATCTCGCTGACCTGATAGATTCTCTGCAATCAACCCGAACCGCGCTTGTGAGCCTCTCTGAGTCGTTGGACACGGGTACTGCGGCGGGTCGGATGATGCTGAACCTCTTGGCGAGCGTATCACAGTGGGAGTGTGAGGCCATCGGCGAGCGAACAGCCGAAGTTCTGGGGGAGATGCGGGTAAGCCGCCAGATTTACTCGCACGTCCCCTTCGGGTATCGGCGCGTCGCTGATGCCTTAGTTGAGCATCCTGAAGAACAGCGAGGGCTCCAAACAATGCGAGAGATGCGCGCTGATGGAAAATCTTTACAAAGCATCGCGGGATGGTTGACCGAAAACGGATTTACACCGCGTCAGGGTGCAAGACGATGGTATCCGCAGACAGTGAAGGACGTATTGCAGAGCAGGATCGCAACAGCCGCATAATTCACCAACGTTATGTCACGCTGACAAACCACACTAACTAGCGTGACGGGTTTCGCGCTGTTCTCTGCGCGCGAGAGCATAACGACCCACCGCATCCAGCGAAGCACCCAAAGGCCGTTGCGGGCCTGCCTCTTGTTCATTGAAAAGCGCGGGCAGTTGTTCATACTCATCTCCGTATTCATCGAGCCATCTTGCCGCGCGATTTTTGCGAGCGTTATAAGGAAGCCGTGACGCCCAAAACGCTGAGACTGTGAACGATTAAGCGGGTGACGAGTTTGTTCAAGCCAATCACGATACCTTCACTTCAAATAACAATATGTCTAGTGTGTCTATAGTGTCCACTTTGTAGGACTCGACACACTCGACACTATCGACACGCCTTTCTGATTCTCCAACGCTTCAAAGCGAATCTCTTGTCGTCGGGGTAGCCGAAGACCATTTCGGGGTGTCCACTCTGCGCGGTTGGGAAACCTTGACGCGCTCACGTTCTTGGCACGATGTTTCGCTATTCTATCTCTGAATGTTACCTATTGGGACAGGAGCAATTTGTGTACGTTAAACTCATTCAACGAGCCGCCGACGACCTCGGCCTAAGTGTTGGCACGCTCACCGTTCTTGGCGCCATTGTGCTCGCGTGCGGTGTCCGGGGCTCGGCGCGCGTGACTGCGCCGGCGATTGCCGCTGCGACGAATTTGAATAAGCGCACCGTGCTAAATGCTTTGAAGCGGCTGGAAGATCGTGGTTATCTGCACCGCACGCGCGGCCCTCGGCGCAACGGTACGATCGTGGTGATCGACGTTGAGAACTAAGAACCGAATGGGTAGTAAGGGCCAAGAAATAGTCTAACGATGACGACGACAGCAGTTCCCGAGCGTAAGATCACGATGCCGCAACGCACCGCTAAATCGAACGTGCAGGAGCCTGAAGCGATACTATTGCGCTCGCTGGAAACGGTCACGCCCGAAGACGTGCAATGGCTTTGGAGCAAACGGATTCCGCTCGGAAAACTAACGCTCCTCGGTGGTGATCCGAACGTCGGGAAGAGTTACCTCTCCATAGCGATCGCGGCGAGTGTAACGACTGGGACGCGCCTACCTGGCGATGACCGCGCATTTCCGCTGGCACCGGCGTCTGTGCTTATCTTGGCGTATGAGGACGGACTCGCCGACACAATTAAACCTCGGGCCGAGAAGTGTCAGGCCAATCATTCTCGCGTACTTGCTCCCGAGCAAGCCGATCTATTGAGCGCCGCACAACTTGACGCAACGCTACTGGCTAACCCCGATGTCCGCTTGGTCGTCATAGATCCGGTAAATCAAGTTATCAGGGGTTCTGCGAACACGAATGAGGATGTGCGCAATTCACTGCGCCCGTATCTTGAGGTTGCGGAGCATCGGCGGGTTGCACTGTTAGGCGTCCTGCATCTTCGAAAGCAAGAAACGGCGAAAGCGATCCATCGCATTGGTGGTTCACTTGCAGGTCTAGTCGGGTTAGCGCGCTCGGTTATCGTGTGCGGCCCAACTAATGACCGTAAGGCGGTCATGTGTGTAAAACACAACCTCGCATCATCGTCGCCGGCTATCGAGTTTACGATCGATGATGATGGCTTTAAGTGGGGAGCGCAGAACGAAGAAATTGATGAAAACACACTGGTGGGTAACATTGTGCCAGCGAGTCGCTCGCCGCAACGAGAGAAAGCCATAGCCTTCTTGCGAGAGGCGCTTGCGAATGGACCGCGTGCGGTCAAGGATTTGAAAGCGGAGGCGGAAGCCGAGGGCATCCATGAAAAGGCGCTCGATCGCGCTGCTGGAAAAATTGGTATTATTCGAACACCACAGACGGGGCTCCAGTCAGCAGGTTGGACCTGGGCACTTCCCGCTACGGTGACTGTAGGGAGCGAGCCTTAGCCTTCGATTTCGTAACCGGGCGCGTGAGCCAATTCCGTCGAATTGGGGACTATGAGCACGGGAACGATGATAAGTCTCGCAGTGTCTTTGTTGGCGCTTTCAGTTTCTGCGTTCACGGCATGGGCAACACTCGTCAAGCGCGGCTCTGTCTTAATGACACAACCAACAACAGTTTACTTTGGACCGGATGGTGGCGCGCACTCACATTTTAAGGTGTTCTTCAGGACGCTTCTTTATGCAACGGCAAAACGAGGGTGCATCGTTGAAAGTCTGTTCATCCGCCTTTCACGAATGGATAGGGACACGTCACGCTTGTTTATGATTTGGGTGTACGGTGACGACGCGTTGCGGCGAGGCAGCGGCCTGTTCATCCCAGAAGGCGGCTTAACAGCGAACCATCATTTTCTCCTACCGTTTGATAGATCGTCCTTCGATGTCTTGAGCGGTTGGTATACTCTTGAGGTGTATTGCTCAATCGTCGGGGAAAAACGATCACGGCTCCTTCGCTCGATTCACCTTGAGGTGTCAGAACGCGAGTCGAAAGCGTTGACTGATTCGGACAACGGGCTTTATTTTGATTGGAATCCCGAATTCAAAGGTTATCGCTCGCACATACGTCCATTGAGAGAAGCAGAAAATACTCGGAGATGGAATTAGAAATGCGCACTAGATTCCGGTCGGCAGTAAAGGGGCACGGGTAAATGGAAAACTTTATTGTTCTTGTGGTGACGGCGAAGGATGCTTTTTTGAGCCTCGCGCGCTCACAGCGATCCGCGTGGCTCGCGGATGTCGCCGCTCAACTACAAGAATGGACCGCCAAAGGTGGCGGCGTCGTCTTCAGCGAGCCCGCAAAGCACGCCGAACAGTGCCGTGTTAGTTGTGGCTTTCGACGTGCTCGATGTCGCCCGCGCATTCACTCGCGCACTTGGCGATCCGAAAGTCGACCAGTATTTCTCGGTCGTTCTTGCAGTTGGCACACGGCTTGGGATCGTTAATCTCGATGATGCAGAGGAAACAAAACGGGTGACTCAGCGTATATTCGAGCCATTCTTGGACTTGTAACGGCTGATGGATACTCAGAATCTTATCACGACGGGCATCGGCCTTATCGTGACCGTTATCTCTCTCATAAAACTCTCGGCCAAAGCGAGCAAGGTGGTATATGGACTCATCCTTTGTGTCGGGCTGGCTTTTGTCGGGCTTGGCATTTTCGGGATAGTGTCGGCTTCGCCGCCATCCATACAAATCGTGAAAGAGTGGTTCGTCGTGGAGAATCACACGGCGTACTCGGTGGTCAGGTACAATGTTGCGTTTGGTTATCCAGGTGAATCACGCCGATTTTCCGTGTACGGCGACGGCTATCTCGCCCGGAGCAGCGACAACGTAGTGATAACCATGAAGAACATTCAACGGATAAAACAGATTATCGGAGCAGCCGCAGTCAAAGGAGGCGGGTACGATGTCAATATCGGAGGAAGTCAAGGCGGGTTTTTCAGTTTTCCAGGGATTCGAGTTGATCGGAAAGACTACAGCGCCTTTCTGAAGGGCAAATGGACAATGTACTTCGAGGCGATCATTCGAGACGATAGCGGGACGACGAGAGCGGAATTTTGCCGATTTACCAGCGGAAATCTGACCGCCACGGTCATTTGCCCGGAAGGGTTCCAATCACCGTTACCCCATTAGCGACTTGAGTTTCGGAACGTAGAGAGGTAGTCTAGATCGATGATAAATCGGATCAAGTACACTATGCTCATCGGCGTCGCCATTTTAATGGTGTTTATATTTGGGGTAGGGGTCGCGCGCGCGCAATTTGGCTGGCGCTTTATCTCGGCCCCGTGCAACCCGACAGGTGTCGCTATTTCGAGCAATCAGGTCGCTGTGATCTGCCCAAATGAGGCTCGCGTCTACCTAAAAGATCGATAGGCAGAGGTGAGCATTCCAACGATCTTGGGCGGCGATATACTCTTGATGGTCGGGCTTTTTATGGGATCAATCGGAGCGGCGCTTCTCGGGCTCGACGCTTTAGGCGTCCAAGATTTGCTCGCAAACATGAACGCTGGCGAGAAATTCATCACGCGCCTAACGCGCCTCGGTTTTACGGCGTACCTAAACAACGTCGTTCTATTTTTGGTGATCAGCGCGTTGGGTGGCGTCGCGATATACAGCGTTACGAAAAGCGTGGTTGTCGCGCTCTTGTTTGGCCCGTTGACCTATTTTCTGTGGCGGTTGTCGACCTGGTTTACGGACTACACAATGGATCGGGCTACGGCAGGTTGAAGCTGCCCGGGTTCCGTGGATAGTTTGAGATTGGAAAGTCATGCAGCGGTTTCCCGCTCAAAGACCGCCGGCGATCGGTAGCCGAGTGCGGAGTGCCGGCGGTGAAGATTGTACCACCC
>Ga0102924_1003186_pt1 | contig 17316 bp, 19 predicted proteins | sample PaiPotPPM11metaG_FD_80116 | JGI IMG/M metagenome (GOLD analysis project Ga0102924, IMG submission 80116) | Iron sulfur acid spring bacterial and archeal communities from Banff, Canada, to study Microbial Dark Matter (Phase II) - Paint Pots PPM... ...
ACGGGTCCTACCCCACAGCCCCGAAACTGCGCCCCCCCTCCTCACGTCCGACGCGCCCCGAACGTCTGACATGTCCGACATTTTCTCTGTCCCGAACGTGACACCGTGCCACCGGTGACACCTACTGCCTCTCCCCTCCCCTTCTCTCTCCATAACACTGACGTAGAGACCAAGCCGAAAAACGCGCTCAAGTACAAAAGTCGCAGGCTCCTCCCCCTTTGCCGCTAGGGAATTCCTTGGGGCCTTATGAATGGACGACCCTTGAGCGCGTTTGGGGGATTACCAGCATCAATCCCGGCAGCCTCTTTCCCTCTTTCCAGGGGGATTTCGTGGTATTCTAACAGCGTGTCCGAGGACGTGCTAGGCCGGTGGCTACAACACGCACAGTCAGCAGTAGCCAAGATTTCCGTCCGGAGCGCGCTCAACCCGATCCTCTGGTTATGCGCTATCGTGTGTCCACTCTTCATCGTGGGTGCCTACTATTTCAGGGCTTTCCCCGAGATTCGGATCGCTTTGGTTGTAGTTGCCATTATCCCGGTTCTAGTAGCCTGTGGAGTGTTCATCGGTTTCGCGATTCGGCAGCCAGCGAAGCTGCAGTCCGAAGATTATCAATTAAGGCACGAATCCCTCCGAGTGATTCTACAGGGCTCCGGAGCGATAAATCTTGAGCCAGCGCAGATCACAGCCTTAGCTCGGTTGTTGAAGACGGGTAGGTAGGTTTCGGGATGGTTAGCAAGTAGGAGACCGCCCGGTCGGAGGATGATGCGATGGCGCAGCAATCGCGAGAGGAAAAAATAACGCCTCCCGGAGTTAGCGTTGTTGAAGTCGATCCGTTCCTTCAGGCGCTGGTTGCCATTGCCGACAAAGACGTCAAAGGCACCGCGAGTATTGGAGTCACGTTGAACATCGGAGGAGTTCTGATCTCCGGTCTTATGGTGAGCGGCCGACAGTACTTTGAGGGCGTGGGCACCGAGATCGCCGAAAAGGCGACCCCTGAAACCGCTGCTGGTCTGGAAGTCTTTTTCAGAAACTTAGTCTCAAAGCTTTATCCTCCCGTGGAACCCGGGCAAGAGGGCGAGTTAATCTTGGACAACACCTCCCTCTTTGTGCATCTGAAGGATGCTAGATTTTTTTACCCAAACGCCAGGCCGGTACCGGCAAACCGGGGAGTCTGGTGGAGAGGTCGGCTAGCGGCCGTTGACGGATTCGTGCTCGGGACCCTATCCGCTGAATAGCAGATGAGCAATAGTGGATAGGGGCTTCCTTCTTGTCAGAGAGGAGATTACCCGCCCTGTCGCCGTTCGAAGTTAGAGAGGAAGTTCTCAACGTCGTTCTTGCCGACCTCCTCTCGGGACGCGGCCTACTGTCTGTGCCCGAGAGTATCCGCCGGTCCGTGGCGGGCCGGGGCCGCAGGTTACCCGATGTGACGGTCGCGGACTTGCGCGGGGTTCGCATAGTTATCGACCTTCTGGATCGGTGATGACCCGAAAGTGAATGAATGCAGGGAAGTGTATCAACTCGCAGTATACCAGCAAAGTAAGATCCATTAAGAAATTTCCACCGTCGGATAGCCTGCCAATGCGAAAAGCGGATCTCAAGAAAAACCACGCTTGGTTTGAGGAAAAACTGGCTTACTATGACGATTTCTTCGCGCGCACTATTAACGCGAAACAGGTTTTGAACACCTCGGACAAACGTGAAATCGCCGAATCTTCCCTGCTAAGGCTCTGCGCTTATTGGGAAGCGTTCGTTGGTGAGGAATTGGTGGACTGTGTCAACATCGATGGTTCGAAGTTGGGTGAATTTGTCGGAACGCAGCTCCCCCAACAGCTTTCGCTCGCTATGTGCGAGGCAATCTTATTTCGTGAACGCTACCTCGACTTCAGGTCCGTGGGCGAAATCAAGGGATTTGCCAAGAAGGTTCTACCAGACAAGGTGAACCCATTCGCGAAGATCCCAAAGCACGCAGAAGAAAAAATCGACGAGGCGTTCGTGATTAGGAACTATCTTTCCCATCAAAGCAAAGCAGCAAGGCGTAGGCTCTCGGAGATGTACCGTGCGAAGTACCAGAGGAGGCGATTCGCCGAACCCGGCGGCTTCTTGCTGGCGAAGAACTCCAAAAGGTTAGTCGAGTACGTCGGATCATTTTTTGTCGCCTCCAAAGAGATGGCTAAGATCATTTGATTCAAAGGACGTCGGGGAGGTTCACCTCCCGGGACGAACAGCGTATGACGCGCTGACCCGACCTGGGGCCGTGTGGGAGTGATCGTGGGGGCTACCGCGCGGGAGTCACCCGCTGGGTGGTCAGCGTCGTTGCATTCAAAACGACGACTCGGACCCCGGTTGCTGCATTGCGGCGGATGGCTCCATGAGGTCCGCATAAATATTGTCGAGCGCGTTGGCGACATCCTTTCCTTTTTTGAGCAACACGTTGAGGAGATCCACGCGTGCCTGCGTGGGGAAATCCTTGCCCTCTATCCACCTATACAGTGTGCGTTCTGAGACACGCAGAACGGCGGCAATCTCGGTCACCGTGAGCCCATGGTCTCTGTGAATGCTTTCGATTGCATCCGCTACTGTGATTTCGTTGGTCATGATAGTTCCCCCCTCCGCGCGTCAGTTGAGGTTATACGATCACAGCCTCCGCAGTATGCGCCGCACGTGATGGTGCTTGCCCGTTGAGACAGGGAAAGCCCAGAGGCGCGGGGACGATCATGCCGGCCTCGGGATGCTCCCGCACCCACGCGGCAAAGGCTCCCCAGAGAAGGCGCCGCGTCGTGGCATGGAGCCTCTTAGTGCGGCCATTCTTGAATAACTGGATGCCCCTCCGGCTCCGATGTGTCTGCTTGATTAGAAACCCCACCGGAATTTTTTGGATCGCCGACCGCAGAATCTCGTCATCGTCCGCTGGATCCTCGGGGTGGTAGATGAGCACCTCCTCGCCGGGGATGCGAAGCGAGGCCGCGATATCCTCCAGGTGGCGTGCCTCCTTCCCGGTGTGAATGAGGCCGGTCACGCGAACGTCCGGAGTGTCATTGAGCCACCAGCGATTCTCTTGAGGGAGGGTGTGGCGGATATATTCTTTCCACGTCCGAACACGTACCCGAGAAGATGGATCGTGTCCATCGACGGGCATTGCATCGAGGTGCGGAAGCGGCCTGAGTGTCCGCCTGTCGAACCAGCGCCCTTTCCGCAAGACGTCCGGTTCCGGGACATCGTAGGTGACGGGGCGGATCGGGTAGGCGAGGGGGCACTGAGACCGGAATGGGCAGTCTTCGTGCGGAGCCGGGCAGCCGACGATATTATCCCTCTTTTTCAGGCGGCACCATCCGCTCCAGTAGACCGGCTGCGTCCGGTTTCCATCGTCGTCATTGTCGCTGATCGGGTATGCAGTCGTGAGGAATCCGAAGGGACGGGGCGGAGCCGCTGTCTTTTGGCTCCGAGGAGGTGATTGGAGCGTCCGAAGGAGATCGGGTGTCGTGATGGGGAGCCGCCCGAGGACAGGGGAGCGCGCGAACGGGAGACTGCGGACGGCATCTCGGTCGCCCCGGGCCTCGCGAATCACCGCGTCCCAGACGGCATCGGCTACTTGCGCCCGCGTGTACCCCGGTGGCGGGACGAGGTGCCCGAGTGCTGTCTCTTTGCGGTCGCGGAGGATGATACGGCCATCGTCTGCGACATTGAAGAGCGCATATCGTCCGGGACCGAGGGAGAGAATGTAGAGGTGCGGGTCCCGCGTGGCCTCCGGGTGCGGATCGTTGGTCTCCTCCCGCTTCCACAGCGACATCCCGGGAATGCCGGAGAGCGGGGTGAAGCACTCGCGGATGCGCTTCACCTGGGCATAGGAAAGGGCGCGGACCGTCCGGGGTGTATCCTTTTCTCTATGGGGATGAGGGAGGCGGATGATTCCGCCGTGTTCGGTGGCAACGACCGCGACGGAATCGGTGTGCATGGTCACGATGGCGCCTCCGGCCTCGGTGATGCACCGCTCCATCATCCCGAGGAGCAATCGCGCCCCCGCGGTCACGATGGCGCCGCGCGGGGGGAAGTAAAATCGACCAGGGTATTCTTCGCGGCTGATGCGGGCCACGAAGTGGTTTTGGCCCGTCCACACATCGGCCACAGCGTCGCCAGCGGAAAATGTTTTCTGGGGAATGAGATCCTTCTCGTTTACCTCTTGGTAAATGCCGTATCCGAGGGGCTCACCCAGGGCCTTCATCGTGGTTTGAAGCCGGTCGAGGTCCTGTGCGTCCTGCATGTCTCCGGCCTCGTGTGCGGTCCGCAATCGGGGTTGTACGTCCGTGATCCGCGCGTCTCGGAGGGCGCGGTAGAAGTCGTGGCGCGGATCGAGGAGCACCTCGCCCCGAAATCGCTCCGGCCGCAGTCCCGGGAGCATCCCCTTGGGGACGAGACGCCAGGCGCGGCGGATGCGCGGCGGCCGCCCGGTCGAGAGGGCCGAGTCGAGGAGGTCCGGGAGCGCGTACCACAGGGCGAGGCCCGGTGCTGTCACACGTTTCATGTGCATAGTCGGGGCATCCCCGGGCACCTCGGTATAGCGCACAGGGAGGACGTCCCCCTGCGGCTCCACTTCGCAGAACATCGCGAGGCGGGGCCACACATCGCGCCGGAAGAGATCGTCGAGCGTGAGCCGGGCCAGCATCTCTCGCGCGTCATCTGTGCAGTCCTCGATCTCCAGGCGCGCCGCCGTATCCAATCGATGGAGCTGCATGAGGTCGTTGACGCTGAGGTAGGTGCTGAGGATGTCGAGCGAGACGACGGGACAAATGATCCCCTGGTAGTGCGCCTCGATCCGTCCTCCGAAGAACGCCTGCATCGCCTGGCCGAGGCGATCCGGGGGGAAGTCCGGCTGCACGTCCAGGCGCGGGCGAATCCCCATGCGGTCGAGATATGCCTTGGCGAGAGAGGCCGGAGTCCGCAGATGTGTGAGGAGGTGCGCGTCCCGAGATAGGTCCGGCGTGTCCTCGGCCCGGGCGCCTCGCCCGAGGGGAGACGAGGGAATGGGTGTCAACGAAGGATGCTGGTTCGCCTCATCACGGACGGCCAGGAACAGGCGCCACGTCAGGTCCACGTCCCCTCGGCATCTCTCGATCAATGCCGGTGTGACCACGCCAAATTGCTCAATCGGGACCTTCTCCAGCGCGATCCCCGCCCAGTGGCACGCCTGTGCGAGGCTGAGTTTCCTTCCCCACCACAGACCCGCTCCGGCATTTTGCAGGTCGAGGAACCGTCCCTCGAATGGGCGGCGTCCCCGAGGCTCCCGAGGGTTCTTGTTTTTCGCGTCCCCATAAGTGCTCCACTGAATCAAGGGGGCAGTTGGGCCGGTCTTCCGCATCCACAGGCGCGGCTCGTAGATGGTCGGGAGGAGATGCACCCGGAACCCGCGCCTCCACCTCCCACGGCCCTGCCCCCACCCAGACTTCCACCGGACACGACGCTTCTTTCCGTACCGCATCCGTGGGACGGCTATCGCGCAGAGATCGAACGGCAGATTGAACCCGACGATGAGTGTGCCGAGGTCATAGCCTTCCCGGATGAGGAGGGTGCAAAATTCCGCTCGCGAGAGGAGCGGCAGGCCGTGTGTCTCGGCGTAGCGTGCCAGGCACCGCCCCTCGTTGCGGTCGAGCCCATCGCCTTGAACGAGCCCGTCCTCCACAAGGTCATACGACCGGCCGTTCCAGCGGGACAGACGGTACGCTCCGACGAGGCAGCGCTGCGAGGGATCGAGGGACGTCTCGGTGTCGAAGACGAGCACCCGCTCGCCGAACCGCAGAGGGCGCCACCCGGGCATTCGGATCTGCGCGGAAGTGCGCTCGGGCAGACGCGGGACCGCATGCGCGCGGACGTAGGCGGTGACGTCCTGCATCACTCCGTCTCCTCCCGGGGGTGTGGTGTGCCGAGGAGCGTCTCCACCTCGCGCTCCAGCATGGCGCTCCGCTCCTGGCATGCCTCGCCCAACCGCCGGAAGAACCGCGCGTCGGCGGCCAGAAGCGCGGCCGCGCGCTCCACTGCCGTCTGCGGGGCACGGAGCGGCCGAGGGAGGTCCTCCTGGGTGTCGGACTCGACCGCATGACAATTCCGGCAGACGGGGATCACCCACTCGCTGACATCCCTCCCGTCCGGGTGGTGGCGCTCGATCACCTTGCGCTTGAGGTGTTCTGGCAGCTTCTCGAAGGGCACCGCGCGCAGGGCCTCGATACGGTCCTCGGGGCAGAAGAGACACGCGGGCGTGGGGCCGTCGAACCGCTGGACCTTCCGGGCGTGCCGGAGGGGCCGGCGGCGGTTGAGCTCGGCGGGGCGGAGTGGTCGCTTCATCAGTACGGCTGCACTCCTTTGAGTTCCCCGGTGCGGAGGCTGCGCCGAAGTTCGCGGTCGCCGGTGAGGAGGCGGTGGCGCACGCCATTTGCATCCACCACCGTCGTCCGCCGGAGCCGGTGGAGCGGTCTCGCGTTCCCTCTCTCCAGTGCACTGATCGCCGCGTGGTGTCGCGCCACAACCGAGCGGTCGCCGGCGTTTGTGATGGGGACGGAGACGATGCCCTCCTCTGTGATGAGATTCATCTCCTTCCCCAGCCCCTCGGCCCCGCTCTCGACCGAGACCCAGTTCACTCCCTCGCGCCGGACGGCGCTGCCAAGATACTGCTCGACGGATTCCGGCGTCGTCTGGAAATGCCGGGCGAGTTCGGCCCGGGAGAGCGGCGGATACTCCGACGGATTCCGCTCCGACCGCAGCAGATAGGTATGCACATCCATCGCCCGCCGATACACGATCTGCTCTCGGGGGGTTTTAGGGCTTCGAAACGATGGGCGCGGCATGGGCCTACGTCGCCTCCCCGTCGCGCGCCTGGAGCGCCGCAATGGCGAGGTCCCAGTCCTCATCCGTGGCCTGCGCGAGGAACGTGACCCACTCACCCTCACCCGCTGCCACGGACCTGCCCGGCGCGACGGAAAGTCCAGGATAGCCCAGTTCCCGCGCCAGGTCGAGCGCGAATCTGTGCCGCCCGTCGCCACTCTCGGCGAGACGGTTCACGAGGGCGGCGAGGTCCCCGTCCACAACGACGCGCCAGCGGGCTCCCGCCCGGCCATCCCCCGTCCGCTCGATCCGGAGCCCCTCCGGCGAGAACCGCATCTCGACGCGGCGTTTGATTGCCTCGCCGAGCTTCTTCGCGGTGAGGTCGCCGTCCGATAGATTCTCAGGAAGCATATCGCGAAGCGGCGATCCGGCATCGTCGAGGCGGCGCACATTCTCCTTGGACGTGAACGCCTTCTCCCCGAATTCAGTACGCAGCGCCTCCAGAAAGGCGGGCCACCCCGCGTGCGCTTCGTCCACCTGTGCGTATACCTCTTCGCGATTCCCAAGGAATCCAGAGAGGCCCAAGTGCGAGAGGATGCCGCCGATGACACGGACCCATTCCTCGAAGCCGCCAAAGGTGGAAGCATCGGCTTGAGGCTGCCCAGAGGCGAACCAGGCGCGGCACAGCGTTAGGATCGCACCCAAAAGCTCCCCGCGGAGACTTGCAACCCAGGCCAAAAGGTTCGGGTGTGTGAAGTGAACCCGTTCCCACGGTCGCGGGACGCGCGCATCCAGTCGAATCAAGATGCAGCGGCGCCCGAGGTCGCCTGTGATTCGCACATTGTTGCCTGTCGCGGCCCATACCGCACACTGAGGGATCGACACGACTTTATTCTGTCCGAGCAGACGGTCTTGCCAGATCGAGGCGGTGAGCATCCGAGCCAAACTCGACGCGGCAAGCACCCGGTCGGCGTTATCCAGCACGTTGAACGGCGACCCGGACAATAACAGGGCGGTGACCAACTTCCGCGCTTCCTCATCATGCTGCGGCGGGCTCATCATGGCCGCTGGACGGCCAGTCATAATCCTGGAGATACACTCCATAAGGAGAGAGGCGCCGGTGCCTGGCGCGGGTTTATCGATCAGGAAGAGAGGAATCGGACCGTCAATCGCGGGGCGCGCGGCGAGTGTTACCAGGAGGGCATATGTATGAACTCGGCTTGCGTCGTCCGCGAAGGGGAAATCCTGGAGAAGGTCCTTGATCAGCTCGCAGGCCCGAGCAAGATCGTCTGTGGTGGGATGCTCGGGAATCGGCGGGATCGCAAGGCCCGAGGCGGGAGCGTAGATGAGGCGGGTCTCAGGGTCGTACCCCGGCGTCGTGGTAATACTGCCGTCCGGTCTTAGGGTAGGCGACTCGGTGAGCCCTGCCAGTTCGGGGATGCCCGGCCACGCGGGCAACGCGGCCAGGTCGCGGACAACGCGAACCGGTGGCGCCACAGGGATCAATCCGTTCGGTGCTATCCGCATGAACTTCGCCGTGCGGTCCAGGATGCCGCAGAGCGCCGCCTCGGTGAGCGGTTCGATGAAGGGGGTTCCGCCGTCCATGCGGATGCGGACAAGCTGCCTGCCACGCTGGAAGATACTCGGGGGATCGTTTGCTGTCACGAGCGCCAAGAGCCCATCCGCCGTGACGGAGCGCAGCGGCCGGCCGGTTGTGATAATGGTCGAAATCGGCCCGGGCGGCTTCTTCCCGTTGGTCGTCGGAGCGCCTGCGCCGAGAACAGCAGGGGACGGGAGGACCGTTAACGTCTTCTTCCCGCGGGCGGTCATGAGTCACCGCCCTTGCTGTGCAGCGCCTTGACTGCCGCGTCGAGCACACCCTGCAGATAAGGAGCATCTTCTGTCAAACGCTTGACGAGCCGGCCCAGGTCGCCCGGGGTGAACCCTGCAACAACGGTTTCCACCTGCGGCCACGCCTCGCGCAGTTTTTTGATTTCCCCCAAAGCCTTCCACAACTGCACCACCCGCCGATCCTTCTGGGATTCCCTGGTGCGTCGTCCACCGATACCCCCAGCCCGGACCTTCTCCTCGGACGCGGGCGGTTGGTCAAACGCATCAGGACTGGGCACGATGGCCTGAGTATCGGCTCCCGCATCGTCCCCGTCTGATGCCTCTTCGTGTTCCGGCAAGGCTATGATGGTGGCGGACTTGTGCTCGGCTATCTGTTTCCGCAGTGCCTTCACGCTCCAGCCCTCTTGCTCGGCCCGGTCGAGCCACTCGTCCTGCTCCGGAGACTCCAGAGCGGCGATCACCGCGTGATGGGACCAGGATAGATTTTCCCGGCGCTGGGAAATTCCGAATCGGCCACTGACGTACTTGATGTTTGCGAGCGTTTGGTAAGCGTACCCCGTTTCGTCCAAGGCCTCTTTATACTTCTTGCCGTATTCCCGCTCGCCATAATTCAACCAGTCGCCGATCCACCACCGAACGGCACCGTCGATCATCCGCAGCGTGCCGCCAATGGTTTTCCATTCCACCAACTTCAGATCGGGCTTGAGGACTAGGCCGGTGGGAGAGACGGACTTTACCCCGGAGATCGAAATCGCCCCGCTTACGCGCCTCACGAGCGCCCTACCCTTCATGGTGATGGCGTCGCTCATGGGCGGGGCCTGGTCGTTGGTCGCCGGAGTGCCTGCGCCGGGAACCGCAGGAGGCAGGAGTTTTGTCAAAGTGTTCCTGCGGGCGGTCATCAGCGTACCTCCCGCTCGAAGCGGCGCAAGGCAGTAGCCCAGATCTCCGGCTCTTCGAGCCGGTTGAGTTCATCGACGGAGACCAGCCACCGTTCTGGGCCAAATCCGAGCCGGCGCGCGCGGCCGGGCGATACTGCGAGGAATGGCAGGGGTGAAACAGAGGCAAGCGGACGTTGATCTGCAGGCGGCGGCGCGCGCGTGCCCATGGCTCCTGACATTGGCGACGCTTTCACCCTCGACCGTTTGCCGTGCGGGAGTGTGGGACCATCAAGAGCCGCCATAAATTCTAGGTATCTTTCGCGTGGCAGCAGTCCCTCGCGATACATCGAGCGCACCCACGCTCTCCCGCGCTTCAGTCGGGGCTTGTGGTGGCGTCGCGGTTTTTTGTGGAGCTCGGCTATGGGCACATGCTTGGGAGCGGGGCAATCTTCAATAAAAACGGGGACGACCGTGACCAGCTTTCTTAATTTCTTGACCTCATCCTTCGAGACATCATGGGCAAGAGGAAACTCAACGAGAGAACAAGGCTCCAGAATCAGCAGCGCCTTTGGCGTGACGCGCAGCGACGACACGTGATACGCCCGCTGGACTTTGACGGAAAAATGCTCTACTATAGTACGTGAAGTCACGTTACCAACCTCCTCCTCGGAGGATCGGCCCCCGGCCCCACCGGGGGCTTTTACTTTTGCTTGTGGTCTCCCTCCACTTCTCGACCGGCTGCAGGAGCGAGCGCGCGCTCCAGCAAAACGCGAAGCATTGAACTCCGCGACCGCCGTTCGTCCCTCGCGACGCGGTCCAGCTCCGCCCGCAATCTCGGGTTGAGCACAACCGTCGCCATCACGTATTTCGGTTTTCTCATAGTTCGCCTCCGATCTTTATAAACTGTTTTGTGTACACTCTACAATCCGAAACGTGGCCTGTCAAGTTTTCATAAGTATTCTTGACTGGAAGGGCCTTCTCATGTTACTCTCTTAGTATCGAAAGTGACAGATGACTCTGGAGCCCTAATGACCAACACGTTGTCCACAACTGAAGCCCACGCCAAGGGCTGGCGTCCCCTCCGGGTGTTCCTCGCCGAAGTGCAGTACTTCACCCCGCATCTCAACCTAGAGCGAACGTTCATGCTCTGGCGTCACGCCCGGGTTGTTCCGCGGTCGATCTCCCCGCTCCGAGGATGGCTCGACGGTCACCGCATGGTCCTGTGGCCGCCGGAAACCAAGACCTTTATGGAAGACGCGCTTCAACTCCGCTCTCTCGTCTCGATGAAGGGCGGCCCGAAAGAGAAGCGGTCACTCTCCACGCCACACGCCGGGCTCCTCGTCGCACTGTGGGCTAAAGGATGGGACTACGGCGACGACCTCCTCCGCAAGAGTCTCCTCGCCGTTATTGCCCGGCTGGCTCCTACCAACGTGCAAGAGGAGCAACGAGCACAATGGCGACGACTCTCCACGCTATTCGTCCCTGAAGAAAACGGGCTATCCCAAAAGGTCGTGAGTGAAGCGGGAGAAACCAAGGGAATTAGGCAAGCTCGCGCAGCCCGCTTTAGCCGGCTTTCACTTAAAGAGATACAGCACGCGGTTCGGGCGGCACACCACGAGGACTTTCAAGCCGTCAGGGAAGAGGCCAAAGAACTCCTGGACCTTACACTCTATGCCCTGTCGGGAGGAGAAAAGACGCGGGCTAAGATACTCGAACCCCAAGGCTCACTTAAGGACTTGTTTTTCGAACTATTAGGCGCCCTTGTCATTGGAATGGCCTACAGGATGTTCCAGCCTTTGACGTTCGAGGATATCCCGAAAAATCTCGGCTGGGTCATCGGCTGGAAGCTCGCGGATCGACGCATGGAGCGGACTACTCGGAGGACGGAGGACACAGAGGAAATAGCCAGGGCATAATAGCGTAAGTGCCCCCGCGCCGCTTGCGACGGCCGGGGGCGTGGCACCGGACAGCACACCCGATAAAGGAGGGAACCATCCGATGCAGGACAGAGAATATCACGTTCCCTTCGCCGCACGCAAGTCTCGCGGAGTGATCACCGTCACCGGCCATGCAGTTCGCCTTAAGGTATGGCTTCGGTCCCTCTGGATCGAGGACGGTTTCAAAAGTGAGGGCGAAATCCGCCAGCGCACACTTCACCGCGCGGTCGCTCCCATTGAGCGCATCCTCTTCCTGGCTGGCTCGGGCTTCGTGACGGTAGACGCCCTCGACTGGTGCGCTGAGAACAAGGCGCCTATCGTCGCGGTGAGTCAGTCCGGCGACCTCCGCTGGGTGCTCCTTGCAGGGAAAGGGGGGGAGTGGGCGTGCCGGCTGCGTCGGGCTCAAGCGCTCGCCCCCTTCACAGAAGCAGGCGTCGAAATAGCGCGGTGGCTCATCACTCGGAAGATCGCCGGACAACGGGACACGCTCCGGGAACTCAGCCGGTCCCAGGAGAGCGTTAAGGAGGGTCTACCCGACGTCGAGGGGGCCCGCACCATCCCCCACCTGCGATACCTGGAAGCGAAGGCCGCCGATGCGTACTGGCGTGCGTGGAGGGGCATCCCGGTCCATTTCGCCCCGCCCTCTTATGCGAAGAAGGTCCCGGCGCACTGGACCGCATTCCGGGGGCGCGGGTCCCCGATCAGCAACGGCGCGCGTAACGCGGCCGATCCAATGAACGCCCTCCTCAATTACGCTTACGCCCTCCTGGAAGCGGAGGCGCGGATCGCGTGCCACGAAGCGGGGCTCGACCCGTACCTCGGTATCCTGCACACCGACCAGGACGCACGCCGGTCACTCATCTACGATGTAATGGAGCCCGCTCGTCCTGTCGCAGACCGCCTTGTCCTGAACCTGGTCACGAATCACGCCTTTCGCCCCGGCGAACTGTGGTCTCTCCGCGACGGACGATGCAGGCTCGACCAGGACTTGTGCGCTCGCTTGTGGCTGTGGATGCCGGAGTTCCGTAAGGCGCTCGGGCCCATTATGGCGTTTCTCGTCTCCCGCCTTCGCCAGGGAGTCCGGTACGCCGAACGCTCCGATGTGCCCCTCCGCACCCAGCAACCAACTGCGCTCACGGACATGGGCACTTCTCGCGGCCGCAAGCGCTGGTCATCCCGAAGTGAACCCCCTCCTTTCCGGCCGGCTAGCGTGTGCCGGTCCTGCGGGGTTCTCCTCGAAGGCATGAAGGACCGGCTGTATTGCGATGATTGTCTCCCCGCGCGCCGCAAGGAAGCGAACGCCGAGATTCTGCGCGCCGGCACCGAGACGCTTAGGCGGCTACGTCAGGAGGGGCAAGACCCGGCGCACGGCGGTGCGGCGGCTACAGGGCGACAAGAGGGCCTGGCGCGTCGCCAGCGCGAGGCCCAGGAGTGGGAGCGGACTCATGCTGGCTCGGCAAACCCGGCTGAGTTTACGCGAATCATCCTTCCGAAACTGCGTCACGTTACCCTGCGGGAGATGATGCAGGCGACCGGGTTCTCCTCTGGCTACTGCTCAATGATCCGCAAAGGAAAGCACATCCCGCACCCACGGCATTGGAAAGCGCTTCTCACACTCCTCCGCAGAAAGGAGGTACCCATGAAAGGATAACGGCCACACCGGCCAGACGCACCACCCAGCACCCTTGCGAGAGTTAACCGGAAAGGAGGCCCGACACGATGTGGCCAGTACACGAGATACGCACTTTCCTGCCAGACCACCTGCAAGCGTGTGAAGACTCCGACTTCGTGGTCTTGCGGTGCCGGTGGTGCAGGTGGACCGCCTGGTTCTCCGCTGTCGGCACCACCGTTGAGGAGATGCTCCGCACCGCCCGAGCGCACCTATGCCGGGAACCATGACGCGGCAGCGGATGAGAGCCCGGCTCAAGCGGAACGCGTTGGAGAAAGCGATCCTGCGCCGCAACCTGACCAAGACCGCCTTCGCCCGTCTCGCCGGCCTCCACCGCACGCACCTTGAGGATCTTCTCGCTGGCCGGACGAGCCCGGGACCCAGGACGCGGCAGCGGCTGCTCGACGTTCTGGGAGGGACGTTCGACGACTTCTTTGAGATCGTCTCTGGCTCGGGGAAAGAGCGCGGGCCGCCGACCGTGCCTTTCCGCCGGTCCCCTGCGGCCCCAGATCGAAGGTATGGCCCGCGGATCGAGCGAAGGAGTGAGTGAGGGGAAACGGTATGACCTTCAAAGATTGGACTGGTTGGATCATTTCCTTACTGCGTGTAATCTCTTGGCCGGTGTTGCTACTTCTATTCTTATTTAGGTACCATCAGCCCATATCGGAGCTCCTCGTGTGATTGTCAGAAATGGCACTGCCCTAGAACCACACCATACCCACCACGTATCAGATGGCGGCCCCGACCATCCAGCGTGGGTGGTTGCAGTGTGCCCAACCTGCCATAAAGCGCGCGCACTATGCCTCGGACTGGGAGGAATACAACGCGAAGCTTAAGGTCATCGCAAATTCTCTCACGCCATCAAACTGACGGGACTCTCAGGAAAACGCGGTCTCTAGGCCATTCTTGACGGACGAGGAGTGTTGCGACGGAACCACGCGCGGGCGGGATCCGATTATGAAGCTGAGAGCGTGAAGGAGCGATTTGATGCCGTCCATACCAATACCCATTACCCTCACTCTCTTCCTCGAAATTCTCCTGCCGGGGACTCTGGGTATGTTACTGTCTTACCCGCTGCTCCCACCAGAAGCCAGGGTGACGGCAGGAATTTCGGGTTGGTCTATCTTCTTCGGGTTGTCATTCCTAATGGGATTGGCGCTCAGGATGATCGCCACTCCTCTGGTTGATTTCTCGATGGGCAGATATTGGATTCCTTACCTACGCAATCGCGCTGTTCGGGCTCTGCAGAAGTCTGTGGAGAGAGCGGAGGCCGAAGCGAGCAAGGAAGGATTCATTCTCCCACAAGGCATCTGGAGGCAGAGATTCCTCGACGCGTTCATCGTCGGCTCGGAGGGGCGAAAGAAGGTTGTCTGCCCAACGATCCTTGGAAACGGGTTCCTTGCCGTCATGTTGGAGTTCGCTGGAGAGATCATAATAGAGAACCCAACATCAGCCATGCAAGCCTTTAAGGATATTCTCTCACGCTGGCTTCTCACACCGAGAGAATTAAGAGCGGAACTCGCGGAGTATCTGGCTCTTAGTAGCGCTATGTTACGTCTGTCAGTACTTGCCGCGATACTGTCGCTTGTCTATCTGGTGGCGATCCTGTTTAACCCAACCCATGTTTGGCGATACTTAGCATACGCATTGGGTGTCAATTTGATCGCACGCGTGTTATATGGTTTCAGCGTTTACGAAACCCTCCTTGTTTTGAACTTGGTCTTTCGCATGATGCTAGCCCTTAGAAGGCAGAACCCTCCTCAAGCTACCTGATCGCTCCACGTGTTTGATCGCGACGGCGATCTTCGTGAAGACCGCTAGGCAGTATGGCCATGTACCGCGCAAGAAAGTCCAAGGAGTTTTCGTGTATAGCCCTTTACGGTCTCTCGTGCACAGAGTGTCTAGTCCTTCGTACACAGCAGTCTTCGTGTACAGCCCAAGCACTATTCCAAGTAACTGCTCTGAGATAACACCCACACCACCAGGACCTCTGGACGAGACGGCACTTGTACACGGATTGAGGAAGCACACTGTACACGAAAGACCAGCGAGGAGTGTATACACCTTAACCATCGACCCCGGGAGAACCGGACCGGAAGACCCATGGACCAGAGCCCCTGGGAGTCCTGGTCCCGGAAACTCAACGGAGGGGAAACGAAAAGAGAGGGGAAACTGCCGGCCCTGCTCCTAAGGGCCGGCGAGCCATATTAGTGCCTACGCAAAAGGTCGATAAACACAGACATTGGCACACTTTGCCTGAACGAACGGCGTTTCAGGTGAGCATTCAGAAGTGTCACGACTCCACTGATCGCAAAGCCCGCTGCTGGAATACCAGCAATCATATGCCCCGTAACGAGTCCCGCGCCAGTCGCACCGGCAGCACCAACTGCAACCCACTTCAACAGATCCTGGCCAATCCGGCTCCATTCAGCTTGAGCCTTTCGGTACTGATCATTAAGCTCATCTGAGAATTGTCGCGCCGTCGCGTCAATCTTAGGGGGATCGGTCGTATCATTGATGGACCGCCACAACCGCCTTAGGAACGCGCGAAATTGCTCAAGTCGACCATCCCTATGTAGTGAAGCTGCGAATTTTGTGTCTACATGATTCAGGAACTGAAATTCCAGCGCTTGGAAAGCGCGCGTCAAAGGAGTCCATAGGGGAGCCTCGTTGGGAAGATCCCCCGCCACGGCAAGCAGTTCCTTCCATCGGAATCGCAGGTTTGTGTACGGGAATGCACCCGTTGTCTGGCAAATGAACATTCCCGTCTCAAGATTAGTTAATCTGAAGGCGTGCATTTCACTGCCGGCGCCTTGGTACTGATCGGGCAAGCCGAGAGGGTCCTTGCTACGTATTTCAGCAACATGAGCAAGTAGCTCGGTAGTTTGAGCATCCGTGATTCCAGGAATGGCCTCCTTCGCCTGTTGAGCCAAGTATCTATCAGGGGTTCTCCACAGGGTCCGCGCCATTTCCTGAGTAAAGATTGGAGCCAGCTCTTCGAAGGCCTCGGGATCGGGGCCGCCTTGTTTCCTTACCCGTTCCTCGGCAAGCGCCCAGAGTCGAGGTCGTAAGCCGGGCGCGAGATCACTTGGATCTGGGATGAGTCGAACGATTCGCGCCTTCATCCATGGCGCGAGCATATCGATGAACGCGATGAGCTTAAGAACATCCGCCTTATATTGTGCGGGATTCCTAATGGGATCATATTCCTCACGGAGATTCCAAGGGTTCAGGAGCGGATTTACAATGAGAATCTCATCGCAGTATAGCGAGTATCTGACAAGGTTCTCAAGGATCATGTCCGGATCTGCCAAACCAAGATAGAGGGCCCTAAGCCTCGCGTCTGGTTGAGGAAACGCTGTCTCGATGGCCGTGTTCGGTGGCCAAACCGAGGCCATGACCTTGTATAGCTGACGGACCTTGTCGTCCGAGATCTCTCGACGGATATCGTCCCAATCGCGCTTATCCAGTTTGAAGATATCAACGACGGCACGCAGCAAGATGTCATTTCGCTCGTCAAGAGAGAGCGCTTGGTTAGCGCCAAAGCGCTCCGATGCTGCTGTTCGATCACCGATAGAGCCCCCGAGGCAACAGTGCTTGTACTTCCTTCCGCTGCCACAGGGACACGGATCGTTTCTGCCGATCTTAAGATCGCCAAGCATTATTAAATATTCTCTCACCGGCAGTTCCATTCGTCCAGCGGTATCCTCCTAGAATCTCTCCGTGCCGACCGGATCGGCGTACCCCGCCATCGCGCCCCCCCACGAGAACGCAGAGCTTCCGGCCGTCCAGTCGCCCTTTGCGACTGCGCCCCCGAGCCGGCCCGCCGCGTCCCGCAATCGCCGGATGGCTTCGTGCAGCGGCTCGCTCTGGACCTCCCGGAGCACCGCCCCGCACCCCTCGACCACGGACGCCACCGGACTCCATCACACCCGGCCCCCCCAGCCTCCTTTCGCACGATTGTCTGCGCCCAATGCCCCCGCACAGGCAATTCCATCTCACGTCTCTACGCCAGTGTCAGAGAGAGGAGAGGGAGAAGGAGGAGATGAGGTGTCACCGGTGGCACGGTGTCACGTTCGGGACAGAGAAAATGTCGGACATGTCAGACGTTCGGGGCGCGTCGGACGTGAGGAGGGGGGGCGCAGTTTCGGGGCTGTGGGGTAGGACCCGT
>Ga0102924_1003189_pt1 | contig 17298 bp, 15 predicted proteins | sample PaiPotPPM11metaG_FD_80116 | JGI IMG/M metagenome (GOLD analysis project Ga0102924, IMG submission 80116) | Iron sulfur acid spring bacterial and archeal communities from Banff, Canada, to study Microbial Dark Matter (Phase II) - Paint Pots PPM... ...
GCCGAGCACCGGCGATCGGGTTCGGGCAATCGTCTTGGCGATCAGCTGTACGACCAGCAACACGCCGCCGCTGCCGACGGCCAGCGGGAACCAGGCGGCGGAGACGGCGAGCGCCCGGCGGCTGCCCGGCCGGGCTACGAGCCACGCGCCGATGCCCAGCTCGGCGGCGGCGGGCAGCCACCACAGGAACGGGTGCGCCGCGAACAGGTTGGTCTGCCAGGCCAGGAAGTAGTGGAGGCCCGGCGGGCCGGTCTCCGCCGTCATGATCTGCTCGTACCACTGGTCGGCGGCCCGGTCACCGAACGGGATAAGGATCTTGACCACCGCGTCGGCGAGCCAGAGCACACCGAGCGCCCGGCGCAGCGCATTCGCCACCGCGGCCCCGCCGCTGGTCCTGAGCCGTGACAGGCCCACCGTGCCTCCGCCCTGCGGCCGCCGCGGCTCTCGCCATGCGGTCCGGCCCTGATCCGTGCCGTGTCTCGCCGCGACGTATTCACCTAAATTACTTAGGAATTTAGGTTTATCACGGCAAGCGGCACCCGGACCGGGGAACCGGAGATCGAGGTGCTGCCGGATTCAGGCATCCCGCCTAGGTGAGCCGGTCACCGGTGAGCCGGGCGGCTGCTGGGTAGCTCGCTGACGAAGGGACCGTCACGACACATGTCACCACCGAAGGCCAGCACGCGGCGGCAGTCGGCCGGGCAGCGGGCTGCGGAGCAGCCCGGCCAGGATGCGCGAGTCCACGCCGCGCAGCCTCGGCCGCCCGGGCCGGGCCGGCCACATCCCGCGCCTGTAGGTCTTCTCGATCCCTGATGCTTCCAGCACGGGAACGATGTGTCTCGCGCCTCCTGCTCGCGGGACGGCTGGCTGCAGACCTCGATCAATGCCCGGTGCGGCCAAGCACGTGGCAACAAGAAGACGCGCTGCATCCGCCTCAAGATCCCGGTCGCGGCAACCGGACGGATGGCCAGCAGCGAAGACAGCCAGCAGGACCGGGCGCGACGTCCTGCTGTCGCGGGTCGCTGTCTTCGGGGAAGCTTGAGCAAGTACCGGCCGGCCGGCTAGTCATGGCAGGCCAGCTCGCCGTGCCAGGCTTCGCGGCCCTCGCGTACCGCGAACCAGGCGACCGCCAGCGCCGCGGCCGGGTCGGCCCACCACCAGCCGAAAGCGGCGAACAGGACCAGGCTGAGCAGGGTAGTGGCCGCCAGGGTGGCGCACAGTATCGTCTCGGCGGCATCCGCGGTGACGAGCGGGTTGGCCAGGGCGGTGCCGACGCGCCGTTTTCGCCAGCCCAGTAGCGGCATGACCAGCAGTGAGCTGATCGTCAGGCCGATGCCGATGGGTGAGCGTTCGGGGTGTGCCTGGGTCGCGAGTTCGAGGACGGAGGCGATGAGCACGTACGCGGCCAGGACGTAGAACGTGATTGCGATGATCCGCAGCACCCGGCGCTCGGCTTGCTCGCTGGGCTCGCCGCCGCCCAGCTCTGCGCGGAGGCGGCGCAGCACCAGGGTGGCGGAGACAAGTTCGATGACCGAGTCGAAACCGAAGCTGGTCAGGGCCAGGGAGCCCGCGATGATGCCCGCGGTGACAGCGACGCCCGCCTCGATGAGCATCCACGCGACCGAGAACTGCTCCAGCCGGATGGCCTGCCGGTGAAGGCTAGCTCGTCGCCCGGTCCCCGCCGTCGTCGTGGCTTTCATCAGGAACAGCCGTCCCCGATGGTCAGCAGCTCATCGGGGGCGTGGTCGACCTGCAAGGTGGTGTGGTCCAGGCCGAACCGCTCACAGAGCAGCTGCTCCAGTTCGCCGCGCACCTGATGGCAGTCGGCCGGGCGGCGGACCAGCACATGCGCCGACAGGGCGGGAAAGCCGCTGGTGATCAGCCACACGTGCACGTCGTGCACGGAGGCGACCTCGGCCTGGCCGGTGATCGCGGTGATGATGTCGGCGGGCTCGTAGCCTTCCGGCGCGGCTTCCAGCAGAATCCGGCCGGTCTCGCGGAGCAGCCCCCACGCCGCGCGGAGCATCAGGCCGACCACGATCAGGGAGGCGATCGCGTCGGCGCGGTCGAACCCGGTGAGGATGATCACGATCCCGGCGACCAGGGTGCCGATGAACCCGTACAGGTCGGTGACCACGTGCGCGAACGCGCCCCGGACGTTGATCGAGTCACGGTTCGCCCTGGCCATCACCCACGTGGCCGCCACGTTGACCGCCACGCCCACGGCCGCGACCGTCACTACGATGCCGCCGGTCACCGCCACGGGATGAACCAGGCGGCTGACCGCCTCGAAGGCCACCAGCGCGCTGACCACCAGCAACGTGATCCCGTTCGCCTGCGCCGACAACACCTCCGCCCGCTTGAACCCGAACGTCCAGGAACCGGACGCGGGCTGCCGGGCCAAGCGGATCGCCAGCAGGCTGGCGCCCAGGGCGCCCGCGTCGGTCAGCATGTGGCCGGCATCAGCCAGCAGCGCCAGCGAGTGCCCAGCAAAAGCCATGACGACCTCGAACACCAGGAAGGCGACGATCAGGCCCAGCGCGATGGCGATGTACCGCCCGTCCGAGCCAGCCGTGACACCGTGGCCGTGCACGTCAGCCCGGTTGGCATGGTCATGCTGGTGCTGCGCAGACTCCGGATGTTCCGCGCCGCAGTCGGTCATGGCTGCTCCCGCTCCGGGTGCATCATGACGGTGTGCTGGGTGTGCGCCAGCGCCAGGTCCAGCAGCATCCGCACGTGCGCATCGTCGAGCCGGTAATACATCATCCGGCCCTGCCGCCGCGGCGAAACGATCCGGTGCGCCCGAAGCCAGCGGACCGCATGGCTGGCAGCCGACTCGCTCATGCCAGCGGATGCGGCCAGGTCGCACACGCACATCTCACCGCCCGCCAGCAGCGCCACCAGCAGCCGCAGCCGGTTCGGATCACCCAGCAGCGCGAAGACATCCGCGGCCTGCTCCACATCCTCATCGGCTGGCATCGCTCCCTGAACAGCCGCCACCCGCGCACGGTCCACAACCCGGACTCCGCAGCCATCGAGACTAGTGACAACTTCGGAACGACTGTTCATATATCTATTTTACCGGCGAGCGGGTGAGCGCTGCGCGTTCGGCCTTGGCCCCGTAGCCGGTGGCTATGCTCCCCGCCTGGAGCGTGCCCCGTGCCGAAACTCATCCATAGCTGCTGGCCTGGCGTTTCACGCTCGCTAGGCTGCCCTGCGGTATTCGCTGACCAGGCCGCCAAGGACCTGTCTGCGCTCGATCCGGGCGGTGATATCGACGGCGTGGCCAGGCTCACGCGGCGGAGGCTCCTGCTGCAGGCCCTGGTGCGGCCGGTGGCAGCTGTAATGCCGGGCGTACTCCGCCAGCCAGTTGAGGAGATGCCGCTCGCCGAGGATCAGCACGTGGTCCAGGCACTCGCGGCGCAGCGTTCCCACGAACCGCCCGGCGTATGAGTTCGCCCTCGGCGACCGGACCGGCGTCCTGATCACCCGCGTGCCGTTCCCGGCGAAGTCCTCGTCGAATTCCCTGGTGAACTTGCTGTCCCGGTCGCGGATCAAGAACCTGAAGCGGCTCGCCCGCTCGCCGAGGTCCATCAGGAGGCTGCGGGCCTGCTGGGCAGCCCACGCCGGTCGGATGAGCGGTGACGCCCAGGATGTGCACTGTCCTGGTCTGGACCTCATGAAGGAAGTCGTTGCCGGCGTAGCCGGGAGACGCACCGACGGCCGCCCGGACCACCGCCACCAAACCGCTCACCCACGCAGGATGCCTATCTCTGCACGCTACGGCCGAACCCCATCCGCCCGACTGCCCGGCGGTCTGCCGTTGCTGGCTGCGGGCCGTGCCCGGGGGTGAGGCTGGCCAGGGTCCGGCCCTGTTCCCGCATCAGGTCGAACACGGCGGTGGCGGCCAGGACATCCTGCCCTTGCTGAAGCGGCGGAGCCGCAGCACACTACCGACCACGGTGACCGAGCTGGTGGCCTCGCCGCCGCGGCGAGAACGGGCGGCAGGATGCCAGCGGCGGCCAGCGGGACGAGCACCTGGTGGTAGCCGAACGCCCAGCCGAGGTTCTGCCGGATGATCCGGCGGGTGGCGCGGGCCAGCAGCACCGCATCGGCGACGGCGCCGACGCCGCCGTGGACCAGGGTGGTGTCGGCGGCGGCCAGCGCCGCGCCGGTCCCGGTAGCGACCGCGATGCCGATGTCGGCGGCGGCCAGCGCGGGCGCGTCGTTGATGCCGTCGCCGACCATGGCGACGGGGCCGCGCTCGCGCCGCAGTTCCTGCACGAGGTCGGACTTGCCTTTCGGCAGCAGCCCGGAATGGATGGTGCCGATGCCGGCGGCGCGGGCGGCGGCCGTGGCTGCCGCCCGAGTGTCCCCGGTCGCCAGCACCGTCTCCAGCCCGAGCCCGCGCAGCGGGCCATGCCCTGCCGGCTGCCAGGGCGCAGCGCGTCGGCGACGCCCAGCAGCAGCCGGAGGCGGCCGTCGACCGCGACGGCGACCGGGGTCTGGGCGGCGTCGGCCAGATCGGCAGCCAGCCGGCCTGCGGCGGAGGTGTTCACGCCGGTCTCGGCGAGCCAGGCCAGCGACCCGCCGGCGATGAGCACCGAGACCGCGCCGTCGCCGCTCGCGGCACCTGACGCGGGAAGCGGCGATGTGGCGCACCTGACGCTGGAGATCACCGGGATGACGTGCGCCTCCTGCGTGCGCCGGGTCGAGCGGGCACTGGCGGGCGTCCCCGGCGTCGCCGCGGCCGGGGTGAACCTGGCGGCCGAGTCCGCCGGCATCACGCTCGGCCGGCCGGCGGAGCCGGCCGCGCTGATCGCCGCTGTGGAGAACGCCGAGTACCACGCGGCGGTCCCGGCCGTGGTCCGCCCGGACGACGTCGCCCGGCGGCGGGCCACGCAGGCGGCCGCGCGAAGCGACCCCGCTGATCAGGATCCGCCGGCAGGATCGAAAGTTCGGCCTGGACTTGCAGCCATCAGGGCAGGAGTCTCCGGCTCCATCACACAGGGTCCGGTTGCGTAGTTGCGTTCCCTGTTCAGGTGAGTCGTCCTCGGTACCGTGACCGGCATGAGACGCGCGCCAGCAGTCCCGAGGGTCGTCCGGACGCGCTGCGGGCTCCATCCGCGGAGGCGGGCCAGGCTCGCCGCGGAACCACCGCTTTGCCCTGGCAGCTGCGGGACGGTGCCGATCCGCGCCAGGGGACTACATCATCAGGATCAGCATGTAGCCCATGGTGATGCCCATGGCGATCTTGTAGCACGCCGCCAGGCGCGGGGCGAGCATTGGCCGGCCCGCCGCGCGCAGGTGCGACGCATCGCCTGTGCCGGACGTGCTTCCCGCAGCTGCGGCGTGCGCGCTGGCGGCGGCCGCCTGGCCAGATGGCACGAGGGACCCGACGAGATCCTCCGCCCTGCCCGATGCCGTCACGTTGGCGGTGGTCGGCGCCAGGGACGTGAGCCGGTCGGCGATCCACACCACATAGCCGAGCATGAACAGCGCCATGACGAACGCAAGCGCCCGGAAATGCGCCGCCCCCGAGGACCCGCCCATGCCAGGCATCGCCGTCCCGGACCCGGTGCCGCCGGGCTCGGCTGCCCGCGCTGCCAGGAACATGTACAGCATCGCGATGCTCTCAACCAGATGCGGCACAGGATAGGGGCACTGCCACGGATCGGCGGGGGCACGGCGGCGGGCCCGCACCGCCTGCCACGCGAACCACGCGGCTGCGGCACCGAACACCGCCTCCCACGCTCCGGCCGGCAAGGTGCTCAGCCGCGGCACGAGCGTCCCCGCCATCGCCACGCCCATCAGGACGTGCACGCCGTCGGCGTCCAGCTCGGTCGGCCGCCGCCATCGGCGCGAGGCCACCAGGCGGCTCACCGCGTACATGGCTATACCGATCACGACGGCCGCGAAGGTATCCGCAAGCCAGGAGGGGCCGGCCACCTCATGCTCCTCTCATCAGCGCGGAATGCTCCGGCTGAGGCGACGCCGGTGCCAGCGTCCTTGCAGGCCCGTAGGCCAGTGCGAGGAAGGCGAGCAGGGGCCGGAGTTGGCGTCGGTGCCGGGCCGGTGAGGACGCCGCCCCGCCCCTCGGCGAGCCAGGTGGCCGCGGCCACGACGACGGCAAGGACGAGCGTGACACGGGCGGCCGGCGGCAGGCAGACCCCCCAGGGCGACCACGATGAGGGCGGCGGCCAGGACGGCCGATGCCGCCAGGCCCTGGTGGCTCAGCGCGCTCGCGGCACGGTCGTCGATCCAGGCAAGCCAGCCGGGCTGGCCGGACGCCATTGGCGAGATCAGGCCGCTCATCCCCTGCGGCGCCCGGGCGGCGGGCTGCAGCGCGAGAAACGCGAGGGTGGCCCAGAGAACCAGCCAGGGCGCCCGGGCGGCACGCGTGCCAACGGCGCAACCCGCGACGAACGGCGACGGCCGATCCCGTCCGGCCGGCCAAAGCAGGACCGCGGGCAACGCGCAAATGATCACGGCGCCGGGAGCTCCGTTGGCCGGGCTCGCGTTTCCGGTCAGCACCAGCCCCAGGCTCTCCCCGAGCCGCCACACCGTCACCGCCCAGATGATCGAGGCGCCGAGCGCGACCCGTACCGTTGGCCGCCATGCGATCCCCAGGCCCAGCAGCAGCTGCGCGGTGGCGAAGGTGGCCTTCGCCACCACGACATGGTGGCCGATGAGGCGCGCCGGCCAGGTGACCGGGCCGGCGATCACCGCCGGATTGCCCGGCGCCGTGCCCGCTAGCATCTGCGCGAAGGCCTTGGTGAACATGAAGGACCGGTATTGCATGCAGCACGGCATCTAGTAGCCAGATGCCGCCCAGCACGAACTGGAGCTGCCGGCGCGAGTCCGGTGCGGCCCGGTGCGCTTGCGACGCGACGCCGATCCTGCCCAGCCCCACCACACCTGTGCCGGTGGTGCTGCTCTCGCTTATCGTGGGAGTCCCTTTCTGCCCGGGGCTTCGGCCTGGTCAACTGGAGCGGGCCGCCAGCCAGCGCGGGCCTTTGCCGTCCTGGTCGGCCGGCAGGCGCCTGCGGGCAGCGGCACGGGCTGGGCCGGCTGAGCTGGTCATTGCGCCAGTGGACCGGGCAGGTGGCTCATGACCCCCAGCCCGGCTCAGCTGGACGAGCCGAACTGGACGGGGACGTTGATGGCTTGCGCGTCGTGCCACGCCCGGGAGGCCGGCGCCAGACGCCAGTCGGTCAGCTTCGTGACGTGAACGGCCAGCGCGTCGAACCACCCTCCTGGGCCCAGGGCCAGGGTGGCAGTCCCGGGTGGCAGCGCGGGCAGCGGCTGCCACGAGGATCCCGGGCCTGCCAGGGTTACCCCGTGGCTGCCGTTCAGCACGATCGCGACCGCGCCGCCGGCCCCGAACGAGGCTGACAGCAGCCGCCGGCCGTCCAGCCTGAGCAGTGGTGACAGGGTCCAGTGGCTGCCGCCGTCGCCCGTCCATGCGGCCAGCATGCTCGCGGCAGGCCCGGTTCCGGCTGCCAGCAGCGCCACGATGCCGGTTCCGGTTCTGGTCAGCCTCAGCACTTCGACGGGCTGGCGGGCCAGCGATGACGGCAGCGCCGGGCCGGCCGCATGCCATGCCCCGCCGGCGTAGGCGAAGATCCCGGCCGTCCCCGGGCGGCCGCATGCCCCGGCCAGCGTCGGCACCCCCGCCGGGCTGAACGCTGCCGCGGTGAGGCTGCCCAGCCCGCATGCCCGGCCTGCGGGGGAGGCACCCAGGGACCGCTGCGTTGCCAGGGTTGTCCACGCCGTGCCGCCGCTCCCCCCGAGCTCAGCCGCGCCGCCGGCCAGCAGGGCGAGCAGGCGGCCGGTTCCGGGTGCCGCGGCCAGGGCGTCGGGGACATCCGCCAGGCCGGTATCCAGGACGCCGGACTGCGACCAGTTCGAGCCGTCGTCGACGGTGGCGATGAGGGGCGAGAAGGTGAGGTCCTGGCTGGGCCGGAACCCGGTGATGAGCGACTGCCCGGCCGTCCCGGCCAGGACCAGGCCGCCGTTGTCAGGCGTGCCGGGCGGGGTCACCAGACGCCAGGTGCCGCTGCCGGCAGGGCGGGCGAACAGCTGCCAGAAGTTTTCGTGCTGGGCGGCAGAGCCCCCCATCACCACGACCGCCCACGTGGCGTCCGCGGAGGCGAGGGAGGTGGCCAGGGGCGGCGGCACGGACGGCGCGGCAGCGCCGCCCGGCAGGCGGGCGGCTGGCGCCGTGCTGCCGCAGCCCGCCGCGAGGATCCCGGCGGCCACGAAGGCGGCGGCGGTCAGGCGTCGTGGCGTGCTCACGGCGAGCTCAGCAGCTGCTGCGCCGCGTCGGCTAGCTCGGCGGCGAACGACGACTTGGTGGCCGCCGTGCCGGGGCCCGGGTCGAAGTCGAGTTCCTGGCGCATGTGGCCGGCCTGGTCGATGACGAACGCGTAGTCGCCGTGGCCGATCATCGCGCCGGCCGGCAGGACCTCCATCGGCAGCCCGTAGCGGCGGTAGACCTGCTCGAGCTGGGCGGCGCTGCCGGTCAGGTACAGCCAGTTCGGCACGCTGGCCAGGCCCTCCTGGCGGTCGAACGCCTGGATATAGGCCAGCTGGGTGTCGATGGGGTTGTTGTTGATCGCGACCAGCTCCACGCGCCGGGAGTCGCCGGACAGCAGCTGCCCGGCTTGGCGGAATTCCTGCGCGATCAGCGGGCAGTCGACCGAGCACGTGTCGTCGAGGGGCGTCAGCAGCACCACCTTGCCGCGCAGGCTCGCCAGGCTGACCTGGGTGCCGTGCTGGCTGGTGAGCGTGAACGGCGGGGCCGGGTAGTTCAGCGGCGTGCTCGACCCGTCGATCGACTGCGCCAGGATGGTGTCGGCGACCGGGCTGGCCTGCGCTGCCGCCATCGGGGCCGCGCCGAGAATGATCACCCCGACCGCGCCCAGCGACGCGACCGACTGGATGCTGGCGGCCGCGGCCGACCGGCGGAGCGCCGCCGGCCGGACCCGGTCCCGCCAGCCCGGCCTGATATGGCCGGCCGGGCCCGGATCCGGGGCGGCCGCGGCGGCTGTGTCCCCGGCGGGCTGCGTCACCGCGGCCGGGACGCGGGCCAGGGCCAGGTAGCCGGCGGCGACCAGGAGCGCCATCGGGATCATGCTGTTCGGGTCGGTGCCGAGCCCGCCGAGGAAGCCGAGGTCCTCGATCAGCACCCAGTCCGCCAGGCACAGCACCACCGTGGCGATCACCGCGGGACGGATCAGCCGCGGCTGGCCGGTCAGGAAGACGCCGCCGAGCACCGCCAGCACGACCACGGCGAACAGGTTGACCGCGAAGCCGTGCGCGGCGTTGAACGAGCCGAACGCGGCGACCCACGATGCCAGGAAACGGGGCTGCGGCGTGGCGGCCATCGACTGGGCCATGCCGGTCAGGGTGCCCGCCTTGCCGTGCAGGGTTCCCTGCCAGAACCCGCGTCCCGGCCAGGCCTGCAGCACCGCCATCCCGGCAAAGAACACGCCCAGGCCGGCCAGGATCAGCCTGCCGAGCCGCGGGCTGCGCCACGCCCGCTCCGGCAGCGCGATCAGGGCGCCGGCCGCGACGTAGATGAGCACCCCGCCGGGCGCGCCGAACAGCCAGGTCAGGCCCGGGGCGAAGATCCCGCCGAAAGCCTCGCCGAACACCCAGACCACCAGGCCCCAGCCCACGCTGGCCAGCCCCGCAAGCCGGGACCAGGCGCCCCGCGGCGCGACCAGCAGCCAGATGCCGATCCCGACCTGGATCCATACCGCCGAGGCGCCGGCCTGCATCGGGTGGTACGACCAGGTCGTCCCGGCCCAGTTGACCAGGTGCTGCACCCAGCCGGGTGAGGTGGCGGCGACGGGCTCGATCACCTTCGACGGCAGGCCGACGGCCATCGCCGGCTGGGCCTGCAAGATCCCGTCGAAGACCCACAGCAGGCCGAAGCCGATCCGCAGCAGCTGCCGCCACCCGGGCTCAGCCGGGCCCTGCGCGCCAGAACTCGCCGCCCGGCCGTCCCTGGCGGCGGGCAGCCACTCGCGGATGCTCACCCACGCCAGGGCCAGCGTTACGAAGATCAGCAGGGCGATCAGCCCCTGATGCACCAGCACCGACTTGAACGCGGCGACGACGACCGGGTCGTAGAGGTCCAGTCCCGAATTCATCCCAGGCACGCAGGCCACTGCCCTTCACGATTCACGGGTTTCACCGCAGGTCCTCGGCACTATGGGTAGCTGCACCGTAGGAGCGTCCTTCGCCGAAGGCGATGGCCCCGTCAGAACGTGAGAAAACTGTCATCTCACGCAATCGTGCCCGCCTCTCGCCTGCGCGGACGCCCCCGGCGCGCACGCGGGCAAGACTACGCGCCGTAGTAGACGGTACGCGCGCCCCAGCCGGGGCACAAGCGCCCGTGCTGGCCGCGCCCGTCGCCACCACCTGATGCCCGGCCGTGCAGTTCCCGCGGCGCTCCAGCGGCCGCATCCGGGCGATCTTCTCCCCGGCCTGCCGCCTGATTCCGTCGCCCTTGGACACCAGCGCCTATCCCCTTATCCTTGTCCGCCCGGTCACCTAAGAAGGATAGGTTACATCGCGTGCCCGGTGAGAGCGCGTTCGCGGCGGCGGCACGGCGGCCGCATCATGAGCGGCGGGACGGACCAGGCCGGCCCGCTGGTCCTGGCAGTGCCCGTTGCCGCCGCCCCCGGCGCGACGAGCAGCCGCTGAGCCGCCGCCGGGGACTGACCCGGCTGCCCGGCGCCCTGGCAATGGGCTCGCCGGGCGCCGACGCCGATCGTGGCATACGACCCGCGGCTGCCCTGAGACGGCCGCGGCCGCAGCGCCTGACCGCAGCACCCCGGCCGGGCGGGACCGCGCCTGCCCGCGCCAGCCGGGACGCCGCCCGAGGACATGCGATGGCCCTGCAGCGAGGACCTGCCGGGCCAGATGACGGGAGGAACGTGTGAAGACGAGGATGATCCCGCAGGGCCGCAAAGGCCGGCGCGCGGCGCGCAGGACGGCGACGGCGCTGTGGAGGCTGGCCCTGGTCCCGGCGGCCCTGGTGCTGCTCGCGTCCGCGTGCGGCACTCCAGCCCCGGCACCGGCGCGGTCAGGTCACCACGCAGCGGCCAAGGTGACGATCATGGCCCGTGCCCTGCCCGGCACCGGCACCGTCCTGGTCAATGCCCGGGGCTACGCGCTGTACATGTTCGAGCCCGACCAGCGGCGGCAGGTGACCTGCACCGGCCAGTGCGCGCAGGACTGGCCGCCGGTCATGCTGCCGTCCGGTACCGTGCCCGCCGCCGGCCCGGGCATCAAGGCCTCGCTGCTGGGCTCGGACCCCGACCCGGGCGGCGGGAGGGTGGTCACCTACCACGGCTGGCCGCTGTACACCTACGAAAGCGACACGCACCCGGGGCAGGCCGCCGGCCAGGGGATCGCCAGCGACGGCGGCGACTGGTACGTGCTGCGCCCGTCCGGCGCGCCGCTGATCCCGGCGCCGCAGGCCTGAACCGAACGGAAGCCGCCTGGCTGCCTGGCGCCTCCGCGGGGCCGGCACGGCCGCGGACGGGCGCGGTCCCCGACCCGGCTCACAGGCTTGGCACCTAAGGAGGATAGGTTATGACAGCCAGGGGCACGGAAGGAGCGCGATGAGCGGCGGAGTCGGGCAGCTGGTCATGAACGGCCCGCTGATCCTTGCGGTGCCGGTGGCCGCGGCGGCGGGTGCGATCACGTTCATCTCGCCGTGCTGCCTGCCGCTGATCCCCGGCTACCTGTCCTACGTGACCGGCATGTCCGGTGCCGATGCCGAAGGCCCGGGCGCTCGCGCCGCTTCCCCGCGCCCTGATGACGACGACGCGGCAAGGGGACCACACCAGCGCAGTGCCGGGACCGTGACTCTCCCGCGGAACACAGTTGCCACACAGATCACCACCACCGCCGGGCAGCCGCCGGCATCCGGGACCACCGCCGGCACGCCGACCGTGCCGGCCCGCGGCCGGGCGCTCGCGGGCACCGCGCTGTTCGTGCTGGGATTCTCGGCGCTGTTCGCCAGCTACGGGGCGGCGTTCGGCGGGCTTGGCGGGGTGCTGCTGGCCCATCAGCGGGGCCTGATCCAGGCGCTCGGCGGGCTGACGATCCTGCTGGGCCTGCTGTTCGCCGGGGCCTTCGACCGGCTGCCGCTGGCGGGCCGGATGCTGCGCCCGTCGTTCCGCCCGCGCGCGGGGCTGGCCGGCGCGCCGCTGCTGGGGGTGCTGTTCGGGCTGGGCTGGACGCCGTGCATCGGGCCCACGCTGACCGCCGTGCTGACCCTGGCGATGACCACCGGGTCGGCGGGCCGCGGGGCGATCCTGGCGTTCGTCTACGGCCTGGGCATCGGGATCCCGTTCCTGCTGGTCGCGCTGGCGTTCCAGCGCGGCCTGAACGCGTTCGGGTTCGCGCGCCGGCACGCCGCCCTGGTCACCCGGATCGGCGGGGCGATGCTGATCGCCGTCGGCGTGCTGCAGGTCACCGGGGCGTGGACGATCGCGATGACGTGGCTGCGGGTGCACTGGATCGGCGGCTACCAGCTGCCGTTGTAGCGGCGGTCAGCAGGCCGGGCCGCCCCGGCTGCGGGCTGCGCCGCACGCGGCTGGGCGGGCAGCGCCCGGAAGCCCAGGAAGACCCGTGGAGCCGACCGCCAGGCACGCCGCAGCCACCGCGATCCTCAGGATGCCGCTGTGCCCGGCGGTCAGCCACAGGAATCAGCTCGTCATGAATGATCCAGCTGCGCGGCAGCCCCCGCTGCCGCTTCCGAGACGCCACGCTACGTAACGGCTAGTGAGTTCAGGGGTGCCGCGCCCGCCGATCGCTGGCACGGGCGCCGCGGCACCGGTCAGCCGGGGTGAGCATCCGGCGAGCCCGTCCTCAGCGCCGCCGCGCATGGCGCGGTAAGGCAGTCGCGCGGAAGCCGGGGCAGCGGCCACGAGGGATCGGGCTTCCACTCACACCACTGCCGGGCGAACGGTCCCTGCGCGCTCCTGATCAGCTCGACGACCTGCGCGCGCGCCTGCGAGACGCGCGCGTGGTCAGCGTCGGAAACGACACCGAGCCGCCGGGCGTGGCGGTACTCATCCTCGTCCTTCCACACATAGGACCGGTCCGGCGCTACCACCAGATCGACCAGAAGATCGAAGGTGTCGATCCCGATTCCGGTGCGCCGGAACGGCATCTCGAAGTTCACATACCAGCACCGCAGCTCGTGCCCGGCATCGAAGAACAGCTCGACGCTGAAGTACTGCCCAGCGCCCGAAAGGGTCAGCACCGTGGTCTCGGACCACGTCCACGGAGCCAGATCCCAGCATCCCGAAGCCAGCTCACGCAGCGCCCGGAACCGGTCCACGCTGGCACCGCCGCGACGCGCCGCGACCCACGCGCCCGGCCCGAGCATCTTTACCCCGGGCCACCGGGCCAGCACCAGCAACTGCCCGCAGTCTGCGATCACGCGTTTCGGGGTCGCGCTCCACACCTGGCCGCCAAACACATCGCGCCGCACCGCCGTGGCCCCGGACGGGAACAGTTCCCCGGACTGCCGCACCGAGCGTCCCCCTCGCCGAAGACCGCGGATCCCGCACCAGGCGGCGCGGGAGCCGCCAGCTTACACCAATCCACTAAGGAGATTAGGTGTACTAGGCATGCTCGCGCCGAAGAACATGGCGCCCGGCGAGCCGCTCCATCACGTGCAGCATCGCGGCGCTGCCGGTGCTGTCCGGGCTGGGCTGGACGCCGTGCATCGCGCCCACGCTGACCGCCGGGCCGGCCCTGGCGGTGACCACCGGGCCGCGGCGCGTTCCTGGCGTTCGCCTGCGGCCTCCATGGCCACCCACCCGGCCAGCGCCATCACGGCACCCAGCGACAGGAACAGGCGGGGCAGGAAGCCGAGGAACGCCGCCAAGCCGACCGCCAGGCACCCCACGGCCACGACGATCCCGAGGACGGTCGTGTTGCCGACGGTGAGCCAGGGGAACTCGGAGGCGTCCAGGGACCGCAGCGGCCCGGGCGCCTCGGTCTCGTTGGTGGCCAGCATGAACGGCAGGCCGCCCTCCTCGATCGCGCCAGACAGGACGGCCGGGCCCGCCGGTTCACGCGGTGCACCCTGCCCCTCTGAGGCTGGCGAGGTCCCCGGCTGATCAGGCGACAGGGCCGACCAGGACCTCGCGGGCGAGCCGGGGCCAGCTGCGCCCGGCCGCTGGCGCCGGGCACCTCGGGCAGCAGCCCCGCCGGGGCGCCCTGGTACCGCAGCCCGGACGGCCATGGGAGCCACGCCTGCCAGCCGCCCCTGGCGTCTGCCGCGGTGAGCGGCCAGGACCCGGTGGATGGCCGCGAGCCATGGCGCGGCGAGCACACTGGCGAGCCCGGCACGGCTCAGCCCCGGCGCGAGGGCCGGAGGGGCCGCGTGGTGCTGCTCCCCGATCCCGGGCCGATTCCCCGGGAAAGCACTGGTGCCGGCGCGGTCCCGGCTGCGGGCAGGAACGGCACGGTGAGGGACGCGCGCGTGCGGCGGAGCTGGCGCCAGGCCCGCTGCAGCCATGCTCGTGCGCTGAACGGCCCGCAGGTCGACCCGGCCGCGGGCTCCCCGCCGCGGCCCCATCAGGCCAGTACCTAGCGCCAGGCAGCCGGGCGCCGGCCACGGTGTCACCGCGGCCGGGCCGCCCGGTCACGAGGCCGAGCTGAGCGCCTGGTCGAGCAGGTGCTTCAGGCCGGAGTAGGTGACCCTCCCGATGACCCGCCCCGCGACATGGCCGGTCCGGTCGAGCACGAGCGTGTCGGGGATCGCGGGCGGGATGAGGCGGCCGAACTCCAGCTCCGTCCCGGCCGACGGGTCGTACAGGCTCGGGTAGCCGATGCCGTAGCGGCGCTCGAACGCCTCCGCGCTCGCCCGCGCGTCGTTGACGTCGATACCGATGAACTGGACGCCCCTGGCCTGGTAGCTGCGGGAGAGCCGGGCGAGGACCGGCGCCTCGGCCCGGCACAGCTCGCACCAGGACGCCCAGAAATTCAGCACCACCACCCTGCCGCGGTAGTCAGACAGCTGCAGGTGCTCCCCAGTGAGCGCCGCGCCCGACACCTGCGGCACCGCCGGGCGATGGCCGGCCGGGAAGGACGTGATGCCCACGGCGCCTGCCTGCCCGCCGCTGCCGCCCTGGCTATCCTGCGCGGCCTTGCCACCGGCCGCGCCGCAGCCCGCCGCCGCTACGGCGGCCACCGCCAGCCAGGCCACAGCCCGCGCCATTACTGGCGCAGCATGCCGGGCACCGGGGCGAGGCGTGCTGAAGCGGGACACGAAGGCCATCTCCTACAGGCAGTAGTACCTAGCGAGAAGCATACACCTAAGCACCTTAGGTGTACGGCCCGGGGGCTACCCGGAACGTGCCCCGGCCGGCCGCGGTACCGTGGCGAGCCGTCACCGCGGCACCGCCCGCCCGGCGGGCCGTCGTCGGCGTGCTGCACGTGAGGGGCGCGTGGACGGCCGCGATGATCTGGCTGAAGATCCACTGGATCAGCCACTACGAGTTGCCCCGGTAGCAGCAGCGGCCGGCCGACCCGGTTCGGCCCCGCCGGCTAGCCGGTCAGTACCAGCCAGCGTCGCGAACAGGTTCGCCTCCCCGGCGGGCACGCCCGCAGGCCCGACCGGCCGTCCCGGTGTCCTTCGCTGTGGTCAGGTGGACGACTCCGGCGGCCAGCAGCCCGGTGACCGCGGCCGCGGCCCGCGCCGGTGAGGATGTGCCGGGTCCGCCTGGTCATCAGCTGCCGTAGGAGAAGCCGCGGCTGATCAGGTGGTCGGGGTCGACCAGGATCTCGTGGGCGAGCAGGTCGCGGGCGTCCCGGTACGGTGCGTGGCGGTCGCCGAGGGTCAGCTGCGCCCAGATGCCGTCGACGGGGAAGCCCAGCAGCAGCACCTGCTGCCCGCCGCTGCCCGGCACCAGGTCGGCCACCGGCACCACGCCGCCGGCGTAAGGCTCACCCGCGAGGAACTGGCGGCCGCTGATGCCGAGCGCGTGCGTCGTGCCGGCGCCGAGGGCAGTGTCGCTGGTGACCTGCTCGTACACGGTCATCTCCGGCACCTGGCGCATCGCCGCCAGGGCGCGGCGCAGCAGGGTCGTGCCGGCGGCGGGCGGCCACGGGACATCCAGTGACGTCGTCCCGCCGGTCCAGCCGGACGCGGCGGCCTGGATCGTCAGCAGGTTGTCGCCGCGCGCCCACCGGGCGGGCGCGACCACGCAGCCCGGCCCGCAGCCGCGCACCGGCAGCGCGGTCGCGGCGGCGTGCGGGCCGGCCAGTGCCATCGAGACCGTGAACAGCGGCGTCCCCGTCCCGTTTTCCTGCGGGGCGGCCAGGTCCAGGACGATCTGCCCGGCGCTGGCCGTGCCGTAGATGCCGACCTCGCCGGCGCGGCCGCCGAGCGGCACCACCGGGCCGCTGGCCGGCGGCGGGAACGGCAGCGCGCCGCCCGCGGTCGCCAGGGACGGCGCGGCAAAGGTGCTGAGCAGCGCGGTGACCGCCAGCACCGCGGCCAGCGTGCCCGATTCCAGCCTGGTCGCCAGCGCGGGCCCGGCACCGGGCTCCGGCCGGTGCCGCAGCCACATCCGCCCGGCGAGCGCCAGCGCGGCGGCGGCGGCCACGAGGGCTGTCTTGACGATCAGGACGCGCCCGTAGCCGGTCGTCCACAGGCCGCTCAGCGGCTGCACCAGCACCACGGCGGAGACCACGCCGGTGACCACCACCACGGCGAACAGCCACGCCGCGGCCCTGGCGTACAGGCGGATCAGGCCCCGCACGGCGCCCGGGTCAGCCCGCCAGGCGACCGCGGCGCGCACCACGTAGAGCAGCATTCCCGTCCACAGCGCGGCGGCCAGCAGGTGCGCCCAGGTCAGCAGCGCGCCGCCGACCGGGACGACGCTTTCCGGGTGCGCGCGCAGACCCTCCGCGCCCACCACTGCCAGCAGCGGCACCACGGCAAATGCTGGCCGCCGCAACCGCAGCAGCACGGCGGCGACCGCGAACGACGCGAACTCCACGGCGGTGACCATGCCCGGGCCGCTGGCCAGCAGCCGCGGCACCGACAGGTGCTCCAGCCCGGCCGCCAGGCTCCCGCCGCCAAGGATCAGCGCGCCCAGCCCCGCGCTTCCCACGGCGCCGAGCAGCGAGCCGCGCAGCGCCCACGGCGACGGCAGCGGAGCCGGGGAACGCCGCCCGTGGTACCGCCCGGCCAGGGCCCGCCCGGCCAGCCCGCCCAGCGCGGTGGCCAGCCCGGCGAACAGCGCCCAGCGC
>Ga0102924_1003190_pt1 | contig 17292 bp, 16 predicted proteins | sample PaiPotPPM11metaG_FD_80116 | JGI IMG/M metagenome (GOLD analysis project Ga0102924, IMG submission 80116) | Iron sulfur acid spring bacterial and archeal communities from Banff, Canada, to study Microbial Dark Matter (Phase II) - Paint Pots PPM... ...
GCTTTGTTGATTTTTTCAACGCCGTCGGCTTTCGCACAGTCACAGCCTGCCGGATCTTCCTCCGCGCCGGCGCCCGGAACAGTGGCAGAACGCAACGAAAACCAGCAGGATCGCATAGCCAACGGAATCCAGAGCGGCCAGCTCACCGCTGGTGAGACAAAGAATTTGGAAACCAAGGAAGCCGGGCTGAACAAAGAAGAACGCACGATGCGCTCGGAAGATGACGGCCACTTGACTGCTGCGGATCGCGAGAAGTTGAACAATCAGCAAAATCATCTCTCGAATCAGATTTATGACGACAAACACAATGCCAACACCGCGCATTACGGCAACAATGAAGTGGGAGATCGCCGCGAAAACCAGCAGGACCGCATTGCACAAGGCGTAAAGAGCGGGCAGCTTACCCCTGGCGAAACGGCGAAGTTGGAAAACCAACAGCAAGGTATCAACCGCGAAGACGCGGGAATGCGTCAGGCAAATGGCGGCAAGCTGACCAACGCGGACAAGAAGGCTCTTAATCAGCAGCAGAATCGGGCGTCGAAGAACATCTACAACAAGAAACACAACGCCCGCAAACAGTAATCAGCGCGGACGTAGCATGAATGAAAGAGAAGCCTCGGCCGTCTGCCGGGGCTTCTTTTTTTTGAACTTCCTGCCGTAACTCAAGAAGAGCCGGCGGTTTCGCAGGTTGGCTCTTGGTCGAGGATATTCAAGCTAGAACGAACCAGCGAAACGGGCTATTTGGAATAACCTTTTGGATGACCTAGCCGCCAGTTCCACGCCGACTGAACGATGGTTCGCAAATCGGAAACCACAGGCTTCCAGCCCAGGACGTTTTGAATCCTGGAAGAGTCGGCGACCAATCTGGCGGGATCGCCGGGACGAGGCGCTTCAAAGCGAGCGCGAATCTCGCGCTTGGTCACCTGGCGCGCGCACTCAATCAATTCCAGCACGGAATAGCCCTGACCGGTCCCAACGTTGAGAGCTTCGGAGCTTCCTCCATTGCGAAGATGCTCGAGTGCAAGGATGTGAGCATCCGCAAGATCTGAGACGTGAATATAGTCGCGAATGGGAGTTCCGTCCGGCGTGGGATAATTATTTCCAAAGACTGCGATCTCCGGTTTTTCTCCCGCAGCAGCGGCAAGAACATTTGGAATCAAGTGCGATTCAGGATTGTGGTCCTCTCCATATTTTTCGGTTGCGCCCGCGGCATTGAAATAGCGGAGCGCCATGAATTTTAGGCCGTACGCGAGATCGTAGCTTTCCAGCAGGCGTTCCATACAAAATTTGGACCAGCCGTAAGGATTCTTCGGCCATTGCGGACATTTTTCCGAAATCGGAATTTCCTTCGGCTCTCCATAGGTGGCGCACGTTGAGGAGAAAACCACGATACGGACTCCGGCGCGAATCAAGAATCCCATCAGCGCGATTCCCTGCTCCACATTATTTTGGAAATATTTTGCGGGCTCTGTTACCGATTCGCCCACCGAAGTAAGCGCTGCGAAATGAACGCAGGCATCAATCTTGTGCTCGTCCGCAATGCGCGCTAGGAGCGCCAGATCGCCTACTTTTCCCCGGTAAAAGTGGATATCTGGAGCAACCGCGTCGCGATGGCCGTAAACCAAATCATCGAGCGCCACCACATCTTCATTGTTCGCGCGCAGCCGCTCGACCGTCACGCTGCCGATATATCCCGCGCCACCTGTAACCAGAATCGCCATTCCATCCCTTTGAGATTATTTCCATCACAATGAAATTTAATCGAGACACAGAGTACTACAGGCGGCTGCGCGCGTCACAGAGTTCGGTTTAGTGACAAAACAGCATGAACCTGCCGAACTAATCCGAATGTTTTCCCGCATGAGTGATAAGATTCACGCTCGCTAATGAAACCTCCTGCCGAACGTCAGGACTCTCGCTTGATGCGCGAGATGTTCGATACTATCGCGCCGCGTTATGACTTCATCAGTCGCGTCCTCTCCTTTGGTATGGACGGCCGCTGGAAGCGGCTGGGCGTGGCGAAAGCTTCGCTGCCGGAAAACGCCGTGGTACTGGATCTGGCGTGCGGGACCGGAGATTTCTCGAGACTTGTGCTCGAACGCCTGCCGCGTGCAACAGCTATCGCCGCGGATATTACCGAACGAATGCTCCAGCTTGCGCACGCGTCCGGATTGAACGACGCAGTATGCAGCGACGCTGCGGATTTGCCTTTCGCCGACAATTCTTTCGACTGCGTTTTTATCGGCTACGGCTTGCGAAATTGTCCAGACGTTAAAAAAGCCATTCGCGAAATCCAGCGCGTCACCAAGCCGGGCGGATCTATGGTGAACATTGATTTCTTTTTGCCTGCGAATTTGATACTGCGGCGCATTTATCTTGGATATTTGTTTGCGCAAGGGGCCATCTGGGGACTGCTACTTCACGGGCGAGCGCGGGTTTACACCTATCTTCCGGATTCGCTCCGGAATTTTCTCACCATGCAGCAGTTCACCGCGTTGTTGGACGAATTCGGGTATTCGCCGGTGATCGCGCGTTCTTATATTTTTGGCGGAATTGGCCTCTACTGGGCCACTAAGAAATAAGCCAATCAGCCCGCGGCGATCAAGGAATTTCGCAAACCATTACCGCCGAGTTCTCATAGGCGCACGGCAACCCGACGGACTTGCCCTTGCTGACGATCACCCAGGTCACGCCATAGTTCTTCTTCAGACGTCTAAAATCTTCGAGCTGGAACTGCGGCCATTTTTGTCGATCGCTGGTTTCCAATTTCCACTGCCAGGAAAGTTCCGGGAACACCGCCACCACCGATGCGTCCTTATCCACGTCGGCGAGCATGCTGCGCTCGGCAAAAGCCCGGAAGCCATAGAAATCCTCTCCCGACAACTTCCCGTAATTCGGATCCAAGGCAAAAAGCGCGTCCTGCGGGGTGTTTACGCGCACCCAATCGAACGCTTTTACCCACTGATTGCGCGGAGAGCGGCCCGGCCATTCGATGTGATAGCTCGAAGAGAATTCCTGGCGTTGTGCATAAAACATGATCAACGCTAGCGGAACAAACAGCACAAGCCATCGCAGCGGCCGATGGTGCAGCACATACTTTCCAAGCATGGCCCCCGAAAAAAGGATGAAGATCACGTACATAAAATGTAGAACGCGCATTGGCTCCAAACGCGCCCACGTCTCAGTCTGCGTTTGCAAAAACTGGCTCGCCACAATCGCAATTAGGATGCCTAGACAAGTGGAGAGAACCAGCCGGCGGCACACACGTTCCAATACCGGCATATTGTCGCGTCGAGCGACTCGCGCAAAAAATTCCAGTAATGCGATGGGCGCCACCGCCCCTAACCATTCATACCAGGTCCACGAAAATGGATAGTGGTAGCCCCGGTCGGCCATGGCCTCTCTCCAAATTGGGTTGGGCGGAGTCCCGGGCAAAATTCCTGCCAGGGCGGGCGCGGATTCAAACAGGACTTTACCGGGCAGCGCGAGAAAAAATAGGTGAAAAGTGCCATATACGGCCATCGTAGGGTGGCAAAACGCCGTCAAAACAATCCAGAGCAACGCGATGGGCCGTCTTTCGAGCACAGCCACCGCGGCAAATAAAAGGAACGCGGTAGCGAATGTTCGCGGATGCAAATGCTGATCTACCAAGAAGAGGTATGTGCCCGCGACCGGCATGGTCAGAAAAACCGCCACCATCGCCACGCCAGCCCATTGAGCGGCGGGCTGGTAGAAACATTTTCGGACTAGCTGAAGGCATCCCAGCAGCACAAGAAAGACGCTTATGATGTGCAAATAGAAAACGAACACTTCGAGTGGAATATGCGAAGTGCGGACCGCGGCGGCGACCGCATGATGGAAAACCGTCCATCGAGTGTAAAACAGAAAGAAATTTGCGTCGTATGGATACAGCGCCGGATTGAGAATCTTTTTGACTATGGGTAGATATACACCCATGTCTTCTATTCCGTAGTGGTAGCCGTTAACCAAGAGGGCCGCGCAGGTCAGGCCGGCGAGAAACAAAAAATCTCGAGCCCTGTGGGCAATAGTCCTGGAAGAGTTTTTCACTGGAAATGAAGGCGAGATATTTTCGCGAATCGGCCGCCGATGAAAGGCATTCCCTTCATAAGATTAACGCCCCAGACTTCGAAGAACGCACCCGGCATGCACTAATTCTTCAAGCCGTAAACCGCTACACCGTAGTTTTTCGGAAATTCGGTCGGCCGACTCTTGCAATATGTCTTGAGCTCCTCATGATCTCCGGCATTTGCCACGAACACTTTTCCATTTGCTACGGTCGGCGACACGAAGCGCGCCAGTAACCCAAAGCTATCAGGTGTGTCAGACTCGTCATCGGCTCCCTGGCTACGCCACAACTCCTGCGAGACATCTTCGGCATTCAGTGCCAGCAGCATTCCCTTCACTCCGCGAAATGTATTCGAATCGCCGTTCGCTGGAACTAAGGCCCATACAATACCAGTGCCTGCTCGGTCTGCGTCACTCGAAAGCGCGAGAATCCCACCGGGCATCCAATTCCTCGGCCGTCTGCCGCAAACAGATGGGACTTGGCGCGGTGGTTTCCATGCACTCAACTTCACATCGTCTATGCCCGTCTTTAATCTTCCGTCAACGAAAGGAAAGGCTGTCAGATTTTTGGCCTCAGCCATCACGTACACCCACTGCTTCCCTTCCGGACCTTCCCAGTAAATCGGTGAGCCGTGAATATGTCCCCGGTTTACTGTCACCGTTTGCAAAACGCGCTGCGAATCGCTGCAATCCTCTTTGAGCCGTCCGCCCGAACTGTAACCTGCCAGATGATCTCGGTCCATTAAATATAGGTTTCCATACTTCCCCCCGGACAAGATCAAATTCCCGGGCAGCAGCAGTGGCGCGGCTGAGCCCATATCCAGATCCTGACGGTTTAAATACGACTGATTGCACGGCGTGAAAGCATCCGCGACTTCCAGCTTATTGTTCTTCCATTCCAATTTCACCAAACTGTCGCCATACTGATTCTTGTTTTGGTCGTAATCGCCATTTGCGGTTTGCAGAAAAATATTCCCCGCCTGATCTGCAAGCGGCCCGGTTCCTGACATCCAGATTCCGCCGCCTTTTCCACCGGGTTCCGGGCTCCACACGGTTCTAAGCTGCAAGTTGGCTGCATCGTAAACAAAAAGCCAGCCGGCGATGCCTCGGGCGTTGTCTCCGCCGAACGCCACATAAACTGAGCCGTGGTCCAGCAGCAGACCGGCGCGCTGCTTGCGACGCTGTTTCCAATTTTTGTCGCGCTCCGTAAACGAACTTTCTCCCACGGAGCCTTCGATGACGACCGGTCCCTTTACCGTATCGCCGGTGCGCAGGTCTAATGCATAAATGCGATACATCTGATCGGCGTTCCAAGCAACCAGATAAATGAGGTTGTTCGCTATGTCGATCGCCGGAGTGCTCAGAATTCCCCACGACGGATCATCGAGAGCCGCCTCGTCGATGTCATGCGCACCCGCCCGGGGAGGTCCCAGAGGCTTCGACCAAATCAATGTGTCATTTGACGTTATGGGTTTCTGATCCGCGATGTACGCATACACCGTGTTGTTCATCGAAGCTAAGATTACCGTGTTGCAGCCTTGCGGACATTTTGCGGTCGCCAGATTAGATACGTACAGCGGCTGAGCCATCACTTTCGCGTCGGAATAAAGAGTCCACAACTTTCCGAACTGGGTTTTGACGTTCTCTTGGTTGAGATAGGTCTCGCCTAAATTCGCTCCACTGCGCTGGTTATCAATGCGCTGTGTATACACATTAACGGAAACTTTTGTTCCTTGCAGGTGGGCCAAGGCAATAAGCGGCACCATTCCAAGAATGAACGCGCCTTTTTTGCATCCTGCCCACATGAATAGCCGCACCTTAAAAAATTCGTTGCCGGGTCGGGATTCTATCCTCGCTTCCTATTGATAACAACCAGAGACCAATCCCAGTGTCCGTGGCTCCAGTCGCGCACCGTTTCGGTTGAAGCAAAGCGTCTCTGTTGCGACAATGGATTCTGGCGCGGGCGATGATGCGTGGGCCCAATTCACACACGGGAGTTTTATGTGTTTGCTTGGCGGCAACGATTCTCGTTCTGACATTTCCGCGAAGCGAAACTGCTGATAGCCATACATCATCTCAACTTCAGACCATGACCGAGACCGCGCATCCGCTGGAACAAATCAAAAAATATATTTCCTCTAGTTGGGAATACCTGACCCGCTCCCTGGCCATTTGCAAGACCTTCGAGGACATCAAAACGGAAGGCGAGCCGTACCTCTATCTTCCACTGGGATTCCCGGAGCCCGCGGACATCGTCGAGCTACAAAAATACTGCCCGATCCGAGTAGCCCGCTTGCCGAAGAAAATCTCGACCGCCGGGGATATCGATCTCAGCGAGATTCCCAACGAAGGCGTTCTCTTTCTCCCACACCCGTACGTCGTTCCAGGCGGGCAGTTCAACGAAATGTACGGCTGGGACAGCTATTTCATAATTCTCGGCTTGCTCCGCGACAACCGCGAGCCAGTCGCCAAGGGCATGGTCGAGAACTTTTTCTTCGAGATCGAACACTACGGCGCGATCTTGAATGCCAATCGAACCTATTACCTCACGCGCTCTCAACCTCCCTTTCTGACCTCCATGATCCTCGCTATTTACAATGCTGAAAAGGCTTCCGGGCACTCGGATTTGTCATGGCTTGAACGCGCCTACAAATTTGCGGTCACCGACTACGAGGAATGGATACGCGCTCCACATCTTGCCGGCGACACTGGACTGTCTCGTTACTTCGACCACGGAGAAGGTCCCGTGCCTGAAATTCTGGGCAATCCGAAAGACTACTACGGCGGCGTAGCGAGATACATGCTCACGCACCATGAAGGCGACGAAGCCTCTTATGTGGTGCATTTGGGCAAGAATCCTGACGCGCCGCACGCCGGACCCGTGTTTGAGTTTCCTTGCGATCCCAAAACAGATCAAGCTGCTGGGACGGATTGCGCCACGGATCGCGTTGCGCTCACCGCCAATTATTACGAAGGCGATCGCACCATGCGCGAATCAGGGTTTGATGTCTCATTTCGCTTCGGGCCCTTCAGTGCGGACACGCACCATTACGCTCCCGTATGCCTCAATAGCCTTCTTTATAAAGAGGAAATAGATCTGCAGGAGATAGCCACCATTCTTGGTCATCACGAAGACGCTGAAAAATGGCAGCGGCATGCAAACGAGCGTCGGGAGCGTATGGATAAATATTTGTGGGACGAAAGCCGCGGCCTTTATTTTGACTACGACGTAGCCACCAACAAGCGCTCCACTTACGAATATGCCACTACGTTTTATCCGTTGTGGGTAGGCGCCGCAAGCAAAGCCCAAGCGGAGGCGGTTACCAGGAACCTTAAACTATTCGAGCATGCGGGTGGCTTGGCCATGAGCCTGCACGAGACCGGCGCGCAGTGGGACTTTCCGTACGGCTGGGCTCCGATCCACCTGATCGCGATTGAAGGCTTGAAACATTACGGCCACAACGCGGAGGCTGATCGCATCTCGTTCAATTTTCTGCACATGGTGCTGGAGGATTTCGAGCGCACCAAGACCATGTTCGAGAAATACGATGTGGTCACACGGGCATCAAAGACGCGCATTCGCGTGGGATACAAAGAAAACGTAATTGGCTTCGGCTGGACCAACGGGGTTTTTCTTGAATTGCTGCATCAATTGCCTGCAGAACTGACCGATAAGCTTCGAAAGCTTAGAGCGGCGAAGCACTAGGCGGCTTCAACGAGGCCTACAGTTGAGTCTCGAACGGCATACAGGATTTCCCCGATTGATGATTTTTTGGCACTGCGCGAATATGCATGGCAGAGGGAAGAGGAACAAAGGGAATCCTTAATAAAATAAGGGCTGGGCCCGCATGTTCCTCTTCTCTCAGCCAACGTTTCAGTAGCCTTGAAAATCTCCGCTAGAAATTGCGCATCCTCGAATCTTTCGTAACTTGATTCTAAATACTACATAACTCGCAGGTCTATCAAGCGAGCGTTATCCCCTTACGGCGGCCCGGATTTTCGGAGAGCCCAAGACTCCGGCCTTTAATTCGGCATTGCCATCAATAGTTTCAAGAAGCTTTCGCGTAATGTTATCGTCCACTTCGGGCGCCTTGCGAATTTCCACCGGGTACCGAACCATGAGTTCTAGTCCGGTATCAATGAACTGCAATTTCGCTTCGGTGGCCGGCGCTCTCAACTCGATTTCCACGCGTCGCTCGATGTCGCCATACTGTTTTTCGATTCCTGCGCTGTATTGGGCGTACACGGAGTTGACCACCTCGGTGAGTTTGTCTTGCACCAGCTTGAAGTTCGCGCCTGGCGCGAGCGAGACTGCCACTTCGTGCCACGCGTAAGATGTGCCGGGAATTTGCTTGAATAGCGGCGTGCCTGCCTGGAACAGAACAGAATTCGCGAACACGACAATCCGCCCGGTGGGATAGAGTTCGATCCCGGTTCCGGCGAGCTCCACCAGGTACATTCGGACCAGCCCTATATCGATCACGTCTCCCGTTACTCCCGCGATGCTGACGCGATCACCCACACTGATGCCGTAGCGTCCTACTACGAAAAAATAAGCGGCCACCGATAGCAGCACAGCTTGCAAGCCGACCGCAATTCCGGCGGTCACGAAACCGGCAAACGTCGCCAGCGAGCTGAATTCGCTGATGAATCCCAATAGCAGGACGATGCAAGTAAGAAACCCAACGACGAAACGCCTGAGGATCAGGAACTGGCGCCGCCTGCGCATATCGTGTATGTAGCGGAAGGTCAATCTGCGCCAAAGCTCGGAAAGCGTGAAGACGAGTGCAAGCGCCAAAGCTAGCGCGAGAACTCGCATCAGCAGCGAGCGCACGGTAAATCCGGACTCGCGCACCAGCGCTCTGCGCCACTCCAGGAAATTTGCGCGGCTTTCATCTAACAAAACGATTTCCTGGCTGAGCGGTATCAAAGTGCTGGTCAAATGCTTGAACTGGCTTGTGATCTTGTGAAAGTCCTGAGGCTCCGTCTCTACGGGCGCTGCGCCGGGAGTCGGCGAGAGGTTCGACATTTGGCGGCCCTTTTGGACTGTTGCGGATAACTCCGCGCGCAACGGTTTCTGCACCTCGGTCGCAATATTCCGTAAACTCGCCGTTTCCTTAACCAATTGATCGATTTGATGAATGCTGCGCATTTCGTCGAACACGGCTCGGGCGTCGCTTCCCAATCCTCCCGAATTCGGGCTCAGTGTTTGGGCGCTAGCCCCGGTCTTCGCAGCGCCGTTCTGTGTCGACGAGATACCCAGCACTTCGGGGATGGACCGAGCAAGATCGTTGATGTTTCCCTGTAAACCCTTCGTCGAGCTTTCGTTGGTACTCACCATGAAGGTGGTCATGCGCTGGACCGCATCTTGCATGGCTTTATTCAGTTCCAGATCACCCTGCACCTTTTCGAGTTGATCCGTTAAAGCTTCTTTCTTTTTGCCCGAGGCGGCATCGATCTGTTTGTTTAGTGCGGCGATCTGCACCCCATCTTGATCGATTCTTGTTTTCACTTGGGTTGCGAACTGCGCCAGCTTTTCTTCGCGCGTGGGCGTTTCAGTGGTTTCCGGGGTTTGATCCGTCTCGCCACTGCCAGTATTACCCGCGGTAATCAGTTGCGCTTCCGCCTTGGCGGACTCGAAAGCCAGCCGTACTGCCTGAGCCGCGAGGTCTTGCGCATTGTCCTGATAGAGCATATCGCTCGGCACGCCGACCGTTTGTACTTTGCCGGATGCGTTTCGATACCAATTGATCGCCGCGTTCAGATGACCTAACACAGCGTTGCGGTCGAGTTGCTGCGTTTCTTGAGCGAGCAGAAACGAGCCGAAAGCGAAAAATGCCGCGACGCAAATAAAAAAAGAGCGCCTGGAGTAAGGTGCCATTGAAACTCGCCTGTTTTTGAACGGCTTCATGTCCTCTTCTTTCGTTTGCGCTGGGTGCAAAACGTGATGGATTATTCTCGGACGACGGACTTAGCCTGGCTGGGCGTGGGCTGAAACAACAAATCAAGCTAGCACTTCATACGCGGAAATTCCAGCGTCAGAGGTTCATTGCGAAATCCAAATTCGATTAAGCGCTGCACTACGATGCAGCACGCACACCTGAGGCTTGACTACACGTGAAATACGTGCTACACGTGAAATACGTGCTACACGTACAATACGTGCAATGGAGAGTATCATGGCAAATAACAAAAGAAACGGGAAGCAAAATGTGACGGTCAGTCTTGACCGAAAAACAATTCAGAAGGCTAAGATCGTTGCCGCTCGGCGTTCAACATCCATTAGCGGCCTCCTGGCTCATCAAATCGAGATTCTTGTTGGCGAGGAAGAAGCCTACGAACGGGCCGAGCGGCAGGCCATGACCCTGCTCGACCAGGGCTTCCACCTGGGTGGCATAATCCGAGTCGGCAGAGATGAGCTTCATGACCGGTAAGACGTTCATCGACACGAATGTCTTGATCTATGCGCATGACGCAGATGCGGGTGCGAAGCACGAAATTGCCAAGACGGTTCTCCGTGACCTTTGGAGCGAGCGAACGGGCGTACTTAGCGTACAGGTACTCCAGGAATTCTACGTGAATGTCACACGAAAGATTCCTTCTCCCTTGTCAAAGGATTTGGCACGCCTGGTAGTGAGCAGTTATGCGATCTGGTGCGCGGAAACCACCCCAGCTGAAATTGCCTCGGCGTTTCAGATCGAGGACGAATCGCGAATCGGTTTCTGGGATGCCCTGATTGTTTCATCTGCGGTAAAAAACGGCGCGATTCGGATTCTGTCGGAGGATTTAAACGCCGGCCAAAGAATTGCCGGCATTCTCATCGAGAATCCGTTTGCCGGCATCCACTGAATCGTCCACCGAACGAGAACCGGTCCGAAAAGGCTTTCCGATTGAAAAATGGCGCGCCCGGAGGGGTTCGAACCCCCGACCTTGTGCTCCGGAGGCACACGCTCTATCCATCTGAGCTACGGGCGCATTCCGAATCGACTGCAGTTGAGCCATTGTATTACGTTTTGTTCCGGCTGACTACGCGGCTTGGCGACCGATCTGATCCAGCCGTATTTTGATCTGCGGCTTATCCTGTCAGCCGCCACGCGTGAGGTTTTTCACCTGCTTGGCTAGCTTTTCGATTTGCTCCGCTTTTTGGATCATCGGAAGCGATAGGGTATTCGCGGCGTCTGTTTTCTCAACTTCGTCCTTCAATTCCGTGGCCAGCTTGTAGAGTTTTTCTACGTCATCGTGGATTTGCTGCTGATTCTGCTTCAGAAGATCTTTGGGCTTGGGAGCGGGCGTGTCGTTAGACATCGGGTCGTGTATCGGCGGGCCTCCTGAGCCCTGCGGTGGAGTTGGCCGCTGCATCTCTGCGTTCAGTAAGCGTCCATCCGAAACAAGTGCAAATGGCATGCCCAGCGCTACGGGAATCATTGCAGTTAAGAAGTTGCGTTTATTCGTGTCCATGTTCTCTCTGCTCCTGCCGGCAAAATACTCTGCCATGCCTACCTCCTGCGCCGGTCTTACGCGCGATGGAAGCCCCACTGCGGCGTGCCGGGCGGGTGGTATAATTCCGCTCCCTTTATTTTATGACTGAATCGCTCAGAACGTGGATGGAAATTGCGGGGATACGCGCCCTGCGTGTCCTGATAATCGTGGCGCTCGCCTTCCTGATCGCGCGACTGCTGAAGTCGTTTACCACTCGTCTCGTTCAATCTGCGAAATCCCCCACTCGTGTAGCCCAAATGCGCGAACAGCAGACCCGCACAATGGCGGCCTTGCTCTATAGCGTGGGCGTGGGACTTATCGTTGCAATCGCCATTCTCACGGCGCTGCCGGAGTTTGGATTCAATGTGAGCCCGGTGGAAGCGGCGGCTGCGGTAGCCAGCCTTGCCTTGGGATTCGGTGCGCAAAATCTGGTGAAAGATCTCATCAACGGATTCTTCATCGTGTTCGAAGATCAGTTCGTCATCGGCGACTTGATTCAAACCAGCGGCGAAATCGGGCGTGTGGAACACCTCACGCTGCGTCGAACCGTGATTCGCAATATTTCCGGCGCGATAGTGACCATTCCCAACGGCCAAGTCGCTCAAATTGCCAATCTGAGCCGTGATTGGTCGCAGGCTTTCATCGACGTGATCGTATCTTCCGACGAAATGGTTGGCCGCGCGCTGACCACTCTTGAAAAAATTGCCGGCGATTTTCGCAGCGACGCCGATTGGTCGCCGGCGTTGGTAGATGGGCCCCGCGTGCTGGGAGTGGAATCCCTCGCCTTGGACGGCACCACCATTCGGCTGCAGGTGCGCACCGCGCTGAATCGCAAAGACGACGTAGCACGCGAGCTCCGGCGGCGAATCAAGCTCGGCTTCGAGCAATCGCACATTCCGCTCAGCCAGGTTCACAATGTTTCGGTGCGCGAAGTCGCGCCGCAGAATTCGTGACTTATTATTTCAGCATAGGAGGAAGACCATGGGAGACGTTTCGCACGAGCAGGTAAATCTGATGTTGCGCCTGTACGACATACGCCGGGAACCGCGTCTGCGCGAGGCCCGCGAGTGGTTCATGAATAATTTCCGTCCGGCCACGCCGGAAGATGTGATGAGGCAGTATCCTCCCGCGAGCCAGGAAAACGCCTATTTCCGCATGGTCATGAGCTACTGGGAAATGGTCGCGGGAATCGTCAACCGCGGATTAATCGACGAAGAAATGTTCTTCGAGAATTCCGGCGAGCAGTGGATTGTTTGGGAACGCCTGAAACCCGTGATTGGCCCGTGGCGCGAACTCTTCAAGAACCCGCACATGCTTTCCAACCTGGAGCAACATTGCAAACGACTCGAGGCTTGGCGGGAAAAACGCGCACCCGGAACCACCCAGGCCATGCGTGACATGTTCGCGCAAATGGAAAAGGCCGCGGCCAGCGGCAAAAAGTAGCGGGCTCTCGTGCGATAGTTCGCGGATTTTGTTCGCTTGCGAGCTGCGAATGACGCCCGAGTTATGCCAATTTCACTAGGTTTTCCCGGCGATATTGTGATAACTTTTCGCAGACCCGCGATCGGATTTCTTCCAGATCATGGCGAAGTCCGGGAGCATTGGCCTTAGTTTGAACCCTCGGCGAGGGCCTCCGGTGAGGAACGTCTTAATGAATTTTCGTCATTCAACAGCTCTGGTTCTCGTATGCGCAATCTGCTTCGCGCTGGTTTTCCCGCCGGACGTTGTTGCGCAGGCCGCAGAAAGCGCCGGCAAAATCACAGCCGTGGTGCCCGTCGTCAACGTGGTTCGCGGGCCGCAACAGGTGTCTGCCTCGTCATCGCAGCAGGTTTTTTGGGGCGATGTGATTAATACCGGCCATCTGGCGCGCGCGCGCATTGCCTTAAATGACGGCTCGATTCTTAGCGTTGGCTCGGATTCCAACCTGGCAATCGCGAAACATGACGCCGCCCAGCAGCAGACCGACCTGGATTTGAATTACGGCCGAGTGCGCGCCAAGGCCGCCAAACTCGTGAAGCCGGATTCCCACTTTCAAATTCGCACTTCTGTCGGAGTTGCCGGCGTCGTCGGCACCGACATGGTCGTCATATTTGACGCCACTGGGAAGATGCAGGTGATATGCATCGAGGGCGCTTGCAAGGTTTGTGATCTGGCAGGACACTGCATTCTGATGAAGGGTGGCGAGCAGTCCAGCGTCCGCAGTAATGAACAGCCATCTTCACCGTCCCCCGCTACGCCTATGAACATGTCCGAAGCCACGACCACAACTGCCACATCCGGAGCGGGCGCGGGCGCCGGTGGGATCGGCGTTGCCGGTGGAGTCGCCGTCGGAGTTGGCGCAGCAGTGGCAGCCACCGTGGCCGTAGTAGTCGCCCGGGTGGTCACCAAAACTCAAACTTGCAGCACGCCGACAACCACAGCCGTTCACGCCGATTGCACAAAGATCACTGCAAACGCTGGAAGACTTAACGGGCAGCGTTTGCCGTAGATAGTCTGGGCATTAAGCTGTATGCCGTAAATTCGAAAGCTCATTGCTACTTCAACTCCTTTTCCGGTTTTTCATCGGCGGTATCGTGGTTTGCGCTTTCGCCGCCATTGGCGACGTTTTAAAACCTAAGAGCTTCGCAGGCCTTTTTGGCGCTGCTCCTTCCGTCGCACTCGCCACTCTCTATCTGACAATTTCTTCCCAAGGAAAAATTTACGCCGCCACCGAAACGCGTTCGATGATTGCAGGCGCTGTGGCGTTTTTCATTTATGCCTCCTGCGCGAGTTGGCTGTTGATGAAGCGCAATCTATCGAGCTTGTTCGCGACGATAACTCTGATGCCGCTGTGGCTGGCGGTTTCCTTTGGGCTTTGGTTCATGCTGCTGAGGTGAATGCGATTGAACATTAGCGTCAATTTTTCGGCTCTGCGCGAAGCGAAGTGGTATCAATTCGCCCTCCGATTTTGCTTCGGCGGGGCGATTTGCGTTCTCGCCGGCGTGATCGCAGAAAAATATGGCCCGGGAGTCGGCGGACTTTTCCTCGCCTTTCCTGCTATTTTCCCAGCAAGCGCCACCTTGCTGGAGAAAGAACAGGAAGAAAAGAAACAGCGCGTTGGATTGCACGGTACCATCCGCGGAAGAAAGGTGGCTGGTGTCGATGCCGTGGGCGCCGCGATGGGCAGCTTGGGCATGATTGTATTCGCTGCGATGGTATGGCAGCTCTTGCCTGGGCGTTCGTCTTCCCTGATCTTGTTGAGCGCCACGCTGGCTTGGTTCGTTGTGTCGGTGACGATTTGGCGCCTGCGCAGCTTATTTGTGCACTGGCGCAGACATAAGCCCATGTCACCTCACGGTGACAACACGCGCTAGCTGAAGAGAAATTTCCGCGCAAAGAGAAATGTTGTGGGCGCGAATTTCCCGGAAGCCGGGGTCAATCGGTTTCTCCCAGATACGCACGACGAACGTGGTCGCTCTCGCGCAAAGATTCGCTGGGACCCTCCAGCAGCACCTTCCCCCATTCCATCACATACGTGTGATTGGAAATCTGCAGCGCATAATTGGCATTTTGCGCCGCAAGCAGAATCGTGACGCCGTCCTTGGCGATTCTGCATATCAGCTCGAAGACTTGGTCCACCATGATCGGCGCGAGCCCCTGCGTGGGTTCGTCCAGCATCAACAGTATTGGCTCCGCCATCAGACCGCGGCCGATGGCGCACATCTGCTGCTCGCCGCCCGACAAAGTCCCGCACAGTTGTTTGTGCCGCTCTTTTAGCCGCGGAAATAAGCCGTAAATTCGTTCGAGATTCTGATGAGACTTGGGGCGCAAGTTACTGGAAAACGCGCCCATCAGAAGATTTTCTTCCACCGTCATACGCGGCCAAAGCTGGCGTCCCTCCGGAACCAGGTTGAGGTGGTGCCCCACCCGCCGGTGAGCCGCATCGGGGCCGATATCGCGACCATTGAAGTTGATTTTGCCCCTACGCGTCGGAAGAATGCCCGCCAGCGCCCTCAGCGTTGTGGTCTTGCCCGCTCCGTTCGGCCCGATCAGGCTCACCACTTCGCCGCGGCGAACGCTAAGTGTGATGTCCCACACCACCTGTATAGGACCGTAAGACACGTCCAGGTTTTCCACCTCCAGCAACCGATCCGCGTTTCGAGCAGTCGCCATCTAGATTGCCGCCCTCTTCCCGATATAAGCCTCGATCACCGCCGGATCATTCTGCACCGCTGTTGGGGGCCCTTCGGCTAATTTTTCTCCGTAATTCATCACGATCACCGGATCGCATACAGACATGATCGCGCGAAGATTGTGCTCCACGTACAGGATGGTAGTTCCGGCGCGGCGGATATCGCAAAGCAGCCGCAGGATGAGTGCAGATTCGGTCTCCGTGAGCCCGCTGCAAATTTCGTCGCAAAGCAGAAGTGTTGGACGCGCAGCCAGAGCGCGCGCCAATTCCAGCCGCTTCAAATCGCCGACTGAAAGCAAAAATGCAGGGCGTTGGGCAAGCTTCGCGATGCCTACCATCTCCAGAAATTCCTCTGCTTTTTTCGTGGTGCCGGCCTCTTTCTCGTGCCGCCCGAATCGCAGACCCACCTCCACATTCTCGTGAACGGTCATTGTCCGGAACGGTTTGGGAATTTGGTGCGTTCGCGCAATGCCCGCGCGGACGGCTCGAAACGATTTCGCACCCGCGAGATTTTCCCCCTCGAATTCAATTTTCCCCGAAGTAGGCTTAAGCGACCCGGCAATCAGGCTTAGAAGCGTGGTCTTGCCTGCGCCGTTCGGCCCAATCAGTCCGACCAGCCCTCCCGGCTCGATTTCGAAACTCACGTCTTTGACCGCCGCAAGTCCTGCAAAATATCGCGTCAGGTTTTTTAGCTTAAGAATGGGAGCCAACGGGACTCCTTGAGCGAAGGGAGCGCATAAATTTTTGAAACAGTCCCACCACGCCTCCCGGTTCGAACAAAATAATCAAGATTAACAGCGACCCGAAAATGAGCAGGTGAGCCTGCGGAAAGTTGGCCACTACCTCCTCGTGAATAATGCCGTACACAAACGCGCCGATCACGGGTCCCCAGATCGTGCCAATGCCGCCTATGATCGGCATCAACAGTATCGCGATGCCGTTGCGAAACGCGAATACTCCGTCGGGATCGATGAACAAGGAGTAGCGCGCGTAAACGCCTCCTGCCGCCGCCGCAAGGGCTGCGGCAAGCGCATGGACGATCAGTTTTGCCACGAATGGGTTCACACCCAGATCTGACGCGGCATCTTGATCCTCTCGAATCGCGATCAGCGCCAGTCCGAGCTTCGATCGCCTCACCAGAATTGAAATCCCTACCGCCACGACAGCGAGGACCAGCGCGGTGTAATAGTGGTGCGATTGAACGAAGCGGGCTTTGTCGATGATGCGGTAGCCGCTGGCTCCTCCGGTAAATGGGACATTCATCATTACAACGCGAACGGCTTCGCTCACTCCGATCGTTGCAATCGCGAAGTAAGGGCCTTTCAAGCGAAACGTCGGGAGGCCGATCAGTAGCGATGCTACTGCTGCCACGACCGCTCCCAGCAGGAAGGCGAAAAGGGGCGGTATGCCGCCGTTGATTGAGAGCGCCGTAGTGTAAGCGCCCAATCCGTAAAATACGGCGAAGCCGAATGAAATCTGGCCTGCGAATCCGCCGATCAGGTTCCATCCCACGCTGGCTGTCACCAATGTGAGAGTCATGAATAGCAGGCGTATGA
>Ga0102924_1003192_pt1 | contig 17288 bp, 18 predicted proteins | sample PaiPotPPM11metaG_FD_80116 | JGI IMG/M metagenome (GOLD analysis project Ga0102924, IMG submission 80116) | Iron sulfur acid spring bacterial and archeal communities from Banff, Canada, to study Microbial Dark Matter (Phase II) - Paint Pots PPM... ...
CCTGAAGCCATCCCCGTTCGAGCCCCCGTTCCTGAGCCTGATCGCGAGTGGCGGCCACACACTGCTCGCCCAGGTCAAGGACCACGGCCCCGGCTTCGAGGTGATCGGCCAGACCGTCGACGACGCCGCCGGCGAGGCGTTCGACAAGGGCGCCCGTCTGCTCGGCCTCGGGTACCCGGGCGGTGCCGCGCTCGAGCGCCTGGCGCGCGACGGCGATCCCGAGGCGTTCGACTTCCCGACCGGTAAGCGGATGCCGGGACTCGACTTCTCATTCGCGGGATTGAAGACCTCGCTGCTCTACCGCATACGAGATCTCGGCGAGACGGAGTCGGAGCGCCGGCGCGCCGATCTGGCGGCCTCATATCAGCGCGCGATCGTCGAGTCGCTGACGATTCGCGTCAAGCGGGCGCTGGCGCACACCGGCTCCGATCGGCTTGCGGTCGGCGGCGGGGTCGCCGCCAACGGGCCGCTGCGCGACCGGCTGGCAACGCTCGGCGTGGAGCTCGACGTGCCGCCGCGCGAGCTGTGCACCGACAACGCGGCGATGATCGCGAGCGCCGCGAGGTTCGTCCAGCCGATCGCCTATCCGGGCTACCTCGACCTCGAGGTGTACGCGACCGGCGAACGCGCGGTGGCCGCATGACGCGCCAGGTGATCTTGTACACGCGCGAGGGGTGCTGCCTCTGCGACGACGCGCGCGTTGTCCTGGACCGCGTCCGGGCGAGGCACCCGTCGGCGTTTGTCCTGCACGAGCGCGACATCGACGATGACGACGCGCTGCATCGCGCGTATCTGGAGCGGATACCGGTAGTGACGATCGACGGCGATGAGGCATTCGAGCTGCTCGTCGACGAGGCCGAGCTCGAGCAGCGGCTCGGTATTGTGCAAGCTGGATGAGCTACACGGTGGGCCGTGATCTGGCGGGCGAAACAGCGAGCATTGAGAAGCCGGGAGAAAGGCTCTCGCTCGGCGTAGCCGCGCGCCTGTCCCGCTACCTCCAGGTGCTCACGCAGGCCCGCAAGATGGGCAAGGAGACGATCTCCTCGCAGGAGCTCGCCGACTACACGCACGTGAACTCGACCCAGATCCGGCGTGACCTCTCGGGGTTCGGGAAGTTCGGTAAGCGCGGGGTCGGCTACAACGTGGACTCGCTGGTCACACAGATCCGCAAGATCCTGCGCACCGCCGGTCAGCACAACATCGCGCTGTTCGGCGCCGGCCATCTGGGGACGGCGATTGCGACCTCCGACATCTTCGCGGACCACGGGTTCCGGGTCGTGGCCGTGTTCGATACCGACGAGCCCAAGGTCGGGACCCGAATCGGGACACTGACCGTCCGCCCCAACTCTGAGCTGCGCCAGGTCGTTGAGGACGAGGACATCGTCGTGGCGGTGCTGGCCGTTCCGTCCCCCGCAGCGCAAGAGCTCGCCAACGATCTCGCCGACGTGGGCGTGAAGATCATCTTCAACTACTCCGACGCGCTGCTGCAGGTCCCGCCCGAGGTGACCGTCCACACCTCCAGTCCGGCCGTCGACCTGCTGTACGCGCTGTACTTCTACCTGACCTAGCCGTCCACTTTCTGAAGTGGTACTTGACCTGGACACCGCTCGCGCGGCCTTCGAAGCTTCGGCTGACTTCACCGTCGGGCTGGAGGAGGAGTTCGCGTTGCTGGATGGCAGCGATCTCGGACTCGTTCCTCGATTCCAGGAGCTGCGAGACGCAGCCGCGGCGGATCGGGTGCTCGCCGAGTCGATCTCGGGCGAGCTGATCTGCTCGGAGATCGAGATTCGCTCCGGTCGCGGCGAGGACCTGGCCGCGGCGATCGCGGCCCAGCGCGATCGGCGCAAGCGACTGTTCACGCTCGCGGCGGAGCAAGGGATCGCGCTCGGCGCCACGGGGACCCATCCGTGGTCGGACTACCGCGAGCAGCAGATCATCGACACCGAGCACTACCGCCGCGTGGAGCAGGGCCTCAAGTACGTCGCGTGGCGCAACAACACGTTCTCGCTGCACGTCCACGTCGGGGTCCATGGCGCCGATCGCGCGGTCCTCGTGTGCGACAGGCTCCGCCCGGTGCTACCGCTGCTGCTGGCGATCTCCGCCAGCTCGCCGTTCATCGACGGCCGCGACTCCGGTCTGCACAGTGCCCGCACGCAGATCTTCACCAAGAGCTTTCCGCGCTGCGGGATCCCGGATCCGTACGGCAGCTGGGACGCCTTCGGCCGGTATATCGACTTCCTCGTGCGTACGCGGTCGATCGTCGAGTACACGCAGGTGTGGTGGTCGATCAGGCCGCACTTCGCGTTCGGGACGGTCGAGGTCCGGATCTGCGATGCCCAGGCCACCGCGGGGGAATCGGATGGTCTGGCCGCCCTGATCGTGGCCTGCGTCGCGCAGGCCGCACGCGACATCGATGCCGGGGTCCCGTTCGTGGACCTTCCCCGGCGGCTGATCGAGGAGAACCTGTGGCGGGCGCAGCGCTACGGACTCGATCAGGAGCTGATCGACCTTCAGCGAGAGCAGACTTACCCGGCCTCCGAGGCGCTCGACCGGCTGCTCGCCTGGACGGCGCCCATGCGTGCCGAGCTCGGGATCGAGGTCATCCTTCCGCCGCGCAACGGCGCCCAGCGCCAGCGTCAGATGCTCGAATCGGGGATGAGCCTGGCCGAGGTCTACGCGGCGACCGTGGCCGAGACCCGCGCGACGTATGCTGGGGAGCTGGAAGCACAGCGGAAATGAACCGATGAGCACAGGCGAAGACAGAGAGCCGACCGAAGACGAGCTCCGCGCCGCCTACGAGGCGCAGATCAAGAACATCCGCGTCGAGCACGTGGTGCTCGAGAACGTCGTCACGCTCGCGAACCTGGGCATGCGTCGCACCGGGCTGGCACCCGGGACCGAGGACGAACGCGACCCCGACCAGGTCAAGCTCGCGATCGAATCGATCCGCGCCCAGCTGCCGCTGGTCGAGCAGATCACGCCGGAGCAGGCGCGCCCGATCCGCGACGCCCTCTCCCAGCTGCAGCTGGCGTTCGTGCGGATCGGGGGCGAAGCGTCAGCCGTCGGCGGCAGCGAGCCGGCGCCGGCCGGCCCGGGCGAGCCGCCCGCGCCCGCCGGCCCGGGCGAGCCGCCGGCGTCCGAAGACGGAGCGCCGGCAGCCCCGCCGTCCTCCGCTGACGCGGGCGACTCGTCGGCGGCGCCAAAGCCCGGCGAGACCGGGCCGGCGCAGCGCAGCGGGCGATTGTGGGTGCCCGGACAGTGACCGCGCTTCGAGTTGCCGCGCACGGTACACTCGCCCCGTTCTGAATCCGGGCCTCCGCTCGACCATACGGGTGGCGGTCCGGTTTGCACTTTCATGGGTGCGCTCACGCGCGCTCTCCACTTGAACTAAGAGCTTCTCCGGAGGACCTTCTTGTCTAGCTTTCTGACGCAACACGGCGTCCTCGTCGCGCTCGTGTGCGCCGGCGCCGCCGTCGTTTATGGCGTGCTCACCGCGCGATCGTTGCTGGCGCTCTCGCCCGGCAACGAGACGATGCGCTCGATCTCCGCAGCGGTCCAGGAAGGCGCAACCGCCTACCTCAACCGCCAGTACACGACGATTGCCGGAGTCGGGGTGATCCTGTTCATCGTCCTGATTCCGCTCCAGAACATCCGCGTCGCGATCGGCTTCCTGATCGGCGGCCTGCTCTCCGCGTCGGCTGGCTACATCGGCATGAACGTCTCGGTACGCGCCAACGCACGCGTCGCCGAATCGGCGCGCGGCGGTGTCTCACGCGCGCTTTCGGTCGCGTTCCGCGGCGGGGCCGTGACCGGGATGCTGGTCGTCGGACTCGCCCTGCTCGGCGTCGCCGGGTACTACGGCATCCTCACCTGGATCGCCGGCGAGAGCACTCGCCACTCGGTCGATGCCCTGATCGGGCTGGGCTTCGGCGGCTCGCTGATCTCAGTGTTTGCCCGGCTGGGCGGGGGCATCTTCACGAAGGCCGCCGACGTCGGCGCCGACCTCGTCGGCAAGATCGAAGCTGGAATTCCGGAAGACGATCCGCGCAACCCCGCCGTGATCGCCGACAACGTCGGCGACAACGTCGGCGACTGCGCGGGTATGGCCGCTGACCTGTTCGAGACCTACGCCGTGACCGCGGTCGCGGTGATGCTGCTGGGCGTCCTGCTGTTCAGCCAGCAGTCGGCGGTCGCTCTGTATCCGCTGGTGCTGGGCGCGGTCTCGATCATCGCGTCGATCATCGGCACCTACGCGGTCCGCTCGCGGGCGGGCAACGTCGAGCGCGCCCTCTACCAGGGCCTGATCGTCTCGGGTGTGCTGGCCGCGCTCGCGTTCATCCCGATCACCTACTGGATGATGCACGGGATCACGCTGAAGACGGGCGGGAACGCGCCGCTGTGGTGGAAGTTCTACCTCTGCGCGTTGATCGGGATCGGCGTCACCGCATGCCTGTTCGTGATCACCGACTACTTCACATCGACGCGCTTCGCACCCGTCAAGAGCACGGCGCGGGCCTCGCAGACCGGGCACGCGACGAACATCATCCAGGGCCTCGCCCAGGGCTTCAAGTCGACCGCCCCGCCGGCGATCGTGATCGCGCTTGGGATCCTCGGCGCCTGGAAGCTCGCAGGCGGCGGCACCAACGGCATCTACGGGATCGGCGTCGCGGTGATGGCGCAGCTGTCACTGACCGGGTTGATCGTCGCGCTCGACGCGTTCGGGCCGATCACCGACAACGCCGGCGGGATCGCCGAGATGGCGAACCTCCCGGAGGAGGTTCGCAACGTCACGGACCCGCTCGACGCCGTCGGCAACACCACCAAGGCCGTCACCAAGGGATACGCGATCGGCTCGGCCGCGCTCGCCGCGCTCGTGTTGTTCAACGCGTTCCAGCGTGAGCTGGGCCACCAATACAACTTCGCGCTCGGTAGCCCACCAGTCCTGATCGGGCTGCTGATCGGCGGAATGATGGTCTACCTGTTCGCGGCGCTCGCGATGGAGGCAGTCGGCCGTGCCGCCGCCTCGGTCGTCGAGGAGGTGCGCCGCCAGTTCCGGGAGAAGCCGGGGATCATGGAGGGCACCGAGCAGCCCGAGTACGGGACCGCGGTGGCGCTCGTCACCCGCGCCGCGCAGCGCGAGATGATCCTGCCCTCGCTGATTCCGATCCTGGTCCCCGCCGTCGTCGGGCTGATCAGCATCGAGGCGCTCGGTGGGCTGCTGATCGGCGTGATCGTCGTCGGCCTGTTCATGGCGATCTCGATGACCTCGGGCGGTGGCGCGTGGGACAACGCCAAGAAGCTGATCGAGGACGGAGCGTTCGGCGGCAAGGGCTCCGAGGCCCACGCGGCCGCGGTCACCGGCGACACCGTCGGGGATCCGTACAAGGACACGGCTGGGCCGGCGATCAACCCGATGATCAAGGTCGCGAACATCGTCGCGCTGCTGATCATTCCGCTGATTACCTGAGTCTTCGGTGTTGAGGTGCATGCCCCGCGCGGGGGACGGTGCGTTGATCGCGGGTCGGTAGGTGGTCCTGGTTCACGCGAGTCCCCCGGGTGGGGCACGCACCTCAACGGGCTTTCCGGGTGTGCGTCTGTCGGCAGCCTCCTCCGCGCTCGTGCTCGTGACGTTCTTGGTGGGCGGATGCGGGCAATCGACCGCCGGTTACCCCTGTATCCCGCGTGCCCGAATGGTTGTTGCTCGGTTCCTCGGGGTTCCCGTTGGTCGGATTTCCACGTCGGTCTCGACCGGGGGAAATGCGATGCGGCAGTGCACTTACGGCGCTCGGGTCGGCGATGGACGGCGCGTCGTGGTGACCGTCAATGTCGATACCGGGGCGCAGGCTTATTTTCGGCTCGAGCGGACTGTGGTTGAGGCCTCGCAGGTGTTCAGCACCGTGCGGCTGATCGCCGCGCCGCAGCAGGTTCCGGGGATCGGGCTCGACGCCGACTGGTTCCCAGCCGAGCGCCAGTTGATGACGACCGACGGCCGGCGGTTGCTCACCGTTTCGGTTGGCTGGGGCGGAGCTACCGAGAGCCGGCGCCGCGCGCTCGTCGAGGCCGTGGTGAGGCCGTATCTCGGGCGCCGCTGATCCAGACGGCGGTCTCGCATCGATGCCCGAGCCGTCTAGCTAGAGTCCAGCGGGCATGTTCATTCTGATTGTGGGTAGCGGGAGGGTCGGCTCAGCGGTCGCCAAGCGCGCGCTCGACGCCGGTCACGCGGTCTCGGTGCTCGACAGCGATCCGCTCTCCCACGAGCGGCTCGACAAGGACCAGTCGACGACCTGGGAGGACGCCGGCGGCCGTTTCACGGTCGGCACGGCGCTCGAGGTCGATGCTCTGATCGAGGCCGGTATCGACGGCGCTGATGTGTTCCTTGCCGCCACCCGCGGCGACAACACCAACCTCGTGATCGCGCAGATCGCCCAGCGGCGCTTCAACGTTCCGCGCGTCGTCGTGCGCGTCGCCGACCCGGGGCGCGCTGCCTGGTACGACGAGCAGGGACTGCTGACCGTGTGCCCGACGCAGCAGGCGATCGACCTGGCATCGGAAGTCGTACTGGCGGCTTGAGCCAGTGGCACCGACTTCAATTGAGCGCCATCCACAGTAGGTAGGAGACCCCGTGTATGTGATCATCGCCGGAGCTGGGAAGGTGGGGTGGAACCTCGCGCGCGAGCTGATCGGCCGCGACCGGGAGGTGACGCTGATCGAGTCTGACCATGCCCGCTACCGGGTGGTCGAGGAGGAGCTTGAGCACGCGGTCCAGTACGGCGACGCGACCGAGCTCTGGGTGCTCGAGCGCGCCGGTATCCAGCGCGCGGATCTGGTGATCGCGGTCACCGGAGACGACGAGGACAACATCCTGATCTGCCAGGTTGCCAAGGAGAAGTACGGGTGCCAGCGGATCGTCGCCCGCGTCAACAACCCCCGCAACCTCCAGCACTTCAAGCTGCCGGGGATCCAGCCGGCGGTGTCGGCGACCGACCTGATCCTGCGCCTGATCGAGCACGAGGTCCCCGAGTACGGCCTCGTCCAGCTGCTGGCGCTCGAGGAGGAGCACCTCGAGATCATCGAGGTCGAGGTCAGGGAGGGGTCGGACGCCGCGGGCCGCCGCGTGCAGGATGTCCACCTTCCAGACGGCTCGCTGATCATCTCCGTGCTCCGCGGCGGCGCGGGCTTCGTGCCCAAGGGCGACTCGATGATCGAGCCTGGCGACCAGGTCCTGCTGATCCTCGACCCTGGACTGGAGTCCGAGATCACGCCGCAGTTCGCGCCTAACGGCGCGGGCCCCTCCGATGGCTGAGCGCCACGTCGAGTTCGCGCTGATCGGCGGCGGGCTGGCCGCGGGCAACTGCGCCCGGTGGCTGCGCGAGCAGGGAGGCGAGGGCTCGATCCTGCTGGTTGGCCGCGAGCGCGACCTTCCGTACAACCGCCCGCCGTGCTCGAAGGAGTACCTCCGCGGCGAGGAGTCACGCGAGGACGTGCTGTTCCGGCCGGCCGAGTGGTACGAGGAGCAGCGGATCGAGGCCCTGACGGGCGTTTCGGCGCTGAAGCTGTCACTGTCGGATCGGCGGGTCGAGCTCTCCAACCGCGAGGCGGTGAGCTTCGACAAGGCGCTGATCGCGACCGGCTCCAACGTGCGCCGGCTGAACGTGCCCGGATGCGATCTGACCGGCATCCATTACCTACGCACGCTCGGCAACAGCGACGCGATCCGCGACGATGCTTCGGGCAAGCGGGTGGTTCTGATCGGGGGCTCTTACATCGCGAGTGAGGTCGCGGCTTCGCTGACCGAGCGCGGCAGCTCGTGCGAGCTGGTGATGATCGAACCGGTCCTCCTCAGCCGGGGTTTCGGTGAGCAGGCCGGGCGCTTCTTCCAGGCGCGGCTCGAGGAGCACGGGGTTCAGGTCCACGGCGGGGACCAGCTCGAGCGCTTCGAAGGCTCCGACGGCCGGCTGACCAAGGTGATCACCAAGCACGGGCTCGAGCTCGATGCCGACGCGGTCGTGATCGGCGCCGGCGTGGTCCCCGATGTGATGCTCGCCCGCAGTGCGGGGCTCGAGCTGGGGGAGAGCGGTGGGGTGATCGCCGACTCGAAGCTCCAGACGCCCGTCGACGGCGTGTACGTGGCCGGCGACATCGCCGAGTACGACAGCGTGGTCCACGGGCGCAGGCTCCGGGTCGAGCACTGGGACGTGGCCTTCAATCAGGGCAAGACCGCAGCGCTCAACATGCTCGGCCGCGACCAGCCGCACGACGTCGTCCCCTACTTCTTCTCGGACATCTCCGATTGGGCTTCGCTCGAATACGTCGGCCCCGCATCGCAGTGGGACCAGGAGGTCGTGCGTGGCTCGATCGAGGACGGCGAATTCGCGATCTTCTACCTCGACGGCGGCCGCGTTGCCGGCGTGCTGTCCGTCGGACGCTCCGACGACCTCGAGCATGCCCGGCGCCTGATCGCCTCGCACGCTAACGTGAGCGCGAGCGTGGACAAGCTCGCCGACACCTCGACGGATCTGGCCTCGGTTTGAGCGCCCGCAGTTGTCGGCGCCTGATCGCGGTCGCCCTGCTGTCGATCGCGTCATGCGGCGTTGCGCTGACCGGTTCGGCGCTCGCCGCGAAACCGTCGGTCGACAGCGCCACCGCGCGGCGGCTGGTGCTTGCCGTTCAGCGCGTGATGAGCAAGCGGTCGATGCCGGGGGCGATCGTCGGCGTCCAGCGCGACGGCCGGCCGCCCTGGATCATCGCCCGCGGAGTCGCGAACCTTCTCACGCGCCAGCCGATGCGCAGCGATGAGCACATGCGGATCGGGAGCGTCACCAAGTCGTTCGTGACCACGTTGCTGCTGCAACTGGCGCAGGCGCGGCGGCTGTCGCTCGATGACCCGATCAGCCGCTACGTCGCCGGTGTCCCCGGTGGCGACGCGATCACCCTGCGCCAGCTCGCGAACATGACGGCCGGGCTGGCCGACCCATCGCTGAACCCGGATTTCGCGATCCCGTTCTACACCAACGAGCCCTTCACCCCGACGCAGCTCGTCGGTCTTGGGCTTGGGCTCCCTCCGCTGTTCACGCCGGGCACCAAGTGGTCGTACTCCAATACGAACACCGATCTGCTCGGGCTGGTGATCGAGAAGGTCACCGGCCAGCCGCTCGCCGTCGCGCTGCGACAGCGGGTCTTCGGCCCCCTGGGCCTGACTGGTACCTCGCTGCCCTCGGTCTCAGCCATGCCCCGGCCGTACGCCAACGGCTACACCATCCAGACGATCACTAAAGCGCTTGGCGATGCGACCCTTTACACGCCCACCTTGACATGGGCGGCCGGCGGGGTCGTCTCGACGGTCCGCGACCTGCTCCGCGCCGCGCCGATGTTCGGCACCGGCCGTCCGCTGCTGAGCAAGGCAACGCAGCGAGAGCGCACCCGCTGGGTCGGGCTCCCGCCCAACTCGCCGATCCAGCAGTACGGCGTCGGCGTCTTCAGCTTCAACGGCTGGATCGGGCACAACGGCGGGATCCCCGGATACACGGCGATCGCGTGGTACCTGCCCAAGTTGCGCCTGTCGCTGGTCGTGTCCGTCAACAGCGACATTGGACCGGAGCGAACCGGCTACGCCTACGAGCCGGCCTCCGACATCGCCCACTCGCTGACGCAGATCCTCAGCCCGCAAAACCTCGCCCCGGTGTATGTGAAGGTCGGCGGCTCGCGGGTTACGACCGTCAACTAGAAGGCTCGGTCACCCGCCTTTGGGCGGCTGGCCGAAACGGAGCTGCGGGGCCGCCAAACGGAGCTGCGGGGCGAGGACTCGAACCTCGATAACCAGCTCCAGAGGCTGGCGTCCTGCCATTGGACGACCCCGCAGTAAATTGATTAACCATCATGCGGTAGATCGGGCGAACGCCAACCTGGCCGCAACGGCCCGCGAGTATAGAGGGCTCGGGCATCCGTTCCGTCCGACCCTAATGCGAACATGTGTTCGTGCGAGAACCACGTCGTAAACACAACTGGGCAGCGATTCGAGCCTTCTACGAGGCCGGGCACGCGGCATCGGAATGTCAGGCGCATTTCAACATTCCAGATGGAACTTGGTACCGGGCTGTCGAGCGGGGTGAAATTGACCTGCGCGACCCGCGCGATCGTCGACGTACGGAGACTCGGCAGGCGGTTGCCAAGCTCTTGGCCGATGGCATGTCACTGACCGAGATCGCAAAGGAGCTTGAAGTCTCTAAGCCAACGGTGTGCTTCCACATGCGCAGGCTTGGGATTCCCGCCCGAGAGCAGTTCTCGCGTCGATACGACTGGGAACCTATCCGCAGCTACTACGAAGAGGGGCACACCGCCGGCGAGTGTTGTGCACGATTTGGCGTCGGAAGGCAGGCATGGTCAGACGCCGTTCGGCGAGGCGCGATCGAGACTCGGCCACGACTGGAGCCACTCGAGTCGATACTGGCCAACGGTAGGCGTCGTAGTCGCCAGCACGTGAAGCTTCGGCTGCTGACCGCGGGCCTTAAAGAGAAGCGATGCGAAGAATGCGGCTTGACCAGCTGGCTCGACGGGCCGATCCCGTTCGAGCTCCATCACGTCAACGGCGACGGTCTCGACAACCGCATTGAGAACCTGCGCCTCCTGTGTCCCAACTGCCACAGCCAGACGGATACCTGGGGTGGGCGCAACCGCGCGAAGCGGGCGGCGGCGTAGCAGGCTCGGGACGGACCAACTACGTCCTGAACGCCGAGATCGCCCGCTCGAGCGATCCGGATACCTTCGACCAGCTTGCCGGTGGCGCGGCGGCCACGATCACTGACGTGGCCGTCTGTCCCGCCACCAGGCAGGCGATCTCGATGTAGTGCGCTCCGGTGCGGGTGGTGTAGGCGTCCTTGACGCAGCTGCCCCGTCCGGTGAGGAAGCGCAGGCCGCTGCTGGCTGCCAGCCGCTTGACGCTGCGGTTCCCCTCGCCGGCGTTGTGGGCGATCCGAAGCGACGGCCAGTTGGACAGCGTCTCGTCGCCCTGGCGCGGTGTCACGTTGAGGTAGCCCAGGTAGCCCCCGTCGCCACTCAGCAGCGCCGCGGTCGCCGTTCCGCGATCGCCCCGGATGCTCCGCCATCCGGGCGGGTAAGGCATCTGTGCACCGGTTGCGACCCTCGCAACCACCCAGCCGCGCGGCGCGGGCTGCGGGTGCAGCCAGGCGAACTGGCCCTGGCTGGCGGCTCCGCATCCCGCACCGGCCAGGGCAAGCGCTACAGCTGCAACGGTGGCCTTGGGCGCCAACCGTGCCGTACCGATTCCGCCCGTGGGGCTCGTGATCGCTGTCGACGTCCCCGGCTAGACGTTCCCGTCGCCGTCGCTCGGGGCGCCCTGGTTATCGGCGTCCTGGTCGCCGGCGGTGGCGCCCTGCGGGATCCCGCTCACGGCTGCTCCGCCTGAGCTAGAGGTCGTCGTCGCGGGCTTCGTTGTCGTCGTCGCAGGTTTGGTTGTCGTCGTCGCCGGGGCGGACGTCGCGGTCGACGAACTCGATGTCGCCGGTGCAACGGTCGACGTCTGCGCAGCCGGGACCGAAGGGGTTGACGAGGTCGAGGAGTTGGAGCCGCAGGCAGTCACGCCCACGGCAACCAGCACCAGTAGGCCGGGTGCCAGCCGGCGGATCGATTTACTCGTTATCAAGCTCATGTATTGCTCCTCATCTTGTGCTTCAGAATTTGTCCAACCACCGCTGAGGACGCCCAAAAGGGCCTTCTGGTTCCCGGCACGGTAGCGAGCCTTCCCAGGACCGCGCCCGGGAAGGAATCACGCCTAAAGGCGTCACTGGAATAGAGAGCTCAATGCGTGACAATCTGCGATCCGACGATGGCTAAGCAAGCCAACAGAGATGAGCCCAGTGCAAGGGCGCTGGCCGACATGTCCGCGCTGGCTGACGGCACGCTCGCGCCCGAGCGCGAGGCATCCGTCCGGGAGCAGGTTGCCCGCTCGCCGGAGCTGACCCAGCGCTACGAGCGTGAGCTGCGCGCCGTTACGGCGCTGCGCTCCACCCGCGGCGATCGGGCTCCCGAGCACCTGCGATCGAGGATCGACGCTCAGCGGCGAGCCACGGCTCGGCGCCCGCGCCGGCGCGTGGCCTACGGAGGAGTGCTCAGCGCGGCCGTAGCTGCCGTCGTGCTGGCGCTTGTCCTGCTGCTCCCGAACGGCACGCCCGGAGCCCCGTCGGTAAGCCAGGCGGCTTCGCTGGCGTTGCGCGGCCCGGCGCTCCCGCCGCCTCCACCCGATCACGCGCAGCCCGTGGCAAAGCTGGCGCAGGGAGTCCAGGAGGTCTATTTCCCCAACTGGTCGCGATCGTTCGGCTGGCGTGCGGTCGGCCAGCGCGTCGACCATCTGGGCGGCCGGCTCGCGGTGACCGTCTACTACGAGCGCGCGGGCAGGCGAGTCGCCTACACGATCGTCTCCGCCCCGTCACTGCGCTCGCCGGCCGCAAAGCAGCGCTGGCTCGATGGCACCGAGCTCCAGAGCCTTACGCTCGCCAAGCGCCTCGTCGTCACCTGGCGCCGAGCCGGCCACACGTGCGTGCTTTCCGCCGCCGGCGTGTCCTCGGCCGAGCTGTCGAGGCTGGCGGCGTGGAAGGCCCCGGGCGCTAGCAGCTAGTCGCGCTCGGATGTGTCCGAGCTCGTGTCGCGCGCGGGGGCATCAGGACCCGCTGATCCTTCGTCTGAGAGCGCCGTGGCGATCCGCTGACGCCCTCGGTGAACGCGTGTGGTGATCGTCGCCTCACGCACACGCAGCGAGCGCGCGGCCTCGCGGTAGGAGAGGCCCATGACGTCGATCGCCACGACCGCATCGCGGAAGTCGGGCGGGAGCGCGGCGATCACCGCGTACAGCTCGGCCGCCTCGAGCCGTGCCTCGGGCTGGACCGCGGATCGGTCCTCTACGAACTCCAGGAGCTCGGGCGAAGCGGTCGTCTGCGGCCGCCGCGCTGCGGTCCGGCGGGTCGAGATGAAGGTGTTGCGCAGCACCCGCAGCAGGTAGCCGAGATCGTCCTCGGAGCGCAGCATCCGGGGCTTCTGCAGCACGCGGGCGAACGTTTCCTGAACGAGGTCCTCGGCCTCCTCGCGCGAGCCGCACAGACCTCGCGCTGCCCGGTACAGCCGATCGATGTGATCGCCCAGCGCCTCGGGGTCGAGCTGACGGTCGGGGCACATGCCTTCGCGTCAGTCGGGGTCGACGAAGGCGGGGGCCTGCTTGGAGACGCCGGCGGTGACCGCCGCCAGCTGGTTGGGGGAGCCGATCAGCTGGCTCTGGATCTCGGCCTCGAGCGCGAGCGTTTCCTCTGGGGGCCGGTTCCAAGAGCGGTCGAGCAGCCGCTTGGCACCGCGGACTGCGTTCGGAGATTTGCTCGCTATCTCCTCGGCAAGCTCGTGTGCCCCCGCGAGCGGATCCTCGGCGATGCGGGTGACGACACCGAGCGCCAGCGCCTCCTCGCCGCTGAACACACGTCCGGTGAAGGTGAGCTCCTTGGCGACGTCGATGCCGACGAGCCGTGGCAGCGTCTGGGTGAGGGACATGTCGGGGATCAGCCCCCACTTGACCTCCATCACCGACAGCCGCGCATCCGGGGTCGCGATCCGGATGTCGGCAGCGAGCGCGATCTGCAGCCCGCCGCCGAGGCAGTTGCCGTGCACGGCGGCGATCACCGGGACCGGCAGCGTGACCCAGTCGTAGGCAACCCGCTGGAAGCGGTTGGGAACCGGTCCTCCGAGCGTGTCGAGCGAGCCGTCCCGCCCGATCTGCCCCGAGCCCATCAGTCCGACGAGGTCGAGCCCCGAGCAGAAGCTCGGTCCCTCGCCATGGACCACGACGGCGCGCACGCCTGACGACGCAGCGATCTGCTCAGCCGCGTCGACGATCGCTTCGAACATCGCCATGTCGAGCGCGTTGTGCTTCTCGGGACGGGTGAGCGTGACGGTTGCGACGTGGTCGCTGAACTCGACGCGTACGCGGTCCTCGCTCATTCGCGGAGCCTATCTACGCGACGTCGAGCACACGGTCTCCGACCCGGATCTCGCCCGGATCGACGACCGCGCCGTAGATCCCGAATGGCAGCGGCTCGGTCGTCCCCTGACCACGGCGATACTCGCCGAGGATCTCGAGCGTCGGCAGGTCGATCCGGCCGGTTTCGGGATCGCGGCTCGTGACCAGGCAGCGGCCGACGTGCCCGTCGAACCGCACTGAGGCCTCGCCGATCCGCACGGTGCGTCCTACCCATCGATCTTCGGCGTGCGCGTCGACGCCGTCGATCTCGATCAGCATCCGAAAGCGCCTCGGGTCTACCTCGTCGCGTCCTCCCACCTCGGCGAGCCTGTCGAGCGATGCTTTCGAGATCAGCGAAACCGCGCCGTCCGAGCCTCGGTCGACGGCGTCGCCGTCGGAGGCCTCCACCAGCCGCAGCGGCTGGCCGGCATAGCTGCTCAGCGCGCCCGACCACGGACCTTCGACCAGCTCCCCGGTGGCCTCTCGCCCGTAGAAGCTCGTGGTCACCGGAGCGCCCAGCCGGATCTCGCCATCTAGCTCTCGCCCGTCGGGGAACGTGATCGTCAGCCGGCGCTCGGAATCGGAGTAGGAGGACACCAGCGCGGTGAGCTGACCGAGCTGCTTGCCGTTGACCATCCGGTCGCGTCCATCGACCAGGAAGAAGCGCCGGTTCTCCCGCACGCCGTGGGCGTCGAGGACAAGGCGCTCGACGGTCTGCAACCGCGTCCCCTTGATCGGCGTGATCGCCAGGCCACGGATGGTGATCGCGCTCACCAGATCGATCCGGCTTACGCCGCGGCCTGCTCGGCCCAGTCGCGGTAGAGCCGCCAGTAGCGGCCCTCGGCCTTGAGCAGTTCCTCGTGGGTCCCCTGCTCGACGATCGTTCCATGCTCGACTACGATGATCCTCGAAGCCCGCTGAATCGTGGACAGGCGATGGGCGATCACGATCGCCGTGCGCCCGGCGAGCAGGCGCCTGAGTCCCTCCTCGATCAGGTTCTCGGTGTGCACGTCGACGTTCGAGGTCGCTTCGTCGAGCACCAGGATCCGCGGATCGGCGACCAGCGCTCGGGCGAACGCGATCAGCTGGCGCTGGCCTGCCGAGAGCTGGACGCCTCGCTCGCCCACCTGCGTGTCGTAGCCGTGCTCGAGCGCCGTGATGAAGCGCTCCGCGCCGACGGCCCTCGCGGCCGCCACGATCTCGTCGTCGCTGGCCGAGGACCGGCCGAAGGCGATGTTCTCGCGCACGGTGCCGCTGAACAGGAAGCCCTCCTGGGGGACGATCCCCATCTGCGAGCGCAGCGAGTGCGTCGAGACCTCGCGTAGATCGTGGCCGTCGACCAGCACGCGGCCCTCGGTGGGGTCGTAGAAGCGCGCGACGAGCTTGGCGAGCGTCGACTTCCCGGCACCGGTCGCTCCGACAAGCGCGACCGTCTGACCGGGCGGGATCACGAGGTCGACGTCGCGCAGCGCCCAAGCGCCGTCCGGGTCCGAGCCGTACCGGAAGGAGACATTGTCGAAGCGCAGCTCGCCGCGGATCTTCCCCAGCTCCACTGCGTCCGGCGCATCCGACAGGTCCGGTTTCTCGTCGAGCAGGTCGAAGATCTTGTCGAGCGCCGCCATCCCGGACTGATAGGTCGTGTACAGCTGCGAGAGCTGCTGGATCGGGTCGAAGAAGTTGTTCAGCGCCGCGATGAACGCGAACACGACGCCGGTCGAGGCGTGGCCGTTGATCACCTCGAACCCGCCGGCCAGCAGGATCTCGACGGTCACCAGCGCCGACAGGAACTCGACCGCCGGGAAGTAGGCGGCGTTCAGGTTGACGGTCGTCATGTTCGCCGCGCGGTTGTCCTCGTTGAGCTGCTCGAAGCGTGCGATGTGACGCGGCTCCTGGCCGAACGCGCGCACCACGCGGATCCCTGAGAGCGACTCCTGCAGGTAGCCGGTGATCGATGCGATCTTCTCGCGCGTCAACCGGTAGGCGTCGGCCGAGGCGATCCTGAACGCCAGGCCGCCAACCGCCAGGAACGGCAGCGCGAGGAACGTCAGCAGCGCCAGGTGCGGGTCCATCACGAACAGGATCACGACGACGCCGATCAGGGTCAGCCCGGACTGGAACAGCGTTGCCATCCCATCCTCGACGAGCTGGTCGAGCGCCTCGACGTCGTTTGTGATGCGCGAGATGATCACTCCGGCGCGATTGCGCGAGTAGAAGCCGATCGAAAGTTGCTGGAGGTGGGCGAAGAGCCGCACCCGAAGGTCCTGGAGCGCCCGCTGCCCCACCCATCCGACGAGGTAGGTCTGCGCATATGAGGCGATTGCGTAGAGCACGGCGGAGAGCAGGAACGCCGCGACCACGAGATCGAGCGCCCCGGCGTCGTGGCGCTGGATCCCGTCGTCGATCGCGAGCTTTGCGAGCGGAGCGGGGGCGAGGGCGGCGGCGGTCGCTGCGATCAGTGAGACGAACATCGCGATCACTCGCCAGCGATACGGCGCCAGCAGCTCCGCGAGTCCGCGCAGCTTGCGCCTGCGGCCCGAGGTCTGGTGCAGCCGCCGGCGGATTTCGTCGACCCAGCTCACAGCCCCGCCACCTCCGCCTCGAGCGGCTTGCGGTTAATGAACACCTGGTCGGGCATCCCCTTCTCGACGATCTCGCGGTACAGCGGCGAGCTCTCCAGCAGCTGCTCATGGGTGCCGCGCGCGGCGACGGTCCCGTCCGCGAGCACCACGATCTCGTCTGCGAGCGCGATCGTCGAGAGCCGGTGAGCCACCACGAACGTGGTCCGCCCGGCCATCACCGCTCGCAGCGCCAGCTTGATCTCCTGCTCGGTCGAGGCGTCGACGGAGGACGTCGCGTCGTCGAGGATCAGGATCCGCGGGTCGGCGACGATCGCCCGCGCGATCGCGATCCGCTGGCGCTGGCCGCCCGAGAGGGTCAGGCCGCGCTCGCCGATCAGCGTCTCGTAGCCGTGCGGCAGTGACTGGATGAACGAGTCGGCCTGGGTCGCACGCGCCGCCTGCTCGACCTCCTCGCGGCTGGCGTCGGGACGGCCGTAGGCGATGTTGTCATGGACGGTCGCCGAAAACAGGAACGGGTCGTCGGTCACGACTGCGATCTGATTGCGAAGGCTCACCGGATCCACGTCACGGACGTCGGCGCCGTCGATCCTGACGCTGCCCGCGGTTACGTCGTAGAGCCGCGGTAGCAGCGACACGAGCGCTGTCTTGCCCGCGCCCATCGCTCCGACGAGCGCGATCGTCTCACCGGCTGGGAC
>Ga0102924_1003194_pt1 | contig 17275 bp, 13 predicted proteins | sample PaiPotPPM11metaG_FD_80116 | JGI IMG/M metagenome (GOLD analysis project Ga0102924, IMG submission 80116) | Iron sulfur acid spring bacterial and archeal communities from Banff, Canada, to study Microbial Dark Matter (Phase II) - Paint Pots PPM... ...
AGGGTGACGGTCGGGCGCGTCTGCTGGAGGTCGACGAGGTCGTCGAGCGCGTAGCGCGCGAAGACCTTGGCCCCGTCGAGCTGGCTGCCGAGCAGCGCGGCGGCGCGCGCGCCGGCCTCGCCGGCGTCGACCCAGCCCACGATCGCGAGGACGAGGACCGGGTTGCGAAGCCGGGGGACGGTGTCGAGCTCGAGCACGGCATCACGGTACCGGGCGTAGGTAGGGTGCCTCGTGCGGTTCGGCGTCCATACCGGACTCCAGAACACGACGACCGACGAGCTGCGCTCGTTGTGGCGTCGGATCGAGGACGCCGGGTTCGACTGGATCTCCATCTGGGACCACTTCTACGCCGCCGACGCGACGGTGAGCGCCGAGGGCACGACCTCGTCGGGGGCGGTCTGCCTCGAGGCGGTGGCCGCCCACACCGCGCTCGCGCTCGAGACGGCCCGAGTCCGCTGCGGCAGCCTCGTGTACTGCGTCGGCTACCGGCATCCCGCCGTGCTCGCCAACGCCATGGCCACCATCGACCACTGCTCGGGCGGCCGGGTCACGCTGGGGCTCGGCGCGGGCTGGCACCAGGGCGAGTTCGCCGCCTACGGGATCCCGTTCGGGCCCGTCCCGGAGCGCCTCCGGATGCTCGACGAGGCCGCGCAGTGCATCCGGCTGCTGCTCACCGAGGACGTGGCCGACTTCGACGGGGAGTTCTTCCAGCTCCACGAGGCCCGCTGCGAGCCGAAGCCGGTGCAGGCCCGCCTCCCGATCTGGGTTGGCGGCGGTGGTGAGCGGGTAACGCTCCGGTTGGCCGCCGCGCACGCCGACGGCTGGAATATCCCGTTCATCACCCCTGACGTATACCGGCACAAGGTCGCCGTCCTCGGCGAGCACTGCGCCCGGACCGGCCGCGACCCCGCCGAAATCGAGAAGAGTGTGAACCTGACCCTGGCCTGGACCGAGGCGGACCTGCGGGAGCGCTTCGGTGGCATGGCCGACTGGATCCGGCCCAGCGCCCTCATGGGCAGCACGGGCGAGATCGTCGACCGGATCGCCGAGTACCGCGACGCCGGTGCCGACTGGGTGAACCTGGCACTGCGGGCCCCGTTCGACGTTGAATCCGTGGACCGATTCGCGGCCGAGGTGGTGCCAGCCCTGCGGTGAACGAGACCGACGCCGAGCTGCGGCTCGATGCGTTAACCGGAGAGTGGGTCGCGATCAGCGGCCGCAGGCAGGGACGGCCGAACCGTCCTGCCGACGACTGCCCGTTCTGCATCGGCGGGCTCGAGGCCCCGACGTCGTACGACACCCACGCGTTCGAGAACCGGTGGCCCGCGCTGCTGCCCGGGCCGCCGCTCGCCGCCGACGGGGGCGGGAACGGCCACCACACCCGCCACCCGGCACGGGGGGCGGCCGAGGTCATCCTCTACTCCACCCAGCACGACGCCACGCTGGTGTCCCTCGGCGTCGAGGGCGTGCGCAGCGTCATCGACCTGTGGGCCGAGCGGACGGCGGCGCTCCTCGCTCGGCCCGAGATCGAGTACGTGCTCGTGTTCGAGAACCGAGGCCGCGACGCCGGCTCCACCATCGACCACCCGCACGGCCAGGTGTACGCGTTCCCGATGGTGCCGCCCATCCCGGCGCGCGAGCTGGCGGTCGCGGCGTCGCGCGGCTGTCCGGTCTGCGACGAATCGGCGCGGGAGGCGACCGAGCAGACCCGACTCGTGGTCGAACAGCCCGGCTGGCGGGGCTGGGTGCCGTTCGCGTCGGGGTGGCCGTTCGGCCTGCTGCTCGCGCCGCTCGAGCACCAGGCCGGCCTGGTCGAGCTTCCTGATCGCGACCGCACCGGGCTCGCGGCCGCGCTCGTCGACGCCACCGACCGCTACGACCGGCTGTTCGGCCGCCCCTTCCCGTACATGCTCTGGGTCCACCAGCGGCCGGGCGACCATGACGCGCACCTGCACGTGCATCTGGCCCCGCCGTGGCGCGGCGTCGAGACGCTCCGCTACGTCGCGGCCGGGGAGCTTGGCAGCGGCACGCTCTTCAACCCGCTGCCGCCCGAGGTCGCGGCGGAACAGCTGCGTGACGCCGGCGCGGGCCGGCCGGAGCCGGTCGGCTCAGAAACCGAAGCCTGAGCGCTGCCGGCGCGGGCCGAGCGCGTGCTGCAGGTCGGAGTTGGCGAACGCCGGCGGCGCGACCCCGTCGACCGCGAACCGGTAGAGCGCGGTGCGGTAGATGCCGGTGAGCGCTGACACCACGAGCAGCACGATGACGGCCCAGGCCGCGCCGACCGCTCCGAAGGCGATGACGCCGGCGAGGTTGCCGATGGCGGCGGCGATGCCGAAGAACGCGAAGGCGGGAAGCAAGGCGATCAGCGCGAGGACGCCGAAGCCGAACTGCGCGGCCAGGTTCTCCCCCCACGACTGCTTCAGGAGGTTCCCCGAGCGCTGGAGGGCGGCGATGGGTCCGAGGTCCTCCAGCATGATGATCGGCACGGTGAGGAAGGTCAGCACGGCCCAAGCGGTGCCGAGGAGGGCGCGCAGGATCGGGCCCACGTAGCGCACGTTCTCGAGCGCCTGGAGGATCATCGACACCGTCGCCTGGACCAGCGCCCAGGGCAGGATCCGGTGCAGCTTGGCGTTGGCGGCCGCGAAGCACTCGCCGAGCTCGGCGTGGCGGCCCTCGAGGGCCTCGTTGGCGCCGTGCACGAGCGCACCGAGGAAGTAGGTGGTGACGAACGCGGCCGCGATGTAGCCGACCGCGATGATCACGTAGCCGATGCCCTTCAGGCTGCCGCCGTGCGAGCTGTTGACGCCGGTCAGGGCGATGAGCCCGGCGAAGATGCCGACCACGATCAGGCCGACGATGGCCGACAGCAACGGGAACATGGCCAGGCTCTTGTCGGACCGGAGAACCGACCACGACACCTTGGCCAGCTCCCACGAGTTCTTGATGCGCTGCATGCCCGGAGCATAGGGCTGGCCGGAACGGCTCCCGCGTCACCGGCGTCGGCAGGCCGGACCGCCGACCGCGCCCTCGGTCTCGGGTGCCTACCGTGACCGCATGCAGGTCGACGCCGGAGTGGTGGTCGACGCGCTCGGCGGGACGGCCGGCGCGACCCTGGTACGCGCGCCGGGTCGGGTGAACCTCATCGGCGACCACACGGACTACAACGCCGGGTTCTGCCTGCCGATGGCCATCGACCGGGACTGCGTCGTCGGCGTGCGCCGGGACGGGAGCAACCGGGTGCGCGCCCGCTCCCTCGACGTCGAGGGGCACGTGGCGTGGACGGGCGCGCCGCCGTCGGCGGTCGAGCCGGCCTGGGGCAGGTTTGTCGCGGCGGCAACTCGCCGCGCCGCGGTCGACGGCGCGGAGATCGTGGTGGCGTCGACGGTCCCGGTCGGCGCGGGCCTTTCGTCGAGCGCGGCGCTGTGCGTCGCGCTGGTGCTGGCCCTCGACGGGGAGCGGGAACCTGCCGCGGTGGCCGAGGCCGCGCGCGCCGTCGAGGTGGAGGCGAGCGGGGTGCCGGTCGGCCTCATGGACCAGCTGGCCTCGGTGCTCGGTCGCGCCGACGCAGCGCTGCTGCTCGACTGCCGCGACGCCCGGGGCACGCCGGTGCCGCTTCCGGACGGCGTCCGGGTGGGCGTGGTGCACAGCGGCCTGCCCCGGACGCTGGCCACCAGCGCCTACGCGGCGCGGCGCGCCGCGTGTGAGGCGGTGGCCCGCCGGCTCGGGCTGGCGGCGCTGCGCGACGCGACGCCGGACCAGGTCCGGGACGACCCGGCCGCCCGGCACGTGGTGTCGGAGAACGCCCGGGTCCTCGACGCCGCCGCCGCCTTGCGCGCCGGCGACGTGGGCCGCCTCGGTCGTCTCCTCGTGGCGAGCCACCAGAGTCTCCGCGACGACTTCGCGGTGTCGACGCCGGAGCTCGACCTGCTGGTGGAGCTGCTCCTCGAGGAGGGCGCGTTCGGCGCCCGGCTGACCGGCGCCGGGTTCGGCGGCTGCGTCGTCGCGCTCACGCCGCCCGCGGACGAAGCGGGTGTGCTCGAGCGCGCCGCGGATCGGTACGCGTCGCGCACCGGCCTGGTTCCGTCGGCGTTCCCGGTTCGAGCCGCGGCCGGCGCGGGGCCGGTGTCCGTCAGCTGAGCGCGTCCCGCAGCCGCGCCAGGGCGGCCGGCGTGCGCGTGCCCCACCAGAACAGGTCGCGCCCGTCGACGAGGCGGACGCTCAGATCGGGCAGCTCGCCGGCGACCTCGGCCCGGTGGCGGTCGCGGAACGGGTACGGCTCGGATGGGAGCAGCACCACCTCCGCGCGGCTGGCGCGCACCTCGTCAAGGGTGACGGGCGGGTACCGACCCGGCTCGTCGAACTCGACGGTCGGCAGGGCCAGCCAGTCGAGCACCGACGCGCCGTAGGTGTCGCGCGCCATCGTCATCCACGGTCGGCGCCAGACGAAGGTCACGACCGGCCGGGCCGCGGTCGACGGTGCGTCGGCGAGCGAGGCTCGCCATCCCCGATCCGTGAACGGCTCGGGGACCACGACGCCGAGGGCGGCGGCCAGGGCCGCGACGGCCGGCCCGACGTCGGCGACCGATCGCGGCGAGCAGTCGTGCACCGTCAGCCCCGCGTCGAGGAGCGTGTCGGCGTCGACACGACGGTTCTCCTCGTTGTTGACGACGACCAGGTCGGGCCGGGCGGCGATCACCGCCGCGACGTCGGGGTCCTTCGTGCCGCCGACGGTCGGGATCCCCGGCTGATCGCAGAACCGGGTGCACGCGACGGGCCGGACGCCGAGCTCGAGGATGGTCTCGGTGGCCGACGGGACGAGCGAGACGACGCGCACCTAGAGCTGGTCGAGGAGGCGGTTCTTGCGGCGCTCGAACTCGTCGCGGCTGATGTGGCCCTCGTCGCGGAGCCGGGCCAGCTGTTCCACCTTGGCCGCCACCTCGCTGCGCCCCGCCGGCGTGTTGCCTTGCTCGTGCATGGCGCGCACGACCGCCTCGCCGATGGCATCCGCGCCGGCGCGGGCGTTGCGGTGCACCACGCCCTCCATCTGCTGGTAGATCTCGTTCTGGACGTCGTCGGGGTGCCGCACGTTCCGGAAGAAGGCGTCGCCCTCCTCGCCCGCCGACTCGACGTCGAGGTCGCCGGCGCCGATGATCCGCTCCCAGATCCCCTGGTGGTAGTTGATGTTGGCGATCCGATCGAGCGGGATCTCCACGCCGTGGCGCCCGACCACGCCCGCCCGGTACAGGACCCGCTGGTCGGTGACGACGAACGACGTGCGCAGCCAGCGCAGGTACTCGCTGCCGAGCCAGAACGCCCAGACCAGGATGAGCGCCGCCACCGGCCACTTCACGACGTTGCGGACGTCGTCGTTCTGGATGCTGGCGACGCCGATGACGATGGCGAGCAGCGGGATCCCGGTGAGGATGTGGCGGGAGAAGTACCACCAGTGGGGGCGGAGGTCGAGCGCCACCTCCTCGTCGTCGTAGAGGAGCCGTCGAGGGAACGGCATCGACCTACCGCGGTCCGAGGACGCGATCGAGGTAGGCGTTCGAGAACCGACCGTCGGGGTCCAGCTTGCGCCGGACGGCATGGAACCGGTCCCACTCCGGGTAGCGGGGCGCCAGCGTCGCCGCGGTCTGGAAGTGCAGCTTCCCCCAGTGCGGTCGGCCGTCGAGTCGGTCCATCACCGCCTCGACGCCGCGGAAGTACTCCTCGTACGGCTGCGGGCGCGCCATGTGCACCGCCACGTAGCAGGTCTCGCGACCGAACGCGGTGCTGAGCGGGATGTCGTCGGGCGCCACGAACCGCACCTCGATCGGGAAGCTCACGTGCAGGCCGCTGCGGTCGATGAATTCGCGCACGCCGTCGACGGCATCGCGCGCCTTGGCCCGCGGGACCGCGTACTCCATCTCCGCGAAGCGCACGAGCCGGGTGCTGACCAGGATGCGGTCGCTGCGCTGCACGAGCTCGGTCCGGCTGAGCTGGCTGGCCACGAAGCGGTTGAGTCGCGGCACGAGCTTCGGCGCCGCCCGTCCGGTGGCCACGACTGCGCCGAAGAAGTAGTTGGGGAAGAAGACCTCGGCCCGCCACCGCTTGTAGGCGCTCTTCACCACCGCGGGCTCGGCGGTGCGGTTGTTCTCGATCGTGGCGCACGAGTCGGTGTGCGGCAGCCAGTAGAACTCGAAGTGCTCGTTGCCGTCGACGTATCGGTCGAGGTCGTCGAGCACCGACGCGAGCGGGTGGCGCTCCTCGACGTGGTGCAGGTTGAAGGCCGGCACGCACTGGAGCGTCACCTGCGTCATGACACCCAGGGCGCCGAGCCCGACCCGCGCCGCGTGGAACACCTCGGGCTCCTCCGCCGCCGAGCACTGCAGCGCCTCGCCGTCGGCGGTCACGAGCTTCAGGCCCCGCAGGAAGGTGGCGAGGCCGCCGAATCCCGCGCCGGTCCCGTGGGTGGCCGTCGACACCGCCCCCGCGATGCTCTGGCGGTCGATGTCTCCCAGGTTCGGCAGGGCGAGGCCTCGGGCGGCCAGCTCCCCGTTCAGACGCTCGATGGTGATCCCGGCCTCGACGGTGACGAGCTGGGCCTCCTCGTCGACGTGCAGGACCCGGTTCAGGCCCTCGAGCGTCAGCATCCGACCGTCGGTGCACGCGATGTCGGTGAAGGAGTGGCCGGCGCCGATCACCTTCACCCGCTCGCCGCCGGCCCGGGCCCGCCGGATGGCCTCCGCGACCTCGAGCTCGCTGACCGGCCGCTCGAACGCGGCCGGCTCGCAGCGCTGGGTGCGGCCCCAGTTCCGCCATCCTCGCCGGTCGCGCATCGCCACGATGCTACGGGTCGCGCCCGGGGATGGTCAGGCCCAGCCGAGCTCGCGGAGCCGGGCGTCGGAGAGCCCGAAGTAGTGCCCGACCTCGTGCAGCACGGTGGTCCGCACCTGCGCCGCGAGCTCGGCCTCGTCCCCGGCGCGCGCGCACAACGGCCCGCGGAAGATCGTGATCCGGTCGGGTGTCACCCCGGCGTACGTCGTCGGGTCCCGCCGCGTGAGCGGCACGCCTTCGTAGAGGCCCAGCAGCGTCCCGCGCCCGCCGCGCTGCTGCTCCGCCGACGGCCACTCGGCCACGACGACCGCGACGTTCTCGATCGCGGCCGCCAGCTCGGCCGGGACCTCGTCGAGCGCATCGGCGATCAGCGCGTCGAAGCGTCGTCCGAGACGTGAACCATGGCCAAACGCGCGATGACACCAAGCCGGCGGAACGGTAACGCGTTCGTGAAAATGTCTCTTGACCCGAACCGCGGCCAGGCGTACTTTCTGCAAGCCGACGTCACGATGGCACGGGACCGAACGGCCACCGGAGCGATCCGGGGACCGCTACGGAAGACGGGTCACGGGCGGCGGTCGGTGAAGGAGTCGGGGGCTCGCCTCCGGGTCCGGAAGCCGGGGTCGCGGTTGAGACCACGGGCCGGTGCTGTTCCAGCCGGTCCCGCGGCAGCGAGCGCGAGACCCTCGCGAGAGGGCGTTGGCAAGCGAGAGACGTGGCCCGAGGAACCGGGGCCCCGAGGAGTTCGGAGCGTTTCGGCGTGACGGCTACTCGGGGCCCCTTCTCTGATGCGTTGCTGACGCGGCACTGGCCGGGCGGCATCCGCGTCGTTGTCACAGGCCCTCGGTACGGTCGCTGATGTGGACGCCGACGCTCTGCTCGTCGGTCTCGACGACGAGCAGCGACACGCCGTCGTCACCGACGCCGCGCCGCTCGCCGTGCTCGCCGGCGCGGGCGCCGGCAAGACCCGAGTCCTGACCCGACGCATCGCGTGGCAGGTCGCGACCGGGGCCGCCGACGGCGCCCGGGTCCTCGCCGTCACCTTCACCCGTCGGGCCGCCGGCGAGCTGCGGGACCGGCTCGCCGACCTCGACGTCCGCCCCGCGGTGACCGCCGGCACCCTCCATGCCCTGTGCCTGGCCCAGCTCCGGGCCCGGGCCGCCGACCGCCGGGAGGCCTTCCCCGCCTTGCTCGACCGCAAGGCCCGCCTCCTGGCCCCGCTGACGGCCCGGCGCGGTGCCGACGCCCGGGTCGCCGCCTCCGAGCTGGCGGGCGAGATCGAGTGGGCGAAGGCCCGCCTCCTCTCCCCCGACCAGTACGAGGGGGCGGTCACGCTGGCCGGCCGGACGCCGGCCCGCCCCGCGGACGAGATCGCCGCCGCGTACCGCCGCTACGAGGCCGAGAAGCGCCGCCGGGGACTCGTCGACTTCGACGACCTGCTGTGGTGGTGCGGCGAGGCGCTCGAGACCGACGCCGAGTTCGCGGCGTCGCAGCGCTGGCGGTTCCGCAACTTCTTCGTCGACGAGTTCCAGGACGTGAGCCCGGCCCAGCTCCGCGTCCTGCGCGGGTGGCTGCACGACCGTCCGGACCTGTGCGTGGTCGGCGACGCCGACCAGGCGATCTACGGGTTCGGCGGCGCCGACCCGACCTACCTCACCCGGTTCGATCACCACTTCCCGGGCGCCCAGGTCGTGCGGCTGCGCCGCAACTACCGGTCGACGCCGCAGGTCGTCGCGGCCGCGGAGGCGGTCCTGCGCGACGGGCAGCGCCAGCGGCCGGAACGCTGCGCGGTCCGGTCCGGCGGGCCCCGCCCCACGGTCACCGCCTACGACAGCGACCAGGACGAGGCACGCGCCGTTGCGGCGCGGCTGCGCGACGCGCACGGCTCGGACGTGCCCTGGTCGGCGCTGGCCGTCCTGTACCGCACCAACGCCCAGTCGGCCGCGTTCGAGGCCGCGCTGGCGGCGGCGCACGTCCCCTATCGGGTCCGGGGCCCCGGCGAGTTCCTCGGTCGGCCCGAGGTCCGGGCCGCGCTCGACGCCCTGGCCGAGGCCACTCGCGCCGCGCCCGGCCGCCCGTTCGCGCACCTCCTCGTCGACCTCGAGGCGATGGCCGCCGAGAGCCCGGACCCGAGCTCGGAGCGCGCCGCCCACGTCGCCGCGCTCACGCGGCTCGGACGCGAGTACCTCGACGCCGAGCCGGCGGGCGGCTCGCTCGAGGGGTTCCGCGCCTACCTCGCGGCGGCGCTGCGCGACGACGCGCCGGCCGACGGCGAGGACGCAGTGGAGCTCCTGAGCTTCCATCGGGCCAAGGGCCTCGAGTTCGACACCGTCTTCGTCACCGGCCTCGAGCGGGGCCTGGTCCCGATCGCGTACGCCGACACCCCAGCCGAGCGCGCCGAGGAGCGCCGCCTCCTCTACGTCGCTCTCAGCCGCGCCGAGCAGCGGCTCCACTGCTCGTGGTCGCGCGCCCGCACGATGGGCACCCGCACCGTCCCCCGGTCGGCGAGCGTCTGGGTCGAGCCCATCGCGGCCGCGGCCCGATCGAACGGAACGGCGCCGCCGCCGGCCCGAAACGGCGTGGCGGCGGCGCGGCGCCGACTCGGCGCCGTGTCCGACCGACCCGCCGACGACCCGCTGTTCTGCGCCCTGCAGGACTGGCGGCGCCGGCTGGCGCGAGCGGCCGGCGTGCCGGCGTACGTCATCTTCCCCGACTCGACGCTGCGCGCCGTCGCCGCCACGCGTCCCGCGACCCGCGACGCGCTCCTGTCCCTCCCCGGGGTCGGTCCGGTGAAGCTGGAGCGGCACGGCTCGGCGGTGCTGGAGCTCGTCCGCGACCACGGCTGAGGTTCGTCACCCCGGCGGACGCCGCCGGTAGCGTCGATCCGACATGCGTCGACGGCTGGTGTGGCTGGCGCTGGCGGTCGTGGCCGTCGTGGTGGTGCTGGCGGTGATCGCCGCCGTCACGACCCAGCCCGACCTGAGCGACCATCGCGACCAGGTCGACCGGGCCTGGACCCCGCTGCGGGCGCCGCTCGTGGCGCGCTATCAGGCGCTCGGCAGCGTCCTGCAGGCGCTGGACGGCGCGGGCGCCCAGGGTCGCACCGTCACGAAGGACCTGGCGGCCACGCTCCTGCGATGGCAGCGGGTGGCGCGCGTCGACGACCCGGCCACGCAGGCCCCGCTCGCCAACGACCTGGAGGCGCTGGCGACGCGGGTGCAGGCCAACGTCGCCGCCTCCGACCGGCTGAACGCGAGCACCAGCATCAAGGCCGCACTGCAGGCGTTCCACAGCGCGCTGGTGAAACCACCGGCCGTCGCCGCCTACAACCGGGCCGTGCGCGCCTACCAGCACGCGCGCACGGGGACGATCCGCGGCCCGGTCGCCGACGTCCTCGGGTTCGACGCCCGGCCGCAGCTCGTGCTCGGTGGGTGATCAGCGGGCGGCGGTGATCACGCCCTCGTTGGCCCGCTCGATGCGCGCCACCTCGTCGACCGGCGCGACCCGACGGAAGGCGCGGAGCGTCGCGTCCCAGTCCTCGAGGAGCTGTGACGCCAGCGACGAGCCGGTGAGCTCGTGGTGGCGCTCGACGAGGTAGCGGAGGCCGGCCGCCTGCTCGTCGTCGAGGCGGGCCGCGTCGACGAGCTGGGGGTTCAGGCGGCTGCCGAGCAGGTGCGCGGGGTCGTACACGTACGCGTCGCCGCCCGTCATGCCGGCGCCGAGGTTGTACCCGAACGAGCCCAGGACCACGATCGTGCCGCCGGTCATGTACTCGCAGGCGTGGTCGCCGACGCCCTCCACCACCGCGGTGGCGCCGCTGTTGCGCACCCCGAACCGCTCGCCGGCCCGGCCGGCCGCGAACAGCTGGCCGCCGGTGGCGCCGTAGAGGACGGTGTTGCCGGCGAGGACCGGGTCGCCGGCGTCGTCCTCGGGCGGGCGGAGCACGATCCGGCCGCCGCCCATCCCCTTCGCGACGTAGTCCTGGGCCTCCCCGACCAGCTCGAGGGTGACGCCGGCGGCGAGGAAGGCACCGAAGCTCTGGCCCGCGCACCCGCGGAAGCGGGCGTGCACCGAGCCCGGCGGCAGCCGCTGCCCGAACTCGAGGCCGATCGCGCCGCCGAGCGACGCGCCCACGGTGCGGTCGGCGTTCGTGATCTCGTACTCGAAGGTCTCCTCGCCGCCGCCCCAGACGGTGCCGAAGCCGTCCTGGAGGAGACGGGCGTCGAGCTCGGAGCGGGGCCGCTGGACGGGCAGGTGGGCGACGAAGTGCCGCGGCGCGTCGGGGTCGGCGGGCCGCACCAGCAGCGGGGTGAGGTCGAGGGCGTCGGCGCGCGCGTCACCGGTGCGGCGCTGCTGGAGGCACTCCACGCGCCCGATCGCCTCGTCGAGGCTGCGCAGCCCGAGTGACGCCAGCAGCCCTCGGACCTCGTTCGCCACGTACAGCAGGTAGGTCGCGACGCCCTCCGGCTTCCCGGCGAACTTGGCTCGCAGGCCCGGCCGCTGGGTGGCGATCCCGGTCGGGCAGGTGTCGCGGTGGCAGGCCCGCACCATGATGCAGCCCTCGGCGAGCATGGCCGCCGTCCCGAACGAGTACTCGTCGGCGCCGAGCAGCGCGGCCACGACGACGTCGCGACCGGTCTTGAAGCCGCCGTCGACCCGGACCCGAACCCGGTCCCGGAGCCGGTTCTCGATGAGCCGCTCCCGCGTCTCGGCGAGGCCGAGCTCCCACGGCAGGCCCGCGTTCTTGATCGACGACAGCGGCGAGGCGCCGGTGCCGCCGTTGCAGCCCGAGATGTGCACCACCTCGGCCAGCGCCTTCACGACCCCGGCCGCGATCGTGCCGACGTTCTGCTCCGCCACCAGCTTCACCGACACGTCGGCGTTCGGGTTGACCTGCTTCAGGTCGTAGATGAGCTGGGCCAGGTCCTCGATCGAGTAGATGTCGTGGTGCGGCGGCGGGGAGATGAGGCCGACGCCGGGCTGGGTGAACCGCAGCCGCGCGATCTCGGCGCTCACCTTGTGACCCGGCAGCTGCCCGCCCTCACCGGGCTTGGAGCCTTGGGCGATCTTGATGTTCAGCTCGTCGGCGAACGCGCAGTACTCGGGGGTCACGCCGAAGCGACCGGACGCGATCTGCTTGATCCGCGAGTTGCGGTCCCGCGCCGTGCCGCGCGTCCGGTAGCGGGCCGGGTCCTCGCCGCCCTCGCCGCAGTTGCTCTTGCCACCGAGCATGTTCATGGCGATGGCGAGCGTCTCGTGGGCCTCGGCCGACAGCGCCCCGTGCGACATGGCGCCGGTCGAGAACCGACGCGTGATCGCGTCGACGGGCTCCACCTCGTCCACCGGCACCGGCGGGCCGGCCGGGACCAGCTCGAGCAGGTCGTGCAGCTCGGTGACCGGACGGGACTCGACGAGATGGCGGAAGCGGTCGTAGAGATCGGCCCGGCCCTCTTGCACCGCGAGCGTCAGCAGGTGGGCGGCCTTGAGATCCACGGGCGGCGCCTCGGGGACGAGATCGGGCAGCGGAAGGTTCCCGCTGTCGTCCTTCATCTCCGGGTCGAGCACGATCACCCGCCCCTGGTCCTCGACCGGCGCGGCCGGCATGTCGGCGAACCGGCCCTCGCCATCGCCCTTCGCCGACCGCCCGCGGCGCGGCGCGTCCTCGTCGTCGGGGTCCTCGACGACGAGCCCGAGCGAGGCGTGGAGCTGCTTGATCACCGGGTCGGGGTTGTTGGCGTGGTACTCGCCGCCCCGCTTGCGGAACCGGATGAACCCGGGCTGCTCGAGCGTCGGGCGCTCGGCGTCGTAGGCGGTGGCGTGGCGGGCGAGCACGTCGGCGCCGAGCGTCGGGAGCCCGACGCCGTTCGCGGTCGACGTGGTGTGGGTGAGGCAGCGCTCGATGACCTCGCGGCCGAGCCCGACCGCCTCGAAGATCTGCGCGCCCCGGTAGCCGTCGACGGTCGAGATCCCCATCTTCGACATGATCTTGAGGACGCCGTCCTCGGCCGCGGCCTGGTACCGCGACTGCGCGGCCGCCGAGTCGAGCTCGCCGAGCCGGTCGTCGTCGGCCATCGCGGCGACGGTCTGCAGCGCCAGCCGGGGGCACACGGCGTCCGCGCCGTAGCTGAGCAGGCAGGCGATGCTGTGGGTGTCGCGGGCGTCGCCGGTGTCGACGACGACCGAGCACTCCTGGCGGATCCGCTCCGCCACGAGGCGCTGGTCGAGCGCGCCGAGCGCGAGGAGGGACGGGATCGGTGCCCGCGACCCGTCGACGTCGGCGTCCGAGACGATGAGCACCGCCGCCCCGGCCTGCACCGCGTCGACGCCGGCCGCGACGAGCGCGTCGAGGCCGGCCGCCAGCCCGTCGGGACCGTCGGCCACCGCGAAGGTGGCGTCGAGGCGCTGGGCCCGGAACGGCGACCGGGCCGCGTCCTGCAGCGCCTCGACGGCGTCGGGATACAGGAAGAAGGTCGGGAGCTCGAGCAGGCGGGCCGCCTCGGGCCGCTCGGTGAGCAGGGCGCGGCGGGGACCGAGGCAGGTGCGCAGCGACATGACGAGCCGCTCGCGCAGGTGATCGATGGGCGGGTTGCTCACCTGGGCGAAGCGCTGCTTCAAGAAGTTGAAGAACGGCCGGGGCCGGGTGGCGACGCTGGCGAACGGCGTGTCGTCGCCCATGGAGAAGGTGGGCTCCTTGGCGTCGGTCGCCATCGGCTGGAGGATCATCGTGACCTCCTCGCCGCTGAGGCCGTGCGCGACCTGGTGGCGGGTGAGGTCGCCCCGGTCCGGGGACATCTGGACCGCGGTGCCGGACGCGGCCGGGACCAGCCCGTCGCGCGCCCACTCGCCGTAGGGCGCCCGCGACGCCAGCCAGCGCTTCACGGTGCCGTCGTCCTGCCACGGCGTCGACGCGTCGGGGTCGACGAACAGCATCTCGCCCGGACCGAGGCGGCCCCGCTCGATCCGTCCGTGCCCGGTCAGCGGCACCGCGCCCGCCTCCGAGCAGCACACGACGATCCCGTCCTCGGCCCGCTGCCAGCGCAGCGGGCGCAGCCCGTTGCGGTCGAGCGCGGCGCCGACGCGCCGGCCGTCGCTGATGATGAGGCCGGCCGGGCCGTCCCACGGCTCGGTGAGGCAGGCGTGGTAGCGGAAGTAGTCCCGCACCTCGGGCGCGAGCTCCCGGTCGCCTTCCCACGCCTCCGGCACCAGCATCGACACGCCGTGGCGCACGTCGCGCCCGCCGCGCAGGAGCAGCTCGAGGGTCTCGTCGAGCTTCGCCGAGTCGGAGCCGAACTCGTCGAGCACGGGGCGCAGCAGCTCCTCGGGGCCGAGCCCGACCGCGTCGGACCCGAGCCGGCCCCGGGCCAGCATCCGGTGCTCGTTGCCTTGCAGCGTGTTGATCTCGCCGTTGTGGCACAGGAGCCGGAACGGCTGCGCCCGCTCCCACGCCGGCAGCGTGTTCGTCGAGAACCGGCTGTGGAACACCATGTGCGGGGCGATGAAGTCGTCGTCGGCCAAGTCCGGGTAGAACCGCGACAGCCGGTCGCTGATCACGAGCGCCTTGTAGGTGACGGTGGCGAACGACCAGCTGGCGAAGTAGTGACGCACGCCTTCCTCGCGGCAGCGGGCCTGGGCCCGGCGGCGGGCGCGGAAGGCGCGCCGCTCGGCCTCGACGTCGTCGATGCCCTCCGGGCGGAGCAGCAGCGCCTGGGTGAGGGCGGGCAGGTCGGCGCGGGCGTGCGCGCCGAGGTGCGTCTCGTCGATCGGGACCGGCCGCCAGCCGACCAGCTCAAGGCCTTCGGCCGCGCAGGCGTCCGCGACCGCGCTCTGGGCCGTCTTGCGGGCGACGTCGTCGTCGAGGTCCAAGAAAGCGAAGACGACGCCGAGCCGCGCCTCGTCGATCGGCCGGTCGAACACCGACCGACCGACCTTGGCGAAGAACCCCCGCGGGATCGGGGCGAGGATCCCGGCCCCGTCACCCGAGACGCCGTCGGCGGCGAGCGCGGCCCGGTGCCGGACGCAGCCGAGCCCGGTCAGGGCCAGGTCGACGACCCCGCGCGACGGCCCGCCGGCGGCGTCGGCCACGAAGCCGATGCCGCAGCCGTCGAACTCGGGCAGGCGTAGACGCTGACGATGGGTCGACACGGTCTCCTCGCGAAGAAACGAGTGATTGAGGGGGGCCACGAAGCCAGGGAACCAGGCGTCGCAGCGGATCCGTGCGCTCTGAGCGCTGGGGCGACGCCGGTGTCGCGCCCGCATCGTACCGGAGCCCTGCCCACCGGCGGACGCTTTCATGCCTGGCTCCCAGCCCGGCCACGGTCCCTGGGGTAGGAACGTGGCCGTGGATTCGAGTCCGCCGGTGGTCGGAGTGCTCGGCGGCGGGCAGCTGGGCCGCATGCTCGGCCTGGCCGGGATCCCCCTCGGCGTCACGTTCAGGTTCCTCGACCCGGCGCCGGACGCCTCGGCGTCGGTGGCGGGCGCGCTGCGCGTCGCGTCATTGCGGGACGCCGACGCCGCGGTCGCCTTGGCGGACGGGGCGACGGTCGTCACCTACGAGTGGGAGGGCGTGCCGGCCGACACCGCCCGCGCCGCCGGCGAGCACGCGCCACTCCGCCCGGGGTCCCGCGCGCTGGAAGCGGCCCAGGACCGGCTCGCCGAGAAGCAGCTCCTCGCCCGGCTCGGCGTGCCGGTCCCACGCTTCGCGCCCGTCGACAGCCGAGCCGACCTCGACACCGCGCTCGGCGACGTCGGGCTGCCCGCCGTCCTCAAGACGCGTCGGGGCGGCTACGACGGCAAGGGCCAGCGGTTGCTGCGCGGCGGCGCCGACGTGGACCCAGCCTGGCAGGCGCTCGGTGACGCACCGCTCCTGCTCGAGGAGCTCGTGCCCTTCGACCGTGAGCTCTCGATCATCGGTGTCCGCGGGCTCGACGGCACCGTGGCGCGCTACCCGCTCGTCGAGACGGAGCACCGCGGCGGCGTGCTGCGCGTCGCACGGGCCCCCGCCCCCGCGACCGCCGAGCGCGTCGACGCGGAGGCGGAGTCGATCGTGCGACGGCTGCTCGACGAGCTCGACTACGTCGGCGTCGTCACCGTCGAGCTGTTCGACCACGGTGGTCGCCTGCTCGCCAACGAGTTCGCGCCCCGGGTTCACAACTCGGGCCACTGGACGATCGAAGGCGCCGTGACCAGCCAGTTCGAGAACCATCTCCGCGCCGTCCTCGGCTGGCCGCTGGGATCCACCGCGGCGCGGGGCGAGTCGGGAATGGTCAACGCCCTCGGGACGCTGCCCGACCGGGCCTCGGTGCTCGAGGTCGAAGGCGCGCACCTCCACGAGTACGGCAAGGCGGCCCAGCCCGGCCGCAAGGTCGGGCACGTCACGGTGGTCGACGACACCGCGGCCGGGCGGGATCGCCAGCTTGAGGCGGTCTGCCGAGTGGTCGAGCCGCGCTGAACGCGCCGCGGCGGCGCGCCGCGCCTACCCCGTGACCCGCGCCGTCGCCACGACCGCGCACGCCGGACTGGCGCCCGGGATCGACGACACCGTGACCGAGCCGTTGCCGCTGTTCACGCCGGCCTGAGCGGTGACGTTCGAGGCCTGCGACGCCGCGAAGTTCGAGCCCGCGCCGCCGCCACCGGTCTGGCCCTGACTGGCGATGTTGCCGCTGGCGCCACCGCCGCCACCGCCGGTGAACCCGCCGCCGCCACCGCCACCGGCGCCGCTGTTCAGGGAGGTGGCGCTGCCGCCGGTCCCGCCGGTGCCGCCCGACGAGCCGTTGCCGCCCGCGCCGCTGCTCGGCGTGCCGTTGGACGCCGCGCCGCCGGTGCCGGGGTTGCTGGTCGTGCCGGCGCCGCCGCCTTGCCCGCTGCCGGGCTGGCTGCCGTTCGCCCCGTTCCCGTTCGGCGTACCGCCGGGCGCACCGCCGCCCGCGCCACCGTTGCTCGGGCCGCCGGTGCCGACGCCGCCACCACCGCCGCCGCCGCCGGCGACGACCGCCCGGTCGCCGACCGTGGAGCCGGCGCGTGAGGGCGGACGGGGCGCCTGGCACACCGGGACGCAGCCGCTGCCGCCGGCCGCCTGGCGAACGTCGGACGCGCCGCCACCGCCGCCGCCGGTGAAGTCGACCGAGGTGCCGCCGCTGCCGCCGCTGGGCTGGCCGCCCGACACGCCGCCGGCGCCGTGACCACCACGGCCCAACGTCCGCCCAACCCTGATCCCATCACTGCCAGCCCTCCGTTCCGCGCCGGTTCCGCCTGCAAACCGAGGGCAGTATCGACGGGCCCGCGCGTCACGAGCGCGTCAAGGCCCGCCGAGCGATCGAGCCCTCCGGACGACCGGCGGCGGGCCGGTCAGCGGATGGCGCCGGCGTCTCGCAGCGCCTGCAGCTCGGCGGCGCCGAAGCCCCAGTCGGCCAGGGCGGCGTCGGTGTGCTCGCCGGGCTTCGCCGCCGGCCGCCGGAGC
>Ga0102924_1003195_pt1 | contig 17275 bp, 23 predicted proteins | sample PaiPotPPM11metaG_FD_80116 | JGI IMG/M metagenome (GOLD analysis project Ga0102924, IMG submission 80116) | Iron sulfur acid spring bacterial and archeal communities from Banff, Canada, to study Microbial Dark Matter (Phase II) - Paint Pots PPM... ...
CAATCCCAGCGTCCCAGACCATCGCCTCAAGCGGAGCCATCGTCTCAAGGCCAGTGCTTGAAGGTCTTCACCACGTCTACTCGAGAGCCGCATGATCTCGGTTCGACCTTTTGCCCTCCAACACCGCGCCGGCGGCCGCGGCGGTGGCGGCGAGCGTTGCGACGTCGCTCAACTGTCGGGTTGCCTTATCGTCGCGCGTTAGTCTCCACACCTCGGCCGCCAGGGCGACTGGAATCAGGACCGCCGGACCGTCCGACAGGATGGCGTGTACCAGGTGACCGTGCACAACCGGATGCCGCGGTAGATCCATAGCCGAACCTCCTTATGCGTTCGAAAAAAGTGGAACGTTCGCGCCGCTCGCCGGGGTGAACGGACCATCCAGCAAGCTGACGATCAGCTCGGCGACGTGGGCCGGCGTCAGGCCGGCGCGAAGCTGCGGGTTGGCGCGCCGCAGCATGTCGGTGTCGACGGCCCCTGGGCTGAGGCAGATCGCGCTAATGCCGTGTGCACGACCCTCCACGGCGATCGCTTCCGTCAATCCGATGACGCCATACTTCGAGACGTTATAGGCCGCCAGGCCGGGGAACTTTTCCGTCCCGTAGACGCCCGAGAGCGATGCCAGGTTCACGATCCGGCCGCCTCCCGCGCGGCGCATCGGCCCGAACGCAGCCTGACAGCAGAGGAACGTGCCGGTGAGATTGATGCGAAGCGTCTCTTCCCACGTTGCTTGCGTCGTCGCTTCGATCGGGACCTTATGCAGGACAGCTGCGGCGCAGACCAAGGCCGTTGGCGGCCCAACGCGCTCGGCCATGGCAAAGAGGCGTTCGACCTCGTCGGCCCGGCCGACGTCGGTCGGCGCGACGGTCGCGGCGCCGCCTTTGTTGCGGATTGTCTCGCTGACCTCCTCCAGTTGCGACGGTGTGCGAGCCGCGAGGACAACGTGGACGCCGGCGCGGGCAATGGCTTCGGCGGTGGCGCGCCCGATCCCGCTGCCGGCCCCGGTGACGATCGCGACCCGCCCCTGCAACCAGTGCGGGGTGTCAACCATGCTGGTTAGCCCGCTCCGGCGCCTGGACTCGCTCGTAGAGACGCTCGTGGGCGGAAAGGCTGGCGTCGAGGCTGAGGTGGGCCTCAGCGTGCTGCCGACAGGCCTTGCGCTGGATGGTGTCGACCGCGGCAAGCGCGCGCGCTGCCCCCATCACGTCGTCCGGTGGTACCAGAAACCCAGTCTGACGGTCGACGATAATCTCGGAAAGGGCGCCCCGGCGGTAGGCAATAACTGGAGTGCCGGCCGCCTGCGCCTCGGCGGCGACCATACCGAAGGGCTCGTCCCACTTCGCTGGACAGAGCACGGCACGCGATTGGGCCATCACTCGCCACAGCGCCGTTCGGGTCAGCCCTCCGTGGATTGCGACGCCAGCCTCCCCCTGATGCGAGGTCACATGGGCCCGTGCATACTCCGGGTCGTATGGCTCACCGTAGAGGTCGATGCGAACGCCCACCGCGCGCGCGATCGCGATGGCGTCCTCCGCCCCTTTCTCCGGACTGAACCGCCCGGCAAATACGACGCCATCCCCGGGGGCGGCCGACCAGGGTATGAGCTCGACCGGGACGCCGTCCTGCAAGATGACATCCACCGGAGCCAGCGCCCGCCAGGCCTCGAGCTGTGAGGTGGAGACGGCGGCGATGGTTGGCGGATTTTGCGATCGGCGCGCATCGACAAGAACGGCGGCCATCGCGGGATTGGGAGGCAGATGCAGAGTATGGACGACGGGTGAAGGCAGCGCGCTCGCCAGTCGCACCGCCGGCGGGTCGAAAGCATGGTTGTGGACGACGTCATAGGCAACCTGGCGAACCGATGCGTAGACCGTCGCGAACGCCAAATCCGCGGCGCCCGCATCGGCCGCGGCTATCCAGCCGTGACGATAGAGGAGGCCGGCAAGGGAACCAGCATCCACTCCAGTGTTGACCACCGTAACGCCGGGAATCGCGGAGCCGGTGGCGGCGTAGACATGCACCTCATGGCCGCGGCTCTGCAAGCCAGAAGCGAGGTCGGCGACGACCGCCTGGGAGCCGCCCAGCTGCGGCTCCGTGATCGCCGTCACCAGGGGTGCGATGATGGCAATCCGCATCAGGAAATGATCCGGTAGGCAAGGTCGCGCGGAGGGTTGATCCCCAGCACCTCGTACGGCACCTGACGCTCACCGCGAGCCTGGATCTCGGCGACGGCCTGTGGGTAAAAGATCTGTGCCATCTCGACCGCCTCGGCGGGGGTAGCGAAGTCCATCGTCATTGGACCAGGAAACGACAGATAGCGATAGCCCTGCCGAGTCAGCCACTCGGGATGGTTTGGCCAGACGATGGCCACCATCCCGCCACGGGCACACACCCGCTCCATCTCGGCGAGCCCGCGGTCGCCGCCATTTGACGGCTCAGGCGTGAGGGCGGAGCAGGCCACCACCAGCTCGGCCGATCGGTCGGGAGCAGGCAGGGCATCGAAGAAGCCGCTGACGATCAGGACGTTCGCCGCTGCCACCGGCAGTTTGCGACGGAGACGTTCTCGGAGGGGTGCGACCGGCTCGATAGCGATCAGGTGGTCACAGCGAGCGACCAGCTCGAGGGTCAGGCGTCCAGTTCCGGCGCCGATCTCGATGACCCGGGAAACGTGCAGGGGAAGCCATTCCAGTATTCCCGGGTGGAGCTGCTCGGCCGCGACGAGCCGGTCGTACAAGTCGGGCTCCAGCCGGTAGAGGAGCTCCCAGGCGAGCGACGGGTTACGCTGCGGGTCGGCGATGGTACCCTCGAGAAAGCGGCGAGATTCTTCCGCCGTGAGTACCGGCAGGTCAGCGCTCGTGTAGCGCTCCATCAACGGGGCAGCGCTGACCGACCTTCCGGCCACGTCAGTCGTCACCGGTGCACTCGGCCCAGTTTTTGTCCGTTTCGTAGACGCGCACCGTACGCAGCGATTCCTTGGGAAGACACGGCCGCAACCGCTCCCAGAAGGCGAGCGCCAGGTTTTCCGCGGTCGGAATCCGACCGCTCAGCCAGGAGACGTCCGTATTCAGGTTGCGGTGATCGACATGCTGAATGATCTCCGCGTTCATAAGGTCCGACAACTGCTTCAGGTCCATGACGTAGCCGGTCACCGGATCGATGGCGCCGCTGACGACCACTTCCAGCACGTAATTGTGACCGTGGAGGTTGACGCACTTGCCGTACAGCCGTTGATTGTCTTCGTCGGTCAGAGTCCCATCGCGCAGCTGGTGGGCGGCGTTGAATCCCTCCCGACGGCTGATCCGGAGACGGACCGGGGAAGTCATGGCAGCGAGTGGTGGTTACGGATGCTCACGGCCTTGGCAGAGTTTCAGAAATTCGGCGCGCAGTTGCTCGTCCGATTCGTAGGCGCCCCGCCAGAAGGTGGTCCGGGTCGTCGCCTCCTGCTCGCGGACGCCCCGCATTTGCATGCAGAGGTGCGCCGCGTCCAGATAGACCGCGACGCCATGGGCCGCGAGAATCCCATCCAGCGCCTCGATGACCTGGCGACCCAACCGCTCCTGCATGGAGAAGCGGCGGGCGTACAGGCGCACCACCCGGGTCAGCTTGGAAAGCCCAATGATGCGTTCGTGCGCGACATAGCCGATCCAGGCCTGACCGAAAAACGGGAAGGCATGATGCTCGCAGACCGAATGAAAGGGGATCGGGCCCTGCACGATTTGGCTGATGCGGCAGTCGGGGCCCTGGTCACACTCCGTTGGAAAGGCGGTGACCAGCTTGGGGTCGCCTTCGTATCCCTCGGTGGCGTCGAAGAGCGCGCGGATGAAGCGGCGCGGCGTGTCGCGGGTCCCCGGCGAATCGAGTCGCATGCCCATCGCCTGAAAGATTTCCGCGGCATAGCTCTCGAGCTGCCGCCACCTGGCCTTTGTGATCTTGCGGGGCGCGATCCGCTCCCACGGGGCCTCTTTCCGAGTCAAAGGAACAACATCGGATCCACCATCCAGGTCTCGCAATGGCGCGCGAGGTCGAGCCATGGTACCCATCAGTTCGGCTGTAGCGTTGCCGGCGATCGTCGGACCTCGACCCTGCCGTCCTGGATTCGGACCTCGTAGCGCACCTGTGACACGGTCGCCGGTCCGCTCCGTACCGCCCCGGTCCGGAGATCGAACCGGGATGCGTGCCAGGGACAGACGACGACATTGTCCTCGATCGTTCCCTCAAGCAGCGGTCCGCCAGCGTGGCTACAGGTGTCGCTGATGGCGCTGACTGCGTCGCCGCGCTTCAGGATGAAGATGGGCGTCCCGTTGCAATCGGCCACTTGTGGCTTGCCCTCCGCTAGATCGCTCACTTGCATGGCGGGTGTCCATTCGGTGGGTGGCTGCTGCCAGGCGTGATGGTTGACGCCGGTACCGATATTGAACACCAGGTCACCGCCGAGGTAGGCGGCGGTGATGAGAACTACATAGCCGACCCATGACAGCACGATGGCCAGGCCCTGGCCCGGGCTGGTCAGGCGAAGCACCAGGGAGAGGGCGTACAGCACCGTGGCGATAAGGTTGAGCAGTCCGTGACTCAGACCGATGCGCCGCTCTCGGTCATACGTGTCGCCCCAGTCGGTGTAGCCGGTAACCGCGGCTCCGAGCGCGGCCACAACGCCGACCACGATGACGATCTCAGCGGCGCTGCGCGCCACGGCCGAACGCTGTCCAAACAGGTAGATGAGATCGAAGATGACGGCCAACGTCCAGGCCCCCAGCGGAATATCCGTGAGAACCGGGTGGAGGGGATGGCCGAGCCAGGTCCCATTGAAGAAGCTTTTGAGGCCCCTACCAAATCGGCCCCGGTAGACGGCGGCCGTGACCTTCTGGAGCACGTCGGCCAGCGGATCCAGCCACCGCTGGCTATCGATAAACCGATTGATCGCGTGACTAAGCATTCCTGCCTCCTTCTGTTGACGATCGAGTGATGGCGACGCAGCACTGCCCCGGGAGCGGATCCAGCTGCGCCTTGACGCCGTCTACGCCAAGGCCCTTGATGATCCCCTTGACCAGGCTGAGGTTGGTGCCGCAAACGAGCTGGGGGTAGGTTGAAGCGACCCTATCGAAGGGGCAGTTTCGAAGGCGCAGCACGCCAGCGTCGTCATAGGGCTCGGCTCCAAGGCGATCGAGCACGGTGCTGACAATTCGGAACGAGCCTGGGGTCTTTGGGCGGCTCCGGGTTGGGTGGCTGCGGGCGAAAGCTCGACCGAACTCTCCCGCAGCACCAGCCAAGCGGGTCTTGACGCTGGCGTCGCGGGCTTCCTGCAGCGGGCCGGCGAAAAGCTGGGCGAGGAGTTCGTACTGCCGGGCCGGCAAGCTGACGCCAACCTGTCGGTTCCTGCGACGGTATAGCTTGGATGGGCGACCGGCGCCCGGTCCTTGGCGGCCGGTCAGGCGTCGGTACGACACCTCGAGTAATCCAGCCTGGACCAGGCGATCGAGGTGGAAAGCGGCCAGGCTACGGCTGATCGATACCGCCCGGGCGGCTTCGTCTCGGGAGACATTGTGGCGTTGCCGGCTGACGTAGGCATAGACGGCACGACGCTGGCGGTGGTGCAGCACGCCGATAACGTCGATGTCGTCGCTGGACTGAACCGCTGGCATTGCGTCCGTTTCGCTCAAACCCTTTCTTGTGTGGCGATTTCCTGTAATGAGAATATCAGTTAGTTTTAGACCAGCGCTATTGGAGGTATGTGGTGGTAGAGGCGCCCCGACGAGTCGAATTCAAGTTGACTAGGCGGCAACCCTTAAAGTGAGGCCATTGACAGAGTCCGCACTGGAAATGCTGTAGCCGGAGTTGAAGTTGCGCTTAGGTCGCGTTGAAGTCCAGGCGAAGTCCCAGGAGAAGTTCAGTTCGACTCGCAGTCCAGAGCGCTCAGTCGCCCTCAGCGATCGGAGTCTGCTTCGGCAAGCGATGCTCGCCATTGCACCCAGCATGGGAGCGATGGTCGGACGTGAGGTGCTGAGGTTGGGATAATTCGGGCGTGAGCGATTGCTGTACGCCGAAGGGCTACCAGCTTATCTTCAGCGAAAGGCGCGCGCGCGCCGAGGTGAGGCGCTACCAGCGCAAGGGCCTCGATCCCACGTCCCGGCGCATCGTCGAGCTCTTGAAAGAGCAGGGGGTGGAGGGCAGGACGCTGCTCGAGGTCGGCGGCGGCATCGGTGCCATCCAGATCGAGCTTCTGAAGGCGGGGGCCACCCGGGCGGTGAACGTCGAGTTGACGCCCACCTACGAGGAGGCCGCCGGCGCGTTACTCCGCGAGGCCCGGTTCGAGGATCGGGTCGAGCGCCGGGTGATGGACTTCGCTGAGGCGGGCGGCGAGGCCGAGGCGGCCGACATCGTCGTGATGAATCGGGTCATCTGCTGCTATCCGGACATGCCAAAGCTGGCCGGCGCCGCGGCCGACCACGCTCGGGGCGTGCTCGTGATGAGTTTCCCGAAGGAGAGGTGGTGGACACGCCTCGCGTTGGCACTTGCCAACTTCGGGTTGCGCGTTATGCGGCGCCAGTTTCGGATCTTCCTGCATCCCCCGGACCAGATCTTGGCCACGGCCGAGCAGCACGGGCTTCGGACGATGCTCAACCGGGCTGGCCCTTTCTGGCAGCTTGCCGCGCTGGAGAGGGCTGGCCCAGACGCGCTGCCACGCACGCCGGGGCAACCCAGCGGCTAGCGCGTCCCGTGCGCTTGGCCTCGGCCTGAACACGTGGTGGTCGCAGGCCACGTTCTGCTGATTGAGAGTCCGCCAGATGGGCGTCCGCAGACGTCCGTAGGAGTCCATGGCGTATTCAGATTAGGCGGTCGCAAGCACGATTCGTCCACGGCGTGCTGTTGCGTGCCACCGGCGTTGTTGGCAAAACTGTTGTCAGAAATCGGTCGTTTCAAGGCGCCCAGTCAACCTCGGAGCGGGTACATATAAAAGTCCCACAAAATTGCACAATCTGCTGGCCGAAGACTTTGTCATCGAGCGCATCGAGCGGCTCAAGTGAGGGATCGTCGAACGGGTGGTGGCGCGGAAGCCTGGCTAACGGACCGGCTTAATTCGCGGGTTCTCTTTCGAGCAAAGGTTCCGACGCCCCACCAGACCTGACTCTCGAGATCAGTTCGGAAAAAGTGAAGGGTTTCGACAAGTAGTCAGCTCGCAAGCTCCGACAATTTTGTCGAGTTCCTGCATCGCTGAGGCAGGAAACGACGATCACGGCCTGGTCCGGCCGTTGCTCACGAATGCGGCGCAGACATTCGAAGCCGTCCAGCTCTGGCAATTGGACGTCGAGGATGATGACCTTGTACGAGCCTTCGAGTGCTTTGGCCAAGGCCCGCGCGCCGTCGCACGCGACCTCCACCGCGTATCCTTCTGCGCTCAAGAATCGCGAGACGGCGTTAAGGATCCTCGGCGCGTCATCGACGACCAAAATCCGGTTAGTCACTCTCGCAGCATCGCCTCGTCAGGCACGAGCCTGGTGATCAACTCTTATTTCCATACGGCTACGCGTTACACAAAAAGATGACTGCGCCAACTGCGAAGTAACCCGGCGGCGCACGCTTGGATTACAAAACCATCATGTGAGTCCGAAGCATGCAACAGAGGGTGTGGGTGCCGAAAACTCGGCACGACCTCAAGCGACCATTTCGTACTCATGGATGAGGCCGCCAAGCCGATCCCGCCGGCGAATGTCGCTCAAGTCCGCCGGCGTGCTTTCCGGTGGCTGACCCGAGTCCTGCGGCGGATGCTGGCCCAGGCTGCGGTGGGGTCGGTGGTGGTTGAAGTGATCGCTGTACTCGCTCAGCACACCGACCAAATGGCTCCGACTGAAGATGAGCAGCCGGTCCAGGCACTCTCGGCGGAGTGACCCGATCCAGCGCTCGCAAACCGCGTTCGCCCGCGGTGCCCGCACCGGGGTCCGGATGATCCGGACGCGTTCGGAGCGGAAGATGTCGTCGAACGGCTTGCTGAACTTGGCATCCCGGTCGCGGATCAGGAACCTCACCTGGCCAAGGTCGGCGACGACGTTGCGGCCTGCTGGGTCACCCAATCCCAGGTCGGATTCGCCGTCACCCCGCCCAGATGCACCCGGCGGCTGGCGAGCTCAACGAACACCAGCACGTACAGCCGGCGCAGCAGCACCGTGTCGACGGTGAGGAAATCGCAGGCGACGATTCCGGAAGCCTGGGCCCGCAGGAACCCGATCCAGCTGTCACCCGCCCGGCGCGGCGCCGGCTCAATCCCGGCCCGCTGCAGCATCTCCCAGACCGTGCTCGCCGCCAGCCTGATCCCCAGCCGGGCGAGTTCGCCCTGGACTCGGCGATAGCCCCAGGTCGGGTTTTCCCGGGCCAGTCGGACCACCAATGCGCGGATGCCCGCCGCGATACTGGGCCGGCCCGCAGACCGCCGTGGGTAGGTCCACCGTCGGGCGACCAGGGCCCGGTGCCAGCGCCGGATCGTCTCCGGCCGGACGAACAGAGTGCCCCACCGCTCCCGCGGCAGCAGCCGGGCAAGCCCGGCAAGCAGCGCCCGGTCAGTCGGTCGGCAGCGTGGCCGCCCAACCTGTCGGCGGAGCACCAGCAGCTCCTGACGCAAGACGAGGATCTCAACTTGGTTGGCGGCATCCGGCCGAGCGAGCAGCACTATCAGCTCAAGTAGGCGCCGGAGCGCCCAGTAGAGAAGGGCAAGGATCATCACCTCATCTTCCCTGTCGAAACGGGAGTCCGTCACACAGGGACGGACGGGTTTTCGGCACCCACAGGTTAGATGTCTGCTAGGGCATAGGGCCTTGTCGCGGTCGGCTCGGCCAGCCGCACGTTGAGCCGGGGCACGCAGGCCCAGCTTGAACGCTTGCATTCGGGTGTAGTCGTATCGGCTGTTGACCTGCTCCGCTCGACCCCCAGCGAAGCTGCGTACAGAACCTCTCGGAAAGCTCGACGCCCCTCGGAGCTTGAAGCGGTAGTAGCCGCGGGCACCGCATGACTTACTGGTCGCCCGACGCTAGACTAGGCCGAGCTCGAAAGCGTAGCGAGTGGCCGCGCTGCGCGAGGCGACGCCGATCTTGCCGTAGATCGACCGCAGGTGGGCGTCGATGGTGCGCGAACTGAGGCTGAGACGTTCGGCGATCTCACGGTTGGTCAGCCCTGCGGTGACCAACTTTAGGACGTCCAGCCTCCATCAAACCCAGGGCAGTTCACCCTTCCCTGCGTCGTCTGAATCGCGATACCCAGGCGACCGCAAGCGATCCAAATTACGGGCTCGGGACAGTAGTAGGGCCTCCCAAATCACTAACGATTCACGTTACTAACGCATTGTGCTAGTATCGTGGCGTGAAGTTCGTCAACCGGACTGAGGAGCTGGGGGAGCTCGAGAAGTGGTGGTCGAAGACAGGCGCCCGGCTGGGTTTGGTGTGGGGCCGCCGACGAGTGGGGAAGACCCTCCTCCTGCAGCGCTTCGCTAAAGGCCGGCGCCGCACCATGTATCACACTTTTGCCGGTCGTTCAGCCGCCGACGAGCTGGCCGTACTTTCTCGTACATGGCGAGGCGAGCGCAGATCCACGAGACAGAGCTCCACCTGGGATCTCCCGTCGGACTCGTGGACAAACTTCCTTGCAGGGCTCGCTCGCGAGGCACGCGCTGAACCGTTGTTGCTCATTCTCGATGAGTTTCAGGAGGGGGTCGCTGCAATTCCCGAGCTGCCCGGGCTGATTCGAGCGCTCTGGGACGATCGCAGCGGCCGCGGCAAGCTGCGGATTTTGTTATGCGGCTCAGCCATGCGGACGATGGAGGCAATGCAGGAAGAACGCGCTCCGCTATATGGACGATTCGACGTGCGCCTTCTCATTCATCCATTCCAGCCTCACGAGGCTGCGCTCATGCTTCCTAAGCTGCACCCGTACGATCGGGCCGTGGTGTGGGGGCTTGTCGGGGGAATGCCTCCGTATCTGGACTGTTGGGATCAAAGTGCCGACATCGAAACCAACCTCCAGGAGCTTTTTCTCTCCCCGGCTGGGCGGCTGCTGCTTGAGGGTGATTTAGCCCTGCGTGGCGAGATGCTTGCTGACCTGGAAGTCAGCGTACTTCACGCAATCGCTCTTGGACACACGCAATATCACGAGATCCAAAACAGCCTACACAGCGAGCCGAGCCGGCAGCTTGAGCGACTGATGGAACTCCGATTGGTTGAGCGTGTCCAGCCGGTCACCGAATCAGGCAGCCGGTCGCGCCGCCGCACCTACCGCATCGCCGACAACTTCTTGGCTTTTTGGCTTGGCCAGATCATGCCCCATCGCGCGAGCATCGACCGCGGGCTCGGGTTCGCCGTTGGCGATGCATTCGTTCGTCCGTCACTGCGGGATTTTCTTGGTCCGCGCTGGGAGGAGGCGTTCCGGATCTACTTGCGTCGCCGCGCCGCCTCTGGGGAATTTGGTCCTGTGGTGGCTGTAGGGCCCTTCTGGTCGCACGAGAGACCGGCGGCAGACGGCAGCGTCGTGGACACGGAAATCGATGCTGTGATGCTGGCGGGTCGATCACGGGAGGCGGTGCTTGTTGGCGAAGCAAAGCTCCGTCGGGTCGTGGACGCCAGGCCCCTTGTGGCAGCGTTAGAGCGAAAGGCGGAACGACTTCCGCGGCGAGCCGACACCCTGCGCTACGCTGTGGCGGCGCCGCTCGAGGTCACCAATGCGCCACGAGGAGTCCTTACAGTGACTGCGGACGACATCTTTGGAATCCGAGGAGAGAAGCGGAAGAAGCGCCCTACATACGTGATCGAATGATCTAACTCAACAGACGATAGCCTCTCCCGAGTTGAGTCGCAGTTAGTGAGACTGTTGCCGAACTGCCCCGAGTAAGAGAGAATTTGCACAGGCGAACCCAACGTCGCACTCCACATTCAGCAAGAGGTTGTCGGAGGGCAAAAGTCGGGCCCAATAGGGGAGAGGGCCGAACGGCTATCTTGCGACGGTGCGCTTGAACTCTTCTTGTTGATCATCGGTACGACTCGATCGGCCGTCCGGCGTCGCAACGACCTGATCCTGGAGAACCTGCTGCTCCGCCAGCAACTCCAAGTGGCGTTGCGCCCGGGGCGCCGCCTCTCGCTCCAGCGGCGTGACCGGCTCTTCTGGGTTCTAGTTCGGCGACTCCTTCCGGACTGGCGGCGCTACCTTCTATTTGTCGGGCCCGAGACCGTCGTTCGATGGCATCGACGCGGGTGGCGATGGTATTGGACTTGGCGATCGCGAACCCGGCTCGGCCGGCCTCGCCTGCCCACCGAAGTACGCGTCCTTATTATGAGGATGGCCATTCCCCATGGGACTCACCCTCTTTCTACAGGATTTTCTTAGACAACTTCAACCTACCGGTAGCCGTGCGAGAATCGACCTGGCATAAGTCCCCACCTGCGGGGGACCATCGACCGGAGTCTGGGGCCGCGCTACCTGGCGGCTATGCCACCTGCCGATGCTGCAGGGCCGCGCCCACGCGCTCGACAAAATCGCGAATGGTCGACTCCGCCACCCGATGCAACAGGACACGATCGAGTGACTCGCCCACCAAACCGAAGGGAGGCTTATAGCGCGCGCTGAGTCCAAGCTGGGTCAGGCTCGGGCCTAATGCCGCAACCTCGAGCTCACCCTCCAGCGACGGAAAGAGCCCTTTGGGGCCGGTGGCGTGCCAGGTGATGGGCAGCCATGTCCGTCCAGGCGTCCGGACCGGTGGGCCCAGCTCGATCTCGACCTGTTTGCCGACTTGATGCCCGCCAATGGGAAAACCAACCTCACCGAGCAACCGATTGCCGTGCTCTTCGGCCGATGAGGCGAGGTCGGGGATCCACCGCTCAGGCGTGCGCAGCAGCGCCTCCTCCACTACGACGATCGGGAGGCTCAGCTCGACGTATGAACGCACGAACATGCTCAGTTCACCACCTGCACTTGACGGATATCTAGGCCAGCCTAGGCGGGGCGCCTTGCCAGTCCGAGGGTCGAGGGTCCTGGGATGGTCGGGACCAATGGCATTTGGTCGGCAATGGGGTGGGCCGCGTATAGTCGTCTATCGCTGTGCCTGAGCAGCCTCGAGTCAGCAAACGTGCATCACGACCAAGCTCGCATCAGCGGATCCGGGCGTCCACGGCCTCCGATGCGCAACGGGTCCCCGCTGTCGCCGTCGAAAGTCTCCTCGAGGCGCTGCCGGACGGCGTGGTCATCGTCGATGCCGATGGGCGGATCGTCTACGCCAATGGCCTGCTCGAAACAATCTCCGGCTACCGGCGTGAGGAGCTTGTCGGAAAGCGGGTCGAGCTCCTGGTCCCCGAACACATGCGCGATCTACACACGACCCACCGCGCCGGCTATGTCGCGAACCCGCATGCGCGCCCGATGGGCGTCAATCTCGACATTTTCTTGCGCCGGAAGGACGGGACGGAATTCCCAGCCGACATCGCGCTCAGCCCGCTGCAGACGGCCTCCGGCATGGTGGTGGTCGTGGCTGTGCGGGACGCGACGGAGCGGAAGCAGGCCCAGGCTCGCTTGCACCGGCTGGCCGTCCTCGAGGACCGGGAGCGGATCGCGAAGGAGTTACACGACGGCGTGATCCAAGCCCTGTTCGCGGTCGGCATGAACCTCCAAGCCACGGAGGCCAAGGCCAACGACCCTGAGGCCGTGCGCGCCCGGCTCAGCGGCGCCGTCGACAGCATCGATATGGCGATCCGGGACCTGCGCAACTACATCTTCGGGTTGCGGCCGGGCATCCTCGCCGACCGCCAGCTCGACCAGGCCCTCCGACAGCTGGTCGAAGAGTTCCAGGAGAAAAGCGGAATCGTGACCGTGGTCGACATCGACGAGCGAGTGGCTGCCCAGTTCGGAAACTCATCGGCGCCGCTGGTGCAGATCACCCGCGAGGCGCTTTCCAACGTCGCCCGGCACGCGCAGGCGACCACCTGCCGGGTCAGCCTGGGGCGGCGAGGGGATTCTGGAGTCCTGGAGATCGACGACGACGGCCATGGCTTCAACCCCGGTGGTGGCAGCACCCGCGGCCAGGGCCTGCGCAACATGCGTGAACGGGTCGAAGCGATAGGCGGCGCGTTCTCGGTCGAGTCCTCGCCGGCCGAGGGGACCACGGTTAGAGTTCAGCTGCCCCTCTAGCCGCGCTGGCAGTTGAGGGATCCATGGCTGGGGTGAGAACATGGCGATCGTGAGCACCATGCCCCTTCGGGTGATGATCGTCGATGACCACGAAGTCGTCCGCAACGGCGTCAAGGCGCTGCTCGAGGAAGCGGGTGGCATGTCTGTAGCCGGGGAGGCCTCGACGGTGAAGGAGGCCATCGAGCGCGCCGAGTGGGCACGCCCGGACGTGGTGGTGATGGACGTCCGGCTGGCCGATGGCAGCGGCATCGAGGCGACGCGCGAGATCCGCGCTCGGCTGCCGAAGACGCAAGTCCTGATGCTGACCACGTTTGCCGACGACGAGGCGCTGTTCGCCTCCATCATGGCGGGCGCCGCGGGCTATGTCCTGAAGCAGATCAAGGGTGGCGACCTGATCCGCGCCATTCGCTCTGTTGGGGCGGGCGAAAATCTCCTCGACCCTGCCGTCACCAAGGGACTGCTGGATCGGCTACGCAAGGGCAAACACCTGCTGAAGGACGAGCGATTGGCCCGCCTCTCCGGGCAGGAAGAGCGGATCCTCGGCTTCATCGCGGAGGGCAAGACCAACCGGCAGATCGGTGACCAGCTTCGCCTTGCCGAGAAGACGGTGAAGAACTACGTCTCCAGCATCCTCTCCAAGCTGGAGGTCGCCCGGCGGGCCGAGGCGGCCGCGTACCTAACTCGCCACACAACCCCGCCCGGTTCTGCCTGACCCTCTCGACGATTGTGCAGGAGGGCCGGGCGGCGCGCCTGGCCCTCCTGCGTAACCCGAAGCGAGGCTACTCGATGGTCAGCGTGCCCGACATGTAGCCCGCCGCGGCCATGGGGCCACCCCATCCAGAGGCACCCGTCCCGCACGGGTCAAGGCACCGCCAGTCGTAGGTGCCGGGCGCTCCGGTCTCGAGGGTGAAGGTTGTGCGAGCCTTGGCTGTGACCGGGACGTTGATGCCGAGCTTCGTAATGGTGAAGGTATGTGACACCTGGCCTGGGTCCATTTCGGAAATCGCCCGCGCCGGACCGGTCGGGAGGTTGGGGTTGCCGAGGTCAATCGGCTCGACCTTCACCTGTCTGCCGATCGTCCCGCTCACTTTCGCGAACTGTTCGGCGCCCTTGGGGAGTGCCGTCGCGTCGTCGAAGTTGAGGATCTGCACCTCAACGGTGGAGTGGGCTGGGAGCGTGAAGTAGGCGGGGATGTAGGCTGGGAAGTCGGCCTTGCCGGTCGCGGCGGGCGTCACGATGGCCAGGTAAAGGCTGCTGCGCTTTGACGCCGCCTGAGTCGGGGCGGCGCCGGCAAGGCCGCACCCAGCCAGCAGGGCGCCGGCGCCGCTGACCGCACCAAGCGCGAGAAAGTTGCGACGCGATGGCGAGCCTGTGATTTCCAATTCGGGTTACCTCCGGTTCCTGTTCGTCGACCCCCATCGTCGGCGATCACGAGGTTTGGCATCAGGGCCAGAGGTCCAGAAGACCTCAGGACCTTCGTCCCTGTCGGGCGCTGGTGCCGTGCGGGAGCCTGGAACCGAACATCCACAGGAGGTGAACATGAAGACGGCCGCCAGTACGGACCAGGGCAGTGCCTTGGTTCTTCTCGTGGGGCCAGACGGCGCCGACCGGGAGCGCCACGGAGCCTGGCTCGAAGACGCAGGCATGACTCCCATCAACTGCCCCGGTCCACGAATCCCAGGATTTACCTGTCTGGGCATGTGTGGCGGGCCGTGTCCGCTCGCGGAAGTTGCCGACGTGGCGATCCTCGATACTCGCCAACTGCCGGGCATCTCGGAGAAGGGTCTGCCGGCCTGGCGCCTGCTCCGCTATTACCTTTCCCAGGGCAAGCCGGTGGTCGTTATTGCCGACGGCTACCGCAAGGACCGGACGTTCCGTCCGGAGCAGGTCGCGATCCTTCGTCCGAACCCCGGTCCCGAATCGCTGCTGCTGCTGGTGAAGATGATGTTGAGGGAGGCCCAAAGGTGGTGACCCATCCAGACACGATGACAGGCGCAGAGGCATGCTCACCAGCCACTGAGGAAATGAATGACCTCCGCATTGGCTGGACCGTCGGTTACCGCCGAAACCACCCGGAAGCCGATCGGTGGACCGAAGAGGTTTGGACTATCGAGCACGGTCTTGAGACGCAAGAGCGCGTCTTTCGGATGGTCGAGCAGCGCCGCCTCATGTCAGCCTACAGCTCCGGGACGCCGAGGCCTCGGGAGTTCGGGGTTTAAGTCCCCGTCTGTTATGTGGGCTCGGGCCGCGGATCCGGTTGCTCGGTTGCCGGACCCGCTCAGGACGCTCGGGTGACCACCCCATCCTGCCGCGCTACCATCCACTTCGTCGTGCTGCTCCGCTAATGCCCACCCTGGCGGGCTCCAGGAGGAGCCGTGCGCACCCTGGCAATGGCGGCCTCGACCGACTCCAGTAGCTGCTCTCGCTCCAGCGACCGGGGGACCAGTTCGCGGCCGCACAGCAGCCCCCGGCCAGCCAGGCCGCCGGCTGGAGGGGCGATCATGCAGACTCCCACTCTCGGGTAGCTGATCGCCATGACCCGGAGCACGGCGCGGTTCTTCGGGCGTCCCAGGGGCAGGCAGAAGATCACTGCATCGGCCTTGCTCAGAAGGCGGCAGGCATCGCCGGCGAGGAGCGGACAGCGCAGGTGGTCTGGGCCTCCGCAAAGCTCTACCTTGTAGCCTCCATCCCTAAGGATGTCGGCACTGACGTGCCCGAGGATTGGCTCCGAGGCCTCGATCACTACCCGACCCTTGCTTCTCAGTTTCCGCGCGCGACGTTCCACAACCCATACACCTCCTCCCATTCTTGCGGCTGGGGCAGGCCCTCGGCCATGAGGGGGATCACCACTCTTCCTGCTCGATCCGCGCGGGATGGGACAGTGTCGAAGATCGCCCCGACCACGTCCAGATGCAGGCACCGTGGCCGACGATCTGCCTCCTCTCCAGCCGCCACGAGACCGTCGCGATCCCGGTAGTCGACGTCGACCGCGAGCCGGACGGAGTTCCCGAGATTGTCCCCAGAGGGGATCGTGACCAGGCGAGAGCCCCCGAGCAACCCCAGGCGGGGCGCCGACCGCGCGCATGGGACGCCCGTGGGAGATGGATCCATCCCGGAGCCCGACATCGGCTTGCCGGGCCGAGTGGATACGTTACCTCACTCACGGCTCGCACGTCCTTGCCGTTGTGATCCCCTCTCCACCGGCTGGGGAGGGATCACGCCCGGTCCAGCCGGTGGCAATTGGCCTGCATGAAAGACGGCGCCGCCGGACCGGTTCCCCCTATCCCGAGTTCCGGGATCTCTGCGGCACGCGAAGCCGGCTATGGCTCAGGGCGGCGGTCCTGAGTTGCCTCCGCCTCCTTACGAGTTGCGTACGGACCGTCTAAGCGAACCCCGCTAGCGATCCCAGCCGCATCAAGTGTGGCGCTCACTACATACCAGCGGTTGCCGAGGTGGAGCACCCCCTGATGGGTTCCCTCCGTCCAGCTCTTCGGGGTTATTCCCCTCCTAGTGGTTGCCACTTTCAAGCTCAGGACGCTGCCCTCCCTGTGCACTCCGACGATGACGAAACTGCCCCACCGTCCAAGAGACGGTGACTTGAGCAGGAGTCACGGGCTCCTGAGCACCGGCTCGCGCCACAGGGTGGCACATCATTACTGCTCGGAAGCTACTGCTGACTCCTGCAGCGGCCCAGGGTCGAAGGTCCCGTCGTCAAGGGGTCGAAAGGCTCTAGGGACGCCATGACGAGGCTTGAATACGGGATGGACGCTGACGGTCGTTGACGTACAAGCCGGGCGGGGCTGCAAGCTGGCCGGGCGCGGAGGCAGTCACTTTTCGGATTTTCAACACAACGCCTTCCTTGTCGCGTAGCATCCCGGCCCGAGATGCGAGCCGTACGGGATGCCGACCAACTTTTGGGGTTTTGTGTCAGAAGCTTCCTGACCGTTTAGCGTGGACCGAGTGAAGGCACGGGCTGCGACGGCGCGAGTGGTAGGTCGTCCCCGTACTCGGCACTATGCCACGGGTCGCGTCCCCCCGGCGCTGTAAAAGTAGAAAGACGTAGTCTCCCGCGGTAGGTCTGGAAAACCACCGAGAAGGAGGACTACGTCGTGATGACAAGAGTAGC
>Ga0102924_1003199_pt1 | contig 17267 bp, 13 predicted proteins | sample PaiPotPPM11metaG_FD_80116 | JGI IMG/M metagenome (GOLD analysis project Ga0102924, IMG submission 80116) | Iron sulfur acid spring bacterial and archeal communities from Banff, Canada, to study Microbial Dark Matter (Phase II) - Paint Pots PPM... ...
GCGGCGGACCGCCCGTGGCGGCCCACGGTGTCCAAGGCAGCCAAGGGTGGCCAACGGCGCTTTTCGGTCGTCATATCAGCTGCCACCAGTGATACCTGATTCGGGGACGTAGCCAATGCAGAGTTTCACGTACACCGCCCGCGCCGTCAACGGCGAGCTCAAGACCGCGACCGTCCAGGCCGCAAACCGCGAAGACGTGGTTGCGCAGCTGCGGCGTCAGCGACTTACGGTCGTCAAGGTCGACGAGGAGGCGGCAAAGAAGAAGCCGCGCGGTGGCGCGATCAAGATGCGCGACATCGTCATCTTCACGCGCCAGTTCTCGACGATGATCAATTCCGGTCTGCCGCTGGTGCAGGCGCTCGACATCCTGTCGAAGCAGACGGAGAACAAGACCCTGGCCGACGTCACCCGTGCCGTGGTATTCGACGTCGAGTCGGGGCACACCGTCGCCGACGCGCTCGCCAAGCACCCAAGGGCTTTCAGCGAATTGTACGTGAACATGGTGGCCGCCGGCGAGGCTGGCGGTATTCTCGACACGATTCTCATGCGACTCGCTGTGTTCATGGAGAAGACCGACGCGCTGATTCGAAAGGTGAAAGGCGCGATGATCTACCCCGGCGTGATCATGAGCGTGGCGGTGATCGCGATCTCCGTGCTGCTCGTTTTCGTCATTCCGGTATTCGAGAAAATGTTCGGCTCCGTTGGACTCGCGCTACCGCTGCCCACGCGCATTGTCATCGGTATATCGGCGTTCCTCCGAGGCTATTGGTGGGCGCTCGGTGCCGCGATCACAGGGGGTGTCTTCGCCCTCCGCTCGTACTACGCTACGCCGTCGGGCAAGCTGCAGATCGATAAGATGCTCCTGTCCATGCCGGTCCTGGGCGACGTGCTGCGAAAGTCTGCCGTGTCGCGGTTCACGCGCACGCTCGGTACGCTCATAAGCTCGGGCGTGAGCATTCTCGATGGCCTCGAGATCACGGCCAAGACCGCCGGCAACCGGGTCATTCAGGACGCGATCATGTCATCCAGGTCGAGCATCGCCGGTGGTGACACGATCGCCGCGCCGCTCGCCAAGTCCAATGTCTTCCCGCCAATGGTGATCTCGATGATTTCCGTCGGTGAATCCACGGGCGGGCTGGATGAAATGCTATCCAAGATCGCGGACTTTTACGACGAGGAAGTCGACGCCGCCGTGTCAGGGCTCCTGGCATTGTTCGAGCCCGTCATGATCGTGTTCCTGGGCGTGATCGTCGGCGGCATGGTTGTCGCCATGTACCTGCCGATCTTCGACATGATCAACGCGGTCCAGTAAACGCGCAAGCGACCTCTCCTCTCGCCGCCTTGATCTACCCCGACCCCCCGCCTACACGGCGGGGGGTCGTCGTTTCAGGGGTTCTCCGGAGGCGTTAGGCGCCTCGACGGTGCGCGCGGATGGCGTACAAATTGGCGTCGAACCGCTGCCGTTGCTCGGGGGTCATGACGTTGCGGACATGCCGTATTTCCCGTCGGCGGAGACTGCGTACCTGGCTACGGTCATGGGTCGCGTGGAGGTATCGCAGCCGAACCGTGTATGATCGGTGAATCTCACGAATCTGATGACGCTGCTCGCGCGACAGCCGCACCCCGTGAAAGAGCCGCCGGGCAAATCGCGCGCGACGTTCGAAGCGGCCGTGCCCCCGCCAGTGGCGACCGGCGACGCCGCGCGCAGGCTCCTGAGTGAGAGGGCTGACACCGACGCTCTGTGCACTCGCCACGGCAGTCTGCGTGACGCCGATCGCGAGCGCCATGAGGGCCACGTGTATGATGTTCCTTGACACAACAACGCTCCTGAAGAAGTCAGACGGCGGTGCGACATGCGCCAACCATCGAGACATTGGACGGCGTGACCGGGTCCGCGTTAAGTCGGGTTCCCAGTCTTGACGCTCGAGCCCGCTAGGGAGCCGTAGTGGTCCGCGACTACGCGCCGGTAGTCTTCGACGAGGTCGTCGAAGATGTGGTCCCAGGAGCAGGTCGCGGCGAACGCCTGTCCCCGGTCGGCGAGAGAGCGCCGGAGCCCTGGGTCGGACGCGAGGCTGCGAATCATGGATGCAAGCGATTCCGCGTCCCCGGGAGGAAACGTCACACCGCCGCCTGCGGCGAGCAGCTCGCGCGTCGGACCGACGTCGGCCCCGATGACGGGAAGCCCTGACGCCATAGCCTCTAGCAGCACGTTGCCAAAGGTGTCGGTCGTCGAGGGGAACACGAACAGGTCCGCAGAAGCGTAGAAATCGTGTAGATTGCGCTCGGTCAGCCGGCCGACGAAGTGGACCGACGGAGGAGGCGGAGCTGCTCGGCGGCAGTAGTCGGCGTACGGCCCGTCGCCCGCCAAGCCGAATACGATGCGGGGCGAGGCGTCGGCCGCGGCGAACGCTTGGAGCCGGTGCATCGCGCCCAGGGCCACATCGAGTCCCTTCTCCGCCGCGAGCCGCCCGACATAGGCCACCACCACGGTGCGGTCGTCAGCGCCGAGTCGCTCGCGCCAGCTTGCGGAGCGAAACTGGGGGCTGAAGCTGTGCGTCTCGACCCCCCGACCCCAGATCGCCAATCGCTGGAACCCGTACGCCTCGAGCTCCGCACGGACCGCGTGCGTGGGCACATACGTCCGCGCGCCGCTGTTGTGGAACCAGCGAAAGAACGCCCAGCCCAATGCGCTGAGCGCGCCTAGGCGATAGAACTTCGCATACTCGCTGAAGCTCGTATGGTACGACGTAACCATCGGCACGTCGAGCGTGCGCGCAGATGCTCGCCCGGCTAGTCCCATCCCGAAAGGGGTGGCTGAGTGGATGAGAGTCGGCCGCCACGCGCGGAGATCGCGATATGCCGCGCCGCGCACAGGGGCTGCGAGGCGCAGCTGCGGGTAAGCCCAGAATGGCACGCTAGCCCGCCGCCACACGAGTGGATCGAAGGCCGATGTCTGCGGATCGGTCGTGGTGTATACTCGTGCTTCGCCGCCGCGATCGCGTACCGCGTTCGCCAACCGCTCGAGCGTGCGCGAGACGCCATTGATCTGCGGCGGATACGTATCCGTGAAGAGCGCCAGGCGGAGCGCCGGAGACTCGCGCTGGCCGCCCCGGACAAGCCGGTCGGGCGCGACCGCGCTAGTCATCGATCATGGCCGTCAGCGTGTTGCAAGTGCTTGCTGCAAGTGCTCACTGTTACGAATCTCCTCGTAGTGCGCGGCGCGCGAGACGACGCCGCAGCAGCCAGCGCCGCCCGGCTACACCATACAGTGGCACGCCGAACGCCAACCCGAGAAGAATACCGGTCAAGGTCGTGTAAAATCGCCACAAAATGAGTATTTGGGTGGCGTCCGAGCTGATGACACCGGCCACGCCGTTCAGAAAACTGAGTTCCACCGCGCCGGCACCAGACGGCGTCGGCACGAGCAATTGGCCGTAGAGCAGCGCCAGCGATCCGAGCCATACCGCACCCATCGGTGGCGGCGACGCGATCGTGGATATCAACACGGGAAGCACCGCGACGCGGGCCAGTATGTGGATGGCCGTAAGGGGCACGGTGATGCCGGTCGCCCACAGCGGCATGCGCCGCGCGTTGCGCAAGGAGTCGCGCAAAGTGCCGCCTACGTGGATCGTTATGGTGGGCACGAAGCGACGCAGGATCAGCCAGATCACGACGCCGGCGAGCACAATCACGGCTGCCCATGGCAGTGCGTGGCGAAGCGCTGGCACCAACGTTCCGCGTGTCGCCCGCCACCACTCCCCGCCGTATCGCCACCCCATCAGCGCCGCGATCGCTACGACCGTCACGTACTCTACGGTTCCCTCAACCGTGACGAGCGCGAGCGTGTCCGACACCGGAAGGCCTGCCTTCATGATCCCGCCGACTCGGACCGGCTCTCCGCCTATTCGCATGGGAGTCAGAGCCGCGGCTGCATCGCCGGCGACGTTGACGGTGAACATGTCGATGAATCGAGTCCGAGCTCCGAGGCCGCGGGCGAGGCACTGCATGCGCACCGTCCTCGATATCTGATCGACCGCGACGAGCGCAACGCAAATGAGATTCGCGAGCACCGCGCTCATGACTGCCTAGAGATCGGCGTATCGCGTCGGCGGACGCTGCGCGACCCAGCGCCGCACCCACTCGGCAGCGGATCTAGCCGTAGCGGAATGATCTAGATCGGACGGATGCAGGGCGATTCGCACGTGCGGGGCGCTGCGCTGGACACGCCAGCGAGCCGCGGCAACCACCGCCGATCCACGGGCGCGGAGCGGTGTGCGCCCGCTCCAGCGGATGACCGGCGATGGGATCCGCTCGCGCCGAGGGTGCACGAGAATGGAATCATCGTCCTCACTGAATTGCAGCCCAGCCGCCGATACCGCGCGATCGCAGGACGCACGCGCCAGCCACGCCGGCGGCACGAAGCCGATCGGCGACAGTCCCAACACCCGGAGCGCCGCAAGGCCTCGGTCGATCCGCTCGCGGGCGGCCGGCTCATCCAACGTCAGAAACTCTGCCTCGCGCGCGGTCTTCCCCCATGCACGCCAGCTATCACGCCACCGTCGCGGCAGCCCCTCCTCATCGTGGCGCTCACCATGGAGAAAAATCTCGGCGCCTTCAGCTCCCCGCGCGACGATCCATTCTACAAACGCCGGATGCCGGTCCAGTGGCCACCCGCCATGCCAGTTTGGGACGACTAACAGTGCAGGGAGAACGCCGCGATCGCGACACAAACCCCACAGGGCGGTGACCTTGGCGGCGAGCGCCGGGGTGACGTCATGTATGGATACCAGAAGGTGACGATGCTGCGTCAGCGGGCCGGGAGTCAGAGACTCAGTTGGTCAAGCCACGACAGCGCGATACACGTCAAAGATTCGGTCAAAAACGCTGCTCCAAGAGTGCTCGCGCTCCGCATAGACGCGGCCTCGGGCGCCAAGGGCGGCGAGGTCGCCGCTCGTGAGCAGCTGTATAGCACATTCCGCGAGCGCGTGCGGGTCACCAGCGGGGAAGACAGCGCCGGCTCCCGAGCACTCAATCTGCTCGGCGACGCCGCCTCGGTCGGCTGATAAGACCGGAGTACCCGAAGCTTGCGCCTCGAGCGCCGATAGCCCGAAAGTCTCGATGGATCCAGGCGAGATGAGTAAGTCGATCGACGCGAGAAGATCGGCCATGTCAGCACGGTCAGTCTGGTAAGGCAGCCACACGATACGACTGGCCTTGGCTTGAGCGCGCAGGGCCTTACGCATAGGACCGTCGCCAACCAGCGCGAGAACTGCGTCGGTTCTTTGCTCGACGGTCTCCCATGCTTTGATTACTAGCCCAACTTCCTTCTCGCGCGCGAAACGCCCGACGAACGCGGCGACCGGAACGTCGAGCGGAAGCCCGAGCGACTGGCGCGTCAGCTCGGCGTGGCTCCGCCTGCGCGGGTGGAAGTGCTCCAGATCCACGCCCAGCGGCACGCGCGTGATTCGCTCGACGCCGTGGCATTGAAGATCGGACGCCGCGAATCGCGAGGCCACAATTGTCGTCTGGAACAGCTGGTCGAGCTTGCGCACATAACGCCAAGCCAGGTCGTGACTGTGGCGACGCATGCCGTGCGCGCGTTCGGGGAACGCGCAGATGGACCGGGGGAAATTGCTGTGAAAAAATGCGATGAGTGGCACGTCGCATCGTCTCGCCGCCCGGTGCGTGATCCACGGTACGAGGAACGGGCTCCCAACTTCGATCACGTCGGGACGCTCGTGCTCGACGATACGCCTGATCGAGCGAGTGGCGAGCATGAACCGATAGGGGCGCTGAGTAGGAATCTTGGGTCCACGCAGCCTGTAACAGCGGACGCCGGACCCGCCCGTCACGGAATCGCGCGCTCCCGGGATGACGAGCACCTGCCGAAGTCGGGCCCTGGCTTCCACGTAGTTCGCCTTTTGTAGCAGGTAGGTTCGGACTCCGCCGCTTGTCTCTCCAAACCACTTGGTGATGTCCAGCACCGACAGGCCGGCGTCGCGCCTTTGGGGAGGTGGCAGCGCGATCCGCGAAATGTCGAGATCCCGGACACGCGGCCGGACGGTAGAGTCGGCGGCGGGCGTCGGGGGAAACAGAATCTGCTCCATGGGCATGGTGCTATACCCCGGCCGGCGCAGCAGGCGCCGCATGCACGCGAAGCGCAGCTACTCGGCGACCCTCGACGGCTATGACCTCGAGCTCGCCGCCCGGAAACTGCACTCGGTCACCGATACGCGGCGCCCGGCCCAATTTCGCAAACGCAAAGCCACCGAGGGTCGTCCATTTGCCTTCCGGGATACGCAATTCATGCTGGCTGCGCACATCTATCAGCGAGAGCGAGCCGGCCAATTCCAGTACGCCGTTGATTTCCATTGAAGATCGCAGCGCCGGGTCGTACTCGTCGGCGATCTCGCCCATGACCTGCTCGATCAGATCCTCCATCGTGATGATTCCAGCGGTGCCGCCGTATTCGTCTAGCACGATCGCCATGTGTGCGCGCGTGCGGCGCAGGTCGTCTAGCACGCGATCAGCCGGCCTGCTCCCCGGCACGTACAGCGCCTCACGCATGAGCGCTCGCAACGAGAACGTGCTTGCCCCACCGCCAACGGCGCCTTTGCCGTGGGCCCCGTTGCCGCGAGCGCCGTTGCTATCCACCGCGTTAGCGCCAATGCCGCCAAGCCCGATCTCCTCGTGGCGTAACCAAAGGTCCTTGGCCACGAAAATGCCGACGACGTCGTCCGGATTGTCCTGGTACACCGGGTAGCGCGAGTACCGCTGCTCTCGCAGCACGTTGAGAACGTCGCCCTCGGGGGCATCGATGGGAATGGCGACGATTTCTGTGCGCGGCCGCATTACGTCTTGGGCGCGCTTGTGATGAAAGCCTAACACTCCGGCAAGCATTGCCGAACCCGAAGCGTCGAAAGCCCCGGAGCCGCGCGCCGCCTTGACCAACGTCCGCCACTCGGGGACGGAGAGGCCGCGTATGTACAGCGCCGTAAGTCGCGTCGCCGCGGGGCGAAGAAGCCGCCCTAAGACATCCATTACGAAAACCACCGCAGCAGCGATTGCCGCGGCCACGGACGTGGCGGCACGACGTGCAAGCGACTGCAGCTTCTTCGGTTGGCTCACGCGCATAGATGCGTCGTGCGGAAACGGTTCCCCGCGCAACTCGTCTCATGATAAACGAAAATGCCCAAGCTGCGCCAGGCGATCCTCGACCCCCGGTGGATGATCCGCGCCATCTACGTGGGGCGTTGTTCCATCGCCACAGGGATATTCCTTGCGGCTCAGCTCGTTTGGAACACAGTCGCGCCCGGCGACGCGCGCGCGGCCTCCCTGATCTTCGCCGCGACCGTAGTGGTTACTGTCGTGTCCGCTGGCTACAGTCGGGTCCACCGAAGCCCGCTGAGCAGAACGTTCCTGTACTTGCAGAGCGTGTACGACCTGCTGCTGGTGACCGCTGTGGTGCATGTCACCGGCGGCGCCGCGTCGCAGTTCGCCGCGCTCTACATCCTGGTGATTGCCTGCGCTGCCCTGTTGCTGCCGCCTGGCGGGGGCTTACTCATCGCAGCACTAGGCAATGTGTGTTACTTCGCCGACGTCCTCTGGTGGCACGCAAACACGGCGCCCCCCGTTGTCGTGTGGCTTCAGCTGGCCGTGTTCGCCACCGTCGCTCTGGGCAGCGCCTATATAAGCGCACGGCTCCAAGAGGCCGGTGAGGGTACTGCCGCGCAGCTAGCGGCTGTCCGCCTCCATGCCGAAGACATCCTCCGCAATATCCGAAGCGGAATCGTCACCATAGACGCCCAGGGAACCCTGCTGTATGCGAACCCGGCGGCCGAGTCACTGCTGGGAATCCCCTTTAGCGAGCTCATGGGCACGCAGATTCTCGGACGGCTCCGCGCGATCGCTCCGACGGTGGCGCGCGCGCTCGAGCGCGCGGTAATGGATCGGGCCCGAACCACTCGCGCTGAAGAGATGATTCGGAAAGGGGAGGAGAATTTCCCAATCGGCCTCACGACCACTTTCAGTGAGGGCGATGGGCCGGCCGCTTCGACCACGGCGACCGCGATCTTTCAGGATATCTCGGGGCAGAAACGCCTCGAGAGCCTACACGTGCGCGCTGGCCGCCTCGAGGCGATCGCGGAGCTGAGCGCCTCTCTAGCGCATGAAATCAAAAATCCGCTCGCTTGCATCCGCAGCGCCGTCGAGCAGCTGACGGAGATTCTTGCGCGGCAGCAGCGTCGGCACCCGGTAGCGGACGACGACGCTCAGGCTCTTGGGGCTCTGGTCGAGCGTGAGTCGGATCGCTTGGCACGCCTCCTGACAGAATTCATCGACTTCGCCCGCGTCCGCGTCGCCAAGCTCACGCAGGTCGATATGGGAAGCGTAGCCCGAGGCGCCGCCAATCTTGCGGCGGCGCACCCGGATTGCAAAGCTGGCGTTCGGGTCACCTGTCTCACACCAGAGGCGCCGATCGTCGTCGAAGGAGACGAAGACCTGCTGCACCGGGCGGCGTTTAACCTCGCATTGAACGCCGTGCAGGCTGCGCCGGCCGGTGGCGAGGTTCAGCTCGAAGTGTTGGCCGTCCCGACTGAGAACTTGCCGAGCGGGGTGACCTATGACCACGGAGCAGTCGCGCTTCGCGTGAGCGACAACGGACCCGGGATCGCCCCGCACGTGCGCGACCGGTTGTTCGACCCGTTCATCACCACGAAGCCAGGCGGAAGCGGACTCGGTCTACCCGTCGTGCATCGGGCCATCGAGGCACATCGCGGATGCGTTCTCGTGGACACCGGCGGTCGCGGCACGCGCTTCACCGTGCTGCTCCCCTACGCGCAGTCGGACGACGGCACGCGCCAGACGGACGTGGCGGCGGAGCCTTGGCCTCCGGTGCAATGGACGTCGCAGCCGGTGACCGTAGTCGCATGAAGGTGAGGCGATGAGCGGCGCGGCCACGAACGGGACACCCAGCGTCCTCGTGATCGACGATGAGCCGGGAATCCTCGAATCCCTCCGAATTCTGCTAAAGAACGAGGGGTTCGCGCCGATCCTGGCGACTGGGGGCCAGAATGCGATCGATCAGCTCAACGAGCTCCGGCCCGACATCATACTGACCGACGTGCGCATGCCGACGGTCGGCGGAGTACAGGTGCTAAGCGCGGCGCGTGCCCAGGATCCGGATACGCCGGTCATCCTGATGACCGCCCAGGCGACTCTGCAATCGGCGATGCAGGCGGTCAACGAAGGGGCGTACTACTACATACAGAAGCCCTTTCGGAACGACGAGCTGCTTGCCATCCTGCGACGGGCAGCCGAGCACCGGACCCTTCGCGTCGAGAACAAGTCGCTCAAGCAGGAGATCCGCCGGCGCGATCGAAGCGACACGCGGCCCACAGGGAAGAGCTCCGCGTGGCTGGAAACGGTGCGGCTGGCCGAGACTGTTGCCCCCACGGAGTCGACGGTGCTGATCCAGGGGGAGTCGGGGACGGGCAAGGAGGTCATTGCCCGCTATATCCACCAGCTGTCTCGGCGATCTGAGGGGCCGTTCCTATCCATCAACTGCGGCGCTCTTCCCGAGAGCCTGCTCGAGAGCGAGCTGTTTGGCCACGTGAAGGGGTCGTTCACCGGCGCCGTGAAGGACAAGAACGGGCTGTTCACCGCGGCGGCCGGCGGGACGTTCTTCCTCGATGAGGTGGGCGAGACCACGCCGGCGACCCAGGTCAAGCTCCTGAGGGTATTGCAGCACCGTGAGGTGATTCCGGTCGGAGCGACCGAGGCGCAGCCGATCGATACTCGGTTAGTCGCGGCAACCAATCGCGACCTGGATGAGGAGATCAAGCGCGGCGCGTTCCGCCCCGATCTGTTCTATCGACTCAACGTCATCGCCATCTATCTGCCTCCATTGCGCGCGCGCCGCGACGACATCCCGCTTCTCGCCGAAGCGTTCCTGGAGCGCGCCGGGACCTCGCGCGGCGAGTCGCCGAAGCAGTTGTCGCCCAGTGCGCTCGAAGCGCTGTGTGCATTCAATTGGCCGGGCAATGTGCGCGAGCTGGAGAACGCGATGGAGCGCGCGGTAATCCTGACCCCGGGGGACGTCATCGACATCGGCGTCCTGCCCGAGCGGATTACTGCACGACGAGCCGAGCCCATCGTCAGCGAGCGCACGCCCAGCAACCCCACGCTCGAAACGATAGAGCGCGCCTACATCATGTGGGTGCTCAACAGCGAGGCTGGCAACAAGACACGCGCAGCCGAGGTGCTGGGGATCGACCCGTCGACTCTGTACCGCAAGCTGTCGAGGTTCGGGGTCGAGGCGTGACCGCGCGAGCACGCGCGGCCACTGTCCCAGCGGCGTCCGGGCAAGCGATGGGCGTGGCTCTGCGTCGGCTCGCGCCCTTGGCGCTTCCAGCCGCCATCGCGACGGCGGTATTGCTGGTCGGGATGCTCGCCGTGCGCCCGTACCTTGTCGGCAGTTTTTTTGACGACGGCGTTTACGTCATTCTCGGCAAGGCGCTGGCTACGGGCCAGGGGTATCGCTATCTGCACTTGCCTGGACATCCCATGGCCACTCACTATCCGCCTGGATACCCGATACTGCTCGCGGCGCTCTGGCGCATCGCCCCGGAGTTTCCAGCTAACGTCGCCGTGTTTCAATTCGCTAACGCCCTGCTTCTGGCTGCGGCCGCCGTAGGCAGCTACCTCTTTGCCCGCGGGCGGATCCAGTGTTCTCCCGCTTGGTCGGTGGCGGTCGCGATCGGCGGGAGCGTCGCGATTCCCGTGCTTGCCCAAACGACCATGCTGATATCGGAGCCCCTATTCGTCGCGGTTCTGATGCCGACCTTGCTGCTAACGGAGCGCGCGGTGGACTCGGGCGGCACCGAAGCGCGCGCTACTCCCGACGGCCTAGAGGGTCCGCGTGCGGCGCTAATTGCGGGCGCGATGTGCGGCGCGCTCGCTCTCGTGCGTAGCGTTGGCGCGGTCGCCATACCAGCGGCTGTTGCGGTCGCTGTATCACGCAGGCGGTACGGCGCAGCCGCGTGCGTGAGCCTGTCTTCTCTGGTGCTCCTGCTGCCATGGCAGTTGTGGCTCCGCGCCCACGGCGCGGATCTCGCGCCCGAGCTGCGCGATGCCTACGGGTCTTACGCGGCCTGGGTGCTCGACCCCATACGCCAACACGGCCTTGCGTTCGCGGCCGGCACCGCGAACATGAATGTGATAGGCCTGCTACGCATTCCGCTGGTGCAGATGACACCAGACTGGCCGACGTGGGCCAAGGCTATGGCTCTTGCCGGGTCAGCCATGTTATTGGTCGTCGGGCTCCGGCGGCTCAGCGCCGCCGCCCCGGTCACCGCGGCGTTCTACTGTCTCTACATGATCGAGGTCGTGCTGTGGCCGTTCCCACCGTACCGTTTTTTCTGGACCATGTGGCCTGTCACCGTCATGATTTGCGCGCTCGCGCTGCGCGCGATCTGGAGTTGGCGTCCCGTCGGGGTCGCGCGCAACGCATCGCGCTTGGCGACTCTTGTCGTCGTGTCGGTCCCCGCATTGGCATTCGCGGGCTACAACGTTGCCGGCTATCGGGGTCATTGGTGGAGCGAGATGCAGAACAACCGGGGGCCACGCATCGCGCACGTAGTGGCGTCGGTATCCCGCCACGCCACCTCTGGCGGGCCGGTGGTGAGCGAGCAAGGACCCGCGGTGTATCTCTACGCGGGGCGCGAAGGGGTGCCCGCGCTCAGCTCCGGTGCCGACGAATTCTTGTATCATCGGGACACGGCGCGTGATCGGGCTTATCTCGACGCGGTGCTGCGGCGATTCTCGGCGCCGTTGCTGGTGGCATCGAGCCCCGAGGTGGTCGCGGCGGCTAATCGACTGACCGCTCAGATTCCGCCCGTGCTCACCGCGCTCGACACGCTAGCGCCTGCGACGGGCGTCGCCACCTTCACTCGTGCCACTCCATGACGTCGTATCCTCAAGTCTCCGGTCGTACCAGCGCGTTCATCTCCGGCACGCCGTCGGATGTGCCCGTCATGTCGCGTTTGCGGGGCCGCACGCCGATCCGTGGCGACGACGTGCGATTGTCAGTGCTCATTCCCGTTTACAACGAGCAGGATACGATCGAGCTGATCCTCGATCAGGTGCACTCCGTTCCAGTTCCCAAAGAAGTGATTTGCGTGGACGACTGCTCGACCGATGGGACGAAGCCGATACTCGAGCGGATGCAAGCCAGCGGACGAGTCGACCGATTGATCCGGCATGAGGTCAACCGCGGAAAAGGCGCCGCGATCCGCACGGCCCTCGCGGCGAGCACGGGCAATATCGTGATCGTTCAGGATGCCGATCTCGAGTACGACCCAGCCGACTGGCCGACGCTGCTGGAGCCGATCGTGGACGGTCGCGCCGATGCGGTCTTCGGCTCGCGTTTCCTCGGCGGCCCGCACCGCGTCCTCTACTTCTGGCACTCAGTCGGCAACGCGACCTTGACCACGCTGAGCAACATGTTCACGAATCTGAACCTCACGGACATGGAAACGTGCTACAAGGCGATTCGCGGCGAGGTCGCACGAGCACTGCGTCTCACGTCCGACCGCTTCGGCTTTGAGCCGGAGATCACTGCCCGCCTTTCTCGGGCGCGCGCGCGCATCTTCGAGGTGCCCATCAGCTATTCGGGGCGCACGTACGCAGAGGGTAAGAAAATCGGATGGCGGGACGGCCTGGCCGCGGTCTGGCACATCGTGCGCTTCAACCTGTTCGCCTGACCCGAAGATGATCGGCTCGTCTCCGCGCAGGCCGTGGCGTGCGGCCGCACCCATGGCGAGCATAATCGCGCTTGCGGCAGCGAGCGCCGTTCCCGGGCTCGCGGGCGGCTTCACGTACGACGACCGGTCGATCATTCTGCTGGACAGCCGAGTTCACAGTCTCGTGCAATGCTGGCGAATGTTCGCCCAGACGTACTGGCCGCCTCAGATGGGCCCGGCTTTGTATCGTCCCATCGCATCGGTCGGCTTCGCCTTGGAATGGGCACTGGGGCGCGGTAATCCATGGGTGTTCCATGCGTGGAGCGTTGCGCTGTACGCGTCGGTGTGCGTCGCGGTCTACGCTCTCGCGAGTGAGCTTCTGCCGCGAGGCCCAGCGTGGGTCGCCGCGGCGTTGTTCGCAGTACATCCCGTTCACGTCGAAGCTGTCGCGCCCGCGGTCGGCCAGTCGGAGTTGTGGGTTGCGCTTGCGGGCGTGAGCGCGGCTGCCCTGTACGTTCGCTGGCGCGCCGAGGATCGTGAACGCCTCCGGGCTAGCCAGATCGCGCTGCTGGCCTCGCTTTACGCTGTCGCGTGCCTCTCGAAGGAAAATGGAATCGTCGTGCTCGCGCTGATCCTCGCCGCGGAGCTCACCGTCGTTCGTGATTCTCGGCCGTTCGCGGAGCGCATGCGCGCCCTTCGTCTTTGCTATCTCGTGCTCATGATGGTCGCCGTGCTGAACATCGCGGTGCGGCAGCTAGTGATTGGCGCGTTCGCGGGTGACTATCCCAACCGTGCGCTCGCGCACCTCACGGTCGCCGGCCGGTTGTGGACCATGCTTGGCGTAGTGCCTGACTGGGTGCGGCTCCTGGTGTGGCCGGCTCGGCTGGTGGAGGAGTACGCACCGCCCGAAACGGCGATCTACACGACGTTCACCTGGGCGCTGCTCCCGGCGCTCGTCACGGCAGCCGGCGTTATAGGCCTCGCGGTGCTGGCATCGCGTCACAGTCGTGTGGGCAGATTCGCGTTTGCCTGGCTAGCCATCGCGCTCTTGCCGGTGAGTAACGTGCTGATGCCGACGGGCGTGATACTCGCCGAGCGCACGCTCTTCCTGCCGAGCGTGGGCATAGTGCTGCTAGCTGGCGCTCTCGCGTGCTGGGTGTCAGACCGCGTCGTTACTAGAGGACAGGCCATCGCGAAGGTGCGCGCCCCGCGACCGGCATTCGTGGTGGCCGGAGTCGGTGCACTGCTGCTCGCCGGCGTCATGCGTAGTGCCGCACGGGAGCACGACTGGCGTGACGACATCACGCTGTTTGCCGCCGGTGTGTCGAGTGCGCCGACGAATGCGGCCACGCACTACCTCTACGGCCGCTCGCTGTTCGGGGCCGAGCGTTGGAGCGATGGAGAGCACGAAATGCGGGTCGCGCTCACGCTCGATCCGACAGACGCGCTAGCTGCCATCGATCTCGCCACGGCATACGAGCAGCATGGCATGTGCGGTCCTGCGGAACCATTGTACGCCGCGGCGGTACGGCGGCTTCCACGTGCGCCGGCTCCCCGGGCGGGGCTCGCGCGGTGTCTGCTGCACGGGAAGGACTACGCGAATGCGCGCGCACAAGCCCGCATCGGACTCTTTTCCGGTTACGACAGGCCGATGTTCCGCGCTCTCGTGACCGCGGCGGACAGCGGTCTCGCAGCCGGTCGCCGGCCCCCCACGTGACGGAGCTCGCCGCCGAAGGGATCTCCCTGCGGCAGCGCGACACGCGGCGCAAGGCGGGGGATGACAGCGCGCACCGCGGATGGCTGACTGACCTCTTCGTCGCTGGTCTGGCGCTCGCTGCATCTCTGACCTCGCTCGCGAATGGGTTTGCGTACGACGATCGCTGGGTCATTCTCCACAATCCGCGCGTCCATGCGCTCGCGCGGGTCTGGCGCCTTTGGATAGAGACTTACTGGCCGCCGAGCATGGGGGCTTCGCTTTATCGGCCGGTTACGATGACCGGGTTCGCGCTGGAATGGGCCGCTGGTCACGGCCAAGCGTGGACGTTTCATCTAGCAAGCGTTGCGCTGTACATCGCGGTTTGCGTCGCGATGGCGCGGCTCGCCCGAAGCATTCTGCCAGCGTGGGCCGCGGCGGCGAGCGCGGCGCTGTTCGCCGTGCACCCAGTGCACGTCGAGGCGGTCGCGAACATCGTTGGTCAGTCGGAGCTGTGGGCCGCGCTGTGCACGATTGTGGCCGTGTTCCTCTACATACGATGGCGTCGGGAGCGCCCACTCGGCGGCGGCGCCGTGGCGACGTTGTGCGCTCTAACGGCGTTGGCGGCCGGCGCGAAAGAGCATGGCATCGTTCTACCCGGTCTGTTGGTGCTCGCGGAGATTACAGTGGCAGGGGACCAAAGGCCCGCGGATGAGCGCTGGCGCGAAGTGCGGCCGCTGGCTCTGGCTCTGGTCGCGACCGGACTGATGTATGTTGCCGTGCGGCTGCGCGTCGTTGGTGGTTTCGCTGGGGACACGCCGTCGGTCGTCTTCGCGCATATGGCAGCGATGCCGCGTGCGTGGACGATGCTTGGAGTCGTGCCCGAATGGACTCGGCTTCTCGTGTGGCCCGCGCGTCTGGTGGCCGACTACGCGCCGCAGGACGTGACGCTGTATGACCGATTCGACATCTCACTCCTGCCGGCCGCCGCGCTGCTGGTCGCCGTCCTGACCCTGGCGGTGGCATCGAGGCGGCAGTGGCCAGCGGGAGCCTTCGGGATCGGCTGGACAGCGTTGACGCTCGTGCCGGTCAGCAACGTGCTTCTCCCAACGGGCGTGATCCTGGCCGAGCGGACGCTGTTCCTGCCTAGCGTGGGCGCGATGATCGCCGTCGGCGCAGCATTCGCGACGTCGAGAGATTGGGTGCGCAGGTCAAGCTCCGCCCGATCGTATGGTGTCATGCGCGCCGCGGCGATCGGGGCTGCGTCCGTGCTTCTCATCGCGGCGGGCTGGCGGAGCGCCACTCGGGCACGTACGTGGCAGAACAGCGAGACGGTATTCGCCCAGGAGGTGCGTGATGCGCGGCTCAGTTACCGCGCGCACTATGTCTACGCCGGCTGGCTGTTCGAACATGGGCAGCCGGCAGGCGGCGAGCATGAGGCGCGGCTGGCAATCGCACTGTACCCGTCCGATGGCGTGCTGCGCCGCGACCTCGGCACTCAATACATGCGAGCGGGGATGTGCGCTCCCGCGGTGCCGCTTTTTCGTGACGCGATCCGCCTGGCGACCGGCCCCACAGACGCGCGCGTGTTGCTGGCCGCGTGCCTGCTCGAGCTGCACGATGTCGACGGCGCACGCCGAGAGGCGCTGCAAGCGGTGGCCGAGGGGGGATACTCGCCCGACGTGCACAAAGTGATCGCCGCAGCGCGGGTGCATTGACCGTGGCGAGCCGGGAGATTCGCGCGCGCTGGGCGCTCATGGTCTGTTTGATCGCCGCCGCCGTGTATGCGAACGCGGTGGGCAACACGTTTGTCCTCGATGATGGTGGAATCATCCGCGACAACGCGCTCGTGCACACAATCAGCGGTGTGTGGCGAGGGTTCGTGGAGCCGTATTGGCCGCCGCCATCGCCAGCGGGGCAGTACCGGCCGATCGCGGTTGCGAGCTTTGCATTCGACTGGGTGGTCTCCGGCGGCTCGCCCGCCTTCATGCATGCGATGAACGTTGCCTGGCATGTGGCCGCCTGCTTCTTGGTGTGGCTGTTACTCGCAGAGCTGCTGCCCCTGCCCGGTGCGCTCATCGGTGTGATCTTCTTCGCCCTGCATCCGGTGCATGTAGAAGCGGTGTCCAACACCGTGGGGCGATGCGACGTCATGGCGGCGACGTTCGCCCTGGCCGCATTGCTTGCGCACCGCCGTGGCTCGATGTGGGCGGTGGCTTTCTTTGCGCTGGCCCTTGGATCGAAGGAGAGTGGCGTCGTCGTGCTGGGGCTGGCCGTCGCGAACGACATTCTCCTTGACGGAGGTGAAAGCGCCGTCCCCGGCGAAGCTGTGGGCGCGCCGCGGGGATGGGCAGTCATCCGTCTGCGATGGCGTGTTTACGCGGGTTATCTGTGCGTTGTTGCTCTGTATGCGGCCGCGGTAGGGCTCGTATTTCGGCACCGCTCCTTCGAGTTGGTTGCCGCTATGTGGACTGGCGCGAGCACGGTTGACAGGTGGCTCACCATGGCGGCGCTGGTGCCGGAGTACGTCCGTCTGGTGTTCGCGCCGTTCCACCTCAAGATCGAGTACTCTCCGCGGGATGTCGTGTTGCAGCACACGCTCAGCTGGGCTGTGCTGAGCGGACTGGCAATCATCGCGGCCCTCGGGGCAGCTATCGCGTACTGTTGGCGCCGCGCTCCGGCGGTCGCGTATGGTCTCGCGTTCTTCGCGATCGCGATCTTCCCGGTCTCTAATGTTGTGTTTCCGACCGGCATCGCGATCGCCGAGCGGGCTTTCTACCTGCCGACCGTGGGAGCGGCGCTGGTGGTTGGGTGGTTGGGCTACAGACTGGTCC
>Ga0102924_1003200_pt1 | contig 17265 bp, 18 predicted proteins | sample PaiPotPPM11metaG_FD_80116 | JGI IMG/M metagenome (GOLD analysis project Ga0102924, IMG submission 80116) | Iron sulfur acid spring bacterial and archeal communities from Banff, Canada, to study Microbial Dark Matter (Phase II) - Paint Pots PPM... ...
CTCGAGATCCGAGTCGCCTGATCGCTCGAGAGTCCGTCCTTGCGTTTCAACTGGTCGAGATAGGCGCGCGCGACGGCGAAACTCGCGGGCCAGGTGAGCTTCTGTTGGTCCGACGGCTTGTACTGGGCGAAGTGCACCAGATTCGCCGCGTCGATCTCGCTTTGCGACAAATACTCGCTCGGCTTCAGCTGAAACACGTCGAGCCCGCGGCCGATCTCCGAACCGTAGATGTAGCCGTTGTACCAGAACGCGGACCAGAAACCAACCAGCACGAGCTTGTTCACGTCGAACGGACCGCGATCGAAGTATGCGATCTCCTGCGGATGCGCAGGATCGGTAAAGTCGAACACCGAGACTCCGCCCTGGTACCACGCCTGCACCATGATGTCGCGCCCCGGCACAGGAATGAGCGAGCCGTTGTGCGCTACGCAGTTCTCCTTGTCGGTTTGCACGGCCGGCATCTTGTAGTATCCCGCGAGCTGGAACTTGTTGTCGACCAGGGTGAAAATCGCATCCGCTCCCCACTTCGGTGGGTCCGTCGCTCGGCAGCGTGGAGCTATCCCGCCGCCCCATTCGTCAGTGAAAATGACCTTCTTGCCGTCGTTGCTGAACGTCGCCGAGTGCCAGTAGGCGAAGTTTGGATCGGAAACGTCAGCTATCCTCTTCGGGTCCCCCGGCTTGCGAACGTCCAGCAGAATGCCGTTCCCCGAGCACGCGCCTGCCCCCAATCCGATCGCGAGATACACGGTGATGTCATGGCACTGATCCGTGACATTGGTCGTCTGTGTCCCGTTGCCGTGCGATCCACCCTTCCAGAGACCGTTGGCGGCGCCGGTAGCGGCATCGGCGAAGATTCTGGGCGCGTTGACGACTTTGGCGGCCTGTGGCGTGTCAACTGGAACGCGGATGACCTCTATGCGGAAAAGCGAAGTGTTGGGGTTTACGTCCGGAGCCCCAGTCGAGCAACCCGCCAGCTCCGCGCCCGGGCGCACTGGACTCGTGCCCGACACGTAGAGGTAGACGACCTTCGGGTTCTTGGGATCGGGAACCAGCGTGTGCGTGTGCGAGCCTCGGCAGGTCTGAACCGCCGCCACCTGCTTGGGATGGTCGATGTCACTGATATCGAATATTCGGACGCCCCGGAACCTGTCGGCGCTGACCGAATCGGTGACCCCTTGCGTGCCGCAGTCCACGCGAGCGCGCCGCTCCTCAACTGAGAAGAACATCAATTTGCCGTATATGGAGGGGTCGCCCTGTCCACCAGGACACACGAGCGACGTACGCAGTGTCGGGCTGGCGGGATCCGAAATGTCCCAGATCTGGAACCCGTTGAAGTTTCCCTGCACGGCGAAGTGCCCGCTGAACGCAATGTCCGAATTTATGAAATGAAAGTCGCCGGGATCATCCGTATTGATGAAGTCCTTCGGCCGCGCACGATGCGCGATCAGGTCCAGGTTGTGCGACGCCTCGGCGGCATCTACCCAATGCCCGCCTGCGAGCGATGAGCGCGGATCGTCAGACTTGGCGCTGGAGTCGCCGGTCTGCGCACGCGCCGCGGACGTCGCCGCGGTCAGCGCGGCAAGAGACGCGAGGGTCAGGCAAACAGGCCACAGCAGCGCAATCGCCCGCGCATTGCGCGGACGGCGAGTCACGGATGCGGAGCTCATGTCAATTGGCATTGGATAGCTTTGAGGGGGCGTGGAAGGTAGCTACGAATTTGCGTCGCACAAGGCGATCATGGATGGTGCACTGCGGCCGATGCTCCGTCCAGCATTGACTGCATGCGCTTGATCTCCGCGCGCTGGTCTGCATCAATGTCGGAAGCGAAGCTGAAGATCTCCGGTGCCTGCCCCGCACCCTTGGTTGCAAATAGGTCCGACACCATCACCAGCGCGCCTCGATGGTGCTGGATCATGCCCTCGAGGAACAGCCGATCGAACTCGGCGCCTTTGGCATTGGCCAATTGCGTCATCTGCTCTTCGGTGAGCATTCCGGGCATCATCATGCCATGCATCTTCATTCCCGGCACGTCCATCCCCGGCATCTGCGCCTCGTGGTTCGCGTCCAGGATCGGCACGTCTTCATGGTGGCTCTCGAGCCAGCGTCGCATCATGGCGATCTCGTCCTGCTGAGAGATCTCTATCCGCTGAGCAACAAGTCGCAAGCCGGCGTCAGTCGTGCGGTCGCGCACGAGAGCAGTCATCGCGAGAGCCTGAGCATGGTGCGCGATCATCCCTTGCATGAAGTGCACGTCGTCCGCCGTGTAGCACGGCTGGCCGCCGTTGGCTGACCCACACGGACTACGAGGCTGCGCGGGACTCACCGGCGGCCCCGCCCCGGGAGTGGTCTGCCCGGTCGCGGCCCGACACGGCACGACGACAAGGACGGCGAGCAAGCCAGCGCGAATCGCCCGAGAGGAACGATCGGTCAACACGATTGGATAATCTACCCACGATCTCGGGGTTTGTGCTGGCGTCGTAGCGACTGCGCCAGCGGGCCATGATGCCAGCGCGCTACTCTATGGCGTATCCGCGGCCAGGACTCGTATCTGACGAGCGCGGAACGCGTAAAAGAAACCGGATACGAGGAGCACGGCGCCGACCGCCACGAGCTCGCGCCGGGTCGTGGTTTGCCACGTAACCCACGCGATTGCGCTGCACGCGAGAACTGGGACGAGCGGGCCACCAGGCGTGCGGAATGGCTTGCCGTCGCCCCGGACATCCCGCCTCCGGAGCTCCCACGCGGCGATTGCGCACAAGAACCAGAGCGCGAGCACGCTGACGTCCGCGAGCACCGCTAGGCGCTCGAACGTCCCGGTGAGCGCGAACCCAAGCGTGAGCGCGGCGTACAGCGCTATCGCCACGTGAGGTGTTCGGAAAACCGGATGCACAGTCGCCACGCGTCGCGGCAAGAACCCGTCCCGTCCCAGAGCGAAGATCGCACGGGGCCCGGCGAGCAAGGCGCCCGTGAGCCAGCCAAACATCGAAATGGCGGCGCCGGCAATCAGCAGCGCGCGCCCGGGGGCTCCGGCCACCACCGCGGCTGCAGTCGCAAGCGGTGCGACTCGGTCCGCCGCCAGTGCGGGCCCGAGTATCCCCAGCGCGACCTCCTGTACGGCGAGGTAGAGGACAGTGGCGCACGCGAGCGCAAGGATCGCTGCCCGCGGAACTGTGCGGCTGGGATCTCGGACTTCGCCGCTTGGCAGAAGAGCTGCCTCGATCCCCGTGAACGCAAACAAAAGCGTGCCGGCCGTCGTAGCGACCTTGCCCGCGCTCGGCATGGAAGCCCAACCCAGGTTGGCCGGGGAGACGAAAAAAGCCCCGATCACGACAAACGCGATGAGCGGGATCGTTTTGGCAACGGTCGCTACCTCGATCACACCGGCGCCCGTACGGACTCCGCGAATGTTGATGATCGCGAGACCGACGATCAGCACGGTGGCGATCGCGCCCTCCCACGCCCACCCGCTCAATCCGATCACTCGCGCCAGCAGCGTGGCGACTAGCGCTCCAACCGCGCCGGCTGCCGTAATCTCGCAGAGAATCGAGAGTACCGCGGCAATGAAGCCCGGGAACGGGCCGAGTGCGACTTCGACGTAAGCATAGGGCCCGCCAGTGGCGGTGACTCGGCTACCGGCCTCGGCGAATACGAGAGCGATCAGGCCGGTAACCACGGCACAAAGTAGAAACGCCAGTGGTGCCGCGCCGCCGAGTTGGGCGACCACAAAGGCGGGGAGTGCAAAAATTCCGCTCCCCACCGTGTAGTTGAAAATCGCCGCCGTGAGCTCCCTCGTGCCAAGCCCGCGGACGAGCAGGCTGTCGGGATTAACGACGGTGGCCGGCTTCACGCGCCTGATTATATCAGAGCGCCCCTCGCTCCGACAAAACTCGCTCGTTGCACGCGCACGGGGGAGCGTCGATCTTGAGAGCACCCAGTGACGAGCAGTTAGCGATGAGCACTCAGTGACGAGCGTACTCGGCATCCATCACGTCACCGCGATCGCGAGTGACCCGCAACGCAACCTGGATTTCTACGCCGGGCTTTTGGGTCTCCGGCTCGTCAAGCGCACGGTCAACTTCGACGATCCGCAGACCTACCACCTGTATTACGGTGACGAAGTCGGCACCCCGGGAAGCATCATGACGTTCTTCCCGTGGCCCGGAGCTCGGCACGGTAGGCAAGGGCCCGGGCAGGTCGCGGTAACTTCGTTTGCCGTGCTGCCGAGCGCACTCGGCTTCTGGGTCGAGCGCCTGACTCGTTACGGCATCGCGTACGAGGGGCCGGCGCAGCAGGTGATCTCCTTCAAGGACCACGACGGCCTCATGCTCGGGATCGTCGGTGATCCGGGTGCGGAGGCGAGGCCTGCATGGGGCGGCGCTCCGGGGATCACGCAAGAACACGCGATTCACGGCTTTCATAGCGTGACGCTGTGGGTGGAGGAGAGCGATCCCACCGAGCGAGTGCTTACGGACTCGCTCGGCTTTCGACCAGTGTCAGAGGAGGGCAGCATCAAACGCTACGAAGCCGGCGATGGCGGACCCGGGACACTTGTCGACCTGCGCTCAATAGGCCAGTTCCTGCGCGGCGCCGCCGGCGCCGGCACCGTACACCATGTAGCATGGCGCGTGGTTGACGACGAAGCGCAACTGGCGGTCCGGGAGCAAGTCGTTGGAGCACAGCTCCACCCCACGCCCGTGATCGACCGGAACTATTTCCACTCCGTGTATTTCCGCGAGCCGGCCGGCGTGCTGTTCGAGTTGGCGACTAACCCGCCGGGATTCGCGATTGACGAGCCGGTCGAGCGCCTCGGCGAAAGGCTCATGCTGCCGGCGCAGTACGAGGCTGTCCGAGCGGAGATCGAGGCGGCGCTTCCGCCAATTCATCTGCCCGTTCCATTGTCGGCCGCGACGCTCCTCAGCGGCAGCGGTGGGCCCGAGGATGCAAGCGGCGACGCGCTGGGATTTGTGCATCGGTATTTGCCGCCGACGGCCGATGCCGAATCGGCGGCGAGCACGACATTGCTTCTTCTGCACGGTACGGGTGGCGACGAGGGCGATCTCGTTCCGGTGGGGCGGGCGTTGCTCCCCGGTGCTGGCATTCTGAGCCCGCGTGGCAAGGTGCTCGAGCGCGGTGCGCCTCGCTTCTTCCGGCGCATTGCTGAAGGAGTGTTCGATCAGGAGGACCTCGCCCATCGCACCAATGAGCTCGCCGAGTTCATCACCGCGGCCGCTGAGACCTATAAGCTCGAGCGAGACGGCATCGTCGCGGTTGGGTTTTCCAACGGCGCGAACATCGCGGCCAGTCTACTCCTGCGTCACCCGGGTCTCTTACGCGGTGCGGTGCTATTGAGTCCCATGGTGCCCTTCGAACCTGAAGGGCTACCGGATCTTTGCGGCACGTCCGTGTTCATTGGCGCCGGAAGGGCCGATCCGATCGCTCCGGCCCAGCAGGCGGAGCATCTCGCGACGCTGCTGCGCCACGCTGGCGCGGCGGTCACTCTTCACTGGGACGCAGACGGTCACGCGATCACCAGCGGCGAGCTGGACGCGGCACGGGACTGGATCGCGCAATGCCTCGCGCCACGCTAGCCGAAACGCGTGCCTGTTGGACACGCGCGCCGCATCGGTCGTGTAGGCGCGGGCGATCCATGACGGAAGATCGGATTCAGTGAGCCCGCACGGTCAGCATCGGGCGCGAAGTCCGCGTTCGGGGCACTGGGACGTATCCGGGACGATATCGGCGAAGCCACTTTCGGTCACGGATGAGGGCGCGGTGTCCAGCGTACCAGGTGCGCAGGAAGCGCACCGTGGACTGTGGATCCCGACAGTAGACCTTGGCACCCGCGCCGAACCAAAGTACCTCGTACGCGAGTGCGCGTAACGGACGCGGGCGCAGTATGAGCGAGTCGAGCAGGAGAGAGTATATGTGACCCTCCTGATGCCGCAGGCCGTACTGATTGTGCTCCTCGTCGTGGACCGCCTTGGCATCCGGCGCGAAGAGCATGCGGACTCCGTTCGCCCTCCACACAGCGCCCATCATTCGGTCCTCGTTCGCGAACACGCGCTCGTTCCATGGCCACGCGATGCCGAATGCCCGGGGTATTAGGAAGAATGCGCCGATCAGAAAATCCGGCTCCTCGCCGTGACGCGCGTCCCGGCCGTATCCTGTCAGACGAGTCACGACCGGACGGCTCCACCGCTCGCCCCACGCGACGCTTCCGGCCACGACGCGCGGCCCCGACTCGGCGCTGTATGCGCTCACTAGGCGTGCAATCGCGTCGGGTCGGATGTAGACATCATCGTCCACGTTGACGATGAGGTCAGTCTTCGAAGCCTGCACGCAGGCATTGCGTGCGGCCGCGACGTTCGGGCCGGTGTGGTGCACAAGCCGGACGTGCGGGTAGCGGGCGCAAGCTTCACGCACGTGCGTGCGCATCTCGACGGTAGTCGACGAGTCGCACACCAGCAGCTCAAAAGGATACTGCTTGCGCGCCGCCTCCAGCGCGTCGAGACAGCGCGCGAGCTTAGCGGGCCTGTTCCTTGTCGGAATCGCGACGGTCAGATCCGTCATGCTTGCGCCCCAACAGTGTGCACGTCGCGGCTCGATTCGCGCGCATGCACGGCATCGGCGGCGTGGAGGAAATCGCGAGTCGCCGAGCCGTCACCCCACAGTCGAATGGAGTCGGCGCCCTTATCTCGCGCGTCGCAACACTTCGACATGATCGCGGGGATTACGTGGCTGGTGCGGCTGTCATAGTTATCGCCCGGGCCGTAGAGGTTCGTAGGAAGCAAGTAGACTGCGTTGAAGCCGTACTGTTGGCGGTACGCCTGTCCCATCACCAGAAGCGTCTTCTTGGCCACGCCATACGGCGCGTTCGTCGCTTCAGGGTATCCGTCCCACAGCGCCGTCTCGGTGAACGGCACGGGCGTGTCGCGCGGATATGCACAAACGGTGCCCACGGTGACGAACTTCTTCACCGAGTGTCGCCACGCCTCGTGCAATAGGTGCACGCCCATAATGAAGTTGTCTTAAAAGAATCGGCCCGGCTCGGCGCGATTCGCACCGATGCCTCCGACGCGCGCGGCGAGATGAATGACAAGATCCGGCCTAAGCCACTCGTACATCGCCACGACCTGTGGCGCCGATACGAGGTCGACCTCAGCGTGCGTCGGCGCCAGCACGTTTATCGCAGGGACGCCGCTTTTGAGCAGCGCCTCGCGAACGTACCGGCCCAGGAATCCGCTGGCTCCTGTGATGAGCACCCGGCTCGACCGCAAACCGTCCAACGTCAATTATCGCACTCCATGTCGGAGGGCCAAGGTGGGGGGTGCCGCGTGTCGAGACTCGCCTTATTCCGGGAGGCAACGCCCGTGCCGCTGTGGCCACCGTGCACGCCGTGAGATTCATTTGATAGCCTCGGGACGCGCAGCCTGAAACTGGTCGTGCTGGATCCCGGCCTGCGCACGCGGAGCGGGCATCATTTCGCTCTTGACGCGGCCATTGTGGAGTTCTGCGCTTCCCGCGGGCCGCCGGTGGCGCTTTACGCGCACCGCAACGTCGAGGAGGACGTCGCGGCCCGCGTCGGCGCCACGCCTTTGTTTACGCATAGCGTCTATGCCGACAACGTCAGCCCTGGTCCCCAAGAGGGACGTCTCGAGCGGGAATTCGCGCTCATCAACGAGCGCTGCTATCAAGACCTTCGCGCTTTATCGACCGATCTATTGGGGTCGGACGATCTCATCCTCGTTCACACGATTCGGCAGAACCATCTGTACGGGTTCGCGCGATGGTTGGTGGAGCTTCCAGGCGAGCGGAGGCCAAAATGCACGGTATTGCACACAGTCGAGAGCTTTTCCGAAGACACAGCCCTGACTCCCCAGGCTGCTCTCTACCGGCGGGCATTCGCGCTGCTCGAGTCACTACCGGCGGGCGCAGTGTCGCTGGCGGCGCCGATTCCGCCTGCATGCGAGGAGTTGCGCCGACTAACGGCGTTGCCCGTTCACTTACATCCGATTCCGTTCCCCGGTCGGCACGTGGGCGCGGTTTCGATGTCGCGGCCCGCCCGCACAACTAGTTCCGCGGGACGCCCGAGCCTCAACTTCGCCTTCGCGGGCGAGGCTCGCCGAGAAAAGGGATTCCATCACTTGCGGGCCGCCATGCCAATAGTTCTGCGCGAGCGGCCAGATGTACGGTTCTCGGTCCACACGGGTGGGCGGACGCTGCCATGGTGGAGGGGAAGCCGCACGCGCTTCCGGCTTTGGCGGCTCGGGTCGCACGTGGCGTCACACTTCGGCGCGATGGACGAAGACGCCTACCGCGCCTTCCTGCAGAATGCGGACGCAATCGTCCTACCCTATGATCCTGTGCGCTACCGAGCACGCGGGTCTGGCGTTTTTTACGAGGCCCTGGCTCTGGGGAAACCGACCGTACTACCCGCCAAGACGTGGATGGCGGATGAGGCGAACCGCTTGAATGCCGGCAGCGTCACATTCCACGAGTGGTCGCCGGCTGCCATAGCACACGCCATCGAGCATTTGGCCGAGGACATCGGCGTCCAAACCGAGCGCTCCGAGCGCGCGAGCGCTGCGTGGACCGCCCAACACGGCATCGAGCCGTTCATGTCATTCGTGCTAGGCGCGTCCTCCGCCGGACGAAATCAGTCGGAGCGCGATGCAGGCAAGTCGAGTTCCCACGTCTGACCGACCAAGTCACGACCGAAACTGTGGTGCGGTTCTTCTTGCACGAGGCGGTAGCCGGCACGCTCGTATATCCGGCGGGCCGCGTGTAGCACGCTATTGGTCCAGAGCGTGATCTTGCGGTAGCCTGCCTGCTCGCCGAAGCGTGTGCATTCGCCGACCAGGCGATGCCCGATTCCCAGCCCGCGAGCGGACGGTTCGACTAAGAGCAGACGGAGGCGAGCCACCTCGGGATTGTCCCGATGCTCCATCAGGAACACGCATCCAACCGATTCCCCCTCGCGCTCCGCGATCCAACAGCGCTCGCGCGCGGGATTGAAATGCTCGACAAAATCAGCCACAACGCGAGCCGCGAGAGCCTCGCACCGCTCGTCCCAGCCATACTCCTCGGCGTACAGGACCCCATGCCGGTGAACGACCCAACCCATGTCACCCGGCTGGTGGCGGCGCAGCGTGTAAGGTGTCGGGGGTGCCGGGGGTGTCGGGGGTGTCGGCGTCTCGAAAGGCGCACCGAGCAGTTCCTGAATGGCTTGCGTGGCGTGGAGCAGGCGCTGTTGCTGGCCGGGGCGCAAGCGGTGCAGGATAGTGCTGATCTCTCGCCGTGATCGCGCATCGAGACTGGAAAACGCCTTTCGCCCCCTCGCGGTAACGCGCAGATGGCTCTGCCGTCCGTCGGTCGTGGACCGCGTGCGCCGGATCAGGCCCCGTCGCTCGAACCCGCCAAGTATTCGACTGAGATATCCCGCGTCCAGTCGCAGCGCGCTTCTCACGTCAGTCGCCGTTGCCTGCGTGCTTTGAGCCAATTCATACAACACTCTCGCCTCGCTGAGCGAGAACGGGCGCAGCAGCCGCTCGTTCAGAACGCCGATTTCTCTGGTGTAGAATCGGTTGAATCGGCGCAGGCCGGCGACGCGCTGCTCAAACGCGTCGCCCCGAGCGCTCCCCCTTCCGCCAGGCTCCTTCGCGACCCGCTTTCGGGTCCTTCGCCCCCTGCTTTCCAGCCCCCTCGCACCTGACAATGATGCCTCACCCAGAACGACACGACACTTTGGGGCATTTAGTTGACTTTGTCAAGTATTCTCCCCGGTCGGGCTCAGCGGGTGGCTGGGGCTGGCGTGGCAGCCGGGGGGCGACGCAGTGCGAGGTTCACGAACGCGAGCACGACGGCCGCCGCGAGGGCGACCCACGCGGTCCGCGGAGATGATAGATCGTGCAACCCAAGCGCCGCGTCGAGCGAGTACTCACCCGGCCCGGCAACGGCGATCGCCAACGCTCCCAGCGCGTACAGCAACGGGACCTCAATCCCGTTACCCGCGGCGTAGAATCCCTTTCCGCGGTGCACGCTTAGCATCGCGATGATCATGACGCTGATCATGAGTGCCGGCCCTATGGGCCCGAGCAACCCGAGCGCCGTCAGGAGGCCACCTGCGATCTCGGCAAGCGAGGCCGCGGTGGCGAACGCTTTCCCCGGCCGGAAGCCGACCGCTTCGAAGAATCCACCCGCTGCGTCAATGCCGGGCCCGCCAAACCACCCGAACAGCTTCTGCGCGCCATGCGAGGCGAACCCAAGCCCGAGAACAAGGCGCACAATCAGTAGTCCTACGCTCATGAGGCCTCTGCGTCTGAAAGAAGGGTACAAAAATTACCTGGACTATACGCTGAGTAGTAACTATACTTACCATAGCTACTAGCGTCAAGGTGTCCCAAATCCTATCGTAAAGCCGTGATCCGATCACCGTCACTTTGTACACGGTTTCACCGCGCTATCGAGCTCATAGGCCGCCGGTGGACGGGTGCAATCATCTTCGTGCTGCTGCAGCGGCCGTGCCGCTTCGCGGCGCTGCGATCCACTATTCCGGAAATGACGGATCGGATGCTCGTCGAACGCCTCCAGGAGCTGGAGCGGGAGGGAATTGTCCAGCGCACGGTCGTGCCCGAGACGCCGGTCAAAGTGGAATACGCGCTGACCGATAAGGGTCGCGCGCTGGGCGACGCCATGAAGGCGATGAGTGCATGGGCGGACAAATGGGTTGCGGCGCCGGCAGTTGTCGCCGAACCAGCTGTTCGACGAAGCAGCGAAGCTCGCCCGCGCACGCGGGCCCGCGCGCGAGCAATCCGTTGACAACACCCGCCGCTGTCGCTACCCTCCGCGTTCAATGACGCACTTTGTGCGCAGTCACCGTTGTTGTTGCCGCGCCGCGGCCGCCGTCGCGTGTTGTCCCGCGATGTGCTGCTGTAATGACTGTACTCGGCGTGTCCGGTGATCGTGGCGAATCAGCCACGCAGTTAGACCAAGCGACAACTTAGCTCCACCCGATCACCGCGCACGCCGGCCCCGACGAGGCCGACGGCGCAGCGTGTGTTTGCGCTCAGTCTCCTCGATCACCGCTTCGAGTGACCACCAACCATGCGCACACCGATCTCGTGATACCGTATTCCAACGCAGTAGCCGCACTCTCACGCTCCGGGCGAGCGGCGACCACTTATGTCGCCACGATCGGCGCGGTGGCCGTTGTGCTCGCGATTGCGGTGGCCGGTTGCGTGACCGGTTCTCAGTCGCGCGCCAGCACTGCGCGCGAGCTGCTCAACGTGTCGTATGACCCGACGCGCGAGCTGTATGAGGCGTACGACTCACTCTTCGCGGCGCACTGGAAGGCAACCAAAGGCGAATCCGTCTCGATTCGCCAATCGCACGGCGGCTCCGCGAAACAGGCACGCTCGGTAATCGATGGGCTAGAAGCCGACGTCGTGACGCTCGCCCTCGCGTATGACATCGACGCAATCGCCAAGACTGGGCTCGTCGATACGGCCTGGGCGACTCGATTCCCGAACCGTAGCACGCCGTACACCTCGACCATCGTGTTCCTGGTCCGCCGTGGCAATCCCAAGCGAATCCACGACTGGCCCGACCTCATCCAGCCAGGCGTCAGCGTCATCACGTCCAATCCCAAGACGTCGGGCGGTGCACGATGGGGTTACCTCGCCGCTTGGGGAGCGGCCCTGGCGAGTGCCGGCGGCGACAGCGCACGAGCGCGCGAGTACGTCGCGGAGCTGTACCGGCACGTCCCGACACTGGATCCCGGTGCTCGCGGGGCGACGACGACTTTCGCCGAGCGGGGAATAGGCGACGTACTGCTCGCTTGGGAAAACGAGGCGCTGCTCGCGACCCACCGTCTTGCGTCGGACAAGTTCGAGATAGTCGTGCCGCCTGTAAGTATCCTGGCGGAGCCACCAGTCGCCGTCGTGGACAAGATCGCCGACCGTCACGGTACTCGCGCGCTGGCCCAGGAATACCTGTCCTACCTGTATTCGCCAGAGGCTCAAGACCTAGAGGCTCGCGAGTTCTATCGGCCACGCGACTCGGTGGTTGCTGCTCGGTATGCGTCGCAGTTCCAAGCCGTGCGGCGCTTCACCGTGGACAGCGTCTTCGGTGGGTGGGCTCGTGCCCAGGCGACGCACTTCGCGGACGGCGGCCTGTTCGATCAGATCTATCAGCCCAAGATCGTAGCCGACAATGCCACCGGCTCGGGCCGGTGACGATGCCCAGGTCACTCACCCTGTCTCGCAAGCGCGCCTTTGTGTCCGGTCGGCGCGCGCGACGTGCCCGGGTGCTTCCAGGCTTTCCCCTCGCACTCTCGGTTACCGGCTGCGGACTCGCTGTGTTCGTACTGATTCCCCTATCGACCGTGCTGCTGACAGCATGGACACTCTCGCCAGATCGGTTCTGGGCCGCGGTCGGCAGCCCGCGCGCTGTAGCCTCGTATCGCCTCTCGTTTGGGGCGTCGCTCGCGGCTGCACTAGCGAACACTGTTCTGGGCGTTCTCTTCGCCTGGGTGCTCGTCCGCTACCGCTTTCCCGGCAGACGAGCGTTGGACGCACTTGTGGACCTGCCGTTCGCGCTTCCGACCGCGGTGAGCGGAATCGCGCTCACGGCCATTTACGCGCCCACGGGCCCGGTCGGACGGATCATGCGCTTTCCAATCGCGTTCACGCCACTCGGCGTCACCATTGCGCTCGTCTTCATCGGTCTTCCGTTCGTCGTACGCGCCGTCGCGCCCGTGCTAGCCGAGATGGGCACCTCTGCCGAGGAAGCGAGCGCGGTCTTGGGCGCCACGCGTTGGCAGACGGTGACGCGCGTCACGCTTCCAATGTTGTTCCCAGCGATACTGACCGGCACGGCCCTGGCCTTCGCACGTGCACTGGGCGAGTACGGGTCAGTGGTGTTCATCGCGGGCAACATGCCTATGCGGACCGAGATCGCGCCGCTGCTCATCATGACTAAGCTGGACGAGTACGATTACGCGGGCGCGACAGCCGTCGCGTCCGTCCTGTTGGTAGGGTCGTTGGCCGTTCTGCTCATACTGAACCGGCTCCAGGCGCTTGCGGGAGCGCGCGCCGGCATGCGAGCGGCCGCATGATCGTGTCGCGCGATGCATCGGGCGCCGCCGGAGCCACCGCGGCCACCGCGGCCACCGAGGCCACCGAGGCCACGCAAGACCATCCCCTCGTGCGGCTGGCGCTCCTCACCCTTGTTGTAGCGGTGTTCGCGCTGCTGATCGCGCTGCCTCTGGCGGTCGTGCTCACTGGGGCGTTCCGTCACGGGGTGGCTGCCTACGTGCAGCGTGTAACCGATCCGCTCACTCTATCGGCTCTCCGGCTCACGCTTGTCGTCGTGGCCGTCGCGGTCCCCGTGAACATCGCATTCGGGCTCGGAGCCGCGTGGGCGATCGGGAAGTTCGATTTTCCGGGCCGGTCGGCTCTGGTGACGCTCATCGATCTGCCGTTTGCCGTGTCGCCGGTCATCTCCGGGCTGGCGTTCGTGCTCCTCTTCGGGGGAAGAAGCGCAATCGGACCGTGGCTCGTGGCTCACAACATCCGGATCGTGTTCGCGACGCCTGGAATCGTGCTGGCCACGGTGTTCGTCACGTTTCCATTTGTGGCGCGGGAGCTAATCCCCGTGTTCGAGGCACGGGGAACCATCGATGAGGAAGCCGCGATCGTGTCGGGCGCGAGCGGGTGGCAGACTTTTTGGCGAGTCACGCTCCCCAGCGCACGCTGGGCGCTGCTGTCCGGGGTAGCGCTGGCCGTGGCACGCGCCGCGGGAGAGTTCGGGGCCGTCTCGGTTGTCTCCGGCCACATACGCGGGCGCACCAACACGCTGCCGTTACACGTCGAGGTCCTGTACGACAGCTACGATTCCACGGGCGCGTTCGCCGTCGCGTCACTGCTGGTGGCCGTTGCGCTCCCGACCCTCGTTGTCCGCTGGGCAATCGAGTGGCGGGAGGAATCCGTGGCGCGCGGCGGGCGTGTGCGCGACGACTCGGCCGCGCAAATCGCGAGCGCGGAGGCGGCATGACCCCGCGAGGCGCGGCCGTGCCGGTAGCGATCGATGTGCGCGGCATCGCGAAGACGTTCAAGGGCGCTGACGCGCCCGCGGTCGCCAACGTCTCGCTGTACGTCCCAGAGGGTCGCCTCACAGCCCTGCTCGGGCCATCCGGATCCGGCAAGACAACCATGCTGCGCATGCTCGCCGGACTGGAGATCCCGGATGCGGGCAGCGTGCGTTTCGGCGACACGGACGTCACGCTCCGCCCCGCGCGCGCGCGGGGCGTCGGCTTGGTGTTTCAGCAATATGCTCTTTTCCGCCACATGACGGTGTTTGAGAACATCGCGTTCCCGCTGCGGGTGCGGCACTGGCCGCGGCCGGAGGCCCGGGCTCGCGTCGAGGAGTTGTTGGCGCTCGTCCGGCTCGATGGGTTCGGGCCTAGGCGCGTGTCCTCGCTCTCGGGAGGTCAAGCACAACGCGTCGCGCTCGCGCGGGCACTGGCTCCTCGCCCGTCAGTGCTGCTGCTCGATGAGCCGTTCGGAGCGCTGGACGCGCAGGTGCGGTCGGAGCTCCGCCGCTGGCTCCGTAGCCTGCACGACCAGCTGCACGTGACGAGCGTGCTCGTGACGCACGGCCGGGAGGAAGCCAGCGATGTGGCTGACGAGGTTGTCGTGCTGCACCAGGGGCGGGTGCAGCAGGCTGGCGTGCCCGCGCACGTTGCCGCCAATCCGGCGACGCAGTTCGTCGAGGAATTTTTTGCGGGCGCCCGGATTCACTCACCTTCAATCCCACTGTATGCAGCGAGCTAAAGTCCGAGGCCCACGAATCGGCCGCCTGGTCGCTCGTGTTCGCGCCCGCCGAGCGCGGGGGCTCATACGGCACACACCACACCCCGGAGGCCGTCTCGCGCGATGGCGCGTCCGCTTGCCGGTGGTCGCGCCAGGTGCAGGCGCCGGCGGGATAGGCGACTCGCGAGACTTTGCAGGTCGCGTGCTCGTTCGCCCGTTCGCCGAGTGCGGCGTACCGGCGCTCACGCATTTGGCGCTCGGCGCCGCCGGGACGATCGGAAGGAAGGACGGCTCTGCTGCCACGCCCGACTTGCCGACCTACAATTCCGCTGGTCAACAGTCCGCGTTCTTCGCATATGCGTCGAGCGGGACCACAAAGCTCGATAGCAGCGTTGCCGCTGGCGCCGCGTCCCGGATTACCGGCCACGGTTACTGGTACGCCTGGCGACTCGGTGCTCTTGGCGAGTACGTCACCTCATGGCAACGGGTAGCGCGCGATTCGGCCGCGGGAACGGTGCGCAACGAAGGCGCAAGCGCGACCGTGTCTTTCGAGCTTACCCCCGACCATGGGTCATATGACGGCGTCGTGCCGGCACGACCTCTCGACCCGGCGCTTGGCCATTGGGGCGCGCTAGAGCTCGTGGGCAGATACTCCTCGCTGCACGTCGGAAGCACCGCCTTCAGGGACGGCTTTGCGGACCCTACCAAGTCCGCGCGCGCCGCGAGCGCGTGGGCATATGGCGTCAACTGGTTCCTGAATCGGTTCATACGGCTTCAGATCGACTACGAACGGACGTTGTTCGTTGGCGGTGCGCCAGCCGGTGGCAATCGCGAGCCCGAGAACGCGGTTCTCGCGGAACTCCAGGCCGCGTTCTGATGAATCGCCCACCGCCGCCTCGCAACAATGCAGGCCGGACTCGGCGACTCGCGAGCGTCACCTTGCTCCCTGATGCCGGCATGCAACGGCCGGCGCGCGGAGCCGTCGTATGGTTCACTGGACTGTCGGGGGCGGGGAAGACCACGCTGGCTCACGGCGCCGCCCGTCGCTTGCGTCTGGCCGGCGTGCCCGTCGAGGTGCTGGACGGAGACGAAGTTCGCCCTCACCTCTCGCAGGGACTCGGATTTTCCAAGGCGGATAGGGATACCAACGTAATTCGGGTTGGCTACGTCGCTTCGCTTCTCGCGAAACACGGCGTTGTCGTCCTCGTCTCGCTCGTCTCCCCTTACCGTGTAGCGCGCGCTGCTGCCCGCCAAGCGGCGGGCAACGTTGGAGCTCACTTCGCTGAAGTTTTCGTGGACGCACCGGTCGAGCTCTGTACCCAGCGCGACGTCAAAGGGCTCTACCAGCGGGCGATCGCGGGGGAGATCCCAAATTTCACCGGTATCTCCGACCCATACGAGCCACCGGATGCGTCGGAGCTCGTCATACCGACGGGCGACGAGCCAGTCGATTCGAGCGTCGCCCGCGTGGTGACTTACTTGGAGCGCGTCGTCCGAGTGGTGGTGGGTCCCGACGTCCAGATCCGCGAACGCAGCGGTGGCGCCCGTGCTTGACGCTCGGTCGGTGCGGCAAGCGGCGGCCCGGTTGAGCGACGCGCCGGCGGAAGCGATCCTGCAATGGGCTGTCGAGGCGTTTCCGGGCCGCACGGCCGTGTCAGTGAGCTTCGGTGGCGCTGGCGGAATCGCGCTGGCGCACATCCTGAGTGGCCTCGACCGGTCGGTGCCAGTGTTGTTCATCGACACCGAGTTCCTCTTTCCCGAGACGCATGCGTTCAAGGACGAGCTCGTAACCCGATACGGCCTGACCGTGCGCACGCTCAGGCCGACCCGTGACGTGGGGCCTTTGTATGCCACGGACCCAGACGCCTGCTGTCAGGCGCGACGTGTCGATCCCTTCGACGACGCGCTGGGCGATTACGATGCGTGGGCAAGCGCACTGCGGCGCGATCAGTCCCCGACCCGGGCGACGACCGACGTCGTTGAGTATCACGAGCGCGAGGGGCGCGCGGTCGTGAAGGTGCATCCGATTGCCCACTGGTCGCGTGACGAAGTTGCGCGATATCTGCGCGAGCATGAAGTACCGTCTCACCCGCTGCTGGATCGCGGGTACACGAGCATCGGATGCTGGCCGTGCACGGCGCCGAACGCGAACGCGGCTGATGAGCGCGCGGGCCGCTGGCCTGGTCGCGCGAAGACGGAGTGCGGGCTGCATACCTTCACGGTGCGGAGCGTGGCTCCTTGACGCGGACTGTCGGACCCATCGCTGCACATGGGGGCACGCTCGTCAACCGCCTGCTCCTCGGCGAGGCGGCGAGCGTGGCCACCGAGCGCGCGGAGCGGCTGCCATCGATCACGCTCAGCGATGTGCAATTGTCGGATCTCGAAATGATCGCGACGGGTGTTGAGCCCACTCACCGGGTTCATGGGGCCGGGTGACTACGAGGCGGTGCTGGTC
>Ga0102924_1003203_pt1 | contig 17261 bp, 14 predicted proteins | sample PaiPotPPM11metaG_FD_80116 | JGI IMG/M metagenome (GOLD analysis project Ga0102924, IMG submission 80116) | Iron sulfur acid spring bacterial and archeal communities from Banff, Canada, to study Microbial Dark Matter (Phase II) - Paint Pots PPM... ...
CCCGTGAAGCCTCCACCCACCACGACGAGCGTCAGCAATTTCTTGCGCTCTTCTGCGGGAGCGTCGTCGGCGAGTTCGAGCAGCCAAATGAACCGGTTGCGCAGGATGCCGGCATCTTCCAGAGTTTTGAGTGCAAAAACGCGTTGCGCGACGCCGGGCAATCCGAAGGTGGAAGTCGAGGCGCCGGTCGTGATGACCAGTTGGTCGTACCGCAAACGCTCTGCGATTCCGGTCAACGTATGCGTATACAATACCTCGCGCGAATCCAAGTCCAGCCCGGTGACGTCGGCTAAAATAAAATGCGTTCGGCGCAGCTGGGCGCGAATCGGCGTCACGATGTGCCGCGTGTCGAGTGCGCCGGAGCTCACTTCGGGCAGCATCGGCGTAAACAGCGAAAAGTTTTCGCGGCTGATCAGTGTTACTTCCGCTTCGCCCTGGCGCAGAATCCGTTCCAGCCGCTGCGCTACGCCGATGGCAGCAAAGCCTCCGCCGAGAATAACGATCCGCGTCACGCATGTGCCTTCGTTACCAAAACAAGCGGGCCCCGTCCGCGATGTACAGAAGGACGCAGCGTGAGCGACGACCAGAAAAAACCGCCGCAAAATCCGTGGGCCTCGGGCTTTAGCGCGGAACGTCCGGAGAACCGGGCGTACGACGTGCGCGAAGGCGAGCACCTTCCGCCGGATCCCAAAAAAGAGCGCGCAAAAAAGGCGGCCGAAGGCATCGGCGCCGCGGGTCTCGGGATCGGCGCGCTGCTGCTAAAGTTCAAATCGCTGCTGCTTGTACTCTTCAACTTCAAAGCGCTGTTTATCATACTGAAGTTTGGCGGATCGCTCTTTCTCTCATTATGGTTTTACGCACTCTTCTGGGGGTGGAGATTCGCGGTCGTCTTGGTTTTGCTGCTTCTCGTGCACGAGTTCGGGCACTACGTCACGATCCGAGGCTACGGATTGCCCGCGCGGCTCCCCATGTTTATTCCATTCGTCGGCGCATACACCGTTGGCGGAGTTCCGAAAAATCTCGAGCACGACGCCTACATCGCGCTGGCGGGTCCGGTCACGGGGTTGGGCGCCGCGGCGATCTGTTACGCCTTCGGTTATCAAACGCATGATGCGTTTTGGTACATGGCCGCGTACCTCGGCGCATTTCTCAACCTCTTTAATTTGATTCCCGCGATGCCGTTTGATGGCGGACGCATTGCGGGCGCGCTCTCTCCTTCACTCTGGGTCGGTGGATTCGTCGTGTTTCTTGGGCTGTCGCTCGCGCTTCACTTTCCGTTGTTCTTCGTCTTACTGTTCGGCGTGCTCGCACTGCCGAGTGCGATCGCAGGCTGGCGCGGCTATAAGGATCCGCGTTTTGCGACGATGACGACGCCTGGAAGAATTCGCGTCGGCTTCTGGTACCTCGCAACGCTGTTTGCGCTCTTTTTTCTCATGACGATAACGCACACCTTAGGAATGCCCGCAACTCAAGCGTGAAGCGCGGCGCGGGGCTTCTGATCGCAGCCCTCGCCGTGGCGATCGCGCTTACGGTCGCGCGCCCGCATCGCGCGCCCGGCCCTTCGCTGCGCGACTTCGAAGCCTACTATGCGGCGGGCGCGACGTGGATGCACGGCGCCGATCCGTACAGCAGCGCCATTTGGCAGAGCGAAAAGACTCTGCCTAGCGTGGTCGCGCAGCGCTACGAAGTTCTTCCGTTCATCGGACCGCCCGCGACGCTGCCGCTCTGGGCGGCGTTTTCGTTTCTTCCGTACCCGCCGGCCGCGAATCTGTGGCGCACGCTGCTCTTTCTGTCGCTGTTCGGATTGCTTTGGACGCTAGCGCCGCTGGCAAATCTGCGCCGAACTCCGGCGACGCTGTTCGCGCTTGCCATTGCCGCGTTTGGGTTTGGTCCCATAACCGCGGATCTGGCACTCGGCCAACTCGCGTTGCTGGTGGCGTTAGCTATCCTCGTAGCATTTGCCGCGCGCGGAACTTTCGTCGAGGGACTTGCCGCGGCAATCACGTGCGCGCAGCCCAACCTTGCGCTCGCACTCGCCGGGGAACTGCGAAATCGAAAAACCGCGCTCGCAGTCATTTCCGGCGCGGCCGCTGTCGCCGGAATCAGCGTCGCTATCGTCGGCGGCCCGGGAGCCGTCAGTTACATTCGGGCGCTGCAAGAGCACGGCTACGCGGAACGCTTCTCCGCCATTCAGTTGACGCCGGCTGCGATTGCCTACGGGTTTGGCGCCGGGGAACAGACCGCGGCCGTCGCCGGCGTGCTAGTCGCAATTTCGGGCGTCGCTGTTTGGGCCCTGTGCATGCGCGGCGTGCGCGATCCGTTAATGCTTTTTTGCGCGACCTGCGCGCTCGCGCCTTTCGTCGCGCCGTTCTTTCACGAACACGATCTCGCGATCGTCTTCGCCCCCGCAGTGCTGCTCGTCTTGCGCACTTCGGGGAATGCTGCGCGCGTAGCTTTAGCCGGCGCGCTCTTCTGCGCAGCGAACTGGCTCGGGCTCGCGCAGAATCCCGAAGGTACGCTTCAGACGTTTCTATTGGTGGCCGCATGCGCAGCCGCACTGGTGACACTGCGGCAAGATTTCAGTTTTCGCACGCTCGAGATTCCCGCCGCTATTCTCATTCTTATTACTGCCGCCGGATTTGTGGCGCGCGCGCACCTTCTGCCGATTTGGCCTAACGCAATGGCGTCGCTGTCCGCCGGCGTACAGCACGCAAACATCGCCGCGATCTGGCGCGCAGAACAGAACGCGGCGGGGCTCTTTGCGCGCGATACTATGTGGGCGCTCCTGCGGTGCGCGTCTCTGGCCGGTTGCGGTCTGCTAGTTTATGCGGCCGCGATCAGTTCGAGATCGCCTGCGGATTCCAAAACATCATCGCGGGCCCCGGGTTGATGCCCGTGAAGTCGTCGTTAAATGTGACATGGTCGGTGCGCTGACTCAACACAATGAAGGGAACGTCGCGCGCCAGCAATTCCTGCATGAGAATGTAATCGGCTCGCCGGCGTGCGGGTTCGTAATGCAGCAGCGCGTCGGCCAGCGCGCGATCCACGTCGCGGTTGCAGTACGCCATGTAGTTTTGGCCCAAGGGCGAGATTCCGGTGCAAGCAATGAGGTTCGTCAGATCGGGATCCGGCGCGACGGTCCACGCGAACGAGGCCAGATCGTAGTGACGCGTTGCAACGATGCCGCCTGCCGCGTACGCTGAAAAAAGCCGGTTCGTCTGATAACGCGTATAATCCAAGCCGACGCCGATCGATCGGAACCACTGCTGGATCATCAGCACGCGCGAATCCAGACCTGGATTACCGGTGTTGCCCGCAAAATCGAAATGCAGCGTCGCACCGTTTTTATGACGCAGGCCGTCGCTTCCCATCTTCCAGCCGTCTCGCTCCAATTGCGCCGCTGCGGCGGCAAGATCGAATGTATAACAGGATGCACGCGGATCGTAGGCCCAACTCAGGTGCGAAATCGGCGTGCAAGCCAAATAGCCCGCGCCGTGATCGACCTTCTGCCACATTAAGCGCACGTCAATGGCGCGCACCAGCGCCTGCCGCACCTGCAGGTCGGCCAAAATCGGATTCTTGAGATTGAAATCGATGTGGCCGTACGATGTGACGTCGTGCGCGATCGTCCGCGTGTTCGCAATCCTCTCGACTTGCTGATATTGAAAGGTCGGCACGCGAATATACGCGTCGATGTCGTGGGACTGCAGCGCGATGCCGACGGAATTTGCGTCGGGAATGATCTTGAAGATCACGCGCTTGAGCTTCGGCGGTCCGCCCCACCAGCGCGGAAACGCCTCCATCACGACTTCGCTTCCGCGCGCCCACCGCACGTAGCGGAACGGTCCAAGCCCAACCGGCAGTCCGTTGTATGGAGCGTGGTTGATCTCGCGCCCTTCGAGCAGATGCTTCGGCAGAATCGCCGGATTGCCGACGGGCGTGAAATAGTGGTTGATAAAGGCGGCGTACGGCTGCTTCAAACGAAATATGACCGTGTAGGCGTCGGGCGTATCAACCCGCGTGATCAGATCCCAGCCCTCGCGCGTGAGCACATTCGTATGCGGGTCCAAGATCGTTTTTACCGTAAATGCGACGTCTGCGGATGTAAACGGCGCGCCGTCCTGCCACACGACACCGTGGCGCAATTTGAACGTCAGCGATTTACCGTCGGCAGAGATCAATCCGTTGGCTTTCGTCGGCACCTCGAGACACAGCGATGGAATCGCCTTGCCTTTGTCGTCGAAAACGAAGAAATATCCCATCGTGAACGACGACAGATCGTTTACCAGCGTTTCGGTCGACAGCAGCGGATTGAGGTTGTCGATGTCCTCGCCGTCGGCCCAGCGGAACGTACCTGGAATGGTCCATGCATGCCGATGCCGCGTGCCGGCGGACTGCGTTCCGGTGCACGAAGCCAGCACGGCGCCCGCAAGGAGCGCCGCGCCAAACCGGAACGCCGTCACTAAATGTCGACGTTCATGAAGTTGTCGAACTGCGAAACACCGTTTGGACTGAAATTGCGCAGATCGCGATTCACAACGTAAATATCTTCCCGGCCCGTCGTAACGATCATCGGCACGTCAGCGTCGAGCTGTTCCATAACGATCGCATCGTCTTTGTTGCGGTCGGCTTGATCGTATCTTGTATACAGATCGAGCATCGCATTGGTGGCTTTGTGGTTGCACCAGTGCAGATCGTTCTGCCCGGCCGGCGGTATCGAACCGCAACCATAAATCGTCGAGAAGTCTCCGAGCGGATCGAGACCCCAGGCGAAAACTACGATGTCAAATTTTCCGCCGTTGATGATGCCGCCGGATTGCATCGGTTCGAAAAGCAGCGGCGCGGGATAGTGCTTGACGCTGATTGTGACGCCTATCTGCTTCCACGTGCTGCGGATGAGTTCGATTTGCTCGTCCGTGTCGGCAGAGCCGGCCGACGTGGCGAACTCGAGATTGTCGAGTTTGACGCCGTTTTTTGAACGAATCCCGTCGGAGCCGCGCGTCCAGCCGTTCTTGTCGAGGAGCGCGTTGGCGGCTGCAAGATCGAAGGCCGTAAACTTGATCGTCGGATCGTAATACGGCGCGGTATGAGGCGCAGGCTCGTCCTGCAGATATCCCACGCGGTGCGCGACCTTCTTCCAGAGCGTGACGCGATCGAGCGCCAGGCGCAACGCCTGACGAACGATGGGATCGCGCATCCTCGGGCGGCTAAGGTTGAAATCTAAATGGTTGAAGTTGTAGCTCGGCTGCCGGACAATCGTAAAACCCGGTATCGAGGATACGCGCGCTAAGTAGTTACCCGGTACCGGATACCACAGATCGAGCTGCCGGGACTGGAGCTGCGTAACCACCGTGTTGCGATCCTGAACGATCTGAAAAACAATCTTTTGCAGTTTCGGCATTCCGCGAAAATAGAGGGGGTTCGGAACCATCACGACTTGCGAAGCGCGGTCCCAACGCAAATACTTGAATGGACCAATGCCGATTGGAAGTGAGTTGTATGGAATTTGGTTGATGTTAGAATATTGCGCAAGTAAGTGTTTGGGAAGAACGCACGGGTTGCCGCCTGCGCTCGAGAAAAATGTTTCAACGAATGGCGAGTATGGCTTTTTCAGATGGTAAACGACCGTGTATTTATCCGGCTCATCGGTACGCGCTATGCGATCCCAGCCCAAGCGGCTGACTTCGTTGTTCGCGGGATTGAGAACGACGCCCGTAGAGAAGACGACGTCGTCCGCGTTGAACGGGGCGCCGTCGGACCACTTGACTCCTTTACGCAAGTGGTAGGTAATGGTCAAACCGTCTTTGCTGACGCCGCCATTTTTCTGCGTCGGTACTTGCGTCGCGAGCTCCGGAATGGCGTTGTTGTGAACGTCCCATTTTATGAGCCAAGCCATCGTTAACGAGGCCATCATCCCGAGCGTCGTCTGCTGCGCAAGATGAGGATTGAGCGACGAGATGTCCTCGGCAGTACTGTAGCGCAGCACGTGCGGAATCGTCCAAGAATTAGCGCGGGTAGTAACGGCCCCCATCGCGGTATGGGACACGCCATTGGAGGGCGCCGCAGTTGTCGTCGTTGCGGTTTGGTTACTGCTCTGCGTGCACCCGGCTAAAATGAAGACCGTGGCCAGCGCCGCTGCGAAGATCCGTTTCATCCAGACTCCTCTCTCATCGCGTCGGGATCGAGTCCGTGCGCTAGGCAGAACTCGCGGTACGCCAGCGGGGATATTTCGGAAGGTTTGATCTCGCTGCGTCCTCCCCAGAAGACATTTGTATACCCGAAGTCGATGCCGGCTTCCCGCAGATGCGCATCAATGGCGGCCTTATGGGCGAGTACCACGTCCTTGTCCAGGCCGTGCGCAACCGCCATCACGTTGACGTTGTGGAACTCTTCCCCGCCTTCGCGCCAGTAAGCGTGCGTAATGATGTGGTGGCGCCCTACTTCCCGGCCGGCTTCGATCTCGCGGCCCGGAGGGACGGCCCAATGAAAGAGGGCGTTGTAGCGCGTGACTCGTTCGCTGCCGGCGGTTGCCTTGACGTGCTCGAGAAAAGTCGAGAACCTTCCGATGACGCCGCGCGCGTTTAAACCGCGTGCGATTTCATAGAATTCATCCAGCGTAACGTTCGCCTCCGCAGCTCTTGCCCGCCAAAGATCGCGCACGATCTCCCGCGGCTCGAATTCGCGCTTGAGCGCCGTGAGCACGCGCCATTCGAGTTCGTTGAGCGAAACGAGTTTCGTATCGATCGGATCGGCCGGCACTTCAGCCCGGCTGCCGATTTCGATTCCGCGCCGGCGAACGTGTCCGACGCCCAGCGCGAAGAGTTTTTTCGCGGGCATCAAGCGGAAATGATCCGCTCCAACGCGTGCGCGCAAAAACTCGGCGTGTTTTTGCAGCGAGTAGCCCTGCGGAACTTTGAGCGTCGTCCACAAACGATAGGCGGCTCCCGGCGTCGCCGCATCGGCCGTCCTGATGACGACGTGGCCGGAGAACGGATCCTCGCGGAACATGTACTCGAACGCAGCGTCGAGCTTTTCGGGCGGAATGCGCCAAGCGACCAACGCGCCTTGCGCGAGGCTAGTCGCGAGCAACGTTTGACGTACGCGCCGGACAGTGCCGGCTCGCAGCATCGCAACGATGCGCTCGATAACCATTTCAACTGGAACTCCGCTGCGCGAGGCGATCTCGCCGAAGGGATCTTCCTGAAAGCCGGCCAGCCGGTCTTCGGAAATTGCTAAAATTTGCGCGTTGAGCGAATCGCTGATCGCCGCCGTTTCAATCACAACGAAGACTAGTGTTGCCCGAGCGATTAACCCTGCCCGAAGGCTAAGGTAAAGTCGCTGTTGCGGCCAATTGATTCTCGCCCAGCGCAAAGAGATATGCTTGTTCCGCCTGGCGTAAACCGTAGATTGCGTTGAGCTGGTCGGTTTCGGCTTGTGTCAATCCAACCTGGGCGTTCAAGAGGAGCGGCAACGTCGTTACTCCTGCCTTGTACTGGGCTTGGGTCGCGCGCAAGATCTCTTGCGCTTTCGAGAGCTCGGCTTCCGTCTGTGCGAGCGCGGCTTGGGCGGTCACTAAGCCGATCAAGGCTTGACGCACGCTCAACTCGACCCCGAGCTTCGTTTCGTCGAGCTCGCTATTCGCAATGTCCAGGTTCGTTTGAGCCTGCGCGATTTGCACCCACGTGATGCCTTGATCGAAGATTGGAATGTTCAACGTAAGGCCCACGTTGCTGCCCGGGCGATAATCCGTGCCCGTGACCGTCGTCGAGTTGGTTCCGTACCCTGCACTTGCGTTCAAACTCGGCAGCAAGCCCGCGCGCGTGGCGCGCAAACTGTAGGCGGCGGCTTGCGCAGTATGTTGTGCAGCCAGGTAATCCGGCCGCTCCAAGAACGCGCGCGCAACCGCGCGATCGTAGTCCAGCACTTGCTGCGGCAGAAGCGATGCGGTCGGATTCGCGGGCGTGTCGTTGACCGGCGCAACAAGCGCGCTCGCATCCAGCCCGAGCTGATTTGCGAACGCGGCTAGTGCCGAGAATTCATTGCCCTGAGCTCTGACCAGCGCCACGCGAGCTTGGGCAGTCGGTAACTGCGCGGTCGCGAGATCGACGCGCGAGGCCGTGCCGGCACGCAGCTGCGCGGTCACGAGGTTCTCTTGTACCTCATTTTGATGCACGACTTGCACGGCTAACTGCGTCGCAGCTTGCGCGAGCAGCGCGTTATAATATGCCGAGGCGACGTTGAATGAGAGCGTCTGCAACGACCGTTCGTACGTTCCGGCACCGGCCAATTGACCGGACTCCGCTTGGCGGATCTCTCCTATGACTTTACCGCCGTCGAGGATCAGCTGTCTCAAGCTCACGTTCGCGCCGTTGCTCGTGATTCCAAAACTGCCGCTGTTTCCGGCGCCCGTCGCCGCACGTCCGCCTTGCGAGTGGCTGGTGCTGATACTCCCGAAGATGTTCGGATAGTATCCGGTGCGCGCAAGATTGACCGAGAGTTGCGTCAAGCGATAGTCGGAACGCGCGATCGCCAGCAGAGGAGAACGCCCCGCTGCGATGGCGATTGCTTGCGCAAGCGAGATGCTCGCCGGAACACCGGACTGCGCGTGCTGCACGGCAACCCCCGGAGCCGGAGTTCCATACGCCGGATAGGGCATGATTTGGGGCGTGGCCGCGGGGATCGGCGTGGGCGTCGCTAAGACGACGGCCGCCAGAAGAATTGCATGCATCGGTTACTGCGTCTTACCGCGATGCCGCGGCTGCGAACCCGCCGGCGGACTTCCGCCGGAGCCATATGCGACCAGACTGCCATCCTGCAATGCGTCCGGACGGGTCGTAATGACGGTCGTTCCGGCCTGAATGCGCGGGCTGATTACTTCGCTCAGCGTATCGGTTTGCAGACCGAGCCGAACCGGCACTTCCTGCGCTTTCTTATCGGCACCGACGACGAACACGGCATTCCCGCGATCCGATTGCGCCACGGCTTGGCGCGGTACGACGATCGCGTTGTTATGGCGAGCCTGCTGGATCACGACGCTAACGAGCATCCCGCCGCGCAGCACGTCGCCCGGATTGAGTTGCCGGATGCGCGCCTGATACGAGAGCGTCCCCTGCGTCGGAACCGCATTGACGGCGTTGATCGTCGCGCTAAAGCGGCGGCCGCTCGTGCTCGTTGTGAACGTCACCGGAGTACCGGCGTGAACGTACGCCAGATCCTCGTCGGGAACGTTGACGTTGACCCAAACCGTATCCACTTTATCCACGCGCAGCACCGCGGTTCCCGGACTGGCCATCGCGCCGGGATCCATCAGCCGCGCGGTGATCACACCGTCGAACGGTGAGTAGAGCGCCGTTTGGCCGATCATCGTGCGCAGCGTATTGGCTTGAGCCTGCGCGGATTGCACCGCGGCGCGATCGGCCGCAGCGCTCGAACTCGACACCATGGTGGATTTTTGATTGCTGATCGCAGTCTGGTATTGCGATTGCGCGGCGATGTACTGCGACCGCGCCTGCACGAGTTGCGACTGGGAGACGTAGCCTTGTTTGAAGAGTTGCAAATCTTGATTGTAGCTCAGTTGCGCATTATCCAAAGCCGCCTTCGCTGAAAGTACTGCTTGGGACGTCTGCGAAGAAACAATCGGGACGTTTAGCGCCGACGATTGCGCGCGCGCGGCTGCCTGCGCGATCAACGCCACATCTTGCGCGAGTTGTGCCTGCAGCGTCGAGGCGTCGATTTTCGCAAGCAGCTCGCCCGCGGCCACGCGATCGCCTTGGTTGACATAGATCGCAGTGATCGGTCCCGACTGCTGGAACGACAGGGTCGATTCTTCCAGCGGCGAGACTTGTCCATCGAGTGTGAGGTAGGTCGCGATGGTGCGTCGCTGGGCCTGAGCGACGTCGACGTCGAGGGGCGTTGGACCGCGCTTTTGCTGGCCCTGGCCGCATCCGGCCAGCAGGACGGCGGCAATAGCGAAAACGGTAATGCTGTTTACTTTCATTCTTCTTCTATACGGAGCTCGGTGCAGTTTGATTCAAGTACTACCTGACGAACCTTAAAACCGTCTGGCCTTCCTGCGGTTGACCCGGGAGCCTGCGCCTTTGCGTGGTATCACAACCTCCCATGCGTGCGAAACTCGAGGCCGGCCGCACTTACAGCCGGCAGAGCCGCGTCGAGGAGTGGATGACCGCAGAAAAGGCCGGCAATAAGGGCGTGGATGCCTTGTCCACGCCGATGCTGGTCCAACTGATCGAAGATGCCGCGATCGCTTGCGTGGCCCCTACCCTCGAGGAAAACCAGGTAACGCTGGCCACCCATGTAGACTTGGAGCACAGCCGCCCCGTCCCGGTCGGGTTCATCGTCCGGACCGAGGTCGAGGTGGTCCTGGTGGACGGCCCCCGCATCAGTTTTGCGGTCCGGGTCTTCGACGAGCGGGAGTCCGTGGCCGAGGGAACCCACGAGCGATACGTCATGGATAAAACAAAATTCCGCTCAAAGCTTGAAGAGAAGCTCACTTAACGCTACCTTTATAAACGAACGGAACCGGGCCTGAGGCAGGCCGGGCGGCAAAGGTAGCCGTCAGGCAAGCCCGTCCTCGCTTACACTGAAGGGGGGGCAACCCGATTCCCGAAACGATTAGCTTTGCTTGCTCCTGGGTAACCCTGCGACGAACCCATGCTTGGTTCGTCTATAGGGAAGGCGCGGAACACCTCGCCACGCCCAGGCAGGCCGAGCTCCTCATTCTAGCTAGGAGGAAAACTTGAAACGACTGAGCACCGGAGTCCTCGCCGCGTTGTTAACGGCCGGCTTGGGACTTAGCGCGGTAGCAGCTCCGTCGCAGCCTGGATCGCATGGAAACCTAGGAACCAATGCGATCGCCCAGGCTAGCCCGGCTCCGCCCGCGATGAACTTCGGTTCCCCGCCGTCCGGACAGATCCCGATTCTTTATAACGATCACCATGTCTATGCGAAGCCTGACAAGCTCAAACAGGGCCGCGTCTTGGCAGCGCTAGTACGCGGGGGAACGATCCTTATTCCATTACGCTCGATGTTCGAGCAAATGGGCGCCACGGTCGCGTACGATCCGGCGTCCAAAACAGTTGACGTCACGAAGCCCGGCTCCGACGTAAAAGTTACGGTCGGCAAAGCCGAGGTCGTGATCAACGGCGAAACGCGTCCATTGGACGTGCCGCCTGAAATCTATCAGGGCCACGTGGTTGTTCCGGTTCGCGTCATATCGGAAGGTATGGGCGCGTACGTGCAGTGGGTTCCGGAGAAACGTCTGGTTGTAGTCCGCTACATTCCGCCGACGGCGCCTCCGCCGCCCCCGACACCGGCACCAACCTCTGTGCCGACGGTAGCACCGACACCGGTGCCCGCGCCCTATATGGACCACTTCATCGCCGGCGACTACATCATTTCGCCGAAGGTGTATAACGAGTTCAGCCCGGGCAACACCGGCACGAACACGAACGGTGGTTTCTCGTACCGTATCCATGGCGCTTGGGAGTTCAATCTCATCAACTTGCCGTGGATGGTCGAGGGCGACTATCGGCAATTCAACTATCCGCACAATCAAGGCGTTGCGACGACCACTGCCAATAATGGGCAATTCTGCAACGGCGTGGGCGGTCACGCCGCTCCGGGTGATACCGGGTGCGTCACCGCGATTGGCGGAAACTTCATGACCTTCGTTCCGGCGTTCGTCGCCCGCGATTATCAAGGCGACGCGCGTTTGGGCCTAAAGGTTCTCGATCCGCGCATCTACATCGGCGTTGGTTACCTGTGGAGGTCGTCAAATTACGGCTATCCGAAACTAGGTAACTGGGGCTTCGGCGTAGAGAAACTGCCGGATCTCGATCAGGGCTTCACGTGGTATGGCAGCTTCTACTACTATCCGAACGTCCAGGGCAGCGGAACCGCTTGCCTCGCGCTCGGATGCACGTCACCAGTGCCATTCACGCTTGCGTACAACATCATGCGCTACGATTTGGGCGGCGCGTTCACATTCGGACCGAATGTGCCTGTTTATGTCGAGTTCGGGTTCCTGGGGAACTACAACCGCAATAAGCAGAACGCTCCCTCCAACGAGAGCTTCAATGGAGCGTACGCGGGTCTCGGCCTGAAGTTCTAATCTCGTAAGAGTCAGGAACGTAAAGAGCCTCGGTTTCGACCGGGGCTTTTTTTTATTCGCGGTGAATGAAGCTTTTTTGTAATAGACGGGGAATGCGTTGGTGCCGGTGACGGCGTCGGTGTGAGCAATCCAGTCGGCAGCGGCACCGGGGAACCGTGCGCCGTTGGTAACGCGCTCGGAATAACGCTCGGCGCGATCGACGGTGAGGGCGTGGGAGACGGCGTCGGCGGAGTCGGCGTGTAGCACGGCACGGGCAAAACGTCGAGCACGGGTTGTCCGGGCGCGGGGCTCGGCGTCGCAGTCGGTTCGGGAGTCGGTGAAGGCGACGGAGTTGGCGGCGGCGCGCGGTGACGTCCGCCCGGCGCCGGGGATTCCGTCGGCGCTTCCGTCGGACAAGGCTGCGGCTCCATGAAGTAGTGCTCGGTGAAGCCGGCCAGATCTTTTTGCACGAGCTTCCTGAAATAACTCTTCGGCCAGCGTGCCGCGATGATGTGCACGTATTGCCAGGCTTTCGTTTGGCCCGGCTGCGTCCAGATCTTGCGGTACATCACGTAGGCTAGAAAGTACGAACGCGCGAGCTGCGGATCTTTCGGATAGCGGACGGCCACTGCCGCAGCGCGTCTTCCGCAAAATCGACCTGCGAGATAATGCGCGAATCGGTCGTATAGGCGCCGGCGCGAATCGATTCGTCGTGAAACGTGTTCTCGATCCCGAGATAGCTCATTTTGAGCTGGCCGAAATATTCGTCTCCAGGCGCGGAGACTTTTAGCATCTCGAGCTGATGCCGCCGGAATTTCGAAACCGCGGGCGGGTTCGGCTTTTTTGGAGCCGGTTTCGACGGCGGTTTCGAGGCCGGTGCCGCTGCGACGGAGCCGAGGATGCATGCCGCGACGGCGGCGGCCAGCACGGATGTCGTGGTGGAGCGAGTCTTCATCACCCCGCCGGAGTTCGCTTACCTCTGGACGCTTCCCACCTCAGTTTGGGCAACGGTGCAGAACGGTGAGCTGTGATAACGGCTCACGAGCCAGTGCAGCGCGTTCACAGCCTTGACGTGGGCGTCGGACGTATGAATGCGTGCATACAGATGAGTCAGTTGGTAAACGCTGCGGGCCAGCCACGGATCGGCCGGATACTTGGCTTCCCAGTCGTGGATGGCGTTCTCAACCCAGGCGGCCGAGCCCAAAATATCTGCAGCCTTGTCAGGTGAGTAGGTCAACTGTTGATCGAGATCGCGCAACTGGTTACGAATACCGAGAATGCTCATCTTCAAGTGGCCAAAATATTCGTCGGCCGGTGCCACTCTTGTTGCAAACCTTACGGAAGCAACATGGGTCGCCGAAAATGCCGGCAGCGGCGCGGTTAACGCCAACAACGGCAGGACTGTTAAACCAAAGAGAAAGCGATGTAAGCGCAAGGCGCTGCTCCTTTTCTCTCCCCAATGCAGGCATCGGCATGGCTGTTCGCGGCCGTTAGTTGCTTGAGTCGCCTTCCAGCCGAACAGGAAGGGTGGCCACGCCTGCAACACCTGTGCTGGAATGCGCCGCCACATTGCCGCCGCTGCGATCCAACTCTTAGCTCACGACCGCGCGTCGCTCGGCCGCGCATGGCCCAACATCGCGCAGCAGATCCGCGCGGCCGCGCATGGCGGCGCAGATCTCGTCGTGCTGCCCGAAGGCACTCTGCCCGCCTACGTCCTGGGCCGCGAACGTTTTGAAGAAGGCGAGATCGCCGAGGCGCTTGCCGCCTGCGCGCAGCTCGCACGCGAGCTGGAGATCGTCTTGGTCGCCGGCGCGGCCCGCTCGGCCAGAGATCGGATCTTTAACAGTGCGATGGTCTTTGACGCTGACGGCACGCTGGCGGGCGTCGCCGACAAGCATTTCTTGTGGCACTTCGACCGCCAGTGGTTCGCGCGCGGCGAGCAGCTGCAACCGATCCGGACTTCACTCGGCGTCTTGGGCGTCCTCATCTGCGCCGATGGGCGCATTCCGACTATCGCGCGAGCTCTCGTCGATCGGGGAGCTGAAGTGCTGGTCATGCCGACGGCGTGGGTCACGAGCGGCCGGGATCCGGCCAACTTGGAAAACATCCAAGCCGATTTGCTGGCGCGAGTGCGCGCGCGCGAGAACGGCGTGCCGTTTGTCGCAGCCAACAAGTGCGGCGTCGAGCTGCACTGCGTCGCCTACTGCGGCAAGAGCCAGCTCGTACGCGCCGACGGATCGATTGCGGCGGTCGCCTCCGAAACCCAACCTGAAATTCTCGCCGGCGAAATCGAACTCGGCAGCGGGCGCCCGATGCGCAGCCGCGCCGCGCTTCCCGAACCTCGTGCGCAGCGCGACGGTGCCGCGCGGACGCTCCGGATTGCAATCTCTGCGCACGAAGGGCACGCACGGGATCCGAATCTCGTGCGCATCTTAGAAGCCGACCAGCTGATCGCGCCTGATGCGCTTGCGAATTACGAACCGTTTTCCGACGACTTCGTGCACGATCCGGGCGGACTGGCCGCATACCGGCTGGCCGGAGCAGATATCGCAATCTGGCTCACCGCGAAGGATGACGGCTGGCAAGTTTCGTTTGCGCGCGCACGAGCCGTCGAGTTGCGGATCTATGTGATCGTTCTGGACACCAAAACCAAACGCGCCTATGCCGTCGATCCGGACGGTGCGATCGTTTGCGGAACGTATGACGGCTACGAAATCGCCAGCTTCACGTACGACCCGGCCCGGACGCGCCAAACGCTCGTCGCGCCGGGAACCGACGTGCGCGAAGGACTCGAACGAGCGCATGCTGACGCGCGTTAGCGCGCTATCGCTTCTGCTTCTCTTAGGAACGGCGTCGCACCACGCACCGCGGCGGGCCGGATCATTCGAACTTGCGATTCCCGCCGGCTCGTATTTTCCCGAAAGCCGCATTCGAATCGGCGCGACCGGAATCAGCGGCCCGTATTCGCTCTCCGTGCTAGGTCCGGGCACAATCGAGGGCGACACATTCATTACGGCGCATGTTGACCGGCCGACGTGGACAACGCTGGCCGGAGCTTCGCGCGATGCCTCCGCGTACGGGTCCGTGCGAACCGTGCCTCCGCCGCCGCTCAACGCCCATATCATCGCGGTCGCAACGTATCGCAGCGGAATAGCGCTGCATGACGAGCGCACGTTTGCCGCCTTGGGCAATGTATCGATCGCCGGAGCGCCCGCGGACGTCGCTTTCTTGCCGGATGGTTCGCTCGTGGCCGCGGATACTGACGGGGACACGCTGACGCGGATCTCTCGCGCGCCTTGGAGCGTGCGCGACGTGTCCGGCGTGCCAGAAGGGAACGAGGTCGTCGTCGATCCGAGCACCGGCGCGATTCTCGTGAGCAACCGCGATTTCAGAGGCCAAGGCGCGCTGACGCGGGTCGCACCGGACGGCACCGTGACTCACGTCGTGACCGGGGTCACTGCCGAGGGCATCGCGCTGGATGCGAACCGCCAAATCGCTTACGTCGGCAACGTGAACGACAATACAATCGCTACGGTCGATCTGCGCACGATGAGCGTCCTGCAAAAAATTCCGGCCGTGGAGCGGCCTTTCGGCCTGGCGCTGGACGCGCGCCGCCGCCGGCTGTTCGTCGTTGCCAACGTGAGCCCGTCGATGAACGCACGTGGCGGCTACGTGGCCGCCATCGGATTGGCTGCGCCGCTTCCGAGAATCGTAGCGCGCAGTTCCGCATTGAGGTTTCCGCTCGGCATTGCTTTCGACGAACGTTCCGGCCGCTTGTTCGTCACAGACGAAGCTGCGGATCTGATCTACGTTCTCAATTCCACGACGCTGCGCGCGGCGCACGCGCCGCTAACCACGTGCGCCACCCCGTGGCGTCCGCGCGTCGCGAACGGCCGGCTCTACGTTCCATGCGCGCGCGAGGATCGAGTTGACGTCTTTGCGCTGAACACGCTGCGGCGCGTGCGCGGTGCGCCCTTTCCAACCGGCGGGTATCCTTTGAGCGTGAGCGTATGGCCCTGATCGCAGCGATTGCGTTGGCCGGGCTCTTGCCGCTGGCGCCGCAGCCGGCCGCACCGTTTCCGCACGTTCTCACCGACGCCGCAACGTTGAGCGAAGTCGCGCCCGGCGTCGGGTACGGCGACTACGAGATGCTGACGGCGGACGGCCCACTTTCAGTGCACGTGCTCGCCATAGATCTCAGCGAGCCGACCGTTCGATTAGGCGCGATGCTGGCCGGAGATCATCTGATCTCGCAAGGCGAACCCGTTTCGTCGATGGCACAGCGCAGCGCGGCGGTCGCCGGAATCAACGGCGACTATTTTGACATCAACCAAACGAACGAGCCGCTGAACATTCTGATCCAAAACGGGCGCTTGGAACGAATGCCGATGCAACGCTGGGCGATCGCGCTGGATCGGTACAACGCCGCGCGCTTCGCCGAATTCTCGATCGCGGTATCGGCTCAGATCGGCACGACGATAGTACCCGTTCGAACGATCAACGCCTGGCCGCCGGAAAATGGGGTCGTCTTGATCACACCGGAGCTCGGCCCGATTCGCGCCGCCCCCAATGTCACCGAGCTTCAGCTCGAGCCCACAAACGGCACTCCTCCTTTCGCAACGTACCGCGTCACCGGTATCGCCGATAATGCCGGCACGCAGCCGGCGGGATACTATTTGGCGATCGCTCCAGCCGCGTACGGCACGTTTCCATTGCCGAACACCGGCGATGCAATTGCGATTACGGGCGATGCTCAACCCGCGCTGACCGATCTGCAGACTGCGATCGGCGGCGGACCGCTGCTCGTAAAGAATGCTCATTGGTTCGCGGATCCGGACGGACCGTCGGGCGGTGAATTCGCAAAGCACACGCCCGAATCGGGCGTTGCCACGACCGGCGACGGCCGCCTCTTGCTTTTCGAGATCGACGGCCGGCAGCCGGATCTGTCGATCGGATTATTGCAGCCGCAGCTCGCCGCGCTGATGATCGCTTTCGGAGCAACGACCGGCATGCAGTTTGACGGCGGCGGCAGCTCCACGATCGTCGCCCGCATGCCCGGGGATGAAGACGCGACGGTGCAAAACTCGCCATCCGATGGTGCCGAACGTCAGGTCGCGGACGGTTTGTTCGTCTACAGCGATGCGCCTCGAGG
>Ga0102924_1003204_pt1 | contig 17257 bp, 14 predicted proteins | sample PaiPotPPM11metaG_FD_80116 | JGI IMG/M metagenome (GOLD analysis project Ga0102924, IMG submission 80116) | Iron sulfur acid spring bacterial and archeal communities from Banff, Canada, to study Microbial Dark Matter (Phase II) - Paint Pots PPM... ...
CGACGTCGACGACCGCCATCTCGTCGGCGAGAGTCGCCTCGCCCGGGAGATACAGCGCCTCCCCGTCGAAGGGCGGGCGATCCCTGGGCTCGACCGGGATCTGATCGCGGCGACGCGCCCGACCCTTGACGAGCCCGACCGCGACCCGGCCTTCGCCGCCGAGGCGCTGTATCTGCCGGGCGAGGCGACTCTCGCCGACGAGATGGCGGTCGTCGACGTCGAGGCGATCCATGCGGCGCGCGAAACCGCCCGGCACGAACTTGGCCTCGCGCTGGCCGACGCATTCGGCGACACCTATCGGCGCCTCGCCGATCCGGGCCCGTACAAGACCGACGGCCGCGCGATCGGCCGGCGGGCGCTGCGCAATGTTTCGTTGTCGTACATTGCGGCGCGCGGCGGGCGCGAGGGCGCCCGGCTGGCGACGGTGCAGTTCGAGGCGCAGCAGAACATGACCGACGTCTTGGCGGCGCTGTCGGTGCTGGTCGACACCGATTGTCCGGAGCGCGCCGCTGCGCTGGCGCGCTTCTACGAGCGCTGGCAGGACGAGCCGCTGGTCGTCGACAAATGGTTCGCGATGCAGGCCCGCTCCGTGCTGCCCGGAACGGTTGCGGCGGTGCGCGAGCTGACCCGCCACCCGGCCTTCAGCCGCAGCAACCCGAACCGGATGCGCGCCGTCGTCGGCACCTTCTCGCAAGGCAACCAGCTGCATTTCCATGCGGCCGACGGGGCCGGCTACGAATTCCTCGCCGAGGAGGTGCTGGCGCTCGACCGGGCCAACCCGACGACCTCGGCGCGTCTGGTCCAGCCGCTGGGGCAATGGCGCCGCTTCGACCCGGTGCGGCAGGCGCTGATGAAGGCGCAGCTCGACCGCATCCTGAAGACGCCGGCCCTCAGCCCGAACACCTACGAGATGGTGTCGAAGAGCCTCGCTTAAGCTCTAGGCCGGCAGCGGTTTCTGGCCGATCACCCGGCGCGAGCAGTTGATCTCGCGCAGATACTCGATGCCTTCGGCGGCGATCGCGTCGCCGACCATCGTGTCGCCGACCATCGTGTCGCCTTCGGCGTCGAGCTCGCCGGTGTCGATCCAGGCCGAATAGATGTGCACCGTGCGCTCGGTGATGATCCCGGCCTTGAGCAGCGTCTTGACCAGCACCCGGAAGATGTTGGTGCCCTCGCGCATCGCCTTTTTGCGGCCGCCGCTGAAGGCTTCCCGCACCGAATCCCGCAACACCTGCACGTCAAGCCCGAGCGGTTCGTAGATGTAGGCGCGCTGCGACAGGCTGGAGAGGTTGAACAGCAGCGTCTCGAACACCTGCGCGGTCCAGTCCTCGACCCGCTCGTGCTCGTCGCGGGTCAGTTTCGGGATCGTGCAGTCGGCCCAGATCTTGCCGAAGCGGTGGTGGAACGCCTCGTCGGTCATCACCAGCTGCACCAACCGCTTCAACAGCGGGTCGCGGGCATGCGCGTGCAAATTGGCGAAGGCGCCCATCGCCAAGCCTTCCAGCAGCATCTGCATGCCGATCAGCTTTTTGTAGACGATCGGCGACAGCACGATGTCGCGCAGAAACTCGCCCAGCACCGGCCCGACCGGGTACGGGGTGCCCCAGCGCACGTGGATGTAGCGACCGAAGGCGGCGACGTGGCGCGCCTCCTCGCGGGTCTGGTTGGCGGCGTATTCCTGCGCGCCGGGGTCGAGCAGGATGTCGCAGAGCGAGGCCGACAGCGACAGCGCGCCCTGCTCGCCATGCAATATGTTCGACAGGTTCCAGCGCTGCACCTCGTTGGCGAGGCGGATTTTCTGCCGCTCGTCGAGATGCTCGGTGGCGGCGCAGTTCAGCTCCGGAAAGCGCTCCAACGCCACGATGCTGTCGGCGTTGAGGTCGAAAGGCTGCTCGAAATCGAGATAGGCCGGGTTGTGCGGGTCCCAGAAATGGTCGTGCGTCGCGCCGATGATCTGGTCGAACGCGTCGGAGCGGCGGCCGTAGCGCTCGACTTCGACCATCGCGCCGAAATCGTCGGGCGCGACCGCCTGGTAGGCCGGATCGTGGGTGATGTGGGCGTCGGCGGGGAGCTGATCAGGCATGGTTCGCCTCGTCGCGCGACAGCGCACTTGGCAGAGTAGCACATCGGGCCGTGCTAGGATCGTGCCCGACACCGAACCGGAGGAGAGCGGCGTGGGCAACCGGATCAACCGGGCGATCGAGCTCTTGGCGCAGGACCAGGCGATTTATTACGTCGGCAACCACACCGGCCACGTGCTGACCGCGGCGCAGGGGCGCGCCGACGCGCTGACCTGGGCCGATTACATCAATGTCGGCATGGAGCATGGCGCCTTCGATATGACCGGGCTCGCCGCCTACATTGAGGGGCTCGCCGCGGCCGGGCCGACCCGTTCCGGCCATCGCACGCCGACCGTGATCGTCGAGGCGCCGGTCAACGGCACCGACGCGGCGAATGTCCGCTTCAACGCCTGGCAGTTCCGCCAGATCCTCGGCCGCGGCGCGCATGGCGTCCTGCTGTGCCAGGCCGAAAGCGCCGGGGCGGTGCGCGCCTTTGTCGAAAGCTGCCGCTATCCGCATCACCTCGAAGGGGTCGATCCGGAATTGCCGACGCCGCTGCAGCGCCTGCGCGGCGAGGCCGGCAACCACGCCGAGCCGCGACCGCGCTACCTCGGGGTCGGCACCCGCGGCCGCGGCTCGGAGGCGACGGCGGCGGCGGTCTGGCGGGTGTCGCCGTCGGACTACATGGAGTGCTGCGATCCCTGGCCGCTGAACCCGAGCGGCGAACTCTTGCTGGGAGTGAAGCTCGAAAGCCCGGAGGGGATCGCCAATTGCGAGGCGATCCTCGACGTGCCCGGGCTCGGCTTCGCCGAACTCGGCCCGGGCGACCTCAGCCTGTCGCTCGGCTATCGCGAGATGCCGCGCGACAAATATCCGCCGGAGATGCAGGAGGCGCGGCAGCGGGTCCTCGCCGCCTGCCGCAAGCGCGGCATCGCCTTTCTCGAAACCTGCACGCCGGAAAACGTCGCCGCCCGCATCGCCGAAGGCGTGCGCGTCGTCGCCGGCCACCGCGAAGACACTGCCGCCGCCGGCCGCGCCCACCAGCGACGTGCCATGCCGGTGTGAGACCGGCACCCCCGTTGTTGCGCAATTAACACGTTTCGCTGCAAATGCAGCGGAAATGCAGCGGCAGGTTTGCAACACCATCGCGCTGCTGCGGAAGGACGCTGACACGGTGCAGTTATTATGGTGCGCGTCGGGAACAAATCAAGAACCAGCACTCAGAAAATCTTCCCCCGTGATGCGGCTTACTTGCCCGCTGCGATGATGCCGGCCTCGGCGAACACGGTAATCTCGGCCGGGCTGTAGCCGAGTTCGGTCAACATTGCCTCGGTATGCTCGCCGAGGGCGGCGACGAAGGGTTGGGCCGCGGCGCGGCCGTCGGAGAAGCGGAACGGCGGGTTCAGCGCCAGAAAACGGCCGCCGCGATCATGGATTTCGGCCAGCGCCTGGCGATGCGCGATCTGCGGGTCGGCCATCGCCTCCTTGACCGTGCGGTAGGGCGAGGACGGGACGCCGTGGCCGTCGAAGGCGGCCTGCACCTCTGCCGCGCTCAATTGCGACGACCACACTTCCAGCTCGTCGATCAGCTCGCCCCAATTGGCCCGGCGATTGGCGTATTCGGCAAAGCGCGGGTCGCTGATCCAGTCCGGATGGCCGGAGGCATGGGCGAGGTTCTGGAAGGTCCGCTCGCTGGCGACCGACAGGTTCAGATAGCCGTCCCGGGTCGCGATCGGGCCGAAGAACGGGCGGCCGGGCGGCGTCACCGGAAACTGCGCCAGTTGGATTTCGCTGAGGGTCAGGCTCAGCATGCTTTCGAGCATCGATACGTCGATCATCTTCCCGGCCCCGGTCGCCTGCCGCTCGTAAAGCGCAGCCATCAGCGCGCCGAACGCGTAGGTGCCGGTCAGGACGTCGGCGATATAGATGCCGCAGTAATCGGGCCGCCGCGCCTCGGGCTGATAGGCGATCTGAGCCAGGTCGAAGCCCGAGGCGGCATGGATCACCGGCGCATAGGCCGGCAAGCCCGCCGACGGTCCGGTCTGGCCATAGCCGGAGATCGCGCAATAGACGAGTTCGGGCTTTGCCGCCCTCAGCGTCTCGTAATCGAGGCCGAAACGGGCCATCACCCCGGGCCGGAAATTCTCGACGACGGCATCGGCAGTTGCCGCCAGCCGCTTGACGATTTCGATCGCTTCGGGGCGTTTCAGGTCGAGGACGATGCTTTTCTTGCCGGCGTTGAGCTGGCCGAACGAGGTGCTGGCGCCGTTGCGCAAGGGCGGGCGGGTCCGCATCATGTCGCCTTCGGGCGCTTCGATCTTGATCACCTCGGCGCCGAGATCGGCGAGCAGCCGGGTGCAATGCGGTCCGGCAATCGTGGTCGTGAAGTCGAGCACGCGAAGGCGATCGAAGGCGCTCATCCTAAGATCCGTATGAGGAAGGCGATGGAAATTCAGCTTAGCACGCCGGCGCGGCATATCGCCCTCGTCACGATCGCCAACGAGCCGCGCCGCAATGCAATGTCCCGCGCGATGATGGCCGACCTCGCGGCGCTGTGGGACCGGCTCGACGGCGATGCCGATTGCCGCTGCGTGATCCTGACCGGCGCCGGTGACAAGGCGTTTTCCGCCGGCGCCGACATCAGCGGCGACATGAGCGCCGGCGAGGGCACCGCGCATGTCGTCAACCGGGCGCTGTTGAAGGACACGCCGTTCACCAAGCCGATCATCGCCGCGATCAACGGCGACTGCGTCGGCGGCGGCATCGAATTGCTGCTGTCGACCGATATCCGCGGCGCCGTGCCGGAGGCGCGCTTCGGCCTGCCCGAGGTCAAATGGTCGATCTACCCGTTCGGCGGCGCCACCGTGAAGCTGGCGCACCAGATCGGGCAGGTGCACGCGATGGATTTGCTGCTTACCGGACGCCTCGTCGATGCCGAATTCGCGGCCCGGATCGGGCTGGTCAATCTCGTCGTCGAGCGCGCCCGGCTGATGCCGTGGGCGATATCGGTCGCGGAGACGATCGCCGCCAACAGCCCGTCGGCGGTGCAGGCGGTCAAGGAGGCGATCAGCACCGCGATCGCCGATTATGCCAAGAGCCGCGAGGCGCTGGAGCAGGCGCTCGGCGACCGGGTCCGCGCCAGCCCGCATTTCGCCGAGGGAATCGCCGCCTTCCGGGAAAAGCGGCGGCCCGACTATTCGTAATTTCCGCACATCGCGTCAATGTGGCGTGCCCGCTGGAACGGCGTTTGCATCCGGCTTCCCTAAGTGCTTGTGGATTGCCGGTTGCGCTTCGCTATGATGCGCCACCGCCGTCCGGACCGGAGCGGTGCCGAGACAGGGAGGACGAACATGGGAGACGACGGAAGGCCGGGCGATCGCTGCGGCATTTCGCGCCGTCGGGTGTTGGCGACCGGTGCGGCTTTCGGCGCGGCGATCTTCGCGCCGGCTCCGTTGCGCTTCGCCTTGGCGCAATCGAAACCATACAAGATCGGCACCGAGCAGCCGTTGACCGGCGTTGCCGCCTTGGGCGGCAAGACCTCGCTGATCGGGGTTCAGATGGCGGTCGACCGCATCAACAAGGAGGGCGGCATCCTCGGCCGCAAGGTCGAGCTGATCACGGCCGACGACCAGTCGAAGCCCGATGTCGGTCGCCGCGCAGTCGAAAAGCTGGTGACCGAAAATGAGATCGACGCCCATGTCGGCGGCTATCTGTCGAACATCTGCCTCGCCTGCGTGCCGGTGTTCAGCGAACACCAGGTCGTCAACATGATCAGCGTCTGCCTCGACACGACGCTGACGACCTCGCACTGCAACAAATACACGTTCCGGCCGTACGATTTCGCGCCGTCGCAGGCGAAGGCGTTTGCCCCCTATTTGACCGGGAAGGTCGGCAAGAAGTGGTACATCGCCTATGCCGATTACGCCTGGGGGCAGTCGACCAAGGACGCCTATGCCAGCGAGATCAAAAGCAATGGCGGCGAGGTCGTCGGCACGATCGGGATTCCGCTCGGCACCCCCGACATGACGCCATTCCTCTCCAAGATCAGCGGCGATTTCGACGGGCTGTTCTTCATCTTCTTCGGTCCCGATGCGATCCACATCATCAACCAGGCCCATGATCTCGGCCTGCACAAGAAATACAAATGGGCCGGCGACGGCGCCATGGCGGCGGCGAGCCAGCTGCCGGCGATGGGCGACAAGATCGAAGGCTTCATCGGCATCGACCGCTATGTGCCGGTGCTGACCGGCTCGCTCAATACGCCCTATCTGAAAGCGTTTCTGGACGATTCCGTGCCGCGGCTGAAGGAGGCCGGGATCACCAATCCGCTGCCCGACCGCTATGTGCAGTCGAGTTTCGAGGGGGTGAACGCGCTGAAGGCCGGGATCGAGAAATCGAAGTTCCAGGGCCGCAGCGACAGCGACAAGCTGGTCGCCGCCCTCGAAGGTCTCGAGATGAAAGAGGGCTACGATTTCCCGACCGGCGACAAGGTCCTGCGCAAGGAGGACCATCAGGCCTTCATGCAGGAAATCCTCTTTGTATTGAAGGGCGGCACCTACGATGTCCAGGAGACGATCGCCTGGCAAAAGAGCGTGGTGCCGCCGGCCTGCTCTTTCTCCGCATAGATGACCGTCGAACCGGCCGGCGCCGCGACCTCACCGGCCGCGGCGCCGCTTCTCGCCACCGAGGCTCTGGCGGTGCGCTTCGGTGGGCTGCGGGCGCTGAGTAATGTCGATTTTGCGGTCGCAGCCGGCGAGATCCGCGCGATCATCGGCCCGAACGGCGCCGGCAAGAGTACGTTCTTCAACTGCCTGACCGGCGTGTTGCGGCCCACCTCCGGGCATATCCGGTTCGCCGGCCAGGACATCACCGGATTGTCGCCCGACCGCATCTCGCAGCGCGGGATCGCACGCTCGTACCAGATCACCAACATCCTGCCGAACGCGACCGTCTTCGAGAATGTGCGCATCGCCGCCCAGTCGCGTCACCACAGCTGGAACCTGTTCGTCCACCACCGGTCGTTTCCCGACCTTGCCGACAAGGCGGCGGCGGCACTTGCGGCGGTCGGCCTGCGGCAAAAAGCCGACGAACTCGCCGCCAACCTGTCGCATGGCGAGCAGCGCAACCTGGAGATCGGCATGGCGCTGGCAACGGAGCCGCGTCTGTTGTGCCTCGACGAGCCGACCGCCGGAATGAGCGCCGCCGAGACCGGCGCGACGATGGATCTGGTGCGCCAGATCGCCGAAGGCCTGACGATTCTGATCGTCGAGCACGACATGCAGGTCGTCATGGGGTTGGCGCACCGTATTACAGTGTTCAACTACGGCGAAATCCTCGCCGAAGGCACACCGGCCGAAATCCAATCGAACCCGCGCGTCCTCGAGGTCTACCTGAAGACATGAGCGCGGCCAACGGTGCGACCGAGCCTCTGGTCCAGGTCGCGGACATCCATACCTTTTACGGCAAGAGCCACATCCTGCATGGCGTGTCGCTCGATGTCGGACGCGGCGAGGTCGTCGGCCTGTTGGGCCGCAACGGCGTCGGCAAGAGCACGACGCTGAAGGCGATCGCCGGGCTGGTGCAGCCGAGCCGGGGCCGCGTGCTGTTCGAGGGCCGGCCGATCGCCGGGATTCCGTCGCACAAGCTGGCGCGGCTCGGGATCGCCTATGTCCCGGAAGACCGGCGCGTCTTTCCGCAACTGTCGGTGATCGAGAACCTGCGCACCGGGCTCGACCGGGCCGGGGTGACAAAGGCGCGCAAGCAGCAGTTGCTGGACAAGGTCTACAATTTCTTCCCGCGACTCGCCGAGCGGCGCAACCAGGCGGGCGGCACGCTGTCCGGCGGCGAGCAGCAGATGCTGGCGATCGCGCGGGCGATGATGCTCGAACCCAAGATCGTCCTGCTCGACGAGCCGACCGAAGGGCTGATGCCGCGCATGGTGTCGCAGATCCGCGAGATCATCGAGGTGTTGCGGAAAGAGGGGATCGCGGTGTTGCTGGTCGAGCAGAACGTGCCGCTGACGCTCGATGCGGTCGAGCGCATCTACATCCTCGAAAAGGGCGTCGTCCGTCACCACGCGCCGTCCGCCGAGTTGCGCGCCGACGCCGCCGTCATCCACCAGTATCTCGGTGTCTGAGATGGGTGTCAGCTTCGCGCAGCTGGTGATCCAGACGCTGAACGGCATCGTCAGCGGCATGATCCTGGCGCTGGTCGCCTCCGGGCTGACGCTGATCTTCGGCATCATGGACGTGGTCAATTTCGCGCATGGCGAATTCCTGATGCTCGGCGCCTATATCGGCGTGCTGACCTTCGCCGTGACCGGCAGTTTCTGGTTCTCGCTGATCGTCGCGTCGGCGGCGATCGCGGTGTTCGGCGCGCTGGTCTACCTGACGACGCTGCGTCCATTGCTGGGGCGCGATCCGCTGACGACGATCCTCGCGACCTTCGGGCTGTCGCTGGTGCTGCAGAATTACGCGCTGTGGCAGTTCGGGCCGGTCGCGCGCAAATTGCCGGAGCCGTTCGGCGGCGCGATCGAGCTGTTCTATCTCGATTATCCGCTCTACCGGCTGATGATCGCGGCGCTGTCGGGGGCGATCATCGGCGGCTTCTGGCTGTTTCTCAAATTCGGCAAATGGGGGATCTGGATCCGCGCGACGACGCAGGACCGGGTCATGGCGCAGGCGATGGGGATCCCGGTGCCGTGGGTGTTGATGGGCGTGTTCGCGATCGGCTCGGCGATGGCCGGCGCCAGCGGCGTCCTGTTCGCGCCGATGGTCGGTGTCGATCATGCGATGGGGTTCGACTGGATCCTGCGCGCCTTCATCGTCGTCGTGGTCGGCGGCATGGGCAGCCTCGGCGGCTCGGTCGCGGCCGCGATCTTCATCAGCCTTCTCGAAGCCTATGCCTCGCTGTGGGTCAGTCCGGCTCAGGCGGTGATCGTCTCGTTTGTCGTGCTGATCCTGACATTGCTGTTCCGGCCGACCGGCCTGTTCGTCCCGACCCGCCGATGAACCGGCACCACGCCCTTTTCTACTGGTCCGGATTTGCCGTGGTCATCGCGCTGCTCGTCGTCGCGCCGTTTGTCCTGCCCGAATTCTGGCGCCGCTTCCTGACCGAGATGCTGATCTGGGGCCTCTTGGCGATGTCGTCCGATCTGCTGATCGGCTACACCGGAATGGTGTCGTTCGGCCATTCGGCGTTCTTCGGGCTCGGCATGTACGGCGCCGCGGCGGCCCTGCTGTTGGTCGCACCGCCGAACCTGTGGCTGGCGCTTCTCTTCGGGCTGATCGCCGCCGCTGCCGTCGCCGGGTTCGTCGCCTATTTCTCGACCAGGCTGCGCGACATCTATTTTGCGATCACGACGCTGATCTTTTCGCAGATCTTTTATGTCGTGATCTTCACCTGGACGTCGCTGACCGGCGGCGAGAACGGGCTGACCTTCACCCGGCCGCGTCTCGCCGTCCCCGGCCTCTTCTCGGTCGCGTTCACGCCGCGGGTTCTGCACTGGTTCGTGCTGGCGGTGGTGGCGGCGTCGTACCTGCTGTTGCGGCGCATCACCCAATCGCCGTTCGGCATGGTGTTGCAGTCGATCCGCGAGAACGAGGCGCGCACCCGCGCGATCGGCTATCCGGTCGAGCGCTACAAGATCATGGCGGTCATGTTGTCGGGCCTGTTCGCCGGGCTGGCCGGCGTGCTCTACGCGTTGCAGAACGAATACGCCGCGCCCGATTTCGTGTTCTTCGTCGTGTCGGGCGAGGTCGTCATCTACAATGTGATCGGCGGCATCGGCACGCTGGTCGGCCCGATCCTCGGCGCCGCGTTCTTCCTGCTGCTGCGCGAGGTGCTGTCGCGCTTCTTCACCGAGTTCTACCTGATCCCGCTCGGCGTGATCTTCGTCGCGATCGTGATGTTCATGCCGCAGGGTCTGCTCGGCTTCGCCCGGCGATGGCTTAACCGCTAGGGCTTAGTGCGCCTGGTCCCAACTCGTGGCGGTGCCGGTCTCGACGACAAGCGGCACGCTTAGCTCGCAATGCGGCGCGCAGGCGCGTTCCATGATGTCTTTCACCAATTGCGCGGTCGCCTCGGCTTCGACCTCCGGGACCTCGAACAACAGTTCGTCATGCACCTGCAGCAGCATGCGCGCGCGCAGTCCCGCCTGATCAAGCGCCGCCGGCAGGCGGCCCATGGCCCGCTTGATGATGTCGGCAGCCGAACCCTGCAAGGGTGCGTTGATCGCCTGCCGCTCGGCGCCGCCGCGTCGCGCCGGGTTGGCGTCGCGGATGCCGGGGATGTAGCATTTGCGGCCGAAGATCGTCTCGACATAGCCGGTGCGGCGCGCATCGGCCTTGGCTCTTTCCATATAGGCGAGGATGCCGGGAAAGCGCTGGAAATAGGCGCGGATGTATTCGGCCGCCTCGCCCTGCGGCACCCCGATCTGGTTGCCGAGGCCGAAGGCACTGATGCCGTAGATGATGCCGAAATTGATCGCCTTGGCGCGCCGCCGCGTCAGCGAATCCATCTGGTCGAGCGGCACGCCGAACACCTCGCTCGCGGTCAGCGCATGGATGTCGTGCCCCTCCTGGAAGGCGCGCTTCAATTCGACGACGTCGGCGACATGCGCGGCGAGGCGCAATTCGATCTGGCTGTAATCGGCCGACAGCAGCAGGTGCCCGGGCTCGGCGACGAAAGCGCGGCGGATCTTGCGCCCTTCCTCGGTGCGGATCGGGATGTTCTGGATGTTCGGCTCGGACGATGACAGCCGCCCGGTCGAGGTCGCCGCCAGCGCGAACGAGGTATGGACGCGACCGGTGCGGCTGTCGATGACGTCGCCGAGCGCATCGGCATAGGTCGATTTGAGCTTGGTCAGCTGGCGCCATTCGAGCACCTGGCCCGGCACCGGATGCAGCGGCATCAGCGTTTCCAGGATCGAGGCGTCGGTGCCGTAGGCGCCGGTCTTGCCCTTCTTGCCGCCGGGCAGGCCGAGCTTTTCGAACAGCACGTCGCCCAATTGCTTGGTCGAGCCGATGTTGAACTCGTTGCCGACGTCGCGGTAGATCGCGGCTTCGAGCGCGGCGATCCGGCGGGCAAAATCCTGTGACAGCTCGGCGAGCGCGGCGCGGTCGAGCTTGACCCCGGCATCCTCCATCGCGCCGACAACCGGCACCAGGGCCCGCTCGATCGTCTCGTAAAACGCGGTCATGTGCTCGCGCACCAGCCGCGCCTTCAACAGCGCGTGCAGGCGCAGTGCCGCATCGGCGCGCTCGGCGGCGAAGTCGCGCGCCGCCGCGGTGGTGACCTCGGCAAAGCAGATCAGGCTCTTGCCGGTGCCGACGACCTCTTTGAGCGTGGTCAGCTCGTGCTCGAAATGGCGCCGGGTGCAGTCCTCGATCGTGTGGTCGAACTGGCCGCCATCGAGCACATACGACATCAGCTGCGTGCAGTCGTAGGGCTGGAGCCCGATGCCGTAGCGCCGCAGCAGATGCGCCGCACCCTTGGCGTCATGCACGATCTTGAGGACGCCGGGATTTTCCAGCAGCGGCTTCAGCCGGGCCAGTGCGTCGGCCAGCGTCAAATCGCCGGTCGCGGGCGCCATGTCGAGCAGGTCGGGCGGGCGATGGCCGAGCGGCAGGTAGGCGGCGAGGCCCGGCGCCAGCGCCAGCGCGAAGCCGCACAATTCCGGGCGGGTGCCGGCGACCGTGCTCGGCGCCACGGACAGCGCTACAACCCCCGCCTGCTCGGCGGCCTCGATCCAGCGGTCGAGGCCATCGACGGTATCGACGACCGCATAGGTCCGTTCGGCGGTGAACGGCGGGATTTCGGGCAAGACCGGCTCGCTCGGCCCGAGCGGCGCCGCCGCGGCGATCGGAGCGGCGCTGGCCAGACGCTGCGACATGCGGGTCGCCAGCGCCCGGAACTCCATCTGCTGCAGGAACGGCAACAGCCGGCCCGTCTCCATCGGCTTGACCCGCAGATCCGACAGCGGACAGGGCAGCGGCACCTCGTCGTCGAGCTTGACCAATTCCTTCGACAGACGCGCCTTTGCCTCGTTTTCGATCAGCGCCTCGCGCCGCTTCGGCTGCTTGATCTCGCCGGCACGGGCGAGCAGGGTTTCGAGGTCGCCGTAGATGTTGATCAGCTCGGCCGCAGTCTTGACGCCGATGCCCGGCACGCCGGGCACGTTGTCGACGCTATCGCCGCACAACGCCTGCACATCGACGACCTTGTCGGGGCCGACGCCGAACTTCTCCTGCACCTCGGCGGCGCCGATCGGGCGGTTCTTGATCGGGTCGAGCATCGTCACCCGATGGTTGACGAGCTGCATCAAATCCTTGTCGGAGGAGACGATCGTCACCACCGCGCCGGCTTCGACGGCATGCCGCGCATAGGTTGCGATCAGATCGTCGGCCTCGAAATCGCTCATCTCGATGCGGCACACGCCGAACGCGTCGGTCGCCTCGCGCACCAGCGCGAATTGCGGCACCAGATCGTCGGGCGGGGCGCCGCGATTGGCCTTGTACTGGTCGTAGATGCGGTTGCGGAACGAGCTGCCGGCGGCGTCGAAGATGACCGCGATGTGGTCGGCGTCGGTTTCCGACAGCAGCTTCGCCAGCATGTTGGAAAAACCGAGCACGGCGGCAGTGGGCGTGCCGTCGGAGCGGGTCAGCGGCGGCAAGGCATGGTAGGCACGGAAGATGAAGCCGGAGCCGTCGACCAGAAAGACGTGCCGCGGCGCCGCCGACGCCGGCGCGGCGGCGGCCCGGGCTTCGGCGACGAGCGCGTCGTTCATAAAAAGGGCCTCATGCGGTGCCGGATTGCCGTGGCGTCGGCTGCTCGCTTGGCCGCTCGGCGCCGGGGCCGTGCGCGCTCGGCATCACGACGCCCGATACCAAGCTCGCCGCGGCGGCGGCGTGGCGATTGACGAACACCCGCGAACAATATGGGCATTCGACCTGGCCTGCGGGAGCCAGGTTCAGGTACACGCGCGGGTGGCCGAGCGGGCCGCCGCCGCCATTACAGGCCGCGACCATCTCGTCGATCTCGATGGTTTCGAAAGGTGTCATGTGCAGTCCGGGACAAGAGGCAGCGCGGTTGACCCTGCGCTGCGCACGATGATACCGGTTGCCGTGGGACAATCCAATGCTCGGATCTAGGGGAAAATCGCGCCGGCGCCGGGCGCTGCTGTGCGGTTCGCTTGGCTCGTTGGCCATTATGGTCGGCCTGCTGTTCGGCTGCGTGCCGGCCGATCAGGGGGCGGCGTGGGTTGCCGGCACGGTGCAGAGCCGCGCCGCGGCCGCGCTCCCAGGTCCGGCGCTGACCGATATTGCTTTCGTCACCGCTGACGGGGTCAGCCTGCCCTTGCGGCGGTGGCTGCCGCAGGGCGAGGCCAAGGCCGTGATCCTCGCGCTGCACGGCTTTAACGATTACAGCAAGGCCTTCGAGGAGCCGGGCGCGGCCTGGGCCGCCGCCGGAATCGCCACCTATGCCTATGACCAGCGCGGCTTCGGCGCCGCCCCCGGGCGGCAGTTATGGCCGGGCAGCACCCGGCTCGCCGCCGATGCCGATACCGCCATCGCGCTGCTGCGCGCCCGTTATCCGGGCCGGCCGGTGTTCCTGCTCGGCGAAAGCATGGGCGGGGCCGTGGCGATCGATGCGGCGACCGGCAATGACGGCCTGCCGCCGGCAAATGTCGACGGCATGATCCTCAGCGCCCCCGCCGTCTGGGGTCGCGAAACGATGGACCTTGTACCGAAACTGGCGCTGTGGGCCGGGGTGCGGCTGTTCCCGGAGTCGACGCTGACCGGCCAGGGGTTGCGCATCAAGGCCAGCGACAACCTGCCGATGCTGCGCGCGCTCGGGCGCGACCCGCTGGTGATCAAGGCGACGCGGATCGACGCGGTGTGGGGGCTGGTCAACCTGATGGACCGCGCCCTCGAGGCGGCGCCGCATTTGAACACGCCCTGCCTGCTGCTCTACGGCGCGCATGACGAGCTGATCCCGTCCGACGCGATGCGCGACTTCGTCGCGCGTCTGCCCGCCGGTGGCGGCCAGCGCCGCCTCGCCTTTTACCCGGCGGGGTATCATTTGCTGTTGCGCGACCTGGAGGGCCCCACCGTCGCCGGCGATGTCGCAACCTGGGTCAAGGACCGGAACGCGCCGCTGCCGACGCATGCCGACCGCGGCGAACTGGCCCGGCCGTGGCCGCCTTCAGGCGATGCCATGGATCGCGAGGCAGTGGTTCCCGGCGCTGTCGTTGCGCATTGACCGTTCGGTCGCGCCGCGACGGCGCGGCCTTGGCATATCGGTGTTCGACGAGTTCCGGATGCGCCTCGGCCGCTGCCGTGTCGCTGCTGCCGCCCACGCTCCCAATCGCGGCCCTGCTTGCCCGCTTCGCGTTCGGCCGTCTGCCGCACGGTTTTTCGTGCTCTGCGCCAAACTCATCGAAACCACCGTCGTCAAGCCAATGCGCGCCGGCCGCAATTGCAACGGAATCGGGGGAACACCCTGCCGCGGCAACGCCGCGGGCAGCCGGTATTTGAAGGCCGCGGCGCGCCGCATTCGGCGGTGAATCTCGTTGCGGCAACGGCTCTCTTCAAAAATGCGGCAAGCCTGCTATTTTGCGCGGACGGACCCGTAGCTCAGCTGGATAGAGCGCTGCCCTCCGAAGGCAGAGGTCGAAGGTTCGAATCCTTTCGGGTCCGCCAGCTTTTACGCCAGGAACAGAGCATTTGGGGGTCTCAGTAGCGACGCCTGAATACGGAACGCCACGGCAACAGACGCATTCGCGTGACACGAGGGTTCTTGTTTCGCCCCGCCACTTGGGAGAGGGCGAGCCCGCGCGTGTTGCGGGAGTCCCGTGCCGACCGCATTTCATGCGGCGGCTTCTTCAGGTCCGGATGCGAGGCCGACCGTGACCCTTGTGCTTTCGACTAGAGGTCTTGTCGTCGGCTCTCGATGTCGGCGATCGCATTGGCGAAGGCCACACCGATAAAAGCGACGAGGGTCCCGACGCTCAGCGCGTTGAGGCCGAAAAAACGCGCATATTCGTCGGCGGCGTAGAGGTGGTACGGAGCGCCGTAGCGGCCGTGCAGCCCGATGTAGGCAAGCAGCCCCAGCCCGACCAATGCCAGCATGACAAGCCGCTCCGAGCGGCGAAACAGCATCGCGGCGGCCATGATGCAGGGCACGAGAAACAGTTCGACCCCGGATGCTTCGCCGAACAGTTTGGCGCACATGACGGTGTTGGCGATGCCGGTCAGCGGCAACATCGCGCGCCCGGCCAGCGAATGGCGGCGGGCAACCAGCGGCACCGCCAGGAAGAACGGCGTCGACAGAAAGGTGAAGAACGAAACGCCGACGCCGTCCCCGACCAAAAAATACAAATAGAGCGGATAGAAGGGCTGGTTCCACGCAATGACGACCGCGATCAGATTGCCGGCCGCCACCAGCGGGTCGGGATGCGCCGTGTAGTCGAGAACCGCTCGCCACGGTGACACCCTCAGCCCCCGAACCCGGAGACGGGATCGAGCAGCGGCGCTTGCTCCGCGACGCCGCTCATGAGAAAAGCCGGCTCACGACGCCTCGGCATGGCGAGCCGGCCGCGCCGGACCGGGCCAGAACGCGTTGACCCGCGCCTGATAGGCGCGGAATGCGTCGCCGCGCGACCGCAGCATATGCGCCTCGAGCGGCGGGATGCCGGAAGCGTGAACCAGCAGCCAGTACATCAGGGCCGGGCCGGAGAGAGCGATCCAGCCCCACGCGTAACCGCCTGTCGGGTCGATCGCGATCACCGCATACGCAAGCCAGCCGAGCCACTGGAAAAAGTAGTTCGGATGCCGGGAGAGGCCCCAGAGGCCGATATCGCAAACGCTATCTTTGTCGACCGCAGCAGCGCGGAACCGGGCGAGCTGGCGGTCGGCAATCCCCTCGCCGGCGATCGCGACGACGAGAAGCAAAACACCGAGCCAGTCGGTCAACCCTATCCCCGGCGCCGGATTGTGGGCCGCGACCAGGATCGACAGGGCAAGCAGGAACGCGGCCGCCGCCTGGATCTGCAGGAACCGTAGAAGTCGTCGGCGATACGCCGCGCCCCACTCCTCGCGCAGCCGGGCATAGCGCGGGTCGTCGCCGCCGCCCGCCGTTCGCGCGACGATGTGCAGGCCGAGACGCAGCGACCAGATCGCCGCCAGCAGCGCGACGATGATCTGCCGGGCGGTCTGCGGTTCACCAGCGCCCAGCGGCGCCAACGCCGCGACGATCCCGGCGACGCCGATCGCGAATGACCAGATGGCGTCGATCCAGCCGGAGCGGCCGGTACGGATGGCGATCGCCCAGGCGCCGATCATGGTCAGCGACAATCCCGCCGCGAGACCAATGATGACACCGGTGACAGCCATCATCGCGGCGCCGGTATCGCAGCCCGCCCGCTCGTCGTGTCGGCGGCGTTCGTGACGCTGTCGATGAAATCGACCGTGTCGCGCAACACCGGCGCCAATCCTCGCAGCGGCGCGGCGAAGGCGCCGATCAGCAGGCGGTGACCGACGCCGTCGTAAACCTTGACCGTTGCCGCACCGTTCGTTTCGCCGATTCGGCGGCCGAGGCGGGTGGCGTTTCCGGGATTGACCACGTCGTCGTCGCGGCCGGTCGCGAGAAAGGCCGGCGGCGCGCCGGCTTCGACGAGGTTGATCGGCTGCGTTGCCGCGAGGCGGTCGTCCGGGCCGAAAATGATCTTGAAGATAGGGTTGCGCAGCGGCAGGAAATCATAGGGGCCGGCGAGGCCGACCAGCCCTCTGACATCGCGGCCGGGATCGAGACCGACCGCCGCCAGCCATCGCCGGTCGTAGGTCAGCATTGCGGCGATATAGGCGCCGGCAGAGTGGCCCATCAATACGATGCGGCGAGGGTCGCCGCCGAACTCGGCGGCATGGTCACGGGCCCAGCGGACGACGCGCGCGCCATCCTCGATAAAGCCGGGGAAACGCACCTCGGGGTAGACCCGGTAGTCCGGCACGACGGCGACGAAACCGCGCGCCGCCAGCGCCGCGCCGACAAAGCGATAGGTCGCCTTTTCGCCTTCCTGCCAGTTGCCGCCATAGAAGAAGACGACGACGGGAGCCGATTCGCCGCCGCGGTTTGGTCCATAGACATCGAGCGAGCGGCGAGCACCCGGGGCATAGGCGATGTCCGAGGCGATGCGGGAG
>Ga0102924_1003205_pt1 | contig 17255 bp, 14 predicted proteins | sample PaiPotPPM11metaG_FD_80116 | JGI IMG/M metagenome (GOLD analysis project Ga0102924, IMG submission 80116) | Iron sulfur acid spring bacterial and archeal communities from Banff, Canada, to study Microbial Dark Matter (Phase II) - Paint Pots PPM... ...
AAGGATTCTTCCAGGATATCTGGGCCGCGATGGGCAGATAACGCCGAGTTAACGACCTCAGTTTCATTGTTGTACGGGAATGAGGTGAAATTCACCTGCACTTTGCCACTGTACTGCTTGTTGAAGTCATTAATAATGGTCTGCACTCCCTGGGTTGGGCCTGAACTCCAAAACGTAATCGTTTGCTGGCCGCCAGATCCGGAAGACGCGCTTCCGCACGCGGATAACAGTCCCATCATCGCTACTGAAAACGCCAGGAGAGAAATGACAATGTTGTGTTTGCCTACCATCTGACCTACCTCCTTTGGAAAGGCCTAAACTGTCCAGTTTTTTAGACGAACCGCAGACGATGTAAAGATAACAACCTACATGTGACAGGTGGAAATCTCCTTGAAGTTCCTCTATCTCTTCCTGGAGTTGAACAGGAAATCAGGTCTTCTCGGCTGCTCCATAGACAGCGCTTGTCTCGTCGCAGGCACTTCTCATACTTCTTCGTGAGAGAAACAGCTATCCAGGCCAGATGAGTGCCTCATCTGCTAACTAGTCAGGTGTACACCTGATCAGTTCCCTCCTGAATGGGCGACCCAAGTGTAGGACGTGTTTATTCTGATTTATTTGTAATAATACAGAATAATTAGATTATAAAGGTTTGGAAAAGGCTTTGTCAAGGGCATGAACGTTCTAGGTCTCCGGACTGACGGGGAAAACCGGGAGAGGCGGGAGAGGACGTGGATGTAGGGATGAGGCGCTTGCGCCGCCCATGTCCACGTCACCTGGTCGTTTTATCCCGCCTGGGAAGATGCGTCAACGGGCAGACACGGGGCGGCGCAAGCGCCCCTACACGTCACGCACGGCATGTTTCGCTCGCAAAAAATGAGGGACACGTCCTGAAACAGCCTGAATTGACAAACAAATAGACAGCACATACAATACAAATTATCTGGAATGCTCAGATTCGTGTTACAGTAAAACACCTCTTCTTGAATGAAACGGATTGAACAATGATGGTTGTAAAGCACGAGGGAACGTACAAAATATTGACGTTAGACGACATTGTGTCTGGCGAAGAGCTTGAGCGCGTCCTCAAAGCATTAGATTCTCCGAATCGTATCCGTATCTTGCGCTATCTCGCGGCACGGATAGCCAGTGTCAGTGAAATCGCGACTGCACTCGATATTCCCGTCTCGACGGCAGCGCTGCATATTGAAACACTGGAAGATGCCGGGCTTATTCTAACGGAACTGGCACCCGCCAGTCGTGGATTACAAAAGTTTTGTTCTCGCATCTATGACCGAATTGTGATTGATCTGCCAATCAACGAGAAACCTCGCGAGCAAATTGTCGAACTGAACATGCCGGTAGGCGCATTCGCCGATTGCCAGATTGTCCCAACCTGTGGCCTGGTCAGTGAAAGCGAGATTATCGGGCTGATCGACGACCCGGCTTCATTTTATGAGCCAGCGCGGGTCAATGCACAGTTGCTCTGGTTTTACCGGGGCTATGTCGAGTATCGCTTCCCTAATCGAGTTCCCGTCGGAACCCATCCTGAATCTCTGCGCTTAAGCATGGAAGTGTGTTCCGAAGCGCCGCTCTACAATCTGGACTGGCCTTCGGACATCACCGTCTGGATTAATGGAGTAGAAATCGGGACATGGACAAGCCCTTCTGACTTCGGTGGAGAGCCAGGTCGCCTGACACCTGAATGGTGGACGCCTCGCAATACACAGTATGGCCTTCTGAAGTTCTGGCACGTGAGCGAGCTAGAGTCGGCGGTTGATGGTATGAGGGTATCCGACGTAAGAATCGCTGCTCTCAGGCTGGGGGATTCACCGTTTATCGCGGTACGGATAGGCGTCAAGCCCGATGCGGCGCATATCGGCGGCATCAATCTCTTTGGCAGCCGCTTTGGGAACTACCCACAAGACCTCATTTTGCATATCGGCTACAGGAGTAACGGAATGTAAACTGATAGGGATGTCCCTCATTTTTTGTGGTTTGCCATTATTGGTGGATTTTTGCGAGGTAACTTAGCGTAAAATGGGTATCAATCCCCATAAAACCAGGATGAACACAGCCAAAACATTGCCACATATCTTGGCCTGTCTTATTCCTCAGCATGTTTATCGTCTCCAATTGCTCTGATTGTTGATGAATTGTTGTGAGATATGGGTCAATCGCGCCAAGATTAGTGACTGTGTTTTTCAGGTCGCTTACTGACATCGGTTTGCGATATCTGGGTTGACGTTTCACAACACGATACTCAATGCTCTCACTAGGCAATACTCGCCACCTCGCGTTGCGGTGGATGTTGCGCGCCTTGCAGCAGATCGACGAACGCCTGCACTACCCGCGGATCAAATTGTTTGCCCGCGCATCTCTGTAGCTCCATGAGAGCCTCCTCCGATGAACGCGCTTGCTGATAGGGTCGAACTGTAATTATGACAGTGTAAGCGTCAACAACGGCGAGCAGCCGGGCTGCGAAGGGAATCTGCTCAGCTTGCAAGCGGTCGGGGTATCCATACCCATCCCAGCGTTCATGGTGGGCGCGGATCACTTTAACCAGAGGACGAAGGGAGGGAATGTGATCGAGTACTTCTGCACCGACGATAGGATGTATCTTCACCTGTACCCACTCCTCTTCTGTCAGAGAGCCTGATTTCTGTAAGATCGCGTCGGGGATGGCGACTTTTCCAATGTCAAGCAGGAGCCCCGCCAGAGCCACGCTCTGTGCTGCTTCCTGGGACATCCCTACAGCACGGGCGAGTTGGCGCGCCAGGTCGCCGACTTGCTGCGAGTGATGCCCAAGATAACGATCCCGCTTCTCTACAAGCGCAACCAGCGCCTCCACGGTTCCGCGTAAGGCGATCTCTTCTCTTCATCCTTCAGCAGCTTCCCCGTCAAGCAGCGCGATGACTGCAGGATCGCTTATCATGCGAACCTGATTGCGTCCCAGGTGCTTGGCTCCATACATGGCATGGTCGGCGGCAGAGATCAGTGCATTCTGGTCACAGGAATACTCTGGATAACACGCGACTCCAACCGAGCAGGTGAGATGCAGGCTCTCATTGATGTCGAAGGAATGGAAACTGACGGCCTTCCTGATCCTCTCAGCGATCTCCAAAGCTTCTTCGGCAGTTGCCTCCGGCAAAATGATGACAAACTCTTCTCCTCCCCAGCGCCCCACGGTATCCATGCTGCGAGCGGTGGCGCTAAGCACGCCACCAAAGTCATGTAAGACGGTATCTCCGGCCGCATGACCGTGGCTATCATTGAACGCTTTGAAATGATCGATATCCAGAAAGAGTAGCGAACAGGAGCGACTGTAGCGCTGCGCCCGTTCCAATTCCTGCGTGAGCCTCGACAAGAGCGCGCGGTGGTTCGGAAGTTCGGTCAGGGCATCGGTGGTCGAGAGAACTTGCAAGCGCGTATTATTCTCAGCCAGCTTCGCGTTTTTCTCCTCGATCTGTTGGTAGAGGCGATGGATAGAGCGAGTGATGAAAATCGCGACACCTAGCGCAAAGAGTATGGCGCTTCCACCTATGCCGATATCGAAGAATAGCACAAGGTTGGATAGCGCACCCTCCCTAGCATCTGCCTGTGTGATTTCGCGTTCCACCACGTCAATGTAGACCTGCATTTCTTGTTCGAGCCTCGGGAGAAATGGGTTATCCGCGTAGGTATTGCCGGCAGTTGTCTGCTGACCGGCCCGTTTCTGGGCAAAGGCCTGTTGATTTTTCTCATAGTAGCCCCCGCTTTCGAAGAAGTAGCGCGTGAAACTGACCAGCGCGGAACGCTGCTGGGGCGTGTCGGCCAGTGCAGTCGATCTGGCAACCGCCACACGCAATGCTTGCACATCCTGCTGGTAGGTTTGGGGTAGCTGCGTTTGCTGGTGTGGATCGTAGGATAAAATGTACCGGGCTCCCTGGTCATCGATGGCCCGCGTGAGCCTGACAATGAACTCGGCCGATTTGTGTGAGGGATACAGATGGTCGATGATGAGATCGGAGTTGGCCAGATGCTGGGTATTAGCAGCAAGATTGGTCCCTACTGTGGCCACTATGCACAGCAGCATAAGGCCAAAACCGAGAGACAGCAGGCGCGTGAATTTCAGCTGCCGCAAAAGAGAAAACAGCATGCAGGCCTCCAAAGGTGTGATCACCTGATAACCAGACTGACCGTGCAGGAATCATCACAGCCATTCCGTCGCTGCATGGTTTCTTCATTCTCTTTTTTCAATCGGCAAAAATGATGCTTTCAGTATCCCATATTCCTTCCGCTCATATGCAGGGGTAAGCCTTTTGTACTGTTACGCGTCTAGACCGAGATAAGCTCAAACGCTGCTATTCGGCAGAAGAAAATTGGTGATGGTAGCCGGGGAGCGGCTTCATGCTCGTTTCGACAGCAATCGGTGCAAGCGGGGTACATCTCATTCTACTTGCGTACTTCTGAAAAAGGATCGCTCCCTGGTGTTCCAAGTGCAAGGGATCAGTCTTCTTAGTCTACCTAAATTTCGCCCAAATTAACGACAATGTGTAAGGGAGTAAGCAACTCCCGCAAGGGACGGAGGACCTGTTTCACCGACAACGAGCAGATCAGCACGCCATAAGCAAAGGGGCCATCTTGTTGGCGACAGCGCACCGCAATGCGCCGAACCGGGCGCACATAGCCGGTAGGTGGCTCGGTCACCCAGCCAAAGGAGCGCTCGGACCAGTCTGGATCCTGAACCCACTCGCTCACCGTTTTGGCCAGGCGCAGCACGCGTTGCCCCGAATACTCTTTCGCCATGATCTCATAGCCACGTACAAGCAGCCAATTGAGGTCATCCAGGGTTCCGGCACCAACGTCCACGCGGAGAACCGTCCGTGTCCGTTTCGCCTCGTCCAGATGCAAAGTCGCCTCAGCCGCCTCCACCAACGGCTGCAAGGCCTTGACCAACTGGACATTGCCGGCAAACTTGAGTTGACTCACTTTCACTCTCATGGCTGCCAAGGAAGCACAGCCGGTAAAATGTTGCGTCTGATTCGTGCTACACTCGTTCATGATGGTGGTTCTCCTCTCGCTTGATTCATCTTCTACGGGAGGTATAGACCATCATTGTTCTTATTACAAGGCCCTTTCTTGTGGCTAGACTCTGTCACTAATTTGGGCGAAATTTAGGTAATCTAAACAAGAATATCTCGCCCTAAAAGAATTAATCAAACTTAGGCAAGGTTCAATGTGGACGAATCATGCTTGACAGATTGAACAGTCAAAAATTAAATTTGCATTGGCTCAGTAAGCCACTTCGCGTCATTCATTCTGTCAGGAACTGTCACGTTCATGTGAACCATACCTTACACAAACGCGTAGGCGATTCAGGCGTCAGCCAACTTGGAATAATCCTGCACTGCTTTGTGCCAGGCAGCAGCGTGGGAGGCTCGCGGTGAAAAGAGCTGCGTGGGCAAATTCCGGGCGACAGCGCGCACCTCTGACAGGCTGTGCAAGTCGCCCAGGCCCACCAACTGCATCAGCGCATTGCCCAGTGCCGTCGCCTCATATGGCCCGGCAATAATCGGCAAGCCAAGCGCGTCGGCCAGCCATTGGTTAAGCCGGGCATTGCGCGCCCCGCCGCCCAGCACATGCACGCGCGCGATCTGCACTCCGGTCAACGTGCCAATCTGCTGAAACACCTCACGATAGCGCAGCACCAGGCTTTCCAGGATGCAGCGCGCGAAAGCCGCCGGAGACTGCAGCGGCGCTTGCCCGCGTTCCACCAGTGAGACGTTAATGGTGGCTGGCATATCGGCTGGCGCCAGGAAACTCGGGTCGTCGGGGTCAATCACCGCCGAGAACGGCGGCACGCCATCCATCTCCGCCAGCAGCGCGTCGTAATCCACTGCATACCCGGAGCGCTCCCATTGCTTCTGGCATTCCTGCAAGAGCCACAGTCCCATCACGTTCTTGAGGAAGCGCGTCGTGCCGAAAACGCCCCCTTCATTCGTGCCATTGGCGGCTAGCGCTTCCGCCGTCATGAGCGGGCGCGCCAGTTCCATGCCGACCAGCGACCACGTGCCAGAACTGATGTAGCCCCACGCGCCCGTCCCAGATGCCGGCACTGCCGCGACGGCTGAGCCGGTATCGTGCGTCGCAGGCGCAATGACCCGCGCTGCTCCCAGGTCACTGTGCCATTGCGGCAGCACGTTCCCCACGACTGTCCCCGCCTCCACCACCGGCGGGAGCAGAGAGGTTGGGATGTTCAGGCGGGAAAGCAGGTCGGTGGCCCACGTTCCCGCGATGGGATCCCAGCACTGCGTGGTCGAGGCGTTCGTGCGCTCGCTGACCTGCTCCCCGCTGATCTTGCTCTGCAGCAAATCGGGGATCAGCAACAGCCGGTGGGCGCGCGCCAACTCGCCTGGCTGTTCCTGTTCATGCGCGTATAGTTGATAGAGAGTGTTGAAGGGCAGAAACTGAATACCGGTACGGGCATAGAGGACATGACGCGGAATACGGATGAAGACCTGCTCCATCACGCCATCTGTACGATGATCGCGATACTGGTACGGCTGGCGCAGCAGTGCGCCCTGCTCATCTACCAGGCCGTAATCGACGCCCCAGGTATCGATGCCGATGCTGTCGAGCGTTCCTGCCGCCCGTCTGGCCTTTCGCAGGCCAGCCAGCGTCTCGTCCCACAGCGCAGGGAAGTTCCAGAAGCGATGTCCCTGCTCCGTAACCGGCATATTGGGAAAGCGATGCACCTCTTCCAAGGAAACCGCCTGCCCATCGAAGCGAGCCAGCAGCACGCGCCCGCTGCTGGCTCCCAGATCGACTGCTGCGACCATGCGCGTTGCCACGAGGTGGTTCCCTTTCTCAGCGGGGATAGGCCGCCGCGATGCCGCCATCGACGTTGAGGATGTTACCGGTACTCTTGAGCGAGCGCGTGGGTGAGGCGAAGAAGGCCACTGCTTCGGCGATATCCTCCGGCAGGATGTTGACGCCCAGCGTCGTGCGCTTGCGATACACCTCTTCCAATTGATCAGGAGCCACGCCATACGTTGCTGCGCGCTCCTGCCGCCAGGAGCTGTCCCAGATGCGCGAGCCGGCCAGCACCGCGTCCGGGTTCACGGTATTGACGCGAATGCCGAACTGCCCGCCCTCTTCTGCTAAACAGCGCGCCAGATGCGCCTCGGCGGCTTTGGCCGTCGAATAGGCAGCCGCGTTCTTGCCGGCGACCAGCGCGTTCTTGCTGGCGACGAAGACGAGATTGCCGCCGCGCCCCTGTGCTTGCATGAGCCGGAAGCCTTCACGTGCCACCAGGAAGTAGCCCGTCGCCAGCACATTCCAGTTCTTGTTCCACATCGCCAGGCTCGTCTCGACGATCGGCGCGCTTGAAGCCAGCCCGGCATTGTTGACGATCACATCGAGTCCGCCAAAGGCCAGAGCTGCCTGCATGAAGGCCGCTTGCACGCTCGCCTCGTTCGTGACATCCATCTGCACTGCTACAGCACGGCCATTTCCAACATGCTGATTGAGATAGGATGCCAATTGCTCTGCACCCGCGAGGTCAATATCGGTGGCGACGATATGCGCGCCGTCTTGCGCCACACGCCGGCAAATGGCCGAGCCGATGCCGCCTGCTGCACCTGTCACCAACACCACGTTTCGCGCGAACTCGCGCTCCGGCGGGGCCAGCTTGAGCTTGTACTGCTCCAACGGCCAGTACTCGACGGCATAGCTTTCGACATCGGAGAGCGAAATGAAGCCACCGCAGGCTTCCGCCCCGCGCATGACGGCCATCGCCCGGTGATACAGTTGGGCGGAGACATCGGCCATCGCCGCATCTTTGCCGGTGGTAAACAGGCCCGCCCCAGGGATCAGGATCACGCGCGGGTGAGGATCGGCGGCAGCATCGGAAGCGCGCAAGACCGGGGTTTCAGCATCGGGATCGAGGTTCTGCTGCGCATTGTCGTCCAGGTAGCGGCGATATTTCTCTACATACGCCGCGACACCTGCGCGCAAAGCCTCTTCGAGGGCCGCGACATCTTGCGCTGGTGTCCAGTCTACCAGCAACGGCCAGGGTTTAGTATGCACGAGGTGATCGGGGCAGGCGGCGCCAATGGTTGTCAAGCGCGGCGCATCCTGGCTGCTCGCGAACGCCAGCACATCTTCGCCGTCCTCAAAACGCAGTATCTGGCGCTGCTTTGCCGAGACAAGCCCACGTAAGACAGGGGCAACTTGCGCCGCGATGGTGCGCCGCTCGTCCGCCGCCAGTAGAGAAATGCGGAAACCGCCAAAAGCCGTTCGATCAGCATGTACAATTCGCTCTTCCACGAAATTGCGTGCCTGGGTAATAATCCGCATCGTCGAGGTATAGCAATCTTCGTCGGTTGCGCCCCAGGTGATGAGGCCGTGTTTCGCCAGGATGACTAGTTGAGCGTGCGGGTGGGCGCGCAGCGCCAGGGCGACTTCGCGCGCCAGCCCAAAGCCGGGTCGGCGATAGGGAATCCAGATCAGCGCATCGCCAAAGCATTCACGCGCCAGCGTCTCGCCGTTGGCGGCACAGGCGAAGTAGTTTGTCGCGTCAGCGTGTGTGTGATCGATATGGGTGAATGGTAAAAATCCGTGCAAGAGCGTCTCGATGGAAGGACGCGGGCGGCCCGGCTCGTAGAAACAGTGCGCGAGGTAGTCTACCATCTCGCTGTCGCTCATGCGTTCGCGCTCGAGCAGAGGCAGCACGTCGTCCAGATACAATCCGGTAAACGAGGCTTCCGTGACGGTCGCCAGATCGGAGCCGGAGCCTTTGACCCACAATACAGGCGCCGGATGTCCCCGGAAATCGATCTCGTCAGCCTTCGCCGAGGTATTGCCACCGCCCCAGTTACAGACCGAGCGATCCGCTCCCAGCCTGCGCGAGCGCGCGACAAGTTGAGCCAAAGTCGTTGGTGTGGAGATACCTGTCATAGTATTGATTCCTTGTAATCGAAGTAATCGAAGTAATCGAAGTAATCGAACTGAACTGTGATCAAACTGAACTACCTCCGTCAGAACAGGCAGAAGGGCGCGACAAATCGGACCCCTACGCGCCGGGATAACCGCTGCTCATGGTACTGCCTGCCCGCTCGCGTGCCACACGCCCAGCATAGCTGCTGGCGCGAAAATCCGCTGCCGGGTCAGGATTGCGTCCCTGGCGCACGCGAAATTCGGCCAGCAAGGGACGCACATCCGTCTCATAAGCCGCTCGCAGCACTCGATATGCCTCCAGCACATCTCCGGCTTCCTGCGCCTCTTGCAGGGCCATGCGATCAACCAGCAAGGCTTTAGCGAAAGCAGTCTGGATATGAACGACGCTCTGGATCATCGCCTCGATTTTCGGCTCGATGTTGTATGATTGATCGATCATATACGCGATGCGACCCGCGTTGGTATTGCCCTCCGCCCCTGCCCCAACGATCTCATTGAAGATGCAGAAGAGGTCAAAGGGATTCTGCGAGCCGACGATCAGATCGTCATCCGCGTACCGGCGGTCGTTGAAATGAAAGCCGCCCAGCCTATCCTCGTCGAGCAATTGCGCGACAATCTGCGCGATGTTAGTACCCTGAGCATGGTGTCCGGTATCCACCAGCACATCGGCCTGGGGGCCGAGTTTTTGTGCCATCAGCAGAGACGTACCCCAGTCCGGCAGATCGGTGGCATAGAAGCCCGGCTCGAAGAACTTGTACTCGATCAAGAGGCGCATACCGGTGGGTAATGCCGCGTAGATCGCCTGCAATGACTCCAGCAGGCGATGACGGCGGTGACGCAGGTCATCCTGACCAGGATAGTTCGTGCCATCGGCCAGCCAGAGGCAGATGACGTCCGAGCCGACCTCCTGAGCGATGTGGATGCATTCGATCACATGCTCAACTGCCTGCTGCCGTATCCCCTTGTCGAAATGACACAGGCTGCCAAGGCGGTACACGTCCTCTTGAAAGAGGTTCGGATTCACCGCACCAATGCGCAGGCCAAGCGCGCGTGCATAGTCTTTCACCGCTTGCCAATCGTCATCCCTGTCCCAGGGAATGTGAATGGCGACGCTGGGGCAGATACCGGTGACTTTTTGAACTTCTGCCGCGTCTGCCAGCTTCTCGCGCAGGGTACGAGCTGCTCCCGGCCAGTGAAACACCTTGAAGCGCGTCCCCGAATCGCCATAGCCCCAGGAGGGTGTTTCGATAGTGAACTGTTGGATTGCCAGCAACATCGCTTCGACATCTATCCCGTGCGCGGTTAGCTCACCTTTGAGCGCCTCAAAAGATGAAGTATTCATGATACCAGGCTCCCATCAGTTGTCGTGTCGCATATTTACGCAAATTGCATAGTTTCTAAGCCTAGGAGATACCCGACCTTACTCGCCTGCTTCCCGACAGCGCCCACTCCCAGGGCGACATGGTGCGTCGGGCCTGCTTCGCTCCAGCGCGTGGCGAAAGAAGCCGGATCAAGGGCGAAGCGTATGCGACTGTTCGTATTCCCCACTCGCAGCGTTGGCCCGGCAATGCTTTCACCCTCGGCCACCAGAAACTTCAGCCTGCTGTCGGCCTGCTGGGTTACTCCAAGAATCGTGACCGGCCCGTATTGCACTTTGAATTCGACCGAAACGCCGAAGCCACGTTTTCCATGATAGAGCTTCAGTTTCCGCAAAATCGGGCGCTGGTTGGAAATGGCGATATGGCCGGGGCCATCGTGTCCCATGAGGACGAACCGCTCGACGAAGTCCAGCGCGTAGAACTCGGTGAAGCTGCCGCCGCAGCCGAGTCGATCCATGATCAGCATAGCGATGGCGTTCTTGAGATCACCTTCGCCGCTGCACGGGATGCCTTGCGCTGTAAGCAGCGTATTCCCGACGATCATGCCGGCAGTGGTGCGTTCGTTTTCATTCTCCGCGAGTCCACGGTAATAATAGGCCAGGGCGTCCAGGTCGAAATCCTTGACCAGCGCATCCAGACCAACGGCTACGCGTGCGCTCCACTCGATATCCTCCGGCTCGATGGGTGCGGCAATGGGATCGGTGGTAGGCTCGGCGAAATCGAAGGTGGTTTCAATGTCGTGTATCTTCTCGCGCACGGCATCAGCAGGCGCATCTTGTACGCGCGCGACCAAGTCATCGATCTCAAGCACTTCGATATGGCTGCCAAGCTGGCCCTGCACGACGGTAAAATCCGAGTACATATCAAGCATCCCCGGATAGGTGTGGCCCAGGAAGCCAAAGCGCGCGCCCCTTATATGATGGGCAGCTTTCGCCGCCAGGCACCACTCGCGTATCTCATTCCAGGCAGAGGGATCGTCGAACAATATGCCGGAGACGACTTTGAAGGGCAGGCGCGCGCGCGTGAGCGCCATGCAGATTTCCGGTACGCAGCAAGCGGAACAATTCGCGAGCCATTCCCCCGTTGTCGCATTTTCATAATCGAGCGCGGCGGCTGGCTGCAAATTCAATACGACGGTTGGGGCTTTCGCTACCTGGATAACCGGCAGCACCTGGGACGATGTGGCATACGTAGCAGTGTAGACGAAGACGATGTCAACCTGTTCGCGCGCGAACAACGCTCCCGTTTCGTGCGCCTTCTCCACGGAATCGACCATACCGCCCGCGGCAACGTCGCCCCACTGCGCCATCTGCTGTTCCACATACGCGCCATAGCGTTGTAAGCGATCATGCAGTCCCTCGAATTGCGGCCAGTAGGCGGCCAGGCCAATCGCGAAAACGCCGATCTTTGGACGAACGGCTCGTTTGGACTCAAACATCTCCTGTTTTCCTCCCATCCTAATCCAGGTGAAACACTTCCGGCAGCACATACGGGAAGCCTGTTCCAGGGTCAGGGTCCGTTGTCATGATCTCGCTCATATAGCGCTGCCAGCGATCATTCGTCTCGCTCTTGCTCATTGTTTCGAGAAAGCGCTGGAAGTCTTCTACTTCCATATAGGCGAAGAGATCGAGCCCCTTTGGGTAGATCGAATAATTATGGCAGCCAGCTTTCTTCAGGTCCGCCAGCAGTTCAGGCCAGACATGCTGGTGTCGCACCCGGTATTCTTCCTCGTACCCAGGCTTTATCTTCATGGTAAAGGCAACACGCTGCATCGTTACGACCTTACCTTTCGTTTTCTTCCGCTAAACCGGATATGGCGATGGCAAGAAGCATTTGCTCTCTGCCATCGCCATAACTTTTACGTCGATGTGGTTCCACCAACTTGAGGGGATTCACCGGTCTGAATCTGCTCAAGCGATTTGCTCTGGGTGCGAGGGCCGAAAAAGCCGCCAACGATGAAGTTGTACGTGAACAATAGACCCATAATCAGCGCGACTACGCTAAAACCAGCCGCGGCGGTAAAAGCCGGCAAGAACAGGCTCCAAAGGCCAAGTATCAATCTCATAACCCCCCACAAGAATCCTTGTGCCGTATTGCGGATCATCGTCGGGAACAATTCGACCGACCAGACGCGCTGTAGAGGCCACAGCCCGATACCTTGACCCAGGCCAAACAGGAGAACGGTGACCACTGCTACCACCGGATTCGAGATGGGGAATACGAGGAAGGCGTAGAAGGAGATCGCACAGAATGCCGCGCTGATCGCATAGAGTATGCGCCGGTCTATACGATCATTGAGCGGCATAAACACGAAGACGACGGTGATGATGGCGGAAACAAACCAGAGGATTTGCAGGAAATCGCCCCCGGCTGCGCTCTGCGCACCAAGCGTCTTGAAGATGTACGGGAGAAAGAATCCATACGTCCCCGCAGGTATTCCCCAGAAGACGAAAATTGGTGTGACAAACAACAGGGATTTCACATTGGCTCGCGAGAAGAGATCGGCAAGGTGGCTCTTCTCTGGCTGGTTCGCGGCCGCGGCGATGGTTGAAGTCGTGCCGACAGACTCGATGGCACTTTCCACGTTGCTGGATCTGCCTGTTAGCAGCGACCAGCGAGGCGACTCGACCAGTCTCCGCCGCAGCAAGTAGGTGACTACCGCGACAATGAGCAGGCTGGCGAACACGAGCCTGCTGCCCAGAATGCCGAGCGGGGCAAAGGCTAACGAAAGCAGCAGGATCACGATCGGACCGATATACCAGAAGACGTTGGTCAATCCCATCAGCCTGCCACGCGCCTTACGCGGCGCGAATTCGGCGATCAGGGACCATGAAGTAGGAACGTCCGCGCCGACGGCAAAGCCCATGAGCATATAGCCAATGATGACCATCGGTGCGTTGAAGGCGAAGATGATTGGCAGCGTCCCCACGGCGTAGATCAGCAGGTCGATGCTATAAATGAATTTCCTGCCGTATAAATCGCCGAGTCGCCCCCCGACCAAGGCGCCAATGGCTGTGGATATGCCGTTGGAACTGAAAGCGCCGATCACACCGATAATGCCGGTACTCAGGTGAAAGTACGTGATCCACGCGAGGAGAGAGGCGGCTCCAGCCACGATTGAACCCGCGTCCAGATAGTCTCCCATCGCTGCAATCAAGGTCCACTCCCAATGAATTCTCTTCAAGGGAGCATCATCGAGTTTACCGAGTACATCCGCTGATTGTTGCATAATCTGGCTACCTTCCTTAGTAGGTGTAGGTGTACTCGCCTGGGATCATTCCCCGGCGGCTCAACAACGATAAATGGTCGATTGCCGGTATCCCGCAATTACGATGACAACACATGCGTATCTACGCTGATACAGTTCGTGCGTGAGCTGGCATCCCTCCTTTCGCGTTATGTTGGTAGCTGATTTGAAACGTTTCATTTTTTCAGAAACGAGCAATTACTGCATTTTGATGAAGCCTGTTTAAACGTTTGAAACGTTTCAATTACAAAAAGTATACGTATTGGAAGACGGATTGTCAAGGATTGCTGGCTTGATCCCAGGGCAATCGCATCTCATTTTTGGCGCGGCCTGTAGAGCGCATCTACAAGTTGAGCTTTGAAAAGCCTCATCATGATGAAATGGCTTCCCACCAGCGTTCGTGAATGTAGATGCGATTGCCCTGTAGCTTGATCGAACTCGTTTCAATGAGCATGAGGTTGATAGCCTGTGGCATACTATTAGAAAGTCATCAATGCGTCTCATAGAACTGACTACGCTGGAGAGTTGTATGTCGAGCATCCGGGAAGTGGCGGAGCGAGCAGGCGTCTCGCTTGGGACAGTCTCAAATGTGTTGAATCGTCCAGAGATTGTGGCTGAGAAGACGCGCCAGCGCGTCCTCAATGCCATCGCGGAGATTGGCTTCGTGCGGAACGGCTCCGCGCGTCAGCTGCGGGCTGGCTACAGCCAGCATCTGGGTCTGGTTGTCCTCGATGTCACTAATCCGTTTTTTACCGAGGTGGCACGAGGCGTTGAAGATGCTGCCAACGAAGCCGGGTTTATCGTGATCCTCTGCAACTCCGATGACTCGCTTGAGAAAGAGAGCCATTACCTGCACGTGCTTGAAGAACAGCGCGCTCGCGGATTACTCATTACTCCCGTCTTGAGCGACGCCAGTTACTTACATCGCCTGCGCCAACGCGGCATAGCAGTCGTCTTACTTGATCGTCCAAGTCATAGTAAGGATATGTGCTCGGTCGCGGTCGATGATGTTCACGGCGGTGAACTGGCCGCGGCGCACCTGCTCGATCAAGGACACCGTCATCTTGCGTTCGTCAATGGGTCACTCGGCATCCGGCAGTGCGCGGATCGGCGACGTGGTGTCAGGCGGGCAGTGAAGGCAGCCGGACTTGATCCTGATGAGGCTGTGCATGAAATTAGCGTGCCTATGCTCAATGCGAAGGCTGGCGAAAGTTGCGTTGAAACGCTACTCGCTGCTCCGACACAGCCAACGGCGATCTTTTGTGCCAACGATATCCTGGCCCTTGGTGTGATGCGCGGCCTGACGAGGCGCGGCATCGCTATCCCTGGTGATGTCGCGCTGGTCGGCTACGACGATGTTGACTTCGCCAGCATTCTCTTCATCCCTCTCACCTCGGTTCGCCAGCCAAAATACCAGTTGGGGCGCGCCGCCGCCGAACTGCTGATCGACGAAGCCCTCAATCTTGCAATCCACCAGCACAAGCAGATCACATACCAGCCTGAGCTGATTGTGAGAGAGTCAAGCCGCTCTTTGCGCTAACAAGGCACAATGAACTTATCGACACCATCCCGTATTGTGGTCTTTCCACAATTATCGGGATGGTGTCTGGCCGCGAGGGTGTCCAGGTTATCACACAAAAACATGACCTCGATGCTAACGGGTTGAACTATCTTGCGCAGATGCTTCTGTACGATGAAGTGATTGTGCCTGATGGCACGTTATGGAAACGGTTTGGGCCACTGCATGTTTATGCCCCAGCCGGTGAGTATATCCTGGCACTCAAAATCACCGCGGGACGCCAAAAAGACCTTGAGGATTGTGTTATACTACTACCGAAAACAACGATCCGGACACGTCAACAAGCTCAACAGGTATTGGATCGGTACATCTTACCAGAGGGGCAACAGAAGAATGCCGAACCTATCGAAAACGCTCTCAACCAACTTTTCGGGAGAGAAGATTGACCATGACATTTGAAACCCTGCGCCTCATGGCACAAGATTACGCTGACCGGCACACAGAACCGCCACCGCTCCCTGCCATCATCGATACCATGACGTATGCCTATCAACGGATTTGCCAGGGAGAAGATCCCTGGACCGCCCTGGGAGATTTTTCCAACGCCTGGTATGGCTACGCCAAGCATACCCAACCCGAACTGGTACGGGAACCTTTGATCGAGCCAGAGCAGGAAACCGAATATACCCACCGTTGGGGAGCTTTTTGCGCCGCCTCTGTCGAATACCTGTGTGAGCTTCATCACCAACCTTGCCCGGCGTGGGTCCACGACTCCTCCTCTATGCTCACGACCCCCTGGTGGTATACCCAACGAGCGGACGATCCAGCGATCCGAGAACACACGCGGCGAACGACACCGCCACCTTTTGCTCGTCGCAACATCTTTTGCAGTAATCGGCTCTATCAACATAAATATGAGATGTACGAGTGGATTCAGGAAGCCATTGTCAAGGGCATAACGGACGTGCATGAAATCCAGCGCTATGCTCCGCAGAAAGAGATCAGCTTGTACGGAGCCTGAGCGCATGCAAGAAACTGCTGTGGGATGAAGACCTGCTCCTCAGGAGAGGCATCACATGAACAGACTTCCCAACGGAAAATCTATTGACCTGGACCTGCTTGAAACCGCGATGGAAGACTCGGACCTGGCGCACAGCTATTTCTTGAATCTCGTCACAGGCGAAGTGGTCTTCTTTTCCGACTATCTCGGCCTCTCCGCGGAGGAGGAACGCCTGGTGGCAGACATCAATGCGAGCAACGACTACGTTGCCATTGAGCGCATCCCCTCCCATGTCGCCTACCGGTGGATGGTCGATTTCGTGGACGAAATGGTCGCTCCAACCGACGAACAAGCCGCCGCAAAATTATCCAGAGCCTTACACGGCAAAGGAGCGTTTCGCCGCTTTAAAGAGACGCTACATCGCGTCGATGATCACTGGCTGCAAGCATGGTATCAGTGGAGAGACAAGCATCTCAAAGCTACTGTAGAAGACTGGTTCACGAGCATTCTCTAGCCTGCTTCTGAAGCCTGAGCGAGACGCTCGCAAAGGGTGAAGAAATGACCCACCTGCAAGGCAGGAAGAGGAATTGCAAGGGAGAGAGTGGAGGCGCTCCGAACAAAAGCTCATTTCCCGGTCAGGTTATTTCCGTGAGTCCCCTTAGTCTTGGAAAGAGGCTGCATCACTTGGCGTAGCCGTCTGGTCCCAACCGACCTATTCAGGTGATGGCGAATCAAATTTACAAGCAAACAGCTTTACGTGCTACACTATTGTGTAGCAGCGCAGACTCGCTCTTGCACCGGGCAAGTCGATATCGACCACGAGAAGGAAGCCACGTATGGATATGATCATTCGACATGCAAGCCTGAGAGGCCATAAAGGTCTCTGCGACATCGGCATCAGAGGAGACCGTATTGCCGCCGTCGCTGAACACCTCACCGAAGAGGCGACAACCGAGATCGATGCTGCCGACCTGCTGGTCACACCGACCTATGTGAATGGGCATATTCATCTCGACAAGTGCTTCCTCCAGGAGAAGATGCGCCCGAACACCGACTACACCTTCGGCGAATGCCTGGAACTGACCTGGGAACACAAGGCGCGCTATACCACCGAGGAGATCCTGGAACGTGCTGGTCGTGCTATCCAGGAGGGCATCCTGAACGGAACAACGG
>Ga0102924_1003206_pt1 | contig 17248 bp, 11 predicted proteins | sample PaiPotPPM11metaG_FD_80116 | JGI IMG/M metagenome (GOLD analysis project Ga0102924, IMG submission 80116) | Iron sulfur acid spring bacterial and archeal communities from Banff, Canada, to study Microbial Dark Matter (Phase II) - Paint Pots PPM... ...
GCCGGGAGACAACACGAAGATGACGATCGAGCTGATCACGCCGGTGGCGCTCGAGGAGCAGCAGCGCTTCGCGATCCGCGAAGGCGGCCGCACCGTCGGCGCCGGCATCGTCACCAAGATTCTAGCGTAGGGGCATGGCCGAGCGAACGCGGGTCTCCCTGGCCTGCAGCGAATGCGAATCGAGGAATTATCAGACGACGCGCAAGCCCGAACAGAAGGGGCAGCTGGTGCTCAAGAAGTACTGCCCGGCCTGTAAGCGTCACACGGTGCACAAGGAGACGAAGTAGCCCCTGGGGCAACACGCCCCAGGGAATAGGGGTTTAGCTCAGTTGGTAGAGCAGCGGATTCCAAATCCGCAGGTCGTGGGTTCGAGCCCCTCAGCCCCTGCCCAAGTGGCGACCACGGTGGCGACGGAGTAGGTAGCGGTCGGAAGCGAGCAAGCGATGGGTATCCGCGAAGACGTAAAGCGCGAAGGCGCCGGCAACCTGGACTCGGACCCGCCCGAGGCCCAGCTCGGCGAGGGTGCGTCCGCGGAGGATGCCCAGGCGCCTCACGAGGCTCCGGCGGAAGGGGACGCCCTGAGGACCGAAGACGAAGCCGCCGCGGAGGACGCGCCCGTCGGGGTGGCGTCGCCCACCCAGCTCGGGACGAAGCGCTTCGTTTACGCGGCGTATTTCGCGGGGGCGATCGCCATCGCGTTCCTCCTCTCGAAGGTGCTCGATTTCGCGTGGTTCAAGCTCCAGAGCTACAAGCCGGCCATCGGCGAGCCCCGCGACGAGATCATCATGCCGCTCTCGGCGCTCATCGGGGCGCTGGCCGCGGTCTACTACTGGTATCGAACGCGGGCTCGGCAGCTCGCAGAGGAAGTCGCGGCGGAGATGGCCAAGGTGACTTGGCCGGACCGCACGGAGGTCACCAACGGCACGTTCGTCGTCATCGTCACGACGATCATCTCGACCGTGTTCTTTGCCCTCATGGACAAGTTCTGGGGGTTCGTGACCAACCTCGTCTACGGGGGCAGCTGATTCGTCATGTCCAAGAAGTGGTACGTCATCCAGACCTACTCGGGGTACGAGGCCAAGGTCAAAGAGGCGCTCCTCCAGCGCATCAAGGAGCATCACATGGAGGACCGCTTCGGCGAGGTGCTCATCCCCACCGAGACGGTGACCGAGCAGCGCGCGGGCGGCAAGACGCGCACGCGCCAGAAGACGAGCTTCCCCGGCTACATCTTCGTCGAGATGGAGATGAGCGAGGAGGTCTGGCACCTCGTCAAGGACACCACCAAGGTCACCGGTTTCATCGGCAACCAGCGCCCGCAAGAGGTCACGCCGCCGCAGATCGACGACCTTCGCAAGAGCATCGTCGAGGGCGCGGTGAAGCCGAAGCCGCGCGTGACGTTCGAGGCGGGGGACGAGATCCGCGTGATCGACGGCGCGTTCGCAAACTTCTCGGGCACGGTCGAGGAAGTGAAGCCCGACAAGCAGAAGCTCCGCGTGAAGGTCTCCATCTTCGGGCGCGCGACTCCGGTCGAGCTCGATTTCGCTCAGGTCGAGAAGAGGCTCTGAAGTTTCAACGAATGTCCTCGTGCTACCCGCACGACGTCTGAGGTTCCGTCATGGCGAAGAAAGTCGCAGGTTTCGTCAAGCTCCAGTTGCCGGCCGGCAAGGCCAGCCCGGCTCCCCCCGTCGGTCCGGCGCTCGGCCCGCACGGCATCAACATCATGGCGTTCTGCAAGGAGTTCAACGCCAAGACGCAGGGGAGCGACATGATCATCCCCGTCGTCCTGACGGTGTTCTCCGACCGCTCCTTCAGCATGGTGCTGAAGACGCCGCCGACGAGCGTCCTTCTGAAGAAGGCGGCGGGCCTCCCGACCAGCAAGAAGCCCGGCGCCGGCTCGAAGGAGCCGAACAAGGTCAAGGTCGGCAAGGTCACGATGAAGCAGGTGCGCGAGCTCGCGCAGCAGAAGATCGGCGACATGAACTGCACCGACATCGAGTCGGCCATGCACTCGGTCATCGGCACCGCCCGTTCGATGGGCCTCGACGTCGTCGACTAGTCGCGTGGCGTCCGCTCTCCAGCGCGCGCCGGAACAAGTTTCGTTCGTAACTGTCCGATAACCCCCGTCCCAAACACCACCGCGTCGAGAAGCGATTCGACCTCCGGTGGAAGGCGAAAGCCGAAAAAGGAGGAACATTGCCGAAACTGCCGAAGAAACGCGCCGCGGTCACCCAGATGGTGGACGCCGGGCGCAAATACAGCGTCGAGGAGGCGTGCGCCCTGGTCATCAAGGCCAAGTACGCCAAGTTCGACGAGACGGTCGATCTCGCGGTTCGTCTGGGCGTGAATCCGAAGCACGCCGATCAGATGGTCCGCGGGGCGATCGTCCTTCCGCACGGGACCGGCAAGACCGTGCGCGTCCTGGTCTTCGCGAAAGGCGAGAAAGAGAAGGAGGCCCGCGAGGCGGGCGCCGATTTCGCCGGAAGCGACGACCTGGTCGCGAAGGTCTCCGAGGGGTTCCTCGACTTCGACCGCGTCATCGCGACGCCCGACATGATGGGTTCTGTGGGAAAGCTCGGCCGAGTGCTCGGTCCGCGCGGCCTCATGCCCAACCCGAAGGTCGGGACGGTCACGTTCGACGTGTCGGCAGCCGTGAAGGACGCCAAGGGCGGCAAGATCGAGTACCGCGTCGAGAAGGCGGGCATCGTGCACGCGCGCATCGGCAAGGTCTCGTTCAACGAGCAGGCCCTGGCCGACAACGCGACCGCGCTCATCACCGCGCTCGTCCGGCAGAAGCCGTCGACCGCGAAGGGCGCTTATCTCCGGAGCATCACCGTGAGCTCGACCATGGGCCCCGGGATCCGGATCGACCCGGCTCACTTCGTGAGCCAGACCGAAGAGGCATGAGTTCGCCATGCAACGCGCAGAAAAAGACGTCCAGATTGGCGAGATCAAGGGCCGCTTCGACAAGATGACCTCGGCCGTCTTCCTCGACTTCAAGGGGATGACCGTCGAGCACGTGACGAAGCTTCGCGCCGAGTTCCGCAAGGCCGGCGTCGAGTACAAGGTCGTCAAGAACACGCTCGTCGAGCACGCGATCAAGGACCAGCCTTACAAGGACAAGCTGGGCAACGCCTTGGTCGGCATGACGGGCATCGCCTGGAGCTACGAGGACCCGAGTGCGGCCGCCAAGGTCGTCAAGGCGTTCAAGAAGGACCCCGCGGGGGAGAAGCTCCAGATCAAGGCAGGGCTCATCGAGGGGTCGATCCTCGACGCCGGCGGCGTCGAGGAGCAGCTCGCGACGATGCCAGGAAAGAACGAGCTCCGCGCGACCCTGCTGGCGACGCTCCAAGCGCCGCTGCAGAAGTTCGTCGCGCTGCTCGCGGCGCCCCCCCAGAACTTCGTCTACCTCCTGGCGGCGAAGGAACGCGAGGGCAGCGGCAAATAGGTCGCCGGCGCCCTCCCATACCCAAAGACTTTCACCCCGATTCATCGATACGGAGAGTTTCCCATGACAGACATTTCGCGTGAGCAGGTCGTCGATTATCTCTCGAACCTGCCGGTCATTCAGCTCGCGGATCTCATCAAGACGCTCGAGGACAAGTGGGGCGTCAAGGCCGCGCCGGTCGCGGTGGCCGCGGGTCCCGCGGTGGCAGCAGCCGCTCCGGCGGCCGCCAAGGAAGAGCAGACGGAGTTCAACGTCGACCTCAAGGAGGCCGGCGGCAACAAGATTGCCGTCATCAAGGTCGTCCGCGAGATCACCGGCCTCGGGCTGAAGGAGGCCAAGGATCTGGTGGAGGGCGCCCCGAAGACGCTGAAGGAAGGCGTCTCCAAGGCCGAAGCCGAGGAGATGAAGAAGAAGCTCGAAGAGGCCGGCGCCAAGGTCGAGCTGAAGTAGGTGCCCGATTTGACCGGCTTTTTGGGCTTCGGTTCGCCTCTCGCGCGGGCGCGCCGAGGCCCCGAAACCCGGTGTCCTTCGACTGAGTCAGGGACGGCGCGGCGGGGTTCGCCCCGGGCGTACGTCCCTGCTCGCGTTTGCACAATCCTTACCGCCGGCTAGGCTCCCGTTCCCCCGGCGGCGTGCCTTTTGCTTTACGCGGCCAGATTTCTGACTAAGTTCCACCCCGCGGCTTGCCACCCATCGGCCGGGCAATCGCGCCTGCCCAAGCGCAATTGCTCGGTGTCACAGGTCTTCTCGAAGAGTCCTCGTCCCGGTCCCCGTCCCCTCGACCGCCTCCGGCGGCCGCAAACGAACATCGCGGCCACCACGACGGCCGCAAACGAAAAGCGGCCAGAGAGCGGCCCAAAGCAAAGCGTCAGGAGCAGCGATGGCGAGTGTCATCCAGTCCAACTTCCGCATCCGTAAGCATCTCGGACGTGTTCGGAAGGTCATCGAGGTCCCCAACCTCATCGACATCCAGAAGACGTCGTACGACAAGTTCCTCCAGAGTACCGTCGCGCAAAGCGAGCGCGCGGAGGTCGGGCTCCAGGCCGTGTTCCGGAGCGTCTTCCCGATCAAGGACTTCAACGGCACGAGTGAGCTGGTCTTCGTCAGCTACAACCTCGAGAAACCGAAGTACGACGTCGAGGAGTGCCGCCAGCGCGGCATGACGTACGCCGCGCCGATCAAGGTGACGACCCAGTTGATGATCTACGACACCCGGGAGGGTGGCGAGCGCATCGTCCGCGACATCAAAGAGCAGGAGGTCTACTTCGGCGAGATCCCGCTGATGACGGACACCGGCACCTTCATCATCAACGGGACCGAGCGCGTCGTCGTCAGCCAGCTCCATCGCAGCCCCGGCGTCTTCTTCGACCACGACAAGGGCAAGACGCACTCGAGCGGCAAGGTCCTCTACAGCGCGCGCATCATCCCGTATCGCGGCTCGTGGCTCGATTTCGAGTTCGACCCGAAGGACATCATGTTCGTCCGCATCGACCGGCGCCGGAAGATGCACGCGACCGTGCTCCTTCGCGCGCTCGGGTACTCGACGCAGGACCTTCTCAATTACTTCTACAACACCGAAGAGGTGTACCTCGAGAAGGGCGGCAAGTACGCCAAGAGCGTGGAGTTCGACCTCCTCAGCGGCCAGCGCGCGACGCGCGACATCAAGGTCGGGAGCGAGGTCATCGTCAAGAAGAACACCAAGTTCACGAAGGCGGCGATCAAGAAGCTCCGCGACTCGAAGATCGACCGGCTGCCCATCGACCTCGAAGAGCTGGTCGGCAAGGTCGCCGCGCACGACGTCGTCGACAAGGAGACGGGCGAGGTCATCCTCGAGGTGAACGAGGAAGTGACCGAGGCGAAGCTCGAGAAGCTCCGCGAGGCCGGTATCGAGGAGTTCAAGATCCTCTTCATCGACGGTCTGAACGTCGGCTCGTATCTGCGCGACACGCTGCTCGCCGAGAAGGTCAAGACGACCGAGGACTCCATCATGGAGATCTATCGGCGCCTGCGTCCCGGCGATCCTCCGACGCTCGAGACGGCGAAGACGCTCTTCCACAACCTCTTCTTCAACCCCGAGCGCTACGACCTCTCGAAGGTCGGCCGTCTGAAGCTCAATTACAAGTTCTACCGCGACCTGCCCGAGGATCAGCGCCCGTCGCTCGATACGGCGGTGCTCACGCCGCAGGACATCCTCGAGACGGTGCGTCACCTCATCGAGCTCAAGAACGGCCGCGGCTCGGTCGACGACATCGACCACCTCGGCAACCGCCGCGTCCGCGCGGTCGGCGAGCTGATGGAGAACCAGTACCGCATCGGCCTCGTTCGCATGGAGCGCGCCATCAAGGAGCGCATGAGCATGTCGCAGGAGATCGACACGCTCATGCCGCACGACCTCATCAACGCGAAGCCGGTGAGCGCGGTCGTCAAGGAATACTTCGGCAGCTCGCAGCTGTCGCAGTTCATGGACCAGACGAACCCGCTGAGCGAGGTCACGCACAAGCGCCGTCTGTCGGCGCTCGGCCCCGGCGGCCTCACGCGCGAGCGCGCGGGCTTCGAGGTCCGCGACGTCCACCCGACGCACTACGGCCGCATCTGCCCGATCGAGACGCCGGAGGGTCCGAACATCGGTCTCATCGCGTCGCTCTCGACGTTCGCCCGCGTCAACGAGTTCGGCTTCGTCGAGACGCCGTACCGTCGCGTGGCCGAGGGAAAGATCACCGACGAGGTGGCGTGGTACTCGGCGCTCGAGGAGGAGGGCAAGTACATCGCCCAGGCCTCGGCCAACGTCGACGAGAAGGGGAAGTTCCGCGAGTCGCTCGTCAGCGCGCGCTTGAACGGCGACTTCCACATGGTCACGCCCGACATGATCCAGCTGATGGACGTGTCGCCGAACCAGATGGTGAGCGTCGCCGCGGCGCTCGTTCCCTTCCTCGAGCACGACGACGCGAACCGCGCGCTCATGGGCGCGAACATGCAGCGGCAGGCGGTGCCGCTCATCCGGAGCCACGCGCCGTTCGTCGGCACGGGCATGGAGGGCAAGCTCGCGCGCGACTCGGGCGTGTGCACGCTCGCGCGCCGGGAGGGCTGGGTCGAGAGCGTCGACGCGACGCGCATCGTGATCCGTCCGGACAGCGACAAGCCGGAGATCCCCGACATTTACCCGATGATGAAGTTCCAGCGGTCGAACCAGTCGACTTGCTACAACCAGGCCCCCATCGTCCGCGCCGGCGAGAAGGTGAAGGCCGGGGACGTGCTGGCCGACGGTCCGAGCTGCGACATGGGCGAGCTGGCGCTCGGCCAGAACGTGCTCGTCGCGTTCATGCCGTGGCAGGGCTTCAACTTCGAGGACTCGATCCTCGTCAGCGAGCGCATCGCCAAGGACGACGTCTTCACCTCGATCCACATCGAGGAGTTCGAGTGCGTCGCCCGCGACACGAAGCTCGGCAAGGAAGAGGTGACGCGCGACATCCCGAACGTCGGCGAGGAGGCCCTCAAGGACCTCGACGAGTCGGGCATCGTCCGCATCGGCGCCGAGGTGAAACCCGGCGACATCCTCGTCGGCAAGATCACGCCGAAGGGCGAGACCCAGCTCAGCCCGGAGGAGAAGCTGCTCCGCGCGATCTTCGGCGAGAAGGCCGGCGACGTGCGCGACAGCAGCCTCCGCGTGCCGCCGGGCGTCGGCGGCATCGTCATCAACGCCCGCGTCTTCTCCCGCAAGGGCACCGAGAAGGACGAGCGCTCGAAGGACATCGAGGACCAGGAGCGGCAGCGCCTCGAGAAGATGCGCGACGAGGAGATCAAGATCCTCCGCGACTCGTTCTACAAGCAGATCCGCAAGCAGCTCGTCGGGCAGTCGACGACGGGCAAGCTGGTGGACGACAAGGGCAAGGTGCTCCTCCAGAAGGGCGCGCCGCTGAGCGAGGAGACGCTCGAGGACGTGCCGCGCAAGTACTGGACGGAGCTCCCGGTCGAGAGCGCCGAGGCGATCGCGACGAAGGTCCGCGAGCTCGAGGAGATCGTCACGCTGCGGGAGGAGCACTTCCGCGACAAGATCGATCGCCTGAGCAAGGGCGACGAGCTGCCGCCGGGCGTCATCAAGATGGTGAAGGTCTACATCGCCATCAAGAGGAAGCTGCAGGTCGGCGACAAGATGGCGGGACGCCACGGCAACAAGGGCGTCATCTCGCGCATCCTGCCGGAAGAGGACATGCCGTATCTGCAGGACGGCACGCCGGTCGACATCGTGCTCAACCCGCTCGGCGTTCCGAGCCGCATGAACGTCGGACAGATCCTCGAGACGCACCTCGGGTGGGGCGCGCGCGTGCTCGGCGCTCAGCTCCGGTACATGCTCGAAGAAAAGTTCGGCGTGAGCCACATGCGCGACCACATCAAGAAGATCTTCGATGGGGACGAGGACATCGCGAAGTGGATCGGCAAGCTGACCGACGACGACGTGCGGCACCTCGCGAACAAGCTGAAGCGCGGCCTCCACTACGCGAGCCCGGTCTTCGACGGCGCGCAGGAGACGCAGATCAAGAACACGCTGGCGCTCGCCGGGCTCCCGACGAGCGGTCAGACGGTGCTCTTCGACGGGCGCAGCGGCGAGGCCTTCGACCAGGAGGTCACGGTGGGCGTGATGTACATGCTCAAGCTGCACCACCTCGTCGACGACAAGATCCACGCGCGCTCGATCGGGCCCTACTCGCTCGTCACGCAGCAGCCGCTCGGCGGCAAGGCGCAGTTCGGCGGCCAGCGTCTCGGCGAGATGGAGGTGTGGGCGATGGAGGCGTACGGGACGGCCTACGCGCTCCAGGAGTTTCTGACGGTGAAGAGCGACGACGTCCAGGGTCGTACGCGCATGTACGAGGCGATCGTCAAGGGCGAGTACAACCTCGAGCCGGGCCTGCCCGAGAGCTTCAACGTGCTCATCAAAGAGCTTCAGGCGCTCTGCCTGAACGTCGAGCTCGTGGAGCCGGGCACCCAGCGCGCCGAGCACGCAGCAGAAGAGTAGAGAAACGGGGAGGGAAGGAGAGGAGGAGGGTCAGCTCCTTCTCTCATCCTTCCCTCATGAATTCCTCTTCTTCGAAGGTCCAAGAGTTTCGATTCGGAAGCAGTTAGGAAAAAGGAAGAACCCGATGCGCGACATCTTCAGCTTCTTCGAGAAGCCCAAGGATCCGCTCTCATTCAGCGCGATTCGTATCTCGCTCGCGTCGCCCGAGAAGATCCGCGAGTGGTCGCATGGCGAGGTGAAGAAGCCCGAGACGATCAACTACCGGACGTTCAAACCGGAGAGGGACGGCCTCTTCTGCGCGAAGATCTTCGGGCCGGTGAAGGACTACGAGTGCAACTGCGGCAAGTACAAGCGCATGAAGCACCGCGGCATCGTGTGCGAGAAGTGTGGCGTCGAGGTGATCCAGTCGAAAGTTCGGCGCGAACGTCTCGGGCACATCAACCTGGCCACGCCGGTCGCGCACATCTGGTTCTTGAAGTCGTTGCCGAGCCGGATCGGCAACATTCTCGACATCTCGCTCAAGGATCTGGAGAAGGTCCTCTACTGCGAGAGCTACATCGTCATCGACCCGAAGGAGACGGGGCTGTCTCGCGCGGAGCTCTTGAGCGAAGAGCGGTACATGCAGCTCGTCGAGGAGTACGGCGAGGACAAGTTCACCGCGGGCATGGGCGGCGAGGCCATCCTCGAGATGCTCAAGCAGGTGGACGTCCACACGCTGAGCGAGTCGCTTCGCCAGGAGATGCGCGCCGCGACGAGCGAGGCGAAGCGCAAGAAGATCGTCAAGCGCCTGAAGGTCTGCGAGGCGTTCCGCGAGAGCGGCAACCGCCCGGAGTGGATGATGCTGACGGTGATCCCGGTGCTCCCGCCGGATCTGCGCCCGCTCGTCCCGCTCGACGGCGGCCGGTTCGCGACCAGCGATCTCAATGACCTGTACCGCCGCGTCATCAACCGCAACAACCGCCTGAAGCGCCTGCTCGAGCTGAACGCGCCCGAGATCATCATCCGCAACGAGCGGCGCATGCTGCAGGAGGCCGTCGACGCCCTGTTCGACAACGGGCGCCGCGGCAAGACCATCACGGGCCCGAACAAGCGGCCGCTCAAGAGCCTGAGCGACATGCTCAAGGGCAAGCAGGGGAGGTTCCGTCAGAACCTGCTCGGCAAGCGCGTCGACTACTCGGGGCGCTCGGTCATCGTCGTCGGCCCGACGCTCAAGCTGCACCAGTGCGGTCTGCCCAAGCAGATGGCGATCGAGCTCTTCAAGCCGTTCATCTACAACAAGCTCGAGGAGCGCGGGTACGTCAACACCATCAAGAGCGCCAAGAAGATGGTGGAGAAGGAGCGTCCCGAGGTCTGGGACATCCTCGAAGAAGTCATCACCGAGCACCCCGTCCTCCTGAACCGCGCGCCGACGCTGCACCGACTCGGCATCCAGGCGTTCGAGCCGGTGCTCATCGAGGGCAAGGCCATCCAGCTGCACCCGCTCGTCTGCGCGGCCTTCAACGCCGACTTCGACGGCGACCAGATGGCCGTCCACGTGCCGCTGTCGGTCGAGGCGCAGATGGAAGCGCGCGTGCTCATGATGAGCACGAACAACATCCTCTCGCCGGCCAACGGGCGGCCGATCATCAACCCGACGCAGGACATCGTCCTCGGCCTCTACTACGCCACGCGCGAGCGCAAGTTCGCGAAGGGCTGCTACCGCGAGGGTTCGCTCACGGTGGACAAGAAGGGCGGGCTCGAAGGGCACCTGCGCGGCGTCTACTCCAGCGTCGACGAAGTGCGCATGGCGTACGACCACGGCGAGGTCACGCTCCACTCGGGCATCCACGTGCGCGTGCCCGACGCGGAGGGCAAGATCCGCATGGTGAGCACGACGGTCGGGCGCTGCCTCATCGCCGAGATCCTCCCCGAGGGGATGCCCTTCGATCTCGTCAACAAGACGCTCGACAAGAAGGCCCTCAGCTCGCTCATCGACGCTTGCTACCGCAAGCACCGCAACAAGGCGACGGTCCTCCTCGCCGATCGCCTGCGCACGCTCGGCTTCGACTACGCGACGCGCGCCGGCGTCTCGATCTGCATGGACCACATGGTGATCCCGCAGGCCAAGGGCGTGCTCCTCGGTGAAGCGCAGGCGGAAGTCCAGCGCGTCATCGACCAGTACCAGGAAGGCCTCATCACCGACGGCGAGCGCTACAACAAGATCGTCGACATCTGGGCGGGCGTGGCCGACCGCGTCACCCAGGAAATGATGAACGAGATCGGCAAAGAGAAGATGGTCGATCCCGAGACGGGCAAGGAGCTCATCGAGCCGAGCTTCAACCCGATCTACATCATGGCCGACTCCGGCGCGCGCGGTTCGACCCAGCAGATTCGCCAGCTCGCCGCCATGCGCGGCCTGATGGCGAAGCCTTCGGGCGAGATCATCGAGCAGCCCATCACGGCGAACTTCCGCGAGGGCCTCTCGGTGCTCCAGTACTTCATCTCGACGCACGGCGCGCGCAAGGGCCTCGCCGACACGGCGCTCAAGACGGCGAACTCCGGGTATCTCACGCGTCGCCTCGTCGACGTGGCGCAGGACGCGGTCATCGCCGAGTTCGACTGCGGCACGCTCGACGGCATCCGCGTGACGAAGCTCGAGGACGCCGGCGAGGTCATCCAGCCGCTCGGCGACCGCATCCTGGGTCGCGTCGCGCTCGAGGACATCGTCGACCCGCTCACGGGCGAGGTGCTCGTTCCGGCGAACACCGAGCTCGACGAGCAGCTCGTGCACGTCATCGAAGAGGCGGGCATCGAGGAGGTCGTCATTCGCTCGGTGCTCACGTGCCAGACGAAGCGCGGCGTATGCGCCAAGTGCTACGGCCGCGACCTGGCGCGCGGCTACAAGGTGAACATCGGCGAGTCGATCGGCATCATCGCCAGCCAGTCGATCGGCGAGCCGGGCACGCAGCTGACGATGCGCACGTTCCACATCGGCGGCGCGGCGGCGCGCGGCAAGATCGAGCAGAGCTCGCTCGAGGCGCGCAACGAAGGCCACGTTCGCATCCGCAACGCGAACATCGCGAAGAAGCCGGACGGCAACATCGTGATGAACCGCCACGGAGAGGTCGTCCTCGTGGACGACACCGGCCGCGAGCGCGAACACCATCGCCTGGTGTACGGCGCGATGCTCAAGGTCAACGAGGGCGACAAGGTGAAGGCGGGTCAGCTCCTCGCGGAGTGGGACGCCTTCGCGGTGCCGATCCTCAGCGAAGTGGGCGGCATCGTGAAGTTCGGCGACATCGTCGAAGGTGTCACGATGACGGAGAAGCTCGACGAGGTCACCGGCCTCTCGCGCAAGGTCATCATCGAGTCGCGCGCGGCGGACCTCCGCCCGCGCATCTCGATCAAGAACCCGCAGAGCGGCGAGACGCTCAAGCTGCCGGGCAGCACGCTCGACGCGCGTTACCTGCTCCCGGTCGGCGCGAACATCGTCGTCCAGGACGGGGACGAGATCAGCGCCGGCGACGGCCTCGCGAAGATCCCGCGCGAGACGACGAAGACTCAGGACATCACCGGCGGTCTCCCGCGCGTCGCCGAGCTCTTCGAGGCGCGCAAGCCGAAGGACCACGCCATCATCGCCGAGATCGACGGCGAGGTGAGCTTCGGCAAGGACACCAAGGGCAAGCGCAAGGTCGTGATCACGCCGTTCGCTCCGGACGGCGCGCTCCTCAGCGACCAGGCGCGCGAGTACCTCATCCCGAAGGGCAAGCACATCCAGGTTCAGCCGGGCGACCGCGTTCGCGCGGGTGAGCCGCTGATGGACGGGCCGGCCAATCCGCACGACATCCTGCGCGTCAAGGGCGAGAAGGAGCTGGCGGCGTACCTCGTCAACGAGATTCAGCAGGTCTACCGCCTGCAGGGCGTCGCCATCAACGACAAGCACATCGAGGTCATCGTCCGGCAGATGCTCCGGCGCGTCCGCATCAAGGACGTCGGCGACTCGAACTTCCTCATCGACGAGCAGGTCGAGAAGCACATCTTCGAGCGCGAGAACCAGCGGGTCATCGAGCGCGGAGGTCGTCCCGCCGTCGCCGAGCCGCTCCTCCTCGGCATCACGAAGGCGAGCCTGTCGACCGAGTCGTTCATCAGCGCGAGCTCCTTCCAGGAGACGACGAAGGTGCTCACCGAAGCGGCGGTCTCCGGCAAGGTCGACTACCTGCGCGGCCTGAAGGAGAACGTCATCATGGGCCGCCTCATCCCGGCGGGCACGGGTCTCCCGGCGTACAAGCAGCTCAAGGTGATCGTCGAGGGCGAGGAGGAGCGCTTCGCTCCGCCCGCCCCTCGCCCGGCCGAAGCTGCGCTCACCGCAGTCAACGAAGAGTAGCGGGTCTCTCCCGGGGGGGCCTTGCAAGCTGCCTTGCAGGCCCCTCGCCGCTCCGCGTCACCACGCGGCGAGCCTCCCGCAAGAATCGCCTTGCGGCGAGCGCCTTCGCCGGAGCGAAGTCGCAAGGGCGGTGCCCTATTTGTCGACTTCGTGACCCAGCGGGGGGCCTACGCCGCGTCTGCGACGAGGCCGAACGCGGCGACGCCGCGGCGGCGGAGCTCGCGGCGGAGGGTCTCGGCGCGCGACGGGTTGCCCATCGCTCTCGCGAGGAGGTTCGCGCACCATTCGTCGAGCATGGCCGCCCCGCACGCGCTGAAGTCGTCGCATTCGCCGCGCAGGACGCCCTGCCAGGCAAGGACTTCGCGCGCAAATCCTTCCGCTCGGCGGTAGCCTTGCTCGCCCGACTCCAGCAAACCGCCCGACACGAGCGCATCGGCGGACGCGGCGGAGAGGGTGGACCCATCCACCCGGGCCACGCCGAGCAGGGTGCCCACGCATCGCAAGCTCTCCGCGGAGCATCCCATCGCCCGCGCCACCTCTCCGAGCACAACGCACAGCGTTGCAAACGGGTCGTCGCTGGGTACGCTCGCGGGTCCGTCGACGTCGGTCGGGAGCTCCTCTTCGTCGCAAACCGTGTCATCCGCCAACGCGCCGTCGGTCGCCGTGCCGTCGGTCGTGAAGCTCTCGAGCACCCCACTCTCGGCGGGGACCGACGTTTCGGCGACCGCGCCGTCCGCGACCGCGCCGTCCGCGACCGCGCCGTCCGCGATCGCGCCGTCCGCGACCGCGCCGTCCGCGATCGCGCCGTCCGCGACCGCGCCGTCCGCGACCGCGCCGTCCGCGACCGCGCAGTCCGCCATCGCCGCGTCGGACGCCGCCGGCGCGAGACACGGCTCGGCCCCCTCGTCCGTCCCGAGCGCCATCGACTCCGCGGCGCACGCTTCCAAGGCCTCCTCGACGATGCCTTCGTCGAAGCCCAGGTCGTCCACGACGTCGATGTCGCAACCATCCGCAGCGTCGTCCCCGGGACGCGCGATCTCTGCCTCGACCGCCGCCGGTTCGTGCGTCTCGTTGCCCGCGAGGATCGTCGGTTCGGTTGGCCTGACCTCGTGTGTCGGCTCGACGGCTGCTTCGGACCGAAGGGCCGGCGCCACGGCTCGAGCCGGCTCCCACGTTGCGGCGCCGTTCAGGTCGAGGCAGCGCCAGATGGCGCCGGAATGCAGCGCTGGATTGTCGTTCGGGAACTCCGCGCACGGTGCGACCGCGGCGGACGGTCGATGTGGATGCATGTGCGAAAGCAACGGTATGGAACGACCGGCGACGCGGCCAAGAAAGCCGCAGAAATCCCGGGATGATCAGTAGGGCACGTCCAGGCGGTAGGAGGGCAGCCACGGAGGATCGCGGCTTGCGGGGACGCTGGGCGGCGCGATGCGGCGCCTGACGGGGACAGGCACCAGCGCGATCTCCACAGACCCGTCGGTGGGCCGAACGGGTTTCGTCTCCGTCCGGTAGCCATCGCGCGCGACCGTCAGCAGGTGGACCCCATCCGGTCGCGCATCCGCGCCCTCGTAGACGATGGCGCACGGAGTGGACCGGCAAAGCTCGACATCCCCTTCTGTCACGCGGGCGTCGGTCGGTTGCGTCGTCACCTGGACGGCGACCGTTGACTCGGGGGAAAGGGGCAGGTCGGCTGGGCGAATCGTCGAGTCGGCGAGGCCGCTCTCTCGGAGGGACGAGGGTGGCGGCGCGGCGCGTCCGCTGGTCGCCGCGACCGCCGCTCGTGCCGTGCGAACGCCCGAAGGCCGCCAGACGCGATCGGCCAGCAGCGCACTCGCCGCGATGGCCAGTGCGACCGCGAACGGTCGGACCGCTCGCCCGAAGCGCGCCGCTCTCTTGCGACGCACGACCGACTCTCCACGCCAGGCGCTTGAGGGCAACTCGCCTGAAGGCAACTCGTGAAACCCCGACCGCGCGCCGTCGGCGTCGCCGGCGGACGGGCGCCACGGCGTGCGCACCGACCCGGCCTGAGCATCCAGGGCCGCCAGGACGTCCGCCATCGAGGGGAACCTTCGCTCGGGGTCCTTCTCGAGGCACCGGCGGACGATCTGCTCCAGGCGCCTCGACGCGCCCGCGCGGCGACGCCCCCGCAACATGGGAGGAACTTCGTCGTTCAGGTGAGCCGCGAGCGTTCGCGTTCTGCTCGCCCCGTCGAAAGGCGCCGCGCCGGCGATCATCTCGTACAGCACGATCCCCAGCGCGTAGATGTCCGTGCGCGCGTCGACCTTCTCGCCGCGGATCTGCTCCGGGGCCATGTACCGCGGGCTCCCGAGGACGAGGTTCGCGTCCGTCAGCTCGTCCCGAGGGGTGGCGCGCAAGTCGCGCACGAGGCCGAAATCGAGGACCTTCGCGACCTCGAGCTCGTGCTCCGTCTCGACGAGAAAGACGTTGCTCGGCTTCAGGTCGCGGTGGACGACGCCCGCCGTGTGCGCCTCACGAAGCGCGCGGCAGATCTGGGTCGCCACGTGCACCGCCCGCGGTACGGGGAAGCTCCCGGCCTCCCGGATAGCGCGTCCGAGCGTGCGCCCGACGAGGTACTCCATCGCCATGTAGCGCAGGTTGTCCGCGGTGCATCCGCACTCGAACACCGTGACGATGTTCGGATGACTGAGCGCGGACGTGACGCTCGCCTCGAGCCAAAAGCGCCTCTCGAGCGCGCCCCTCGGGTCGCACGCGCGTCGTGGATGGAGAAGCTTGACCGCGCAAATGCGACCGAGCGGAGCCTGCTCGGCGAGGTACACGCTGCCCATACCCCCGCGCGCGATCAGCGCGACGAGGCGAAGGCGCCCGTTGATCCACCGTCCGACGAGCGGATCGCGGGCGGCAGGATCGTCCTGGGCTTGCTCCGAAGGAGCGATGCGCGCCGTCTCGGGGCGCCCGGAAGGGAAGGGGATGCACTCTTCGATGGGCAACATGCGCTCAGGCTCCGAGCGAAGCGCGTGCCGCGGCCGCCGCCGCGAATCGTTCGACTTTTCCTGGACTCCGGCCTGTCCGCGGACACTAATGGCGTGTCCCAGGACGATCCTCGCAGCCGGCGCGGAGCGGCTCGATCCCGCCCGCGACGCAACTCGCAAATTCATGCCAGCGTCGCGCGCGCGCCGCGGCCACTCTCCGTACGCAACAAGCGCTCAGAGGAGATCGTTTCCTCCGCGATTGTTTTCTCCGATGTAACCGAGCATCGGCGCGACCCCGATATACGGTGTGCGCGATGCGATCGGGCGCCCTCGTCGAAGGCGTCGTGGCCGGCCGTCCAGAACGCGCCGCGCCCGAGACGACCGCGTGCGTCCCGCGCGTCTGGACCCTCGGCAGGTATCGCATCATCGCCGAGCTCGCGCGCGGCGGGATGGGGATCGTCTACCTCGCGCTGGCGCGCGGTCCGGGGTCCTTCAGCAAGGTGCTCGTGCTCAAGGAGCTGAGGCGCGAGTTTCTCGGCGATCCGGAAATCGTCCGCATGTTCCTGGAAGAGGCGCGCCTCGCCGCGCGCCTCAATCACCCGAACGTGGTGCACACGGTCGAGGCGGGCAGCGAGGCAGATCGTCACTACATCGCGATGGAGTACGTGGACGGGCAGTCGCTCCACCGCGTGGTTTCACGGGCAAAGCGGGCCGGGAGAGGGGCCCCCTTCGAGTGGCAAGCGGCCGTCCTCGCCAGCGCGCTCGAGGGGCTCGCCTACGCGCACTCCGCGCTCGACTACGACGGGAAGCCGCTCGGGATCGTTCACCGGGACGTCAGCCCGCACAACATCGTGGTCGGCTACGACGGCCAGGTTAAGGTGCTCGACTTCGGCATCGCGAAGGCGACGGCGTCGTCCGCCGAGACGCAGTCCGGGCTGCTCAAGGGCAAGGTGGCGTACATGGCCCCGGAGCAGGCGGCCGGTGCGCCGGCCGATCCGCGCGCCGACGTCTTCGCGTTCGGGGTGATGCTCTGGGAGGCCGCCACCGGTCGGCGGTTCTGGGCCGGCCTCGAGAACGACATGCAGATCCTGCGCGCGCTCTACGACGGTCGCAGCGGCACGTCGCGCGACCGAACGATGGCCGAGATCCCCGGACAGCTGCAGCACGTGATTGCCCGGGCGACGGCGCCGGATCCCGCCGAGCGCTACGACAGCGCCACGCTGCTCCTCGCCGAGCTGCGCGAGGCGCTCGCCAGCTGCGGTGTACCGAGGCTCGCGCGCCCCGAGGTCGGGAGCTTCCCGCAGCAGATCTTCGCCGAGGACCGCGCCCGGCTCCGAACGTCCATCGAGGAGGCGCTGGAGCTGCATGGTCGGCCGGACTTCGAGGACCTCCCGACGACGGCTCCCCACGACGCGCCGCCCGAACACCACACGAACTCCCCGTTCACGCCCGTGCGGAGCGACGTCCGCCCCATGCAC
>Ga0102924_1003209_pt1 | contig 17239 bp, 14 predicted proteins | sample PaiPotPPM11metaG_FD_80116 | JGI IMG/M metagenome (GOLD analysis project Ga0102924, IMG submission 80116) | Iron sulfur acid spring bacterial and archeal communities from Banff, Canada, to study Microbial Dark Matter (Phase II) - Paint Pots PPM... ...
GCCCGGGCGATAGCGCTGCGGCCCGAGGTGCTCGTGGCCGACGAGCCGGTCTCCGCGCTCGACGTGAGCGTGCAGGCCACGATCTTGAACCTGCTGCAGGACCTGCAGGCCGAGCTCGGCCTGACGCTGCTGTTCATCTCGCACAACCTGGCCGTGGTGCGGCACCTGTGCGACCGGGTCGCGGTCATGTACATGGGGCGGATCATCGAGGTAGCGCCGACCGAGGTGCTGTTCGAGAGTCCGCGCCACCCGTACACCGCCGGGTTGCTCGCTGCCATCCCGCGGATGGCGCCCGGCGACGAGAGCGGCGCGCCTGCGGTCAAGGGCGACCCGCCCAGCCCGCTGCGGCTGCCGACCGGCTGCCGGTTCCGCACCCGCTGCCCAATCGCCCAGCCGGTCTGCGCCGAGCAGGACCCGGCCCTCACCGTGTCAAGCACGAACTCCGAGCACAGTGCGGCCTGCCACTTCGCCTGGACGGCGAGCCCGGCGAACGTAGCGGAAACCGTATGACCGAACGGCAGCCCGGGCCCGCGCGAAAAGCCGCAGGCGGGCAGCGCGCGGCCCGCCTCATCGATATCGCCAGCGCCGTCGGGGTGCATCCGTCCACCGTCTCCCGCGTGCTCAACGGCGAAGTCGGCCATTCGGTCCGGCCCGAGACGGTCCGCCGGATCCTGGCCGAGGCCGGCTCCCGCCGGTACCGGCCGAACGCGCTGGCCCGGGCGCTGCGTCAGCACCGCACGGGTGCGCTTGCCTTCGTCGTGCCGATGCTGCGCAACCCGATCTGGGTCCGGCTGCAGCGCGGCGCTCTGCTGCGCGCCGCCGAGCGCGGCTACGTCGTGATGATCATGGAGGAGCCGACCGAGGAGCCCATGCCGCCCAGCGCCTACGGCTACCTCGTCGCGGAAAGCCGCGCGGACGGACTGCTGCTCGCCACTACCCTGCGAACCGGCGGCGCCGAGAAGGACGAGGCGCTGAGCACGGTGCCGCACGTCTACGTCAACCGGCGGGGCCCCGATCGCGGCAACGACGTCGTCATGGACGAGGCGGGCGCGGTCCGGCTGTTCCTCGAGCACGTGGCCGGCCACGGCCACCGCGGCGTGCTCCTCGTCGACGGGCCGCGCGACGTCGACACCGTGCACCGTCGGGTCCTCGCGGCCCGGCGGCACTGCGCCGCCATGGGCCTGCGGGTCGTAGTGAGAAACGCCCCGCCGACGGAAGAAGGCGGCTTCACCGCGGTCCGGCGGGTGCTGGCGGCCGGGCCGCTGCCGACGGCCATCGGGGTCGGCAGCATCGACCAGGTGTTCGGCGTGCTCGCGGCGCTGCGCGAGGCGAGGGTCGCCGTGCCCGGCGACGTCTCCGTGGTCAGCTTCGACGAGGACGAGTACCTCGCCTACCTCGATGTTCCCGTCACCACCGTATGCATGCCGCTGGCCGAACTCGGCGCCGCCGCCGTGGACGCGCTGATCGCCAGGATCGACGGCGGCGGCGGATCCGACGTCCTGATCAGGGAGCCGATGTTCCTGGTGTCCCGCGGGTCGGTCGGCCCGATGTCGACAAGAACAGCGTCGAAAAGATAGAGAAACGGAGAGCTTCACCATGGGACTGGCAGGCAGGGTCGCGGTCGTCACCGGTGCCGCCCACGGGATCGGCGGCGCGATCGCGGACGCCCTCACGGCCGACGGAGCGAAGGTACACCGGGTCGACAAGGAACCCGCCGCTCTCGACGGGACGGCGATGACCGCCGTGGACCTTACCGACCCGGACGCCGTCGCCGGCCTCTTCGCCGCCGTCGGCCCGGTGGACATCCTGGTCAACACCGCCGGCGGAGTCGTCGGCCAGGTGGGCCGCCCGATCGAGGAGGTAACCGAGGACGCCTGGCGGGCGGTGGTCGACGCGAACCTGACCACGACGTTCCTGTGCACGCGGGCGGCCGTCCCGGGGATGAAGCAGCGCGGCTGGGGGCGGATCGTCAACATCTCGTCGGGGGCCGGGCTGACCGTCAGCAAGACCGGGATCCAGGCCTATGCCAGCGCCAAGGCGGGCCAGATCGGCTTCACCCGGCAGATGGCGGGTGAACTCGGCCCGTTCGGCATCACCGTCAACTGCATCGCCCCGGGCTTCATCTTGTCCAATCCAGCCACCCAGGCGCAGTGGGAGAGCTACGGCCCTGACGGCCAGCGGGACCTGGTGGCCGGCATCGCGACGCGCAGGCTCGGCCAGCCCGCCGACATCGCCAACGGGGTGCAGTTCTTCGCCTCGGAACGGTCGGGCTGGGTCACCGGCCAGGTCATCGCCATCGACGGCGGGAGCGCGTTCCAGTGAAGCCGGGCACCCCGGCCCTGGCCCTGGCCGCGTTGAGCGGCTGGCCGGCTACCGCCTTGCCGGGCGACCCGGCCCTCACCGATCTCCTCGCCGCGCTGAGCCGCGAGCCAGACGGGCCCGCCGCCGCGCGGGTGGCGGAGCTCGCCCGGTCCATCACGGCCGGGCAACGGGCCGTGACCAGGCAGAACCTCGACCTGCTGGCCGCATACGAGCGGCTGGAGCGGCTCGGCCGGCCGTTGAACGCGGTTGCCTCGGTCGCGCCGGTGCCGGCCCGCGCGGCCGACGGGCCGCTGGCCGGGCAGCCGGTCGCGGTGAAGGACATCATCGCGGTCGCGGGCCTGCCGACCCGGTGCGGCAGCCCGGCGAGCGACCCCGCGCCCGCCCCGGCGGACGCGACGGTGGTGCGCCGGCTGCGCAGCGCGGGAGCCGAGGTGTTCGCCACGACCCAGTGCCTGGAGTACGCCGCCGGCTTCGCGCACCCGCAGATCGGCGACACCCGCAATCCGCGGGACCCGTCGCGGACCTCCGGCGGCTCCTCGGGCGGGTCAGCCGCGGTCGTCGCGGCGGGCGTCTGCGACCTGGCCCTGGGCACCGACACCGGCGGGTCGGTGCGGATCCCGGCCGCCTACTGCGGAGTGGTCGGGCTGAAGCCGAGCTACGGGGCGCTGCCCGTAGCGGGAGTCTTCCCGCTGTCGCCCACCTGCGACCATGTCGGCACGCTGACGGCCACCGTGGCCGGGACCGCCCGCCTCTTTGGCGTGCTAGCGGCGGCGGACCCGCCCGGCGGCGGCTGGTCCCCCGAGGCCGGCGATCAGCGGTTCACCGTCGGCGTGCTGGCCGGCCAGCTCGCCGATCCGTCGGTCACTCCCGAGGTCCGGGCCGCCGTCCGCCGCGCCCTCGGCCGGCTGCACACGGCCGGCTGGGAGGTCAGGGAGCTGACCGCGCCGTGGCTGGCCGGCCTCGCGGAGTGGGCGGAGGTGCTCGCGGTGATCGTCGCCCGGGAGGCCGCCGTCGTGCACCGGGACCGCGACACCAGCCGCTACGCCGAGGGGACGCGGGCACTGCTGGAGTTCGGCGCCGCGGTCAGCGGCGAACGATACGAGCGCGCGCTAGCCCGCCGGGCCGTCCTCACTGCCGCGATCGACGAGAGCCTGGCGGGGGTCGACGTGCTGGCGGGCCCGACGGTCGGTTTCCAGGCCCCGGATGAGGACCCGCCGTTCGGAGTGGGCGAAGACTCCGGGGAGGGCCGGTTCACGGGCCCGTACAACCTGAGCGGCCACCCGGCCCTGTCCCTGCCCGTCCCGGCCGATGGCCTGCCCGCCGGGCTGCAACTGGCGGGGCGGCGGGGCGGCGACTGGCCGCTGCTAAGGGTCGCCGCCGCCGTTGAACGGGTACTCGCCCGTCCCGCTCCCGAGCCCGGCGGCCCGTCGTAACAACACCGAACCGTGAAGCTTGGTTCAAGCTAAGTGTCGACAGAATCTAGGACATCTTCCCTTACTTTTCTATTGACGCGGGTCATTGTGATGTCTAGTCTGCCAACTGTCGACACTTGATGAACTAACAGCTGACGAACACCCGGGGAGGTGACGGTTTTGTCGGTTTTCAGCCTTCGTTCCTGGATCACCGCCGCCGAGCAAGCCGGCGAGCTTGAGCACGTCTCCGGGGCGAGCGCGGTTCTCGAGATTGGCGCCGCCAGCCAGCTCAACTACCGGCGCAAGCACCCCAGGGCCCTGCTGTTCGACGACATTCCCGGCTACCAGAAGGGCCAGCGGGTTCTCACGTCGTCCCTGACGAACCCGTCCCTCATGGGCATGTCGCTCGGCCTCGGCCCCGGGCTGACGGATGCGGCGCTGGTCCAGGCGCTCCGCGGCCGGCCGAGCGCGTGGCGCGAGCAGGCCGCCCACTGGGCGGCCGGCGAGGTCGCCGACGGCCCCGTATTCGAGAACGTGGTGGCGAAACAGGACATCAACTTCCTGAGGTTCCCCAGTCCCGTCTGGCACGAGGAAGACGGCGGCCCCTACGTGGGCACCGGCTGCGCGGTCGTCACGGTGGACCCGGATACCGGGACGCCGAACGCCGGCGCCTACCGGATCCAGGTGCAAGACGACGGCGCGGCGGTGAGCGTCAACATCGAGTCGGGCAAGCACGGCGCGCAGCACATCAGGAAGTGGTTCGACCGGGAGGGACGCGCGCCGATCGCCGCGTCGCTCGGCCACCACCCGGTATTCCTCATGGTCGCGGGCACCGAGGTGCCCCTGGGCATCTCCGAGTTCGACTACGCGGGTGCGATACTCGGCGAGCACGTGCCCGTCGTGCGGCTTCCCGACACCGGACTGCCGGTCCCGGCGGAGAGCGAAGTCGCGTTCGAGGGCTGGCTCTACCCGGACCGGAGACGGCCGGAGGGCCCGTTCGGCGAGTGGACCGGATACTACTCCGGCGGCAAGGCCCAGGTGCTGACCGCGGAGGTCACCGGCTACTTCCACCGCGACGATCCCGTCAACCTCGGCGCTCCTCCCGGCAAGCCGCCGCACGATTACTCCTACATGCGGTCGGTGCTGAAGTCGGCGATGGCGACCGACGCCCTCGCGGACGCAGGCCTGCCCGGCGTGGCCGGAGTGTGGCTGCACGAGGTCGGCGGCGGGCGGTCGGTCATCGCGGTGGCCATCGAGCAGCGGTACGCGGGGCACAGCCGCCAGGCCGGCTACCTGGCCGCGCAGCACCCGGTCACCGCCTACATGAACCGGCTGGTCATCACGGTGGACTCGGACATCAACCCGCGTGACCTCGGCGAGGTCATGTGGGCGGTGTCGACCCGGTGCGACCCGCAGCGGGACGTCGACGTCATGCGGTACTCCTGGGGCAGCAGGGTCGACCCCCTCGGCAGGCCGGGCGAGCCGGCGTACAACAGCCGGCTCCTGATCGACGCCTGCCGTCCCTTCGAGCGGCTCGCCGACTTCCCGCCCGTGGCCGCCGCGAGCGACGAGGTCCTCCGGCGGGTCGCCGAGCGCTGGCCCGGGCTGACCGAATGACGGGGCCGCTGTCCCCCGCCAGCGCCGCCGGCGACCGCCGCGCCCTGATGCTGCTAAGCGTCAGGGACGTGAACGGCAACGAGCCGCTCGGCCAGGACATCTTCGACGAACTCGCCATCGATATCGTCGAGGGGCGGCTCCGGCCGGGCGAATCACTCAACTCCGTCGACCTGGCCCGCCGGTTCGGCACCAGCCGGACCCCGGTGCGCGAGGCCCTGGCCCAGCTTGAGCGGCACGGCGTCGTCGTCGTGCCGCCCCGCCGCCGGCCGTACGTGGCCAACGCCACGCTCAGCCAGGTCCGGTCCGTCTACGAGGTCAGGGCCAGCCTCTTCGCGCTCGTCAGCGAGCTGATCGTCGACCACTGCCCGACGGAGCGGATCGCCGAGCTGAACTCCTGGCAGGATGCGCTCGAAGACGACGTGGCCCGCGGCGCGTCTGGCGACTACTTCTGGCACAACGTCGGATTCCGCTTCGTCGAGACGAGCCTGTCGGGCAACGGCGACCTGGTGCGGGTCATCAGGGCGCTCGGACTGCGGACGTTGCAGTTCCGCCACCTGAGCCTGTCGCAGCCCGGCCAGATACAGCGGTCCGTCAGCGATCACCGGCGGCTGCTGCGCGCGTACGCGGAGCGGGACAAGGTGGCGGCCGTGGCCATGACCAGGGCGCTGATCATGGGCGGCTACCGCGCTATCGAGCAGTCCGGCCTCGTCAGCGACGAGGCCGCGACCGAGTTAGGCACCGAGTCAAACAGCATTAGAAGAAGGTTGCGCTATGGCACCGACGCCAGAAGGAACTCCGTCTCCCGTCAGCCCGGACACCGCAGGCCCGGCGCTCAAGGTCGGTTTCGACGGCCGGGTCCCCCTGCTTCAGCACGTGGTCATGACCCTGCAGAACGTCTTCGCGGTCACCGGCATGTTCCTGTTCCCCGCCGTGCTCGGCTCCTCGCTGCACCTGCCGCCCGCAACGGTCGCCGAACTGTACGGCGCCACGTTCATCGTCACCGGCATCGGGACCGTGATCAACTCGGCGTTCGGCCTGCGGCTTCCCGTCGTGCTCGGCCCCTGGGCGCCGATGCTCACCGGGCTGGTCGGCGCGGCCAAGGTGGGCGGCCTGTCCGCCGCGTTCGGCTCGATGTTCACGGCCAGCCTGATCTGGATCGTCCTGTCGGTCCCGTATCCCGGGTTCTCCGTGGTGAGCTACCTCGGCAGGCTGTTCCGGGCGCCGATCCTTTACGGCGGCGTCGTCCTCATCCTGATGACCAGCCTCACGAACGTGACCGTGGTCAACTGGATCGGCACGCCAGGGACCGCGGGCTTCGGCAAGGCGTCGTGGATCGGTGGCGCTGTCGCCCTGGTCGTCACGTTCGCCCTGCTCGCCTTGGTGCGCGGCCCGGTCAGATCGGTGGCGATGCTCTGCGGTATCGCCGCGGGCGTGATCGCGTACGCGTGCCTCGGGCCGGTGAGCTTCGCGCGCGTCGGGAAGTCGCCGTGGCTGTTCGACTTCCACCTCTTCCCGTTCGGCTTCTCCGTGAGCCCGATCCTGGTGCTGTTGTTCTTCCTGCTGCTGATGACCAGCGTGTCGAACTCGCTGGCCCTCTACAACGTCACCGGCGAGTGGAGCGGCACCGAGCTGCGCGGCCGGCGGATGGCCTGGGGCATCCTGGGGCAGTCGGTCACGGCGGCGGTGGCCGCGGTGCTCGGCTCGTTCTCCTCCACGACGTACCCGAGCAACCTCGCCATCGTGCGGGCGAGCCGCATCGGCAGCCGGTGGATTACCGTGACGACCGGCGCCGTGCTGATCGTCGGCGGCTCGATCCTGAAATTCGACGCGATATTCGTCAGCATTCCGAGTAATGTCATCGCGGCCTCGGCGATAATCCTCTTCGGTGTCCTCGCCATGAGCGCCGTGGAATCCCTCAGCCGTGTCGCCTGGGATCAGCTTAATTTCCTCGTGCTCGGCCCGGCATTCATGATCGCCATCGGCGGGCTTTTCGTCAGCGACGCCACCCTCGCGCACTTCCCGCTCATCGTCCGGCAGGTCCTCGCCCAGCCGCTGCTCGACGGGCCCGTGCTCCTTGTCCTGCTGCACCTGCTCATCAACCACGTCGTGCGGCCGCGCCTCGACGCCCAGGCCCAGGGCAGGGAACCGCACGTCGCGGTCGCGGTCCGCGCACCGGAAGCGACGGTGTGACCGTGACCCGGCTGATCGTCGGGGTCTCCGGGTCGAGCGCGCCGCAGCTCGGCCTGGCCGTCCTGCGCGCCCTGCGCGAAGTCCCCGACATCGAGATCCACCTCGTGGTGTCGCGGGGAGCGGAGCGCAGCATCGCGGCCGAGATGGGCGACGCGGCGGCGGCGCAGTTCACCGCCCTCGCGGACATCAACTACCAGCCGGACAACCTCGGGGCGGCGATCGCGTCCGGCTCGTTCCGCACGGCCGGCATGGTCGTCGTCCCCTGCTCCATGCGGACCCTGGCGGCCGTCGCCACCGGCAACACCGGCGACCTGCTGACCAGGGCGGCCGACGTCTGCCTCAAGGAGCGGCGCAGGCTTGTCCTGGTGACCAGGGAGACGCCGCTTAACCTGATTCACATCAGGAACATGGAGACGGTCACCCTGGCCGGAGGAGTCATCATGCCGCCGGTCCCCGCCTTCTACCACCGGCCGGAGACGATCGAGGACCTGCTGCGCCAGACGGCGGGCAAGGTGCTCGACCAGTTCGGGATCGAGCACCGCCTGTTCCGGCGGTGGGAAGGATTCCCGGACGCCGCGCCGCCCGACGGGGTGCTCGACGGGCCCGCCGGAGGGCCCGCACGGCACCCGTCCGTCGGCTGAGCGGCCCGGCTTCGGCTAGCGTGCACGTAAATGGAGTGCGCGCACGCCGGAGCGGAGGCGAGAACAGGTTGCTTGACCTGCGACGTTTGCGGATTTATGCGGCAGTCGCCGAGGGCGGTTCCTTCACTGCCGCCGCGTCGGCTTTGTTCCTGAGCCAGCCCGCCGTCTCACAGCAGATGGCCATCCTGGAGCGGGAGGCGGGCGTCACGCTGCTCGAGCGCCTGCCCCGGGGCATCAGGCTCACCCCGGCGGGGAAGCTGCTCGCCGAGCGGACGGCGGGGCTCCTCGCCGAGATGGACAAGCTCGAGGACGAGCTGCGCCGCTTCGGCGCGGGGACCAGGGAGGTCCACCTGGGCGCCTTCCCCACCGCCGGCGCCGACCTGGTGCCGCTGACCATTCGCGCTTACCGCGAGCGCCACCCGGACGTGCGGATCGTCCTGACCCCGGCCCACGCCAACGACGTCGTGGCGCAGCTGCACAGCTCGCGCATCGCGGTGGGTCTGGTCTGGGACTACGACTTCGCGCCGCAGGCGCGCGACGCGGCGTTCGACCGCGTCGAACTGCTCGCCGACCCGCTCCGCGTCGTCCTGCCCGCGGACCACCCGGCGGCGGGCGATCGGGAGATCGCCCTGCGCGACCTCGCGGAAGAGCCGTGGATCATCCGGGCCCACCGGCCGCCCTACGCCCAGGCCTTCGAGCAGATGTGCCGGATCGCCGGCTTCGAGCCGCAGGTCGCCTTCCGCACCGACAATTACCAGGCGATCCAGGGCCTAGTAGCCGCCGGGGCCGGGATCGGCCTGGTCCCGCGCCTGTCCCTGACGCCGCGCCGCCCGGACGTCGTGGCGGTGCCGATGGCGGCGCCCGCCTTCTCCCGGCGGATCGCCGCACTCGCCGTGCCCGCGGCCGCCCGGCCGTCGACGGTGGACGACCTCCTCGACGTGCTGCGCACCACCGCGGACGCATTGCAGCGCTCACCGGAGGGATAAGGCCCCAAGAATCACTTGGGCCGACCTATAAGAAAGCCTTTCTTGTGATTATCAATTTCGGGTAATTATCATCGTTGCCTGATGGAAACAATCGATGACTCAAGTAATTCTTACCCGGCCCCCGATTCTACGGCGCCCGTAATTGATACTCATGTGCACGCCATGCCTGCCGCGCTTTTGCGGCAGATCTCCGATCACGAGGTGGACGGGTTCGCCGCGGCGCGGGCGGAAGGCGGCTGGCGCATAGAACTTCCCGGCGGCCGGTCTCCCCGGTTCGTGCGCGCTCCGATGACGGAGGCCGGGCCGCGGGTGGAATGGGCGGCGAGGCAGGGCCTCACCGGGCAAATCGTCTCTCCCTGGCTCGACGCGCAGCCCACGGGCGCGATGCCGGAGGCGGCCGCGCGCGACTGGGCCCGCAGGCTCAACGCCGCCCTCGCGGAGCAGGAGGCGGGACGCGGGCACGCGGTGCTCGCCACCGTCGCCGTAACCCGCTCCGCGGGCCGCGACCTGCGGCGGGCGGTCGACGAGGACGACATGGCGGGGCTGATCTTGTCCACGAACCCGGCCGGGCCCGCCGATCTCGCCGATCCGGTCCTGGGGGACATCTGGGAAGCCGCCGAGGGGCTGGGCGTTCCGGTGGTGCTGCACCCGCCGACGGACGGCCCGTCCCGTGCGCTGCCCGGCAGCGCCGAGTTCGGCAACACGTTCGGCCGTCTCGTGGACACCACGTTCGCGGTGACGAAGCTGCTGCTGTCGGGCGTCCTCGACCGCCATCCGGGGCTGCGGCTCGTCGTCGTGCACGGCGGCGGGTTCCTCCCTTACCAGTCGCTGCGGCTGGACGGCGGGCACCGGGCCGACGCGCTGGCCGGCTACCGCATCGAACGGGACCGGCCATCCGATTACGTTCCCGACCTCTTCTTCGACACGGTCGCGCTGCGACCGGAGTCGATCCGGTTCCTCGCCGATGTCGCCGGAGCAGGCCACGTCCTGCTCGGCAGCGACTATCCCTTCCCGCTCGGCGACCCCGACCCGGCCGGCACCGTGAGGTCCGCCGGGCTCGGCGACGGGACCGCCGCCGTGCTCGGGGGCAACGCCGCCGCGCTGTTTCCCTCGGCTACCAGGAGTGTTCATGCCTGAATCCGACCCGCTGTTCGTAGCCGGGCCACGGCACCGCATCGCGTACCGGCGAGCGGGCACCGGTCACCCCCTCGTCCTGCTCCATCCGCTCGCCCTGTCCGGCGCGGTCTGGGGCGGGTTCGCCCGCCTGCTCAGCGACAGCTTCGATGTCATCGCCGCCGACGCCCGCGGCCACGGCGACAGCGGCTGGGACGGCGGGCCGTTCAGCGTCGACGACCTCGCCGATGACGTCGCCGCGCTGCTCGACGGGCTCGGCCTCGGCTCCGCGCACGTCGTCGGGATGTCCATGGGCGGCAGCACCGCGATCAGCTTCGCCGCGCGTCACCCGGGGCGGGCGGGCGGCATGGTGCTCGCGGACACCACGGCCTGGTACGGCCAGGACGCCGTCACGACGTGGGAGGCGCGAGCCAGGGGCGTGCTGGCCGCGCCGCGCGAATCACAGGTCGCGTTCCAGGCCGACCGCTGGTTCACCGAGGAATTCCGGCGGCGGAACCCGCGCGAGGTCAACCGGGTCGTCGGCATCTTCCTGCGCACGGACAGCCTCGCGCACGCGCAGGCGTGCCGGGCCCTCGGGGCCATGGACGCGCGCGGGCTGCTTCCGGCGATCACGGCGCGCACGCTGGTCGTGACCGGCGAGGAGGACTACGCGACCCCGCCGGACATGGGCAAGGCGATCGCGGACGGCGTGCCTGACGGCTCCGCCCGCGTTCTCGGGTCGCTGCGGCACCTGTCGCTCGTCGAGGACCCGGGGCTGGCCGGAGTGACCGCGGAGTTCCTGTCCGCCGGGTTCCTGACCACGGGGTTTCCGACCACGGGGTTTCCGACCACGGGGAAGGCAGGCGCGTGAAACCGCCCCGGTTCGCCTACCACGCGCCCGCCACCGTGGATGAAGCGCTCGGCCTGCTCGCCTGCTACGGCGACCAGTCGAAGGTACTGGCGGGCGGCCAGAGCCTGTTTCCCGTGCTCAGCTTCCGGCTGGCCGCCCCCGAGCACCTCATCGACATCAACCGGCTGCCCGGTCTCGGCTCACTCGAGCGGACGGCGTCCGGCTGGCGGATCCCGGCGCTGGTCCGGCAGCGCCAGGCCGAGCGCTCGGCGGAACTCGCCGCGAGCGCGCCGCTGCTGACCGAGGCCGTCGCCCAGGTCGCGCACCCGCAGATCCGCAACCGGGGCACGATCTGCGGCAGCCTCGCCCACGCCGACAGCTCGGCCGAGATGCCGGCGGTGATGCTCGCGCTCGACGCCCGGATGACGATCGCGTCGGCGGCAGGTACCCGCACCGTGAGCGCCGGCGACTTCTTCCTGTTCCACATGACGACCGCCGTCGAGCCGCACGAGCTGCTGCTCGCCGTCGAGTTCGATGACCCACCGCCGCGCACGTACACCTCGTTCGCCGAGTTCGCCCCCCGCAAGGGCGACTTCTGCCTGGCCGGGGTCGCGGCGACCGCGACGTTCGGCGAAGACGGGACGGTCTCCCGGTGCCGGGTCGTGGCCGCGGGCGTGTCGGCGACACCGCTGCGTCTGGGCCCGGTGGAGGACCTCGTTACCCGCTCGTCCCTGGACGCGGCCGTTCTCGCGGCGGCGCAGCGCGCCGCGCACGGCGCGGTGGACTCGGTGGGCGACGTGCACGCGGACGCCGCCTACCGGCGGCAGCTCGCCGCTGTCCTGGTGCGCCGCGCGCTGGCGGCCGTCGCGGCCAAAGCGGCGAGCGGCGCCAGCCCCGACGCCAGCATCCCGACGAAGGAGGACAACGATGGAGCCTGACCTGATGGACGGGCAGGACACCGCGGACCAGGCAGGCGCCCGCGTGGTGAGCCTCACCGTCAACGGCGAGCGCCGCGGCGCACTCGCACCGGTCCGCATGACGCTGGCCGACTTCCTGCGGCATGAACTCGGGCTCAAGGGAACGCATCTCGGCTGCGAGCACGGGGTCTGCGGCGCGTGCACGGTCATCATGAACGGGGACGCGGTCAGGTCCTGCCTGCTGCTCGCCGTCCAGTCCGACGGCGCGGCGGTCGAGACCATCGAGGGACTGGCCGCGGACGGGGAACTCGGCCCGCTGCAGCAGGCCTTCCACCGCAACCACGCGCTGCAGTGCGGGTTCTGCACCGGCGGCTTCCTGATGAGCATCACCGCCGCCCTGCGCGAAGGGCCGGTCGAGACCGACGACGCGGCCCGCGAGGTACTCAGCGGCAACATCTGCCGCTGCACCGGCTACGCCGGCATGATCAAGGCCGTGCGCGAGACCAGCGCGGAGCTCTACCGGGACAGGCCATGAGCGCCGGGAACGCGGCGGGCGCTCCACGGCCGGTGATCGGTACGCGGGTGGCCCGCCGCGAGGACTACCGGCTGCTTACCGGGCGCGGGAAGTTCCTCGACGACCTCGAGATGCCCGCGGACACTTGCGAGGCCGCCTTCCTGCGCAGCCCGCACGGGCACGCCCGCATTCTGAGCGTCAACACCAGCGCGGCGCTCGACGTGCCGGGCGTGCTCGGCGTCTTCACCGGCGAGGACATCCTGCCGATGATGAAGCCGCTGCCCGCCAAGGTCGCCCATCCCGACCTGCAGGAAATCCCCCGGCTGCCGATGGCGCTCGACGCCGTGCACTACGCCGGCGAGCCCGTCGCCGTCGTGGTGGCGACCAGCAGGTACATCGCCGAGGACGCGGCCGACCTGATCGAGGTCGACTACGAGCCGCTGCCCGCGATCTCCTCCACGGCCGCGGCGCTCGCCCCGGGCGCTCCCCTGGCGCACGAGGGAGCGCGGGACAACGTCGCGGTGCACGTCACCCAGCGCGCCGGCGACCCCGACCAGGCCTTCGCCGCCGCCCCGCACGTCCTCTCGGAAACGTTCACCGTCGTCCGGGGCGGCGGCCACTCCATGGAGTGCAGGGCGGTGGCCGCGCGCTTCGACACGGTCACCGGGCAGCTCGTGGTCTGGGACGCCACGCAGGCACCGCACTACGCGCGCAACGCGCTCGCCGTCCTCTACGACATGCCTGAGGACGACATCCGCCTCATCGCCCCGCCCGACGTGGGCGGCGGTTTCGGCCCCAAGGCGCAGTTCTACGGCGAGGAAGCGGTCATCCCCTGGGTGGCGATGCAGCTCCGCAAGCCGGTGAAGTGGATCGAGGACCGGCGCGAGAACTTCATCAGCGCCATGATGGAGCGCACCCAGACCCACCGCGTCCAGGTGGCCTTCGACGACGACGGGCTGCTGATCGCGCTCAAGGACGTGTTCGAGCACGACCAGGGCGCCTACGTGGCCGGCCTCCAGGTGCCGATGATCACCCTCAGCACCGTGCCGGGCCAGTACAAGATCCCCAACATCCACACCGAGCTGTACTCCTGCTTCACCAACATGGTGCCGACGAGCTCGGTGCGCGGCGCCGGGCGCCCGCAGGCGGTCGCGGCGATGGAACGGATGATGGACCGCGTCGCCGAGTACCTCGGCCTTGACCCGGCCGAGGTCCGACGGCGCAACCTCATCCAGCCGGACGAGTTCCCGTACAAGGTCGGATTGATGTTCCGCGACGGCAGCCCCCTGACCTACGACAGCGGGAACTACCCGGAACTGCTGCGCGGCACCCTGGAACGGCTCGGGTACGACGCGTGGCGCGCCCGGCAGGCCGAGCTGCGCGGGAAGGGACGGCTGCTCGGCATCGGGATCGCCTGCTACGTCGAAGGCTGCGGACTCGGGCCGTACGAAGGCGCGAAGGCTCGGCTGACGAACTCCGGCGAGGTTCTCGTCACGCTGGCCGCCGCGCCGCAAGGGCAGGGCTACGAGACCGTGTACGCGCAGATCGCGGCGGACGCGATGGGCCTGGACATGAGCTACATCAAGGTCACGACCGGAGACACGGGCCGCATCCCGTTCGGCCAGGGCACGTTCGCGTCCCGTATCACCGCCACGGCCGGACCCGCGGTGCTGCGCGCCTGCCAGGAACTGCGGGACCGCATCTTCGCGACGGCCGCCGTCATGCTCAAGACCGAGGGCAAGAACTTCGTCTTCCGCGGTGACCGCGTGACGCTCGCCGAGGACGAGGCGACCGGCGCCACCCTGAAGCAGGTCACCCAGGTGGCGAACGTGGGCAAGCACGGCATCACGCTGCTGCGCGGCGTGCGCGCCGGGCTGGAGACGTCGTCGTACTTCGCGCCCGAGCGAGCCGCCTACGCGAGCGGCGCCCACGCGGTCGTCGTCGAGGTCGACCCGGAGACCGGCCGTACCGAGATCCTCAAGTACGTCATCGGGCACGACTGCGGCACCGTCATCAACCCGCTGCTCGTCGACGGCCAGGTGCTCGGCGGCTTCGCGGCCGGCATCGGCAACGCCCTGTACGAAGAGCAGTTCTACGACGACACCGCCCAGCCGCAGACGACGAGCTACCTGGACTTTTCGCTGCCTTCAGCGGCGGAGGTCCCGCCCGTCGAACTCTTTCACGTGCAGTCGCCGAGCCCACTCAACCCGCTCGGCGCCAAGGGCGCGGGAGAAGGCGGGACCATACCCGCACCCGCCGCCATCGCCAACGCCATCGAGGACGCGCTGCGCCCCTTCGGCGCGCGGATCAACGAAATGCCGGTCACGCCGCCGAAAATCGTCGGGGCGATCACCGGCACGCGCGGGAATCCCGGGTCCCGCCAGAACCGAAGCGAGTGATCATGCAACTCAACAGTTCTTTCAAGGTGCCCGTCCCGGTCGACGAGGCGTGGCGGGTCATGCTCGACTACCCCAGGCTCGCGCGCTGCATGCCGGGCGCCACCGTCACCGAGGTCCACGGCGACGACGTGGCCGGCCAGGTCAAGGTGAAGCTGGGGCCGGTCTCGATCACCTACCAGGGCAAGGTCACCTTCGCCGAGAAGGATGAACGGCGCCACCGCATCGTCGCGTCCGCCGCCGGCCGCGAGGTACGGGGCAGCGGTACCGCGAGCGCGCAGGTGACCGCCGTCATGACCGACGCGGGCGGCGCTACCGAGGTCGCCGTGTCAACCGACCTGAACATCACCGGCAAGCCCGCCCAGTTCGGTCGCAGCGTGGTAGCCGAGGTCAGCGAACGGCTCACCGGCCAGTTCGCTGCCAACCTGGCCCGCGAACTCGAAGGCGGGCAGGCCGGCGGGGACACGGGTGCCCTGGCTGCGGCAGCACCGCGGCGACCCGCGGCGCAGGAGGCGAAAGACGACTCCCTGGACCTGCTCGGCCTGATCAGCGGTCCCGTTCTCAAGCGGCTGGTCCCCGTGCTCGCCACTGTGCTCACCACGGTGGCCGTCCTGGCCGGAGTCGCCGTGGTACGCCGCGCGCTGCGAGGACGGTCGTGATGGCGCCGGAGCCGGCCACGGCGACGGCTCTCCCCCTGGCCGGCGCCGCTCCGCAGAGCGAGAACGGTATCGAGGTGGGGGTCAACCAGCGGACCGGCCTGCTGAGCACCATCGGCCTCGGCTTCCAGCACATCCTCGGACTTGCGGGGCTACTGCTCTTCCCCGCCCTGGTCGGCAAGTCCTTTCACCTGCCGCCGCAGCAGGTCGCCTACCTGTACGGGATCACGTTCATGACCTCCGGCGTGGTCGTGATCCTGCAGGCGGTCGGACTGCTCAGGCTCCCGGTCGTACAGGCGCCGTTCGCGGGAATCTTCGCCGCGCTGCTCGTGGTGGGGCACCAGACCGGACTCGGCACGGCGTTCGGGTCGCTGCTTGTCGCCTCGCTCATCTGGACGGTGGCGTCGGTCCCGCTGCGGCGCTGGTCGGTCGTGGCGACGCTGTCACGGCGCATCAGCCACCCGATCGTGTCCGGCGTGATCCTCTTGGTCATCTCTTCCCAGCTCGCCACCATCGTGCTGCCGTCCTACTTCGGCACACCGGGATCCTCGTCCGCCTTCCCCTGGGTCAACCTGCTCTGCGCCGTCCTGGCGCTCGCCCTGGTCGTGACCGGCATCCGCAGCCGGAACAAGATCGTCAGGCGCGGCGCCGTGCTCTGGGGCGTCGTCGCCGCCGCGCTGCTGTACACGCTGCTCGCGCCGACGCAGTGGGGCAACGTGACGCACGCGAGCGCGTTCGAGGGGCTGCGCTGGATGCCGTTCGGCTTCGGCGTCAACCCCGTGGCCGTGGTCATCTTCTTCGTCGCGTGGTTCCCGGCGATCTCGGAGTCCATCGCCACCTACGTCCTGATCGCCGAGTGGACCGGCGAGCCGCTGCCGCCGCACCGGGTCGCGCAGGGCGTATTCGGTGAACTGCTCGGGTCGACGCTCGGCGGCCTTTTCGGCGGCCTGCCCGCGATGGCATACCCTGCCAACGTAGGCATCTTGAAGGTGACGCGGGTAGCCTCCCGCTGGGTCACCTTCACCACGGGACTCATCCTTGTCATCCTCGGCGGCTTCGGGTACTTCGACGCGCTGCTCGTGGCGATCCCAGCGCCCGTGCTCTCGGGCGCCACGACGGTGCTGTTCGCCCTGATCTTCGCCGGCGGCCTGGAGGTGCTCGGCCGGATCCGGTGGACGCAGGACCACATGGTGGCCGCGGGCCTGCCCGTCATCGCCGGCCTCGGGCTGATGTTCACGCCCGCGGCGACGACCAGCGCGCTGCCCAGCTGGCTCGGCCTGCTCGCGGGCCAGCCGCTCGTGGTGTCGGTGGTGCTCGCGCTCGCCTTCGTGACGTTCCTGAACGGACGCGAGGGTCCGACCACCGGAGCACCAACCGCCCCAGAGATCGTCGGAGCCAGTTCATCGCGCTGAGCGAATGCTGTGACGTTCCGGTCAGGGAGCAGAATGGTTCCGACTAACGTGGAAACTTTGCGCTACGCGGAAATAAAGCATGCATATTGAAGTCGAGTAGCCGGGGGGAGTCTCACCCCCCGGCTCTCACGGAACCGTGCTTAACAGTCTCCCGTTACACGGCTCTTCTCATTTGATCTTCAGAACGCGGATATCCAGGCCCAGTGGGAAAAC